>Ga0116187_1001687_pt1:17500-22791 | contig 22791 bp, 19 predicted proteins | sample AD_JPNNA6_MetaG_FD_89755 | JGI IMG/M metagenome (GOLD analysis project Ga0116187, IMG submission 89755) | Active sludge microbial communities of municipal wastewater-treating anaerobic digesters from Japan - AD_JPNNA6_MetaG | ecosystem: Engineered > Bioreactor > Anaerobic > Digestate... | reverse complement strand
TCTTTCCCGCCAACCTCGGCATCCACCTCCGCCGCCATGAGCCTCATCAACGACGCACTGAAAAAAGCGCAACGCGAGCGAACCACCGCCCCGGAGCATCCCGCCACCGTTACGCCGACCGCCCCCCAACCGCCCGCCGGCCGCGGACCGACTCGGCGCGACGAGCTCCGCTCCAAGAGCAACCATTGGCCCCTGCTCCTCATCGTGCTCGCGCTCATCGGCGGTGGCACCGCGGTGTGGTTCCTCAAGCCCGGAGGGCAGCCGGCACCGGCCACCACCACCGCGTCCGCGGACCTTGCGCCCGCGACACAGCCCACCCCCGCGACAGCAGCACCTGCCGAGCCCGCACCGGCTCCCGCCCCCCTCCAGATCAATCTGCCCGTCACCGAGCCGCCGACACCGATTGCCTCTGCACCTGTCCCACCGGCGGCAGCCACCCCCACGGTTGTCCAGCCGGCGCCCCAGCCTCCGCCTGCGCCCGCCACCGAACCGCTCAAGATCTCGCTCCAACTCGAGGACCCGCGCATCCTCGCGTTCCTCGACGCCGCCCGTATCCAAGGAATTCGTTCCGTCGCCGACGACGCGAAGTTGCTCATGAACAGCAAGGTCTTCCGCCCCGGCGCCGTCGTCGATCGCGAGCTGGGGCTGAAACTCGTGCAGATTCTGCCCACCGAACTCGTCTTCGAGGACGTCCGAGGCATCCAGTACCGCAAAGTCCTCTGAGCCGCGACGTGGCAAGGCGGGGTCCTCCGGGGCGGCGAGGCAGCAGGCCTGCCCTCGCTCCTCGGCACAGGAATCTGGCGCCGACCGCGCGCCCCCTCACGGCGACGCCTCACGGTGATGGTGGCGGCATCCAGTGGGCACCCAAAACCCGCTCGACCACGATCCGGGGCACTTTCAAATTCGGCTCGTGCGCCTCATCCGCAAGCACCAGTTCAAAGCAGAGACCAGTCCCCTCGCGGAGCGCTTTCGCCCCAAAGACCGGCAACTGGAGCTGCATCCGCAGGAGAAATGGACGCTTTTCTGGGTGACCCTGCACCTTTGCTTCCTGCCATGGGCGCTGGGGACGATGCACCTATGGAGCCAGTGCACCAGTCTCGCGCTGGCAATCGTCGGATTCATCGTGGCCGCCCAACCACGCTGCTACACGGAGGCGCAGACCGGCACTGAAGCCGTGCGTGTGCGGCCGCTGCAACGGCTTTGGCGGTTCCCCCTTTTCTGGATCGGGCTGCTCGTCCTCGTCTACATCGCGACACAAGGCATCAACCCTGCATGGCGGTACCGCAGCAACGCCGCCTACTGGTGGATCGAACCGATCAAACACCTGCCATGGCTGCCCCACGGGATGGACGTCCCATTCCGGACCGCGGGACCATGGCGCGCGTTGATCATCCACGCCTCGCTTTGGCTCACCATCTGCGCGGTCTGGATCGGCCTGATGCGCCGCCTGAGCTTCCGGCTGCTCTTCACTCTCCTCGTGGCCAACGGAGTGCTCCTTGCCGGGCTCGGTCTCGCGCAACAACTCACGCACGCCACCGGCATCTTCTGGTCGCTCAAGGTCAACAGCCAATCCTTCGTCTCCAGCTTCATCTATCGCAACCATGCTGGGGCGTACCTCAACCTCGTGCTCGCGCTCGCCGCGGGTCTCGCTTGGTGGCACTTCAACCGGGCAGACCGGCGCCTCGCGAAGTCCAGCCCCGCCGGAGTTTTCACCTTTGGAGCGGTGGTGACCGGCGTGATGGTGCTCTTCTCCCTCTCGCGCGGTGCCACCCTCACGATGATCACTTTCATCGTCCTCGCGGGCGGAGCCTTTGGCTGGGCACAGCTCCGGCGTTCGGATAGCGGGCACAGCCGCATTGTTCTGTTCGGGTTGCTTGGCTTGCTTCTCGGATTCGTCGCCGTCGGGTTCCAATCGCTCAAGGCGGAGAGCGTCTGGAAACGCTTCGAGGGGCTGATCGTCGACCCGGTGGCATCAGCGGGGGACCGGCTCCAAGCGCACGCCGCCGCCACCAAGATGTTCGCACAGCAGCCAGTCCTCGGCTGGGGCGCCGGGTGTTTCCGCTTCGGGTTTCCCGGATACATCTACCGGCGCGCAGACATCTACTACGCGGGGCCCGCGCAACGGAAACTCTGGGAACACGCCCACAACGACCTGCTCGAGTACCCGATCGAGTTCGGGCTCGTTGGTTGCGCCCTCCTCGGGGCTGGGATCGCATGGCTCTGCTGGCAGCTGCTCCGGCGCCGCTGCTGGGAAAATCCCTTCGCACTGGCCGCGGCCATCGGCATTGGGCTGACGTTCCTCCACGCGTGGGGAGACTTCGTCTTCCAGAATCCCGCCATCCTCACAACATGGGCTGTCACATTCCTCGGCGCCGGCCGCTGGGCCGATCTCGACCGAAACCCGACCGCGTATCCTACGCCTTCCGCGTCCCCTCCCACGGCTACCGGGTTTGCAGGCGGATCGAGTTGAGCCCGTTCTTGCGGCAAAGGTCCATCACCTTGGTGACACTCTTCAACGGAGCGTTCTCATCGGACCGAATGAGCACCGTGATGCTTTTGTCCACTCTCGACAGCTCGGCGGCCAGACTTTCGATCTCATCTACCGAGGCTTCGCGCTTGTCGAGCACCAGCTCGCCGTCGCCGCCCGTAATGGTCACTCGGACGCGGTCGTCCTTGTCGACAGAGATCACCACTTGGCTGTGGAACACGTTCTTCCCCGCGGTCTCCACCTTCGGAAGTGTCAGGTTCAGGGTGCCGCCATGGGCCTCACGGAACTGCATCGTCGCAAAGGTGAAGAAAACGAGCATCACCAGCACGTCGATCAACGGCACCAGCGGGAGTTCGGGCCGTCGGTAGCGATCGCTGCGCAGGCTCATGGCGCGACGGCGTCATCCTCCTTCGCCTTCGGCCGTACCCGCGCGATCACCCGTTCAAGCAGCACATCGAGCTGCGCCGCATGATGGTCGATGCGCCGCTGGATGAGGCCGTTGCCCGCCAACGCAACAAGTGCGACGATCAAACCGAGTAGCGTTGCAGAGAGCGCGTAGCCCACGCTTTGGGAGAACTTCGCCGGGTCGGGCAATCCTGTCATCTGGTCGCGGGTGCTCGAGAATGCGCTGAGCAATCCCCAGACTGTGCCGATCAAACCCAACAGCGGGGCTCCGGTGTAGATCGTGTCAAGATAACGAACGCCACGCTCCATCTTCATGACTTCGAGTCGCGCGTATGCTTTCGTGGCATCGGGGTCGCTTGCGTGCCGTTCGGCAAACTCGATCACGCGCCCAAGCACCGAATAGCGCCCGCCCGACGTTTGCTTGTTCAGCAACACCGCCTCCGAAAGCTCGGGAGGGAGCACCGCCGTTGTCCGCAAGGCGAAGGCGCGTTCGCAAATGATGAACACAGCAACTCCAGATAAGCTCAGGAGAATGTAGGCCAAAGGCCCCGCCTCCCTGAAAACCCGAGTGAGTTCGACGACAGCGAGGAGCATAGAAGGATGAAATAGACGTGCGGCAGCCCGAAAAGTTTCGCAACGCTGAAACTGGATTTGAGCAGGATACAATCCGCCTCGCAACGACAACGTCCGGCGCCGGAAAGCAAGAAGGCCCGGCCTCCTTTAGGGAGGCCGGGCCTATAATCCTGGCAATAACCTACTCTCGCGGAACCTTACGTCCAACTACCATTGGCGGCTGAGGGCTTAACGGCCGTGTTCGGGATGGGAACGGGTGTTTCCCCTCGCCAATTATCACCAGAAAAGTCTGAAAAAATCGATGGTAAACTAAACGCCCGAACTTTGACAGGGCTTAAACCTGTTAGGATCATTAGTACCGGTAAGCTGAACACATTGCTGCATTTGCACATCCGGCCTATCAACCAGGTGGTCTACCTGGATCCTTTCGCCCTTGCGGGCAACGAGACCTTATCTTGGGAGGAGCTTGGCGCTTAGATGCTTTCAGCGCTTATCTCTTCCGCACATAGCTACCCGGCGCTGCCGCTGATGCGACAACCGGAACACCAGAGGTGCGTCATTCCCGGTCCTCTCGTACTAAGGAATGAACCCCTCAAGTCTCAAACGCCCACAGCGGATAGAGGACCGAACTGTCTCACGACGTTCTGAACCCAACTCGCGTACCACTTTAATCGGCGAACAGCCGAACCCTTGGGACCTTCTCCAGCCCCAGGATGTGATGAGTCGACATCGAGGTGCCAAACCGCGCCGTCGCTATGAACGCTTGGGCGCGATCAGCCTGTTATCCCTAGCGTACCTTTTGTCCTATGAGCGATGGCGATTCCACATTCAACCACCGGATCACTTTGGCCTGCTTTCGCAACTGATCGACTTGTTGGTCTCACAGTAAAGCTCCCTTATACCAATGCGCTCTAGAGCCTGATTACCAACCAGGCTGAGGGAACCTTCGCAATCCTCCGTTACTTTTTGGGAGGATTCCGCCCCAGAAAAACTGACCTGCTAGCACTGTCCCCGCGCCAGATGATGGCTGCGGGTTAGACACCTAACAAACAAAGAGTGGTATTTCATATTGCGGCTCCGCCCGATCCTAGAACCGGGCCTCAAAGCCTCCCACCTATGCTACGCATTGAAAATCAAGTGACAATACCAGCTTACAGTAAAGGTGCATAGGGTCTTTCCGTCCTGCTGCGGGTAGGCGGCATCTTCACCGCCACTACAATTTCGCTGAGCCTCTCTCCGAGACAGCGGTCAACTCGTTACACGATTCGTGCGGGTCGGAACTTACCCGACAAGGAATTTCGCTACCTTAGGACCGTTATAGTTACGGCCGACATTCACGGGGGCTTAGAGCCTGAGCTTGCACCCAAGCCGTTCACCTTTCCGCATTGGTCACGTGTCACTCCCTATTCGTTGTCTTGCGACTTCGCAGAGAGCTGTGTTTTTGCTAAACAGTCGGTTGACCCATTTCACTGCGACCCAATAATGGGCGCCCCTTCTAGCTAACGTACGGGGCTATTTTGCCGAGTTCCTTAGAGAGATTTAACTCACGCGCCTAAGATTATTCATCTATCCCACCTGTGTCGGTTTACGGTACGGGCGACACCAAAGCTCACAGCGCGACGTTTCTTGGAAACCTAGATCTGTTCTTTGCTCCGGCCGTGGCCGAAACTAGGCGTCGTGCTACGGCTAAAATGCGGAGGATTTGCCTTCCGCAACACCGCGACACTTGCAAGGGAACTCAATGCCCCTCGAGCAGATCTTTGTTCCGGTTCACTCTGTTGATAACGCTTTGGCACCGGTACTGGAATATGTTACCAGTTGTGCA
>Ga0116187_1001687_pt1:0-12500 | contig 22791 bp, 19 predicted proteins | sample AD_JPNNA6_MetaG_FD_89755 | JGI IMG/M metagenome (GOLD analysis project Ga0116187, IMG submission 89755) | Active sludge microbial communities of municipal wastewater-treating anaerobic digesters from Japan - AD_JPNNA6_MetaG | ecosystem: Engineered > Bioreactor > Anaerobic > Digestate... | reverse complement strand
ATCCACGTCGTTCGGCCCCGCGGGGTCTGGACCGCGCGGACGGCATCGAATGCCGAATACACGGCGTTCATGCCGCTGGCGGACACGAACAAGTCGTCGTCGCAGGTCCCGCTGAAGGCGCGGCGAAGCTCGCGTTTCACCACACCGAGCGGATCAGTATCCACGGACGCCTCGGGAGCCGGCACCGGGACCAGGCCGGCCGCGACAAGGGCATCCTCGGCCTGCCGGGAGGAGATGAAGCCGCCGCAATGCTGCAGGAACGCCTTGGCCCGCGCATTGCGCTCCGGCACATGGGCAAAGGCCACCGCCGTGAGCACGCCCTCGACAACCACGCGGGCATCGCCCCCCACCCACCGGCACAGCGCCTCAGCCAGCTCGAGGGTCGCCGTCAGCCAGACCGAGCGACCCTCCAACCCCTGCCGCCGTGAGAACTCCGCCGTGAGCATGCGCACAAACGGGTGGAGCACGAAACGCGGATACCCGGTCGGCACCTGGCGCATCACCTCCGGAACCTTCTCCTCGTAGCCGATCAGATCGGCCATCGTGGGGAGACTTACCGAGATCGCATGCGGGCAGTTCGGTATGGCGTGGCCAAGCGGAATAGGGCGGAAGCGGTGCATCGCAGAACGCCCGGCGAGCAAGCCGCCACAGCGGGCGGAAGCCAGCCAATTCGCGCTGGCGCGGCCCCTGTGCAGTGCTCGCGGCAGGCCGCGGTCTGCCGGCGCTCAGAACAACGCCAACTGCATCGGCGGTTCCACGCGGCCCCGCCGTCGGCCCTGCGCGGCCAGACGCGTGACGTGGAAGACCAGCCGCGAGACCGTGCGCCCATCGGGGCGGCGCACCGCCTGGGTCGTCGCCGCGGCCTCGATCTCGACCGCGCGGCCCGGCGCAAGCTCCGGCGGCAGGGGCGCCACCGGGTCGCCTTCCATCTGGAAGCGCAGAATCGACTCGGCTCCGTGGTCATCGCTCACGCGCGCGGCGAAACAGATGATCTTGCGGCCCGAGGGGGTGTAGCGCGTCTCTGGCGCGAAGGGGATCCAACCGGTGAAATGGCAAGTATTCATCGCACGGTGGGGTTTTCTCCACATCGGCCTTCCGGCCTCCGACTTGAGCTGTACACAGTCGACCGGTGGCTCGCCTTGCCGGAGCACTTCCCTGCCGGCCCCGCCCCGCGGGCCGGCCTCTGCGCTCGGCCCATTTGCCCGCTCCGGTTTTGCGCTCGCCGCTACCCGCGGTGCCGGCTCATTCCATGGCCACTCCGGTCCATGCTCTGGCTGCTTTCCCTCGTCCCGTTCTTCCTGCTCTTCGAGCTCTGGCAACTCGTGTTGTGCGAACGCTACCTCGGTATTCGGCAGATGGCATCGGGTGGCGACCCGCGGGCACTGCCGATGCGCGAACGTCTGGCCTTTGTTTGGACGCTTCTGCTCTTCCTCTACTGGATCTGGATGGGCCTGCTTCTCGGCAGCTCGGTCGGCCGGCTGCAGGCGCTCGCACTGTTTCTGATCAGTCTCGGCGGATTCCTGCTGCGCCGGAACTCCCCGCTGCGCTGGGTCCTGGTCATCCTCACCTTCGAGGGAGCACTCAGGATCGGGATGCTCGTCTCCCTCGGCGGCGTGTTCTGGCGACACCTGCGTTGACGCGTCCCCGGTACCCCTACGGCCCACAGCCGTCGCCGAGGGGCGGCCGTCGTCGTTCCCTCGGGTTTCGCCTTGCGACCTGCGCTCGCTCTGGAGAATGGGACCTGTCCCGGATTCGCAGCCCCAACACCGAGCGATGAACCCAACCCTCCCCCCCCGCCCGCCCAAGTGGCCGTATTTCCTCGGCGATGCCCTGCTGCTCGCCGTCGCCTGTTTCGTCGCCGCCACGGCCGAGACGCCGCTCTCCGCCCCCGCGCTCTCCGTGGTGTTCGGGTGTGTGGCGCTCGGGTCCGTGCTCGCCGCCCTCCCCTACCTGCTCGATTTCCTCGCGACCCAGCGAGAGGCCGAGCTCGAGTTCCAGCAGAAGCTGGAGGTGCAGAACCAGAGGCTTCTCCACGCCGTCGAGACCCTGGCCTCCACCAGCGGCCAGCTGAAGTCCGCCCACGAGGCCGCCACCCGCGCCGTCCACGCTGCCGATACACTGCCCTACCGCCTCCAGGAGAAGATCGCCGAGTTCACCGCCCAACTGCAGGAGCGCGACGATGAGGACAAGGCCGCGATGGCCAAGGAGCTCGAGACGCTCCGCGATGCCGAGGGCCAGCGACTCGGCGCCCTCGTCGGCACCATCCAGTCCGCCACCAAGGAGTTCGCCGCCGTCGAGCGCGAAGCTCGCGCCGCGCTCGCGGATGCCCGCCGCGAGGCCACCGAGGCGGCACCGGCGATCGCCGCCGCCCTCGGCGCCGCCACCACCCGGGCCGAGGCCGCGCTCAACCAATCCGCCACGCACGCGCAGAACGCGATCGCCGCCACGGAGAACCGCGCCCGCGAGACCTTCGCAAGCGCCGAAACCATCGCCGACCGTATCCTCGAGCGCACTGCCGCGCTCCGCGCCGCCGAGCAGGACCTCGCGGCGGCCCTCCAGCAGAAGATCGAGCTGCTCCATGCGGCCACCCGCGACCTCCCCCGCGCGCGCTCCACCGCAGAAGTCGAGACCGGCGCCGCGCCCGCCGCCCACCCCGCCCCGGCTGGAACGGAGCCGCCCGCGACCTCCGCCGCCGAGCTTGCAGGCCTGCAGCTCACCGCTTTTCCGCGGATGCGAAGAGACCCGGCTTCGCCGCGCGCCACGGAAGCGGCCGCAGAGGACGCTGGCTCCACCGCCGGTGGAGCGGCTCCCGTGACGACCGCTGCCGCAACCGAACTCCCCGAACCCGCGCCCGACGCTGTCGGCGCCGAACCGCCGCCGAAGCGGGAGCCCCGCCGCAAGTCCTCCACGCGCAGCCTGGGCGAGTCCGTGCTCCCGGGTTTTGCCGAGCCCGAGATTGTCTACGACGCCGAGCCCGCCTCCCACTCCGCCCCGGCGAAGACCGCCGACGGCGCCACGCGGCTCCTCGTCACCGCCTACATCGGGATCGGCAACAAGGTGTTCGTCCGCGGCGAAGGCCCCGGGCTCAGCTGGCAGAAAGGCGTGCCGATGGAGTTCGTCTCGATCGGCAAATGGTCCTGGGAGGCACCCACCGCCACCGAGCCGCTGAAGGTCCAACTGCTCAAGAACGACGACCTCGCCGCACAGGGCGAGCCGATCACGATCCCCCCGGGGCACCATGTGGAGTCCACCCCGGTCTTCCGCGAGCCCGACCCGTTCTGAGGACGAGGCCGACGCCCGTTCAGGCGCCGGCCTTTTCGCGGTTCCACCCGCGGTGGCGGATGTCCAGCGTGAGGTTGTACACCGCGACAAACGAGGGGAACAGGTTCCCGAGGATGCCCACCGAGTCGTTCTTGCCCCACACGAAGTAGGCCAGGGTCATCAGGCTGCCGACGACACTCATGTACCAGAAAAGCCGTGGCATCACGACCCGGCCGGCCTGCTTCGCCGCCCACCACTGCACAAACCAGCGCCCGCCGAACATCATCGTTCCGGTGTAGCCGATGAGTTTCCAAGCGGTGATGGTGAGCTGCGCCCCGAAGAGCGAACCGTTGAACAGAACCTCGTTCATCGCCCCCTGCTAGCAGCCGCACCGCGGGCTGACAGGTAGAAAATCGGCGGCGAGTCCGGGATCGCGTTGAGCCCCGTCAAGGCCGCCGGCGCACGTCGCTGCTAGGCTCCAGCCATGTCGAGTCCCGCCACCGCCAGCCTTCGCCATCTCCTGCTCCCCCGGGAGCACGGGAGCTGGAGCCTGGCCGGGGAGCCGGTTGCACTCGGGCTGCTCGCCGCCCCCTCGCCTGCAGGAGCAGCGCTGGCATTCACGGCGAGCGCGCTGTTCCTCGCCCGGCGGCCGTGGCAATGTGCACGCGGTCGCCTCGACTCGGCCGCTCGCCGCACCGCACTCCTGCTGCTCGGAACGCTCGCCGCCTGCGCCGGCGCCGCGTTGTTCGCGGCCGGCCAACTCGGCGGAGGGGCATCCTTGTGGCCCGCGCTCCTCGCCCTGCCGCCAGCGGCGGTTTTCCTCGTGCTCGACTCCCGGGGCGAAAGCCGTGCCGCCGAGGCCGAACTCGCCGGCGCGGCGGCGTTCGCCACCCTGCCGGCCGCCTTCGCCACCCTGGCCGGCTGGGACACCGCGATGGCCCTGGGCCTTGCGGCGGCGATGCTGCTGCGCGCCGTTCCTGCCGTGCTTGTCGTCCGCGCGTTCCTCCGGCGCCGCAAGGGGCGGCCCGTCCCGGCGTTTCCGGCGCTGGCCGCGTCGGCGGCGGCGGCGATCGCCGTGGGGGCGCTCCACCGGGCGGGCCTCGCCACTGTATCCACTGTTTGCGCCACCGTGCTGCTCCTGCTGCGCGCGCTCTGGCTGCTCGGCCCCGCCGCGCCAGCCCTGCGAGCCCCGCTCCTCGGCGCCCTCGAGGCGGCCCTGGGCGCGGTCTTCGTGCTCGCGACCGCTCTCGGCTGACAGCGCCGCCTCGCCGCATACGGTCCCTTTTCCTCCATGAGCTCAAACACCCTCCTCTCCTCGGACCAGTTCGGGGCCCTCCCGCTGGCCGCGTGCACCCAGTTCTCCGACAGCGGCATCGTCAGCCGCACGATCCTCTCGGCCGGCCGCACCCGCGTGGTGCTCTTCAGCTTCGCGATCGGCCAGGAACTCACCGAGCACGCCACCCCCGCCCGGGCGCTGGTGCAGATGCTTTCCGGCCGCGCCGAGTGGACGCTCGGCGGCGAGAAACGTCCGCTCGCGGCCGGCGACCTGCTCCATATGCCGCCGGGCCTGCCCCACGCCGTGCACGCCACCGAGCCGTTCTCGATGCTCCTCACGCTCGTGCGCGAAAACGACTCGGCGGCCCCGATCCCCAACGGGGACGGCATGGAGTAGACCACGCCTGCGTCACCTCGCGGTTGTTGCCTGCGGGCTCGGCACCCCGTATTCAGCATCCGAGACCACCACCACCACCGCCGCCCACCACTCACCGCCCACGGTCCACCGCCATGGCCGCGCCGAAGAACAAACGCCTCGATGTCCGCCCGCTGCTCGAACGCGGGTTGCAACCCTGCGACGCCGTCGATGCCGCCCTCGCGGGACTGCGCCCCGGCCAGCGGCTCACCGTGTTTGCGCCGTTTCTCCCCTCGCCGTTGATCGAACGCTGCAAGGCGGCCGGTTATGCGGCCCACGCCGCCCGCGCCACCGGCGGCTGGCAGGTCGATTTTTGGCGCGACTGAGCGCAGCGCAGTGCCTTACCTGCCCCCATGCCCGACCGGCCCGCCGACCTGCGCACCGCTGCTCCCGCCCATGCCTTGCGCGCCTGCGAACTCTTCGCCGGCCTCCCGCCCGCCGACGTCGAGACGATCGCCGCCTTCGCGATCCTCAAACCCCTCGCCAAAGGCGCCCTGCTTTTCCGCGAGGGTGAAGCCAGCGAAGGGTTCTATGTCGTGCAACGGGGCGCGGTCAGCGTCCATCGCGTGAGCCCCGCCGGCAAGGAGCAGGTCATCCACGTCTTCCGTCCCGGCGAATCGTTCGCCGAAGCCACGCTCGCCACCGGCACCGGGTATCCGGCCGACGCCCGCGCCGTCGAACCCAGCTCGGTTTTGCTGATCCCGCGCACCCCGATGGTCGAGCTGCTCGGCCGCCGCCCCGATCTCGCCCTACGCATGCTCGGCGCGATGAGCCAGCACCTGCGCGTGCTCGTCGGCCTGCTCGACGACCTCACGCTCAAGGACGTCGAGACCCGCCTGCTCAACTGGCTCCTGAAACGTTGCCCGCCGGCCGCCACGGGCGAGGCCCGCGTGGAGCTGCGCTCGACCAAACGCACGCTCGCGGCCGAGCTCGGCACCACGAGCGAGACGCTCTCCCGCACCTTCGCCCGCCTGCGCACGGCGGGGCTGATCCGTGTCGAACGCGCCGCCGTGCTGGTGCGCGACTCCGCCGCCCTGCGGGCGCGCTTCGCCCGCCTCCTCGGCGAGTAGCCCGGCCCGCCCGCCGAAGAATTTGTTTTCCGGATTCGCCCGGCGGTGAAAAACGGCCATTCGTTTGACCCGCATCAAAGCCCCACAGCCCCGACCGTTGCCCCCGCGCCCCCCGACCGCCTCTCTCCCTCCATGAAAGCGAACGTGATCTCCGGCACGTTGCTCGGTGGCCTCATCGGCCTCGCCTTGGGCATCGGCACGTACACGTTCGTCTACGCCAAAGGGTATTCCTACCTCTCGAACAACCCGCAGGCCTGCGCGAACTGCCACGTGATGGAGAACCAGTACGCAGGCTGGCTGAAGTCGAGCCACCACTCGGTCGCCACCTGCAACGACTGCCACACGCCCCACAACCTCGTCGGCAAATACGCCACCAAGGCCGAGAACGGCTTCTGGCACTCCTTCTATTTCACCACCGGCGGTTATCCCGAGAACATCCAGGCCCGCGAGCGCAGCCGCCGCATCACCGAGAACTCCTGCCGCCGCTGCCACGCCGACATCGCCGCCGATGTCGCCTCGCCCCACGCCGGCGCCGGCAACCTCTCCTGTATCCAGTGTCACGGCCACGTCGGCCACATGAAGTGACCCGATCGCCGCCTTCCGCGGCCCCCACCCACCGCCGCCAGACGCCCTCCCTTCAGTATCCACCGCCATGAACTCCTCCTCCCGCCGCGGTTCCGTCACCCGATTCCTGCTCGCCACCGTGCTCGCCGCCCTCGCCGCCGTCGGCGGCCTCGCGCTCCTCATGAACATCTTCGAGCGCAAGCAGGAGGCCAAGGTCCCGTTCTTCAAGGTCGTCGACATCACCGACGACACCACCGACCCCGCCGTCTGGGGGAAGAACTTCCCGCTGCAGTACGACGACTACAAGCGCACCGTCGACCAGGTCCGCACCCGCTACGGCGGCAGCGACGCCCTCCCCCGCACCCCCACCGCCGCCGATCCCCGCACCGTCGTCACCCAGTCGAAGATCGAGGAGGATCCGCGCCTGAAGAAGATGTGGGCCGGCTACGCCTTCGCCGCCGATTTCCGCGAGGAACGCGGCCACGCCTACATGCTCGACGACCAGACCTTCACCGACCGCCAGAAGGTCGCGAAACAGCCGGGCGCCTGCCTCAACTGCCACGCCTCGATGTACACCGCCTACAAGAAGGCCGGCGACGGCGACCTCATGAAGGGCTTCGAGAAGATCTGCGCCCTGCCCTACGCCGAGGCCGCCAAGCTTGTCGAGCACCCCGTCGCCTGCATCGACTGCCACGACTCGCAGACCATGGCCCTGCGCGTGACCCGCCCGGCCTTCATGGAGGGGATGCGCAACCTCAAGGCCGCCCAAGGCGTGAAGGACTACGACGTCAACCGCGACGCCACCCGCCAGGAGATGCGCAGCTACGTCTGCGGCCAATGCCACGTCGAGTACTACTTCAAGGGCCCGGAGAAGAAGCTCACCTACCCCTGGCACAACGGCCAGAAGGTCGAGCAGATCCTCGCCTACTACGACGCCGCCGGCTTCAAGGACTGGACGCACAAGGACACCGGCGCCCCCGCCCTCAAGGCCCAGCACCCCGAGTTCGAACTCTGGAGCCAGGGCATCCACGCCCGCAGCGGCGTCGCCTGCGCCGACTGCCACATGCCCTACAAACGCGAGGGCGCCCACAAGATCAGCAGCCACCACGTGCGCTCGCCGCTGCTCGACATCAATCGCTCCTGCCAGACCTGCCACAAATGGTCCGAGCAGGAGCTGAAGGACCGCGTCGAGACGATCCAGACCCGTTTCCACAACCTGCGTAACGTGGCCATGGATGCACTCATGGACCTCATCGACGATCTCAAAGCCGCGCAGGCCGCCGGCGCCACCGACGACCAGCTCAAGGCCGGGCGCGAGTTCCAGCGCAAGGCCCAGTTCTTCTTCGACTTCGTCGAGGCGGAGAACTCCTCCGGCTTCCACGCGCCAGACGAGGCCGCCCGCATCCTCGGCGAATCGATCGACTTCAGCCGCAAGGGCCAGAAGGCCGTGCGCGACCTGCTCCCCCGCCCCGCCATCGTCGCCCCCACCGCCTCCATCCCGTAACGATCTCCCACCAGGCGGGCCCTGCGCCCGCTGTTCTGCACTCCCACCAGGGCCGGTCGTTCGCGACCGGCCCTCGGTGTTTCCGCAGCACCGGCATCCGAGCGCCCCCTCACCACCCTCCTCGTCTCGGCCCTCCCACCTCAGCACCCGACCGCACACTTTTTTGTTCCGATCGGAACAAAAAAGTGTGCGGTGGCCCCAGCCCGAGCGCCGCCACGCTCCGGGTTTGAATCCTGCGCGGCGCTCCCCGAACCTCCACCACCGTGCCGCCCTTCGCCCCGCCCATGCGCCCCACTTCCCTCGCCCTCGTCACCGGGGCCAGCGGTTTCGTCGGCGGCAGGATCGTCGACCGCCTCCTGCGCGACGGCCGTCGCGTGCGCGCCTTCAGCCGCCGCCCCCTCCCGCAGCTCGAGTCCCGCGGAGTTGAAGTCGTCCTCGGCGAGCTCTCCGATCCCGCCTCCCTCCAGCGCGCCTGCACCGGGGTGACTTCGGTTTTCCACGTCGCCGCCCGGGTCGGGGTCTGGGGCCCGGCGCGCGAGTTCCACGCCGTCAACGTCGAAGGCACAACCAACCTCCTCGCCGCCGCCCGCGCCGCCAGCGTGGAGCGGTTCATCTACACTAGCACCCCCAGCGTCGTGTATTCGGGCCACGACCAGCGCGGGGTCGACGAGTCCGCCCCCCTCTGCACTACGGCCCCCTGCGCCTACCCGACCTCCAAGGCTGCGGCCGAACAACTCGTCCGCGCCGCCAATTCCCCCGCGCTCCGCACCGTCGCGCTGCGCCCGCATCTGGTCTGGGGTCCCGGCGACCATCATCTCGTGCCACGCGTCGTCGCCCTCGCGCGCGCCGCTCGCCTACGCATCGTCGGCGACGGGAGAAACCGCGTCGACCTCACTCACATCGACAATGTCGTCGACGCCCACCTACTCGCCGAACGCGCCCTCGCCGCCGCCGATTCACCCGCCGCCGGCCGCGCCTATTTTATCACCAACGGCGAGCCAGTCGCGCTCTGGCCGTGGATCAACGCCCTGCTCCTGCACCTCGACGCGCAGCCGATCCGCCGCCGCGTCTCGCTCCGTGCCGCCAGCGCCGTCGGCGCCATAGGCGAGGCGCTGTGGACGCTCTTCCCCTTGCGCGGCGAGCCGCCGATGACGCGTTTCGCCGCCAAGGAACTGGCCACCGATCATTGGTTCTCGATCGAAGCCGCCCGCCGCGACCTCGGCTACGAGCCGCAGGTGTCGATGGCCACCGGACTCGAAGCCTACCTCCCGGTCTTGCGCGCTGAACTCGGCCACTAGCCGGCCGCACCGCGGTGCCGGCGCGCAACCCGATCTGGTACTGCTCCCGCGCGCAGTTCCTCACCGACAGCAGACCCAGCCGAGACGCCCATGGGGCGGGCTGCGCGCCCGACTCCGGTGCGCCCCCCAGAGAACACCCCCGACCAGGGATATGCACCGGACTCTTTGTTCTCTTCGTTCCCTTCTGTCGGTCCGGTCGTCCCGTACTCCGCCCTGCCACCCGCCAGCTTCGAAAGACTCGCGCCCCGCGGCACAAGCTGTTCCGCTGGCGGTCTTCCTTCCGCTCGCGATGAAACGTTTCCTGCCGCTCCTTCTCGCCTTCGCCACCCTCCTTGCCCCGCTCGTGGGCTTCGCCGCCGGCGGCGCCGAATCGATGACGGAGCGCGAACTCAAGCGCATCCTCCAGCGCCAGCAGACCATCCTCGCCGCGGCGCAGGAAGCCGGCGCCAACCTCGACCGCAGCAACACCGAGATGCAGCTCAGCGAGGTCGTGCGCGACTACGAGGCGCTGCTGCGCCGGGATCCGAAGTTCACGGCCACCTACGTCGCCTACGGCCTGTTCCTCAACACCACCGGCCACCCGAAACGCTCCTACGACATCTTCAAGCGCGCCGAGGCGATCGAGCCCGACCTCGCCGTCATCAAGAACCAGCTCGGCAACCACCACGCCGAGGAGGGCGAGTACAAGGAGGCCGCCGCCTATTACGAGGGTGCCATCGCCCTCGCCCCGAAGGAACCGCTTTATCACTACCAGCTCGGCACGCTCCTCTACGAATACCGCGAGTTCTTCGTCGACTCCAAGCTCTACGCCCGCGCCGCGCTCCTCGAGCGCAGCACCGCCGCCTTCGCCAAGGCCGCCGAGCTCGCCCCCGACAACATCGCCTACGCCTACCGCCACGCCGAGAGCTTCTACGACCTGCCCTCGCCCGACTGGGACGTCGCCCTCGCCGCCTGGAAGGCGATCGAGCAACGCGCCAAGCCCGGCGTCGAGTTCCAGACCCTCCAGCTCCACCAAGCCAACATCCTCATCCAGCTCGGCCGCGCCGACGAGGCCCGCGCCCTCCTCGACCAGATCACCGAGACGCCGCTCCAACCCAACAAACAAAAGCTGGTTGAACAGCTCGCCGGAACCCCCGAGAAAGCGCCCTGATGGACCTTCGCAACGGCCTCCTCTTCTTCATCATCCTCGTCAGCAGCCTCTGCATCCACGAGTGGGCGCACGCCTGGGTGGCCGACAAGCTCGGCGACCCCACGCCGCACAATGAGGGCCGGCTCACCCTCAACCCGGTGCCGCACATCGACCTCATCGGCACGATCGTCTTCCCGCTGTTCTGCATCTTCGTCCTCGATGGCCGGTTCTTCATCGGCTGGGCCCGGCCGGTGACCGTCAACGCCAACTATTTCAGGCATCCAGGTCGTGGCGACGTCCTCGTCACCGCCGCCGGCCCGTTCGCCAATTTCGCGCTCACGCTCCTCTCGGCCCTGGCCGGCGCCGTCGCCATCCGCTTCCTGCCCGCGGCCCAGGACCTCGCCCTCGGCGTGATCTCGATCAACGCCTGGCTCTTCGTCTTCAACATGCTCCCGCTGCCGCCGCTCGATGGCGGCCGCATCCTGCGCTACCTCGTCAACATGTCGTGGGAGACCTTCGCCCGCATCTCGCAGTGGAGCATGTTCATCCTCATCGGGGCGTTCTACCTCATCCCCCAGTTCTCCGCGCTCTTCGGCATCCTCATCGGCATCACCGCGACGCCGGCCGTTCTGCTGTTCAGCCTGTTGGCGCGGATCTGATCGGGTCCGCTTGCGCCATCGCGCATGGCCCGCACCTTGCGCGCCACGCGATGAACACGATCACCACCGAACAACTCCTCTCCGCTCTCCGCTGGCGCTACGCCACCAAGGCCTTCGATCCGGCGCGCAAGATCTCGGCGGCCACGTGGTCCGCCCTCGAGGATACGCTCGTCCTCGCCCCCTCCTCCTTCGGCCTGCAACCCTGGCGTTTCCTCGTCGTGCGCGATCCCGCCGTCCGGGCCCGCCTCCGCCCCCACGCCTGGGACCAGGCGCAGGTGACCGACGCCTCGCACTTCGTCGTCTTCACCGCCCGCACCGAGATCACCGCGACCGACATCGCCCATCTCATCGAGCGCACCGCCGAGGTCCGCGGCCAACCCGCCGCCGCGCTCGCCGGCTACCGCCAGATCATGGAAGGCAGCCTGCTCAACGACGCCCGCAAGCCGCACCTCGCCGACTGGGCCGCCCGCCAAGCCTACATCGCCCTGGGCCAACTCCTGACCGCCGCCGCCGTCCTCGGCATCGACGCCTGCCCGATGGAAGGTTTCGATCCCGCCAAGTTCGACGAGATCCTCGGCGTCCGGAAGGATGGCTACGCCTGCCACGCCGCCGTCGCGCTCGGCTACCGCGCCGCAGACGACAAATACGCCACGCTCCCGAAGGTTCGGTACCCGAAGCCCGAAGTCATCCAAACCGTGTAGGTCCGGTCTTCGACCGGACGCGCCCGACTCCGCCCGGCACCTCCGGCCGGTGGGGCGATCGTTCAGGACGCCCCGCCCGCCGCCATCATCGCACCAGGCGCACCAAATCCCTTGAGCGGATCGCCCGGAAGAACCAACCCACCCGCCTCGCCGACCGAGTTCTGCCGTTCCTGATTTTCTGAGTTCCAGATTCTCCGTCCGTTTCCGCACGCGATTCATTACCCGCGCCACCACGCACATCGGCCGCCCCTCCCGGGCGGCCTTTTGCTTTGCCGGCCTCCGTGCGCGCCCACACTTGGCCCACCTGCCCATGCACCAGCACACCTTCCGCCGTTTCCTCGCGCTCGCCCGCCCCCAGCGCGGCCGCATCGCGCTCGGCATCGTGCTCATCCTCCTCGCCACCGCGCTCACCCTCCCCGCGCCGTGGATCTTCAAGATCCTCATCGACGACGCCCTCCCCGCCCGCGACCTGCGCCTCCTCGGCTGGCTGCTGGTCGCCTTCACCGTCATCTTCATCCTCCGCGCCTGGATCACCTTCGTGCGCAACCGCGTGCTCCAGTACGCCGCCATGCGCCTCGTCTGCGATGTGCGCATCCAGCTCTTCGCCCATCTGCAGTCGCTCTC
>Ga0116187_1001679_pt1 | contig 22817 bp, 14 predicted proteins | sample AD_JPNNA6_MetaG_FD_89755 | JGI IMG/M metagenome (GOLD analysis project Ga0116187, IMG submission 89755) | Active sludge microbial communities of municipal wastewater-treating anaerobic digesters from Japan - AD_JPNNA6_MetaG | ecosystem: Engineered > Bioreactor > Anaerobic > Digestate | place... | reverse complement strand
CGCCGCCGCCACGGCACCCGCGCGCGCACCGCCCCGCGCCAGCTCGCGCCCATCGCCGACTGGGGCGGCCTCACCGCCCTGCGCGGTCTGCGCCGCTCGCCCTTCGGTTGAGCGGTTATTCTGCGAGGGGGAATTGAAGGGCTCATGTCGCGACTCTTGACAAAGTAACCAGGAACCGGAGCCAAGCGGCACTGGTCGCGCCGTCGCCGGAGGCTCCGTCACGGCAGCGGCCTCCTCCCTGCGCTCCTGACGCCGCTCCGGTCCGGTAAACGTCCGACCCCGCTGGCGGCGGCGAGCCTTCGTGGGAGCTCGGGCGCTACGCGGCGTTCCTGGAAGACCCGCTCCGGCGAGCCCGGATTGGGCAACCCCTGCACGAGGACGCGCCACACTTGGCCGTTGATGGAGGCGGTTTGTGCCGTTTGTCTCGGGCAGAATGTCCGCCAATCCCATCGTCCAACGCGCCCGGCCGCACCTCCGCGCCCTCTACGCCTACGTGCCGGGCCTGCAGCCGCAGGAACCGGGCTGGATCAAACTCAACACCAATGAGAACGCCTACCCGCCGAGCCCGCGCGTGGTCGAGGCGCTGCGCCGCGAGATCGGCGCCGATGGTGCCTCGCTCCGGCTCTACCCGAACCCGACCAGCGCGCCGCTGCGTGCGGCGGTGGCGGCGCGACACGGGCTGGCGTCGGCCAACGTCTGCATCGGCAACGGCGGCGACGACATCCTCAATCTGCTCGTACGCGTGTTCTGCGGACCGGAGGTCGCCGGTGCGTGGACGGTGCCGAGCTATTCGCTCTACCCGGTGCTCATCGGGCTCGAGGGCGCGCCGGTGCAGGAGGTGGCCTTCACCCGCGAGATGCGGCTGCCGGTCGATGATCTCGTGAAATCGGAGGCGCCGATCCTGTTTCTGACGACGCCGAACGCGCCGACCGGCGTCGGGTTCCCCGCGGCCGACCTGCGCGCGGTGCTCCAGGGCTTCCGCGGCCTCGTCGTGGCCGACGAGACCTATGCGCCGTTTGCCGAGACGAACATCGCCGGCTGGGTGCGCGAGTACCCGAATCTCTGTGTCACGCGTTCGTTCTCCAAGGTCTACTGCCTGGCCGGCCAGCGCATCGGCTACGCGCTCGCGCATGCCGAGGTGATCGACCTGCTCGACCGCGTGCGCGACAGCTACAACGTCAGCCGCCTCGCGCAGACCGCCGCCTTGGCGGCGTTCGAGGATGTGGCGTACTACGACGGGCTCGTGGCGAAGATCCGCGCCACGCGCGAGCGTTTCCGCCGCGAACTCACCGAGCGCCGCGGCTGGTTCGTGTATCCGTCGCAGACCAACTTCGTCTTCGCGGAGCCGCGCGACGCCGCCGGCCGCACCGGCCCCGAGGTCGCGCAGGCGTTCTACGATTTCCTCTGCGCCAACAAGATCCTCGTGCGCTGCTTCCCGAGTCACCCCTTGACCCGCAATTTTGCGCGAATCAGCATCGGCACCGACGAGGAGATGAACATTCTCCTCAACACCATCGAAATATGGCTCCGAAACGCACCGCCACCGTCCAGCGCCGCACCCGCGAAACCGACATCGAGCTGACGCTCACCGTCGACGGCACGGGCGAGTCCAAGATCGAGACCGGCATCCCGTTCTTCGACCACATGCTCACGCTCTTCGCGCGGCATGGGTCGTTCGACCTGCAGGTGCGCGCCAAGGGCGACGTCGAGGTCGACTACCACCACACGGTCGAGGACGTGGGCATCGTGCTCGGGCAGGCGTTCGCCGAGGCGCTCGGCGACAAGGCCGGCATCCGCCGCTACGGCTTCTTCTTGCTCCCGATGGACGAGACGCTCGCGCGCGTGGTCGTCGACCTGAGCGGCCGCGCCGTGCTCGTGTACAAGGCCGAGTGCGCGCATCCGTTCATCCGCGACTTCAATCTCATCCTCGTGAAGGAGTTCTTCCGGTCGTTCACCAATGCGATCGGGGCCAACGTGCACGCGGCGATCGAGTACGGCGAGGAGCCGCACCACATCGCCGAGGCGCTCTTCAAGGGCCTGGGCCGTGCGCTCGACGTGTGCTGCCAGATCGATCCGCGCCACGCCGGCAAGGTGCCGAGCACCAAGGGCAGCCTGAAGGGCTGAGGCTGCTCGCGTTTCGCGCTCGTTGTGCCGTTACCAGTTTCGGGTTGCCCCAGATCGGTGTGACCCGAAAACACGTCTGCGCTTCAGCGCCCGCAGGACCGGTCCACCGCCGGAAACGCGGGCCCGAGCCCCATCTTCGCCGCCCATGAACTCGCCCTCCGCCGTCCGCGATCCGCAAACCGCATCCGCCCGCCCGCGGCTGGCCCTGCTCAACTATGGCATGGGCAACCTGCGCAGCGTCGCCAAGGCCTTCGAGGTCTCCGGGGCCGAGGTGCGGGTGGTCGAGCGGCCCGAGGACATCGGCGCGGCCGACGGGCTGGTGCTGCCCGGGGTGGGGGCGTTGCCCGACTGCGTGGAGGCGCTCAAGGCGACGGGCCTCGGCGCCGCGGTGCAGCGTTGGATCGCGGAGGATCGGCCGTTTTTCGGGATCTGCCTGGGCATGCAGGCGCTCTTCGAGGAATCGGAGGAGGGGAGTTGTCGCGGGCTTGGCGTGTTCCCCGGCGCGGTGCGGCGCTTCCGGTTGCCCGCGGAGTACAAGGTGCCGCACATGGGCTGGAATCCGGTGATGTTCCGCCAGCCCGACTCGCCGTTCGTCGCCGGGCTGCGGCGGGAGGGCGAACCGTTCTACTTCGTGCACAGCTACCACTGCGTGCCGGCCGACGACGCGCTGACTTTCGGTGTGTGCGACTACGGCGGCCCGTTCGTTGCGGCGATCGCCCGCGGCCGGTGCGTGGCCACCCAGTTCCACCCCGAGAAGAGCCAAGCCGCCGGCCTGCGGCTCTACCGCAACTTCGTCGATCGCTGCCGCGGCGCGGCGTGAGCGGGACGGCGGGTGGGGTGGTCCGCGCCCGTGCGGGGCCACGGCGCTGCGCGTTCCGCCCGGTCCCGCGCGGTTTTGTCTCCAGCAGTTGCGCTCATCCGCCGCGCGGCCAGCGCGGCGGTATCTGAAATCGCGGACGCGAGCGTTGTCGGCTTTGCAAAAGCGGGGCGGTCGTGTTCTCTGCCTCCACCATGCCGACTGAAGCCACCCTGCGAATCGAAGACCGGGAATTCAAACTGCCGATCATCGTCGGCACCGAAGGCGAGAAGGCCATCGACTGCCACAATCTGCGCGCGAACACCGGACACATCACGTTCGACGAGGGCTACGGCAACACCGGCTCCTGTGTGAGCCAAGTGACGTTCATCGACGGCGAGGCGGGCATCCTGCGCTACCGCGGCTACCCGATCGAGCAGCTCGCCGAGAAGTCCGATTTTGTCGAGACCGCCTACCTGGTCATGCACGGCGAGCTCCCGTCTCCCGGCCAGCGCCAGCGATTCTCCGCCTACCTGCGGGAGAACGCGGACATGCACCGCGGACTCTACCGCGTGCTCGAGGAGTTCCCGCCGGATTCGCACCCGATGGCCGTGCTCTCGGCCGCGATGAACGCGCTGGGCTGCTACTACCCGCACCTGTGCACGAACAACCACGAGCGCGACCTCAAGAACTACGAGGAGGCCTCCGCGGTCGCCGTCTCGAAGGTCCGCACGCTCACCGCCATGTCCTACCGCCTGAGCAAGGGCCTGGCGCTGGTGCATCCGAAGCGCAACCTCACCTACTGCGAGAACTTCCTGCACATGATGTTCTCCGAGCCGTACTACGACTTCATCCCCGAGCCCGAGGTGGTGCGCGCGCTCAACCTCATCCTGCTGCTCCACGCCGACCACGAGCAGAACTGCAGCACCTCCACGGTGCGCATGGTCGCCTCCTCCGGCGCCAATCTCTTCGCCTCCATCTCCGCCGGCATCTCCGCGCTCTGGGGACCGCTGCACGGCGGCGCCAACATGGCCGTCATCGAGATGCTCGAGCAGATCCACGCCACGGGCGACGACGGCTCGCGCTTCATCGAGGCGGCCAAGAACGGCAAGGCCCGCCTGATGGGCTTCGGCCACCGCGTCTACAAGAACTACGACCCGCGCGCCAAGATCATCGGCCGCGCCTGCGACAGCGTGCTGGCCAAGCTCGGCCGCAAGGACCCGCTGCTCGACATCGCCCGCCACCTCGAGCAGGCCGCGCTGAAGGACTCCTACTTCGTTGAGCGCAAACTGTATCCGAACGTCGATTTCTACAGCGGCATCATCATGCGCGCCATCGGCATCCCGCTGAACATGTTCACGGTCATGTTCGCCATCGGCCGCATGCCCGGCTGGATCGCCAACTGGCGGGAGGTCGCCTCCACCTCCAAGGCGCGCATCTACCGCCCGCGCCAGATCTACACCGGCGCCCCGAAGCGCGACTACGTGGCGCCCAACCTGCGCTGAGCCGTCACCAGCCTACGGATTCGAGCGGCGGCGCCCTCCCGGGCGCCGCCGCTGCCGTCTCCGGTGGGCGCGCCGGCGGGGCGGGGCCCCGGTGGCCCCTTCCTGCCCGCCTCGGGCGGTCTCCAGCGGGCGAAGTCGCCGCCGCCCCGCGATCGGTCACTCCCGTTGGGGGCGGCCGGGCCACGGGACGGCCCGACGTGCCTCGCGGGTGGGACCGGGCGGCCGCGCCGCCCAGTTGCGGCAGCTCGGCGTGGCGCGTGTTCTTTCCGCCGAACCCTCGGTCGAGGGCTTGACACCGGCGGAGCCGGCCGGCCAACTTCCCCCTCTTTTTTCCTTCACACCATGAAACCGACCTATCGTCCGCATAAGAAGAAGCGCGCCCGCCAGATCGGGTACCGCGCGCGCAAGTCCACCCGCGGTGGCCGCAAGGTGCTCGCCGCTCGTCGCGCCAAGGGCCGCAAGCGTCTCACCGTTGTCTGACGCCCCGCAGGGCCGCCTTCTCCTCGGTTCGGCGCAACGCGTCCACCGCAGCGCCGATTTCTCGGCTGCGCGGGAGGCCGGGCGCCGGATTGATGGCGGGTGGTTCCTGCTTTGGGTGCGCGATCGCCGCGACGACCGGCCGGCCCGGTTAGGGGTCGCCGCTTCGCGGGCTGTGGGTGGCGCGGTGGTGCGCAACCGCTGCAAGCGGATCGTGCGCGACCTCTTCCGCCGCCACCAGAACGAGCTTCCGCCCGGCCTCGACGTGATCGTCTCGGCCCGGCCTTCGATGCCCAGGGTCGGCACTGCCGACCTTGAGAAACGTTTCCTGAAAACCCTCCGCAGAATTGCCGGCGAACTGTCAGTCCAGCAGTGAGCGCACCGCCGCGCCCTGGCGCCGGCTCGGCCGGATGGTCTGGCGTGGGCCGCGGCTTGTGGCGGTTGGCGCGGTCCGGCTCTACCAGCTTGTGCTCTCGCCGGTGCTGCCGTTGTTCTTCGGCCCCGGCTGCGGCTGCCGTTTTCATCCGTCCTGCTCGCATTACGCGGTCGAGTCGCTCCAGCGCCACGGCCTGCTGGCCGGGCTGTGGTTGGCCGGCCGCCGGCTCCTGCGCTGCCACCCGCTGCACCCGGGCGGCGCGGACCCGGTTCCGAAAACTTTCCGCTGGCTGCCGCGCTCCGCGCGAGCGGCGACCGGCGCGCCTTTTGCCCTGACTCCCCGCCGCGCCCCACGCACTCATGGATAAGAAAAACACGACCATCGGCGTCCTCCTGCTGATCGCGGCTTTCGCCGGCATGATCTGGTTCCGGCCCCAACCGGCTCCGCGGCCGGTGGCGCCGCCGCCGCCCGCCGTGCCGCCCGCTGCCGAGGGCACCGCGCCGTCCGTGGCCGGTGCGCCGACCGCGGCCGCGCCCGCCCCGGCGATCGCGCCGGTGGCCAACGGCTTCTATGCGCTGCCCGCCGCGACCCCGGCCGAGGCGCAGCAGGTGACGCTTTCCAACGACACGTTGGCCGTGACGTTCAGCGATTTCGGCGGGGCGATCCGCGATGTCGCGTTCCGCCAGCATCCGGTCGCGAAGGGCGCCGCGGCCCCGTACGTCTTCAACGCCGTGCACGCCGCCCCGATCCTCTCGTTCACCGGCGTGCCCGGACTGGACGCCGCGGCGAAGTGGGCGCTCGTCGAGCAGGCGGCCGACCACGTGACCTTCCGCACCGTCGCCGACGGCAAGCTGGAGGTCACCCGCACCTTCACCCTCCCGCAGCCGGGCCAGCCGGGCGACCCCTACCGGCTCCAGGTTACAACCACGCTGCGCAACGTCTCCGACTCGGCCCTCGCCGCGCAGCGCCTCTCGCTCAACCTCGGCACCGCCACCCTCGTCGACAAGAACGACACCGGCCTCTACCTCAACGCCGCCCTCTGGGACGGCGAGGACACGACCTATGTCGACCGGGCCGCGCTGGAAGGCGGCGGCTTCTTCAAGCGCATGTTCGGCGGCGATGTCTCCCCGAAGCCCTACCTCGAGCAGCCGGGCAAGGTCGTCTGGGGCGCGGTGAAGAACCAGTTCTTCGCCTCCATCTTCACCCCCGACCAACCCGGCACGGGGCTGGTCGTGCGCCGCGTCAAGGTGCATCCGGAGTTGCCCGACGTGCCGACGGCGTTCGGCGTGACCGGCGAGATCAACCTCGACGTGCCGCGCCTCGAGGCCGGAGCCTCCGTGGTGCTCGGCGGCAAACTCTACGTCGGCCCGAAGGAGTACGCGCGCCTGAAGGCCTTCGAGCAGAACGAGCACAAGGCGATGCAGTTCGACGGCTACTTCTTCAACAAGATCTTCCTCGCCGGCTTTTTCGCCCCGCTGCTGCTCACGCTGCTGGAGTGGTTCCACGGCTTCCTCGGCAACTGGGGCTGGGCCATCATCTTCACCACGCTGCTGCTGAAGATCGTCACCCTGCCGCTCACGCTCAGCGCCGCGAAGTCCTCCAAGCGCATGGCGAAGATCCAGCCGCGCCTGAAGGAGATCAACGAGAAGTACGCCGACAATCCCCAGAAGAAGCAGAAGGCCACGCTCGAGCTCTTCAAGGAGGCCAAGGTCAACCCGGTCGGCGGCTGTCTCCCGATCCTCATCACGATGCCGTTCTTCATCGGCTTCTTCGCGATGCTCCAGACCTCCTCCGAGCTGCGCTTCGCCGAGTGGTTCTGGATCAAGGACCTCGCCTCGCCCGACACCGTCGCGCACCTCTACGGCTTCCCGCTCAACATCATGCCGCTGCTGATGGGCATCTCCTCCATCGTCCAGATGCAGCTCATGCCCACGCCCTCGATGGACAACGCCCAGGCGAAGATGATGAAGTTCATGCCGATCCTGTTCGTGCTGTTCTGCTACAACTTCGGCTCCGGCCTCGCCCTCTACTGGACGGTCTCCAACATCTTCACCATCGGGCAGCAGCTCATCATCAACCGCATGCCCGACCACGATCCGCTGGCGCCGGCCGCGGGCGCGGTGAAGAACGTCACCCCCGCGGGCAAACGCCCGAAGCGCAAATAAGCATCGCCGCCCGTCGCCTTTTTCCCCTCAACTGTTCCCCTCCCTCTCACCCCGAACCATTCCTCACCATGTCTGGCCATAGCAAGTGGGCTACGATCAAGCGCGCCAAGGGCGCGGCCGATGCCAAGCGCGGCAAAATCTTCAGCACCATCGGCAAGGAAATCACCATCGCCGCGCGTGCCGGCGGCGGCGACCCCAACGCCAACGCCCGTCTCCGCACCGTGCTGCTGAAGGCGCGCGAGGCGAACATGCCCAACGACAACGTCGAGCGCGCGATCAAGAAGGGCACCGGCGAACTCGCCGGCGCAGCGATCGAGCAGATGACCTACGAGGGCTACGGCCCTGCCGGCGCCGGCGTCATCGTCGAGGTCACCACCGACAACAAGAACCGCGCCGCCTCCGAGGTGCGCTCCGTGTTCACCCGCTACGCCGGCAATCTCGCGCAGTCCGGCGCCGTGTCGTTCCAGTTCAACCACTGCGGCCAGTTCCTCGTCGGCAAGGACAAGACCACCGAGGACAAGCTCATGGAGCTCGCCCTCGACGCCGGCGCCGACGATGTGCGCACCTCCGACGAGGGCTTCGAGGTCCTCTGCCCGGTCAATGCCTACTACGCCCTGGCCGGCGTGCTCGAGAAGGCCGGCATCAAACCCGATTCCAGCGAGATCGTGTACCTGCCGAAGGTACCGCTCGTGCTCAGCGAGGCCGATGCCGCCAAGGTGCAGACGTTGCTCGACGCGCTCGAGGACCTCGACGACGTGCAGCACGTCTTCTCCAGCCACGAGGTCGCCGGCTGAGCGCCGCGCCCCTCGTCTCCGTTCTTCCAGGCCGCGCGGTTCGCCCGTGCGGCCTTTTTGTTTGGTGTACGGCGCGAATCCCGGCCGGCGCCGGCGCGGTGTTGGCTCAGGACGGCCGGACTGGTGGCGGCGCTCCCTCCTGAAGCTCACCCGCAAGTGCCGGCGCGCAGCGCGGTGTGCGCGTGCACGTCCCTGCCGGCCCGGTGCGAAGGGCAGGCAACGCTGGCTCGCCGTGGGGTGCGCATCCGGACCGCCCGGGCGGAGCCGGTTCCCGCCCGCGGGTGCGAGCGCGGGGCCCGGCGGCGCGGTCTGAAGAACCGCGCCTCGACCGGCAACCCGGACGATTGGCGGGGAATCGGCGGGATCGCCTTCACCCCTGCTTCGCCGCGAACCCTCCGGCGTGGTGCCAGATCGTGCGCGCCAAGTCCGAGGAAAACGGATTCGGCCGGCAGAAATCCGGCAGCCAATCCGAGCCGGGCACGAGTTCCTGGTAGAACCCCTCGCCGAGCCCGAGTTCGTCGATCAGCGCCACCAGTTCCTCGTACTCCGCCTGCCCGAGCGCATCCTTCGGCGCCGGCCGGCCGGCGAGCGCGGCGATGGGCGTGTACTGCGTCATGATCGAGGGCAGCGCGCGGCCGGCAAGGTGCCGGGAAAACCAGGTCAGCACGGCGCGGCTGTCGGCGAGCTGCCCGGGCAGCACGAGATGCCGCAGGATCAACCCGCGGCGCAGCAGGCCGGCCTCGTCGTATTCGAGCGGGTGGGCTTCGGCCATCGCGAGGATCGCCGCCGTCGCCACCTCCGGGTAGTCGGGGGCGGCGAAGTAGCGGCGGGCGGTTTCGCGGTCGAGCGTCTTGAGGTCCGGCAGCCACACGTCGACCGTGCCGCGCAGCGCGGCGACCATCTCCACGCGTTCGTAGCCGGAGCCGTTCCAGAGCACGGGCAGCGCCAGCCCCGCCGCGCGGGCGGCGGCGATCCCCGCGACGATGCCGGGGATGAACTGCGTGCCCGTCACCAGATTGATGTTCGCCGCGCCGGCCGCCTGGAGCGCCAGGCAGATGGCGGCGAACTCCTCGGTGCCGACCTCGCGCCCGAGCCCCTGCTGCGAGATCTGGAAGTTCTGGCAGAACGCGCAGCGCAGGGTGCAGCCGGAGAAGAAGATCGTGCCCGAGCCGCGGTTACCGACCAGCGGCGGTTCCTCGCCGAAGTGCAGCGAGGCCAGCGCCAACCGCAGCCGATCGCCCTGGCCGCAGAAACCCGTCGCGCCCGCCTCGCGTTGCGCGTCGCACAACCGCGGACAGAGCCGGCACGGCTCGTAGCCGGGCGGCTCCGGTGCGGGCGGGGTCGTTGGTGGTCGGGCGGACATGGTGGTGCGGCGGACGAGGGGAGGGGAAAACGACGCGGGCTTCAATGTCATCGTCGTGCGCGGTGCCGGCTTTCTTGGGCCGGCCGCCGGCGCCCCGTTGACGCCGCGCCGGCGCTCGCCACGATGGCGCGGCGTGAACGACTCCTCCGACGATCTTGAACTGGCGTGCTCCGAGCCCGGCGAGGTGGGCCTGGTCGAGGCGCGCGACTTCGTCTCCGCCGAGCCGTTCACCTTCGACAACGGCCAGTCGATCCCGGGCTTCACGCTGCGTTACGAGACCTACGGCCGGCTCAACGCCGCGCGCGACAACGCCGTCTTCGTCGCCCACGCGCTCAGCGGCGACCACCACGCCGCCGGCATCCATTCGCTCGCCGACCGCAAGCCCGGCTGGTGGAACAATCTCATCGGCCCCGGCAAGGCTCTGGATACGAACCGCTACTTCGTCGTCTGCTCCAACTGCCTGGGCGGCTGCGTGGGCTCGACCGGCCCCAGTTCGCCCCAGCCCGAGACCGGGCGGCCGTGGGGCGCCGGGTTCCCGCAGGTGACGATCCGCGACATGGTCCGCGCCGACAAACGCCTGCTCGACCACCTCGGCGTGACGGCGTTGCACGCGGTGGTCGGTGGTTCGATGGGCGGCATGCGCGTGCTGCAGTTCGGCATCGAGTACCCCGGCTTCGTGCGGCGTCTGCTGCCCATGGCCACGACCGCCCGCGAGAACGCGCAGGCGATCGCCTTCAACGCCGTGGGCCGCGAGGCGATCATGCAGGACCCGGGCTGGAACCGCGGCGAGTATCCGAAGGGCGGAGGCCCGCGCGTGGGCCTGGCGATCGCGCGCATGATGGCGCACATCACGTACCTGTCGGACGCATCGATGGAGCAGAAGTTCGGCCGCCGCAAACGCGGGGGCGGCGCCGTGGCGCCCGAGGCCGCGGCCAGCTTCGATGCGCAGTACGAGGTCGAGCGCTACCTGCAGCACCAGGGGCAGGCGTTCATCAACCGCTTCGACGCCAACACCTACCTCTACATCACCCGCGCGATCGACGACTTCGACCTCGCGGCCGCCTACGGCTCGCTCGAACAGGCGTTCGCCGGGGTGACGGCGCGCACGCTCTGCGTGGCGTTCACCAGCGACTGGCTCTTCCCCACGGCGCAGAATCGCGAGATCGTGCTGGCGATGCTGCGCGCCGGGAAACCGGCCAGCTACGCCGAGCTGGATACCGATCTCGGCCATGACTCCTTCCTGCTGGATTCGCCGCAGCTCTACGATCTCGTGCGCGATTTCCTCGCCGCGCCAGCCGACTGAGATGTGCCCCTGCAATGGACGGGGGTACACCGCGGAAGCCGCGGCTCTTCCGGCTGTAGGGGCTCCGGTTGCACAGGCCGTTGGCGTGGTGCCTGGGCCGGGCCAGCGCGAGCGAACCCGAGCCCTCCGCCAAGGCAATGGTCACGCCTGAGCCGGTCCCGGTCCCTTGCGCGACGAGGGGAGGTGGGATCGATGACCTGCCGTCACGCCGCTCGCGTACGGGTGGCGCCCAGCGATGGTTCCGCGGGCCGCCCGGCCGCTGGGCGGCGACGGTTTGGCGGTTAAGGAAGGCATGGTCCGGCCGATGACTGGGCAGCACGGCGGACCTTCACGCCGGGCCGTTGCCACATGTCAGTTCCCGACAACCGCGCAGTGCTTCCACCCGGATTGTCGGCACGGGTCGCCATCATCGCGGTGGCGGTCGTGCTTGTGGCAGGGGTGTGGATTATGCAGGGGTGGCAGGCGGGGCTGTCGTCGCTGGCCGGTGCCGTGTTGGCGGCACTCGCAGTGGGATGGTGGTGGCGAGGCGAGCGCACCCACCTGCTCGGGGAGTTGGCGCAGGCGCGCGAGCAACTGACCCATTCCCGGCGGGCGCTGGAGGCGCAAACGGTCATGGCGGAGAATACCCCGGCCGCGATCGTGATCACCGATTCGGACGGCCGGATGGAGTGGGGCAACGAGGCCTTCGGGCGGCTGACCGGTTATCCGCTCGCGGAGTTGGCGGGCCGGCCGCTCGGCCCCCTCCTGCAGGGCGCGGGCACGGATCCCGCGGTCATGGCACGCATCCACGAGGGCCGGTTGGCCGGCCGCGGTTTCGAGGTCGAGTTGCTCAACTACCGCAAGGACGGCGCGGCCTATTGGGTGCACATCAAGGCCGATCCTGTGGCCGACCCCGATGGGCGGGTCCGGCGTTTCGTGGAATTCCAGAGCGACGTCACGGCGCGCCGCCGCTCCGAGAGCCTTCGCGCCGGGCTGCTCGAGAGCGCCGCCTGTGCCTTGATCGTCACCGATCCACGGGGCGTGATCGAGGTGTTCAACCGGGGTGCCGAGATGCTGCTCGGCTACAGCGCCGCGGAGGTCGTCGGTCGGCGCACGGCGGAGCAGATGCACCTCCCGGCGGAGCTTCGCCAGCGCGCCGCGGAGCTTTCGCGCGAGCTCGGGCGGGACGTGGCGCCGGGGTTCGAGGCGTTGACGGCGAAGCCCATTGCCGAGCGGGCGCCCGAGGCCCGCGACTGGACGTTCGTTTGCAAGGATGGCACGCCTCTGCCGGCGCATCTGGCCATCGCGCCGCTGCACGATCCCGACGGGCGGATCACCGGTTTCATCGGCATCGCGCAGAACCTCACCGAGCAGGTCGAGGCCCTCGCCCGCCTGCAACGCAGCGAGGAGCGCTGGCACCTGGCCATCGCGGGCAGCAACGACGGGGCCTGGGAGTGGGACATTCTTTCCGACCGCATGTGGGTGTCGCCGCGCGACCGGGAGATCCTGGGGCTTCCGGCTTCCGAGGAGTTCCTTTCGCGCTCCCGCTGGCTCGAGTCGATGGACCCCGCGGAGGTCGAGGGGGTGCGGGAGGCGGTCCGGCGCTATTTTGCGGGGGAGACCCCGATCTACGAGCGCACCTACCGGGTGCGCCGCGGCGACGGCCAATGGCGCTGGATCCTGGTGCGGGGCAAGGCGGTGTTCGATCCGGAGGGGCGCCCGTTGCGTATGCTCGGAACGCACACCGATGTGACCGCCAGTCGCCGGCTCCAGGACCTGTTGCGCGAGAGCGAGGCGCGCCTGCTCGAGGCGCAGGCCGTCGCCCACATCGGCAGCTGGTCGCTCGACGCGTCGACCCGGGTGCTCGACTGGTCGGAGGAGGCGGGGCGCATCTTCGGGGTGCGCTTCCGGTGCGCCCCGATGGGGGTGGTCCTGCGGCTGCTCCCGCGGCCGGCGCGTTCGGGCGTGCGGGCCGCGCTGGGGCTGGGGCTGGCCCGCGGCGAGGGCTCGCAGTTCGACGTGTCGTTGTCTCTCCCCGACGGACGGCCGCTCGGGGTGCGGGTGACGATGCGGGCCGCGCTGGCGGACGGGAAGGTGCTCCGTGTGTACGGGACAGTCCAGGACGTCACGGCGCTCCGCACGGTCGAGGCCCGGCTGCGCGCGCAGGAGATGCTCCTGCAGGAGATCTACAGCGGCATCGAGCTGCCGCTGTGGGTGGTCGAAGTGGATCCGGGGGGCGGCCTGCGGTTGGCCGGGGCGAATCCGTCGTTCGAGCGGGTCGTGGGCGTGCCGGCGGGCGAGTTGATCGGCCGCCGCCTGGCCGAGCTGGCGACCGCGTTTCCCCGGGATCTCGGCCGCCGGTTGGAGGCGCATTGCCGCGACTGCCTGGCGGCCGGGGCCACGGTCACCTACGAGGAGGAGGTCTCCGCCGACGCGCAGCCGCGCTGGTGGCTCACCCAGCTCAAGCCGGTGCGCAACGAGGCCGGGGGCACCACCCGCATCATCGGTTCGGCGATCGAGATCACCGAGCGGCGGGAGATGGAGCGGCGCCTGCGCGGGAGCGAGGAACGTTTCTTCCTCATCGCCCGCGCCACCAGCGACGCCGTGTGGGACTACGACCCGCTCGGCGGATCGCTCTGGTGGAGCGACGGCGTGACACGGCTTTTCGGTTACGAGCGGCCGGGCCCGGCCGCGGGCCCGGCGTGGTGGTTCGCCCGGGTGCATCCCGCGGACCGCGCGATGGTGGAGACGGGCTTCGCCGCCGTGCTCGCCTCGACCGCGGAGCGCTGGGAGCTCCAGTACCGGTTTCTCCATGCCGACGGGCGGTGCCTCCATGTGCGGGATCGTGCGCTGATCCTGCGCGGGGCGGGCCAGCGCGCGGTCCGGGTGGTGGGCGGCATGATGGACATCACCGGGGAGCGGGCGGTGCAGGACGAGATGCGCCGCGCCCGCGAGGCGGCGGAGGCGGCCAACCAGCGCCTCGAGGAGGCGGCCCAGCGCGCCCACCAGCTTGCCCGCGAAGCGGCGGCGGCCACCGTCGCGAAGTCGGAGTTTCTCGCCAACATGAGCCACGAGATCCGCACCCCGCTCAACGCCATCATCGGCATGGGCGGCCTGATGCTCGGCACCGAGTTGTCGGACCAGCAGCGCGAGTTCGCCGAGACCATCCGCCTGTCCGGCGATGCGCTGCTTTCGCTCATCAACGACATCCTCGACTTCTCCAAGATCGAGTCCGGCAGCCTCGAGTTGGAGGCGATCCCCTTCGGGGTGCACGATTGCGTGGAGTCGGCCCTGGAGGTGCTGGGGCCGCGGGCGGGCGAGAAGCGGCTCGACCTGCTGTATTGGATCGATGCTGCCGTGCCCGGCCTGGTCGTCGGCGATGTCACCCGGCTGCGGCAGGTGATCGTCAACCTCGTGGGCAACGCGATCAAGTTCACCGAGCGCGGGGAGATCCACGTCGGCGTCGAATGCTGCGGCCGGGAGCCCGACGGCTTGTCCCGGCTGCGCTTCACCGTGCGCGACACCGGCATCGGCATTCCGGCGAGCCGGATGGACCGGTTGTTCAAGAGCTTCAGCCAGGTGGATGCGTCGACCACGCGCAGGTTCGGCGGCACCGGGCTGGGGTTGGCGATCAGCCGGCGGCTGGTCGAGCTGATGGGCGGCCGCATCTGGGCCGAGAGCGAACCGGGGCAGGGCAGCCGTTTCATCTTCGAGGTCCTGCTCGGGCGCGGCGAGACGACCGCCTCGACGTACGCCGACCCCCTCGCGGGCGTGGCCGGCCGGCGGGTGCTCGTCGCCGAGGACAACCCGGCCGGCCGGGCCATCATCGAGCGGCACTGCGTGCAGTGGGGGCTGGTGCCGCACGGCGTGGCACAGGCCGGCGAGGCGCTGGCCTGGCTCGCGCAGGACAACCCGGTCGACCTGGTCATCCTCGACCAGCAACTACCCGGGGCCGACGGGGTCGCGTTGGCGCAACAACTGCGGGCGTTGCCGGGGCGCGGCGGTGTGCCGCTGCTGCTGTTCTCCGCGCTCGATGCGCTCGGCCCCCTGCCGGCCGCGCTCGTGGGCGTGGGGCAATTGTCCAAGCCGCTCAAGACCGGTGCGCTGCGCGATGCGGTGGCCCACGCGATCATCGCCCCGGCGGGGCCGGTGCCGGCGCGCCCCGCCGCAACGGCGCGGAAGCTGGCCGAGGACTTCCCGCTCTCGATCCTGCTGGCCGAGGACAACGTCACCAACCAGCGCGTCGCCCAGCTCATCTTCGGGCGGCTCGGCTACCGGGCCGACCTCGCCAACAACGGGCTGGAGGCCCTCGCGGCGCTGGAACGACAACGGTACGACGTTGTGTTCCTCGATGTGCAGATGCCGGAGATGGACGGGCTCACGGCCGCGCACGAGATCTGTGTGCGCTTCCCGCCGGAGGCGCGGCCGCGCCTGGTCGCGATGACGGCCAACGCCATGGTGGGGGATCGCGACGAGTGTTTCGCCGCCGGGATGCACGACTACGTGGCCAAGCCGGTGCAACTGCCCACACTCGAGGCCGCCTTGCGCCGCGCGCTCGACGGCCGGCGACCCGCCGCCGGGTGAGGCAGCGTGCTGTGACTGGCCGCTGGTGACGGAGGTGGTCGGGTGCCGCCCGGGGCGGCCTCGATTTGCGCTGTGGTGGACAGTTTCCGCTCGCCTGTCGTCACAGAACCGTTGCAATCAACCCTCAGGTCAGGACCTAAACCCGCAGTTGCGGCCCTGACCTGCTCCCCCGCTTTGCCCCCCACAAAGGTTCAGCGGGGGTTTTTTATGCCCGCCGCCGACGGCGGGGGGCGGGATTCCCGAAAACAAAAACCCGTTACCGCCGAAGCGATAACGGGTTAAAGTGGTGGCCCAGCCCGGAATCGAACCGGGGACACGAGGATTTTCAGTCCTCTGCTCTACCAACTGAGCTACCGGGCCACGTCGGTGAGGGGGCGAATGAAGGTGGCGGCCGCGGGGTGCGTCAATGGTTTTTTCCGCGTCCGTAGCGGCGTTCGTGAGAACGCCGAGTCTGGCCCCGATGCGCTCAGGCGCATCGTCACGGGGGGCGCGCGCTATGCGGAGACCAGGGCGCGCAAGTCGGCGAGCTCGAGTCGGGAGTTGAGCGCGTCGCTGGCCTCGAAGATGTCGGCGAGGAGCTGGCGCTTCGTCTCCTGCAGTTGGAGCACCTTCTCCTCGACGGTGCCGGTGGCGACGAGCTTGTAGCTGGTCACCACGCGGGTCTGGCCGATGCGGTGCGCGCGGTCCGTGGCCTGCGCCTCGGCGGCGGGGTTCCACCACGGGTCGAGGTGCACGACGGTGTCGGCGCCGGTGAGGTTGAGGCCGGTGCCGCCGGCCTTCAGCGAGATCAGGAAAACGGGCACGGAGGCGTCGCTTTGGAAACGGTCGACCTCGGCCTGGCGGGCCTTGGCGGTCATGGAGCCGTCGAGGTAGCAGTGCGGGATTTCCTGGGCGGCGAGCTCCTCGCGCACGAGGCCGAGCAGGCGGGTGAACTGCGAAAAGACGAGCAGGCGGTGGCCGTCGTCGAGGGCTTCGGCGAGGAGCTCGCGGAAGACGGCGAGTTTGGCGGAGTCGGCCGCGGCGTAGCGCGAGGTCTCCTCGGGTCTCTCGATCAGGCGCGGGTCGCAGCAGACCTGGCGCAGGCGCAGGAGCTGGGTGAGCACGGCGAGACGGACCTGCGATTCGGGGCGACGGTCGTAGGCGAGGGCGTCGATCTCGCGGTCGGTGGCGGCGCGGACCTCGTCGTAGCAGGCGCGCTGCTTGGCGGAGAGTTCGCACCAGACGACTTGCTCGAGCTTCGCGGGCAGCTCGGTGGCGACCTGCGCCTTGGTGCGCCGGAGGATGTAGGGCGCGGTCTGGCGCTGGAGGCGTTGCTCGTGCCATTTGCGCTCGTCGCCGCGGGCGTCGCCGGGGATCGGATCCACGGCGCCGGGAAGGACGATGTCGAAGAGCGAGCGCAGGTCGTCGAGGGAGTTCTCGACCGGCGTGCCGGTGAGGCAGAAGCGCGCCTCGGCGGTGAGGGCGCGCAACGCGGCGGCGGCCTGGGTGCGGCGGTTCTTGGCGTGCTGGGCCTCGTCGGCCACGAGGCAGCGCAGTTCGGCCTCGGCGAAGAGCTCCTGGTCGCGCACGAGCGTGCCGTAGGAGGTGACGACCACCTCGTGCGCGCGGCCGTCGGGCGGCGCGACGAGGCGGGTGGCGCCGTGGTGCACGAAGACGCGCAGCGCGGGGGCGAAACGCCCGAGCTCGCGTCGCCAGTTTTCGGTGAGCGAGGCGGGGCAGACGACGAGGGAAACGCCGCGAGGCGGTGCGGACTTCCCGGTTTCCGGTCTCCGGTATCCGGTATCACAGTGCAGGGCGGAGAGGAGGGCGACGGCCTGGGCGGTCTTGCCGAGGCCCATCTCGTCGGCGAGCACGCCGCCGAGGCCGTGGCGGTGGAGGTGCCAGAGCCAGGCGACGCCGAGGTTCTGATACGGGCGGAGCGTCGCGACGAGGCCGGCCGCGAGCGGGGCGGGCGCGAGCTGGGTGAGCTGGCGCAGCGCGTCGCTGTGCGCGCGCCAGGCCGCGGGCGGGCGGAAGTTGGGCGAGAGGGTTTCGAGGGTTTCCTGGAGCTCGGCGGCGCGGCTGCGGGCGACGCGCTGGCGGGCGCTGGGCAGGAAGGGGGCGTGGAGCGAGCCCGCGAGGGCCTGCTGGGCCTGGTGCAGTTTCTCGACGGCGGCGGCGGGCACGAGGTAGACCGCCCCGGCGTGCTCGACGTAGCCGCGGCCCTGGGCGAGCTGGGTCTTGAGCGTGTCGAGCGAGGCGCCGCCGGCCTCGAGTGCGACGGAGACCTCGAACTCGTCGCCGATCTCGGCGACCTCGGCGGTGAGGGAGGCGATGCGGAGCTTGGCGGTGTTGCGGCGGAAGTTGTCGGTGAACTGCGCGCCCCAGTTCTTCTCCAGCCGCTCCCAGTGGGCGGCGAGGAAGGTGAGGGTGCGGTGGCGGTCGCGCAGCCACCACTTTCTGGAGGCGGCCTCGAGCTGGAAGCCGGCGGCCTTCACGGCCTCGAGGATGGCGGGGTACGAGAGGCTCTCGCGCGAGGGCAGCGTGATCGCGAGGTAGTGCTCGGAGCCGTCGACGACGAGGCTGGTGCCGGCCGGCACGGCGGGCCGCACGCTCTGGCCCGGGCGCAGGGGCGGGACGTTGGGGCTGTGGCCGGTGCGCAGGCTGGGCGGCAGCGAGGGGCGCGGGGCGCCGAGGGGTTTGCGGTTGCCGGCGAGCTGCGCGATGAGCTGCGCGCGGTCGGGCGCGGCGGGTGTGGACGATCTGGACTCGGCGGACGGCGTGGACGGGACAGGCGCGCCGGCGGCGGGCGGCTCGGCGAGGAGGGCGCCGACGGTGGCGAGTTCGTCGCCGCGCCACGGGATGGGGTCGAAGGGGAGGTTGACCCAGCGGAAGACGGGTTGGCCGCGGAGCAGGTGGATCAACACGCGCAGCTCGGCGCGTCTCATCGGGAGCAGCCACGGGCCGGCGCCGGGACAGGCGGCGAGGAGGATCTCGGGCAGGTTGGAGGGCGAACCTTCGATCTTGAGCGGGATGGAGTCGCGCGGGGCGCAGGCGGCGAGGTTGGGCGGCAGGAAGACGCGCAGCGGCCGGGTCGGGGAAGTGGGCGGCATGGCGGCGGGTCAGGCGGAGCGCCCGGCGGTAGTGGAAAGCTGGTTCTTCAGCGCGACGACTTCGCCGTGGAGGTGAGCGGCGAGAGCTTTGCGCTCCTCGGCGGACGCGACCGGTGCGCCGAAGCGCACGTGGGCGGTGACGGCGTCGGTGCGCACCAGGCGGAAGAGGTGCTCGAAGAAGCCCATGTCGCCCCACCAGCACACGTCCTGCGCCACGTCGCCGCCGGTGCAGGTGTAGTGGATCGCTGCGGGCGTGACGGGCCAGCGGTGCTCGATGGCGGGCTCGAGGAGCGAGGAGCGGAAGGGGCGCACAGTCGAACCGTCGGTGCTGGTGCCCTCGAGGAAGACGGTGAGCACGGCGTCGTTCTCGACGATGTGGACGAAGTCGGCGTTCTGGCGGGCGACATCGCTGCGGCGGTTGCGGTCGATGAACTGCGTGCCGGCCATGCGGGCGAACCAGTTGAAGACCGGCCAGTCGCGGACCTCGGCTTTGGCGAGGAAGACCTGCGGGGTGGCGGCGGCGAGCACGAGGATGTCGACGTAGCTGACGTGGTTGGAGGCGACGACGCCGGTGCGCGGGAGGGCGGCCCCCTCGACGGAGTAGGAGACGTTGAGGGTGCGCAGGACGATGCGACAGGTGCGTTGGAGCCAGATCGAGCGGCGGCGGAAACCCGCCCAAGGTCCGGTGGTGAGAACGAAGAGCAACGCGCCGCAGAGAAACCCACCGCCCAAGGCGCAGAGCCGCCAGCCGGCGCGCAGGCGGCGGCGGAGCGTGAACGGCGGGCGAGCGGGAGCGGTGACACCGGTGGGCGGCTGTGCGTGGAGATCAGGCATCGGGACGAGCCTTCTTTCGTGCCGGGCAGGCCGGGCCGCGGCAAGGCGCGAAGCGGCGTGGGGCTGCCGCTGCGCATTGCGTTGCGCTGGGTAGCGCGCAGGCCGGTCCCTGCCTCGGGCGGCCGCGCGGCGGTTGATGGGTGCGCTCGGATGGGTCCCGGCCGCAGGGGGACTCTCGCGATGCGCTCGCGTTGCCCGGTGCGTGGCGCAGGCGTGGCGGTGCCGTGCCACCCTACTGCGCGCCCGGGCTGCCCCCGCTTCCGCCAAATACTCTCACGGTCGTGAGCTTATTTGGCGGTGTTTGTGTTCGCGGTTCTACGGTGAGACCGGGTTTGGATCGGAGTAGCCCAACCAAATACTCTCACGGTCGTGAGAGTATTTGGTTGGATGTTTCCGGGGGGGGGCGCGTGCTCGGGTGCGTCCGATAGGGGGCGCTAATCGAAGATCGGGTCGTCGGGGCGAATCTGACGCCAGGAATTGAGCACGAGAGCGGGGGCGGCGTTGGCGGAGCCGCCGAGATTCTCGTCGTAGTGGAAGGCGAAGCCGTTGGAGCCGGAGATCGAGATCGATTTGGCCAGGAGGGAGCCACAGTAGTCGGAGAGCTTCCCCTTCTGGCCGGTGGCGCTGAACTGGGTGGCGGAGTAGGGGGCGAGGATCGAGCCGACGAAGGTGGAGTTGTCGTCGAAGTTCATGATGATCTTGCCGCCGTCGGTGGGGTTTTTCACGGCAGTGGAGACGTTCGTGTTGATGGCGGTGGGCTCGAGCGACTCCATGTTGATCTTGTGGTTACCGGGGAGCATGCCGATGGTCAGGCGGGCGGCCTCCCAGTTGGGGGAGATGGTGTCGGTGTTGATCTGCTGGGTGGTCTTGATGACGCCGCTGACATCGCTGGCGGAGTAGATGGTGAGATTGGCCTTGGTGGACTGGTAGTTCACCACGAGGCCGTTGGAGGCATTGACGGGCCCGAGCACGACGATGATGACGGTGCCGCTGACGTTGATTTTGCCGATGTTGTCGAGCGAGGTGGTGGCGATGTAGACCTTGTCCGCGTCGGACCTGCCGGCGTTGAGCGTGCTGTTGGCGACGGAGACGGAAGGGGTGGCGGCGTTCTTCTTCGGTTGGTATTGGGCGATCTTGCCGGCGGTTTTCCACTGGTCTTCACCGTCCTTGGGCAGGACGTGGATCCAGCCGTCCTTGGCGGGGGCGTCGGGCGGGACCACGGGGTCGTAGGTGAAAGAAACGTCGTGGCGGACGAGTGCCGGGTCGTAGGCGACGGCCTCCTTCACTTTGTCGTTGGGGTTGTCGATCTTGGCGAGGATGTCGTAGGGCGGGCTGGCGTTGGTGGCGTAGCCGACGGTGGGCGTGCCGTTGGCGGCGGAGGAGCCGGTGCCGACCTGGGCGTAGTAGTTGCCGTTGCCGAGATTGAGGGCGCCGTTGGCGGCGCTGGTGGTGCCGACGAGGCATTTGTTGTCGCGGTTGTAGGCGCTGGGTGCGGCGTTGTTGGCGCTGGAATAGCTGTCGAAGGTGGGCCCGACCTGGTCTTTGCTGATCGAGGCGGAGGCGGTGCTGGCGGCGAGGAAGTCGGAGAGGGAGAGGCAGCCGCCGGGGAGGTTGGCGGAGTTCTTGGTGGTGCGCTCGTAGGTGACCTCGATCGCGCGCTGGGCGACGACCGCGGCGCCGGGGTTGTGTACCCAACCCCTGGAGGCGATGGTGTAGGTGGTGGTGGAGTTGCCCGCGGTCTTCCGCACGACGACCTTGTTGCTGCCGGTGGCGCCGCCGAGGGCGGCGGAGTCGGCGGTGAAGGTGCGGGTGTAGGTGCCGGCGGTTTTTTCGGTCCAGACGGAGTCGGCGGCCTCGAAGGTGTCGCCGGTGGCGGTGCCGAGAACGAAGGCGGTGGTGCGGTCGACACCGGCTTCGGCGAGGAAGAAGGCGGCGCTGTTGAGGGCGGCGCGCGTGGCGCCTCGACTCTCGGCGAGAGCGGTGCGGATGAGGGCGGCGAGCCCGAGCAGGAGCACCGCGCCCAGGATCAGGGCGAGCAGGAGGGCTGAGCCTTTGCGGCGGTTTCTCATGTAGGGGGAAGGTCGAGAATGGGGGCGTGGCCGATCAGCCTTTGACGTTGCGCAGCTGGATGAGTGCGGAGGCGAAGGGATCGTTGCGGCCGGGCACCAGTCGGGCGCGCTGGCGGGCGGTGGCCTGTGGGACGAGCGCGAAACGGATGGCGCGGACCTCGGTGGCGGAACTGGTGCCGACACCGCTGCGGTTGGTGAATAAAAACTGCGAATACGCACCCGCACCGGCGGTCGGTTCGGTGACGAGGCCCGACATCACGACCGAAGGTGCGGCACCCGCGACGCTGCGGGTGAGTTTCCCGTCGGCGATCGCGTAGGTGATGGTGACGCCGGTGTCGTCGGGATCGGCAAAATCGACGTAGGTAGCCGTGAAGGTCTGGGGGGAGACGGAGGCCACGGTCTTGATGCCGCGCACGTCGAGCAGGATGCGGTCCTGGACGATCCGGGTGCGGGCGTTGAGATCGATCGAGTCGGAGAGTCCGTGCATCGAACGGTTGACGGAGAGAAACACGCTCAGGATGGCGCCGACCGCCAGCGTGAGGATGGTCATGGAGACGAGGATCTCGACGAGGGTGAAGCCGTGGGAGCGTTTCATGAGCTGGTGGATCCGGCGGCGGTGGACTCGGAGACGAGGACGCCATCCTTCGCGAAGTAGGAGTAGGCGCGGAGGGCGGAGGTGCGCCCGAGCTGTTTCCACTCGATGGAGACGGTGACCTTCAGCAGCGTGTCGGAGACATCCTCCCCCGCTGACTGGTGGGTTCGGCTCCAGCGAAACTCCTGCATCGTGGTGAGGCTGGACGCGCGCTCCGTCCCGGTGGTGAAGCTGGCGTCGCCCAGGCGGCTCTTGAGCTGCGTGAAAGTCAGGGCGCGCATCTCCTCCATCCTCTGGTTGAGGATGGACACGGCGCGGGTGCGGCTCCGGGCGGCGTCGACAATCTTGGTGACCTGGATGACCGAGGCCAGCGCGGCGCCGAAGAGAAGCGTGAGGATGCTCATCGCCAGCATGACCTCGAGAAGGGTCATGCCGGCGCGGGTGCGGCGTGGGTGGTGGGCGCGGGTCATGGAGGAGCCAGAGCGGGGACCGGTGATTCGGCACGCCGCATGGTCACTGGCACAGTATACGCCCGCGCCGCGGTGGTTTGGGCGGTATGCGGCGCCGCTAATGGGGTGAAGTTCCCATGCGGGCGATGGGGCGCTTGCCCCGCTCCCTGTGGCCGTAATTGAGGGCTTCCGGGGATTACGCCCGGCGGGTTCGCACCGCCTGTGTGCGGCGTGGCTGCGACGAGGTGAGCGTCTTGAGTCGGTAGACCCAGGCAACGGCGGCCACCGCGCCCTCGCGAGCTCCGCAGCCGACTG
>Ga0116187_1001668_pt1 | contig 22919 bp, 16 predicted proteins | sample AD_JPNNA6_MetaG_FD_89755 | JGI IMG/M metagenome (GOLD analysis project Ga0116187, IMG submission 89755) | Active sludge microbial communities of municipal wastewater-treating anaerobic digesters from Japan - AD_JPNNA6_MetaG | ecosystem: Engineered > Bioreactor > Anaerobic > Digestate | place... | reverse complement strand
TTCCTGCACCCGCGGTTGAAGCCCCAGCCCCCGCGCCGGAAACCCCTGCGCCCGCGGTTGAGGCCCCAGCCCCCGCGCCGGAAGCCCCTGCGCCAGCCCCTGAGGCCCCAGCACCCGCGATTGAGGTCCCAGCACCCGCGGTTGAGGTCCCAGCGCCGGAAACCCCTGCGCCTGCCCCTGAGGCCCCAGCGCCAGCGCCTGAGGCCCCAGCACCCGCGGTTGAGGTCCCAGCCCCCGCGCCGGAAACCCCAGCGCCCGCGGTTGAAGCACCCGCGTCCGCGCCCACAACCGGACAGTCAGTCCCGCCGGAGGCCGCCCCCGCCCAGGGTGTCAACTAGGAGCTGCCCACAGCTGAGAAACGGGACTGCGGAGTCGCTGGAAGACCAGACTCCGGTTCGGTGGTCGTGAAGAGCAGCCGGAACCGCTGTTGCGGGTCGTCTGCTTGTCCAGCGAGTGGGATGCATTGGCCCTGCAGCCCCGTAGGGTCAAGCAGGGCCGGTTCGGGCTTCTCGCGCTTCGGGCATCGGCTTTCGGGCTCTTTCGGCGGGTCCGCAACCCCGGAGTTGCCGGGTGTTTTTACACGGAGAGACAATGCCACGCATAAGAACCAGGAAAGGGCCGGCGATCATGTACCGCGAAATGTTCTTTTGCAGTCTGGTGGCATTGGTTGCGACGGCCGCGGTCCCGGCACAAGACGATGTCGAGCTTTCGCGGCGCAATGCCATTGTGCAGGCCATCGAGGAAGCTTCCCCGGCGGTGGTGTCCATCAACGTCGTGGAGACGCGCGAGGAAGTCCCCCCGATGTTCCGCGATTTCTGGGAGTTCTTCGATCTGCCCTCGCCCCGCCACCGTGTCGAGAACCGGCGTGTAGATTCGGTGGGAAGCGGGTTCATAATCGATGCCGAAGGGCATATTCTCACCAACTACCACGTTCTCGAGGGGGCCAGCGCCATCGCCTCCGTGACGTTGTCGGACGGCCGCGACCTCAAGGCTCAAATCGTGGGCGTCGATCCTCGCACCGACCTGGCGCTTCTCAAGGCCGAGGGCGCGAACCTGCCGTTTGCGGCCTTGGGCGAATCCGAAGACCTCTATATCGGCGAGTGGGTCATCGCCATCGGGAACCCCTTCGGACCGCTGATCAGCGATCCCCAACCAACGGTCAGCGTGGGAGTGGTTTCGGCGAAAAACCGCCGTCTGAGCCCCAGCATCGGCGAGGGCGAGCGCCTGTATCAAGACATGATCCAGACCGACGCCGCCATAAACCCGGGCAACAGCGGCGGCCCGCTGGTGAACGCCAAGGGCCGGGTTATCGGCATAAACACCATGATCTTCAGCCAGAGCGGCGGAAGCGTCGGGTTGGGGTTTGCCATTCCCATCGACCGTGCCCGGCGCGTGGTGGCCGAACTCCAACGTTATGGCCGGCGGCGCGACCCCTGGGCGGGGTTCAAGGTCGAGGACGTGGTGGACCTGCATCCCGATTTCGCGCGCCAACAGGGAATCACCATCGACCACGGCTGCCTCGTGGTGAACATCCTGCGCGACTGCCCCGCGTACAAGGCCGGATTGCGCCCGGGCGACGTAATCATCGGCATTGCCGGACACGAAGTGGTCCGCTCGAGCGACATCGATTTCGCCATCTGGGACCATTTCGTGGGGGATGCCATCTCGCTCGAGATCGATCGCCAGGGCGAACGCAAGACGCTGACATTTATCGTGGAAGAACTCGACCAGTAATCCGCGACCGGGGACATGGGCGCCATCCCCAATCGCGGGATAAGCACCGGCGAAGCCGGGTACGATGCCGTGCGGTTCGCGGGCCGCGATTAGCCGGTATTCCCCAGCGCCAACGGCGCGAGACATACCAGCCTTGGCTGAAGGCCAAGGAAACCAGTTCCCCTTCCCCAGCCCCAACGACGCGTAACATACCCCCCACGATACGGTTGTCACCTCTTCAGCGCCAACGGCGCGTCACATACCAGCCTTGGCTGAAGGCCAAGGAAACCAGTTCCCCTTCCCCAGCCCCAACGACGCGTAACATACCCCCACGATACGGTTGTCACCTCTTCAGCGCCAACGGCGCGTAACATACCAGCCTTGGCTGAAGGCCAAGGAAACCGGTTCCCCCCAAAAATCCCACAGGGCTGAAAGCCCGGAACATCATCTCGCCTGGCCGTTCAATCCCCAATTTGTTTCGGGCCTTCAGCCCTCTTGCCTGTTTTGAAACCCATCACCTGGCCCTTCAGGCCAGGCTGGTATGTTACGCGCCTTCGGCGCTCCGGAGGACACATGCCCCGCGTTGGCGCTCCGGAGATCCCATGTTACGCACCTTCGGCGGTCCGGAGGACGCATGCCGTTGGCCATTGGCGGGGTTATCTGGCCACGGCAAGGAGATAGCGCCCCTGGGAGCGCCGAGCGCCAGCTCGGCATTCTTCTGCCGTCTGCCGCCTTCGGCGCTCCGGAGATCCCATGTTACGCGCCGTTGGCGCTCCGGAGGACGTATGCTATTCGCCGTTCGCTGAAGAGGTAACAACCGTATCGTGGGGGGTATTTTTCGCGCCGTTGGCGCTGTAACGCAATATGGGGGACCGGCTCTCACTTGACGGGTGTGCCGAAATGCAGCCCGGGACCGCGAACGCCAAAATGGTTACGCTGCGTGGCTTCACATTGTCCCGGGATTGGCGCGCCATACACGCGCTTTTTTCCGGCGCCGGCATCTGCTAGGGTACAGGGCGGGTGTGGCGAAAAGAGGGCAGCAAGCACGCGCTGCCTGATTTTGCTTTTCGCGGCGATATTCCAAGCGCGGGGTTCGCCTCCGCGCGAAACAGGTCCGCATGGGCCGGGCGCTGACGAAAGGGAGTCTGCATGAAGTTCGTAACGGTGATGGGAAGTCCGCGTAAGGACGGCAACACGGCCAAGGTCCTGGCGTGGGCGGAAGAGGAGCTGGCAGAGCAGGGGCATGAGGTCGACCACATCGACATCATGGACTGTAGGATCGCCTATTGCGACGGGTGTTTTCGTTGCCAGAACGTCGCCGAGGGTCTGGGCTGCGTCCAGGAGGACGACGTAAACGTCATCTTCCAGCGGATGATCGAGGCCGACGGGACAATCCTCGCGTCGCCGCTGTATTGCTGGGGGTTTTCGGCGCCGCTCAAGGCCCTGTTGGATCGCGGCGTGTGCCTGGTGAAACGTCCGGGCAGCGAGGATGAGGTGTATTTGCTTGAAGGCAAGCGCGCGGGTTTGCTCGTGACGGCCGGCGGGCCGGATGAAGGCAACGCCGATTTGATCACCGAGACATTCAAACGGTATACGGAATACCTGCGGTGCGACCCGAAAGGCCGGCTGGTCGTGCCGTATTGCCGCCAGGGCGCGGAATTGGGACCCAACGTGCAGGTGCAAGCGCGCGATTTCGCGCACGATATGGCGGAATAGGGGGCCGTGTGATGCGAACGAGACGGGATGTTCCGTGGATGGCAGGGGTGGCGCTAGCGGGGATTGCGCTGGTTACGGCGTGCGGCGCAGACGCCGCCGAGCAACAAGCGGGGGAGAGGCCGAAGATGGCTGCGAACGTGCCTGTGCGGGCCATCACATCGGGTCCGGACGCCCATTGGTTCGCGTACTACGACAAGTTTCAGTTCGACCCGGGCAACCGGTACGTGCTCGGTAACCGGGTCGCCTTCGAGGACCGCGCGCCCGCAGCCGGCGATGTCATCGAACTGGGCATGGTCGACATCGAGGACGGCGACAAGTGGCTCCCCCTCGCAAACACCACGGCATGGTGCTGGCAACAGGGCTGCATGCTCCAATGGCTCCCGGGGTCGGAAAGCAAGATCATCTACAACATCCGCACCGAGAACGGCTACGCATCGGTGATCCAAGAGGTGTTCAGCGGCGAGAAACGCACGCTCCCCCATCCCATCTATACCGTGAGCGGGGACGGCAAATACGCCATGAGCCTGAATTTCGCGCGAGTCGGCCGGACGCGGCCCGGCTACGGCTACAACGGATTCCCGGACCGCAATGAGAATGCGCTTCATCCGGAGGACGACGGTATCTATCTCATCGATATCGCCTCGGGCGAGTCGAAACTGGTCATTTCGCTGGCGGATATCGTAAAGATTGCGCCGGACGACACCATGGAGAAGGGCAAGCACTGGTTCAACCACCTGTTGTTCAACCAGGACGGCAGCCGCTTCATCTTTCTGCACCGCTGGCACAAAGAGACTGGCAAGGGATGGTACACGCGCGGGTTCACGGCGCGCCCCGACGGCAGCGACATCTTCTGCTTCGGCGGGCACGGCATGGTATCGCATTTCATCTGGCGCGACCCCGAGCATATCCTCGCTTGGTCGACAGAGCCGGAAGGCAATTTCTTCCACTTGTATGAAGACCAGACCGAAAACGTCGAGACCATTGGCAGGGGGGTTTTGAAGGCGGACGGCCACTGCACCTACTCGCCCGACGGCCAATGGATCATCACCGATACCTACCCGGACAGCGAGCGCATGCAGAACCTCATGCTGTACAGCCCGAAAGACGGCAAGCTGGTGGATTTGGGCCGGTTCTACCAGGAACAGCCCGGGGATATACAGTTGCGGTGTGACCTGCATCCCCGATGGAGCCGCGACGGGCGCTACGTGTGCATCGACTCGAAACACACCGGCCAGCGCCAAATGTATTTGCTCGATGTGAGCAGCATTATCCTGGCGACGGAATAAGACATCCTCGCTGTGGCATGACCTCGCCGTAGCATCCTGACCATGCCACAGCAGACGCGGAGACTTTCGGCCGCAGGCGTGGCGCGGTCGGGAGACCGCGCCACAGCAGGCGCCACAACCGAGCGTTTTGACGCGTTAATCGCCTCCTGTTATGGTTTGAGCTCTACCACGCGCAAAAGCCGCCCGGCACCGGGTTGCAGGAGATATCACATGTTGTCTCTCGCCGTTCTTGCCGCTTTCACACTGGGCGCAGTCGACCAGGAACTGGTTGTTGAGCGCGCCGGCACAACCGTCACGGTAACAGGCGCGCATTTCGGGTTGACCGTGGACGCGTCGAAGGGCGGCGAGATGACCTCACTCCGGCTGTACGACGGCGCGGCCTGGCATGACGTGCTCGAGGGCACGTTCCCCGCCCTTCGGTTCCATGACGGCGAATCCGAGTGGAAACTGACGCTCGATATGCGCAAAGGCGAGATCCGGCAGGTCGAGCGCGAGGGCAGGGCGGTGCGTATCCATACCTACGCTGTGCTGCGGCGCGAAGACGGCACGGGCTCGCCCTGGGGAGTCGATCTGCGCTACGAGATTCATCCCGAGGGAGCGGTGTTCATCGACATGGAATGCAGGCTGGTAAGCGTCCCGTTCACGCTGTCGGAGGCGACCGCGTCGTTTGCGGTGCGTCCGGAAATCGCCGCCTGTCCCAAGTACCGCGACCAGCAGGTGGGCAAACAGGAGATGCCGCTGAAATCGTTCCGGGCGGCCTTCGGCGCGAATCCCGCCAAGAGTTTCACCAACGAGCTCGAGGTCATTGTCGAAGACAACCACCCCATTTCGGGTGCCGTGGCCTACGAATCGGACAAGGGCCGCGCCACGTGGGTTCTCGGGCGCAACGGCGGGACCCTCGAACCGGGGTTTCAGTACCGAAACCGGTTTGCCATCGGCCTGGGAGCGGCGGTCACGAAAAAAACCGGAAGCAACGTCATCGGCCAGCGCGTCTACCACGTAGTCAACTGGCTGGACCTCGAAAACTGGTATCCGGCGAACGAGCACATTGACGCCATGGTCGAGAACTACGCGACGATCATGATTCTGCATCACGAATACCTGTTGCAGCGCGGCAGCAACGGCTACCCCCACGCCGAGTATCGCGTGGCGCGTGATCACGACGCCATGGTGCGGACCATCGACTACGCGCACGCGAAAGGCCTGCGCGTGGGCCTCTACATGCGCGGCATCGAGTGGTACGCCCTCGAGACCGGCTTCTTCGAGAAGTATTGCAGGAAAAACTGGGACGGCATCTATCTCGATTGGCACGGACCCTTCGCCGTGGCCTGGCACGAGAGTCAGTACAAGCCCGAACCCTTCCTCGGCGACCGGCATTTCTCGGAAGACGGCCTGTACACCCCCGCCAGAGCGTATTTCCTGATGACGCGGCGGCTGCGCGAGATGGTCGGGCCGGACGGTTTCCTCATCGGCCACCAGGGATCGTTCAATTCGGGCACGTTCGCCAATCTGTGTTTCGACGCGTACCTTCCGGGTGAAGCGGGCTCGGACCGCCGCATGTTCTCCGACCGCGACGAGGCCGCCTACAAGGGTATGCTCGGAAGCAGCGTGTGCATGCCGTGGACCCTCGACCTGCCCGACTACCAGAACGCCGAGGGCGCCGCCAAAATGGCGGTATGGGGGTTCTATCCACACCTGGTCACGGGAATCGTGGCCCGTCACGGCAAGGAAATCACGTATCCCATCCATCCCAACGACGAACTCTACCGCTTCGTGCTCCCCTATTGGCGCTTGCTGGCGAAGATCGATGTCGAGAAGGCGGAGGTATTCAATACGCCCTCGGTAAACGTTGCCGCCCTGGAGAGTTCCAATCCTGAGGTCGAAGCGCTCGTATACAAGGAATCGGCGGACCGGTACCTGGTGATCGCCGGGAATCTCGGCATGGAGCCGGCCAGCGCGGTATTGACGCTGAACGCCGACGTTCTCGGCATGATGGGCGACTACGGCGCGGTCCGCATCGACGCCGCAACCGGCAACGAAACGCCCTGCGACTACGAAAAGGACACGCTGCGCACCTCCAGCCTGCCCCAATGGGGCATTGAGGGCTATCTCCTCACAAGACAATAAGCGCCCGTGCTCAGGGCGGTGTGATGAATGGCACGCCGCTCTGGATAGGTATGCCCGTTGGTATGATGAGCCTCTGGACGCCGGTGACGAGGTTGTCGCCCACCACGAGCGTACCCGCATCTCCCGTGAATTCCACAACCTGCTTCATGGTATTGGGACTCTGCGTATCGGAAATGATGTTGCCCGTAATAACCGAATCGGAGAGGTTCTCGAAATACAGTGCGGAATAGGCCCCGGCTTTCTCCTGGGACGGGTTGAGGATCGAATTGCCAACCAGGATGATCCGCTTGTTGTCTTTGCCCTTGATGGTGACAGCCGTCTGGTGCAGGCGCGTGAAGGTGTTGCCGGTGATGGTGACGTCCGGGGCGCTTTCGAGCACGATCCCGCAGGCCGGATCGAGCTTGTGCCTTTTGCTCGGGTCGTAGGGGTAGCGGCAGAACGTGTTGCCGGTAATGGTGAGTTCGCCCGCGCCGTTGAGCGCATGGACCCCCGGCTGCGCCATGAGCACGATGTTGTTGGCGCTGACCGTGATATCGCGCACGTTGTCGAGCCGGACCCCCTCGCCCTGGCAGTGGGCCAGCGTATTGGCGCTGACCGTGTCGCCGTAGCACTCGCGCGCGAGCACCACGGCGTGCCCGGCGCATTCCTCGATCATGTTGGCGGAAACGAGCGAGCCGTACGTGTTCTCGATCACGACGCCGTTGCCGAGGTGGTCGTCAAGGTTGTTGCCGGTCAAGGTGAGGTTGAAGCCGTCGATGCAGCGGACCGCATCTTTGTTTTCTTCGAACTGGTTGGCCGATACCACGATGTCGTGGCAGGCGGCCAGGTTGAGGCCGGTGTGCTTGTTGTAGTTGATAAGGCAATCGCTGATGCGGGGGTCCTCGTAGCAATTATCGAGAAAGATCCCGTACGTCCCGTTGTGTTCGGCGGCCACGCGGCTGATGAGGAGTTCGTCGACGGATTTGGCGTAGATGCCGGGGCCGCTCTTGGGATTGCCGGTGACCCGCAAGTCGCAGAGCTGTACGCGCCAGATCGACTTGACGCCCTCGGGCGCGCGGACGTCGATGCCCGCAAGACCGCCTTCGTTCTTGTTGACGATGTGGGTGCTCGTGCCGGACCCGCGCACCATCACGTCGCCGGCGCGAATGCGTAACGGCTCCGTAATCTCGTAGCGCCCCGGCGGAATGGTCACGACCCCTCCCGAAGCGGGCAGGGCCTGGAACGCCGCCTGGAGCGAGTCGAACCCGGCCGCGTCGATGAGTTTGGCGCCTTCGGCCCCCGGCTGGAATTGCTCGTTCTTGGTCGGATCGCCCGCCCAGGAACGAGGACACACCGCACACGCCAGGCAAGCCGCAACAACACACGTGAGAAACCACCCCCTGAATCCGGTCATGATTGGACTCCTCTTTGCTTGAACCGCTGCAACCCTATTGCCGGGACGTTACCAGCATAGCCACGGATGTGCCGGAGGGCAATAGGGTTCAGGGCCCCACATTGGAGGATAAACGAAGGATCACGACTGGAGCAGGGAGCACGGCGGAAACCCGGGAATGGGGCATGGCGAGGGGCTGGTCTATTCAAAACGCTTTTTGCCGCTGCCGCCAATCGGATAGAATAGACCGACCCTGAAGGGAATCATCGAGGACACACGGTACCGCGAGAGCGGAAGGAGAGGGGCGTGCTATCCATAGCAATACGCGGCATTGCCGGGTCCATATTCCTGGGACTCGGGCTGATTGGGCTGTTTTCACCTGGTACGACGCGAGGGATAGTCAGCGCCTTCGTCGAGAAGGCCCCCGTGCGCATACTCGGGCTGTTCTTGATGGCCCTGGGGGCTGGAATATTCCGGGTGGCAGACCAATTGTACGTACCCATCGTGGGGAAAGTGATTGGTGTGACGCTGTTCATGATCGGAGGCGTCCATATGTTCGTGCCGGAATTCGCCATCATACTCAACGAATGGTGGGTGGCCCGAAAGATGGCGTGGGAGCGGCTGGTCAGCCTCGTCTATATCGGAATCGCCGTTCTGTTCTTCATGCCCCAGGGGGCCACGTTGATGCCCCCGCCGTCGCCACAGGCGCCGTCTGAGATCCAGGCGCCAACCGAAGCACCTCCCTCTCAGAACGAGGCACACAACTCCACCCCCGCGGAGGAATAATTTCGAGCCCCCTACCGCGAGCGCCCGTACTGCGCTTCCGGGAAGTCCGTCACATCCAGAAAGGCAACCTGGACGACGGGAATATTGTCGTACTCGATGGCGCTGGTGCATACAAGCAGCCGGCGGACAACCCCGTCCTTGCGGATGAGGCGCATGTGGAATAACGGGGGCAGGTCTTCGCCGCACTGGCGCCGCTGGATGCGGTCCATAATCAGGGCGTGGTCTGCCGGGACGATCAGCGCGAAGACCTTATCCGGCGTCAGTGCCAGTAACTCGGTCTCCGAGTATCCCGAGATAGCCACCGCCCGGGCATTGACGAATACAACCTTCCCATTTCGTATCAGGGCAAGCCCCTGCAGGGAATTCTCCACGAGCGTTTGGTAGGCGTTTTCCGCCTGGCGCTGCTCGGTGATGTCGTAGGAAATCACCCCCAACAGGCGCTGGCGGCTTTCTGCCTCGAGGGGAAATTTCCAGGTTCGCATGATCCGCGTGCGCCCCTGTTTGTCGACTAGAGGTTCCTCGATGACCAGCGGGCCTTTCGCAAGGGCGGTTTGGTCGTCAGCGAGCGATCTTTCAGCAACTTCACGGGCCATGTATTCGTCCGCGCGTTTTCCTATCCAGTTATCGGCATCGAACCACTCCCGCATCATGCGGTTTGCAAACACGAGGCGGCTTTCCTCGTCTCTTATAGACATCACTCCGGGAAAATTGTCCGCGAAATTCAGGAACATGGTGTGCGCGCGTTCCATGGCTTCCTGCGCCTTCTTCTGCTCCGTGATGTCAATATGGACAACCACGGTCCCCTCGCGGTTGCCCTCGGCGTCGAGCAACTGGGCAGTGTGCCCAACGAATGTGCGGCCGGCAGGTTCGAAACGCTGCTCAATAGAGAATTCTTCACCCGCCAATGCCCGCTCGAGCCATGCCCTCATGCCGGGAGGGCCGCCGAGGAACTCGAACACGTGCTTTCCGACGACCTTTTGCGGGTCAATGGCGAAACCTTCCAGCCCCCGGCCTTCGAAGAAGGTGCAGATGCCGTTCAAATCAGCGGCGAGCAGGATCACCGGCGCGGCCTGAAGCACCTTTTCCAGATGCTGGTTCTTGCGCTGCAGCTCTACCTCGGCGCGTTTACGTCTCTCGATGTCATGGACCGAGCCCACAACAGCCTCGACCGAGCCGTGGTCGTCCAGAACAAGCATCATGGAATCGCTCACCCAATGATAGGCGCCATCCTTGAAACGGAGGCGCAGTTCAACGGTGAGGTTTGCGGTATGGCCCTTGGCGTTTTCCACGGCCTCTCTCATCGCCGCCTGAAGCCGCAGGAAGTCCCCGGGATGGATTTCTTTGGCGAAGTCGCCTAGCCCTCTGTTGATGAACTCCTCATATGAATAGCCATTGAATTCTTCGACGTGGGGGCTGACGTAGTCGTAGCGGTTTTCGCGCATGTTAAACCGGTACAAGACGTGGCGCGCAGCTTCAAGGGCCTCGGTGAAACGGCGTTCCCCCTCGCGAATCTTCTGCTCGGCCGCCAGACGCTTGGAGATGTCGCGTGATACCCCGTACAAGGCCGGTTCGCCATTCCAGAGCCCAAAGTTGAGCCTGGTCTCGACGGGGATGAGCTCCCCGCTTGCGGTCTGGAGCGTGGACTCGCCTGGGGCTCGGTCACCCGCAAGCACTTCCTCGAAAAGCTTTTGAACTTCCCTGCGGCGCTCCGAAGGATGGAGCATCGCGAAGGAGGAGCCGATGAGCTGGTCTTCCGGATAGCCCATGCGTTCGATTATGGCTGTATTGACCTTCAGGATCTGGCCGTCGAGAGACAGCACAAAGACGAAATCTTCGACGCAGTTGAAGAATTCCTGAAGGTTCCGCCGACTGTCTTCGAGGGCTCTTTCGGCCTCCTTCCGTTCCGTAACGTCGATGCTGACGATCTGAACCGCCGGCCGCCCTTCGAACTGCGTGAGGCTTACATAGCTTTCAAAGTGCCGCACACCGCCGTCACGCCGGACGGCTCGATAGGCCAAAGGCTGGATGGGGAACTCGCCGTTGATGGCGGCCGTATAGGCCTCCATGCTCATCTCCCGGTCTTCAGGATGGAAAAAAGTCTCTATCGTCTCAACGACCGACAGGCCGATCATCTCGTCCACCCGACAGCCCAGCATCTCGGCTAGAGCAGGATTGGCGTATACCACTCGATTGTCTTGAAAAAGCGAAAAACCCTGGCGCGAATTCTCAATAAGCACGCGGTGGGCTTCCTGCAACCGCCTCAGGTCGGTGATGTCATAGTCCGCGAAGACAACATGGCTGACGCTGCCATCCTGGTTCTTGAGCGGCGCGGCATTCACGAGATGGTGTCGCGGGATCCCATCTGGCCCAAGGGTAAGTATCGCGTGTTCGGCCACGCTCTTGCCCGTATCCCGCACCCGGAAGAACAGGTCTTTCTCCGGGGGGATGGGCCGGCCATTGGCGTCGCGCAGGTCCCACTCGCTCGCCAGACACGAACGGCCGGCGAGGTCGTTCACAGACCGTCCCGCCAGTTCCTCCGCGCGGGGATTCGCGAAAACGATCGTGCCCTCGCGGTCCGCGACGATCAGGCCGGCTGCCGTGGTGTCGAGAATGCCGCGCAAGAACTCGGCGTTCTTGCGCATGACCTCCTCGGCCCGGCGCCTGCGAGCCTCTTCGGATTCCAACTCGGCAATCCGGCGGCGTGCCGCCTTGAGTTCGGCCGCAAGATCGGCATTGCGCTTGTAAAGGTCGGTCACACCGTGCCTTTCGGAGCCGCATAGTGCATCGGGATGCACTAGGGCGCCACCCTCCTCTCCGCAAATCCTCCTATTCTTGATTATATATCGTGGAATTTCGGGGACACAATACTCAATTCTGAGTATGAATCCGGAAGACTTCTATGGCGGATAGGGTGCTCGAAATTCCAATTGAGTATTGTGTCCCCGAAATCCTCACTTGTGATTCGGCCGGGATTCGTAGGATACTTTGAGCTTTCGAACCAACTTTGCAACGTGAAGAGTGAGGTGTCCCATGAAAACCAGCCGCCGATCATTTCTCAAGAAGGCATCTGTTCTTTCCTCCCTGCCTTTTATACTGCCCTCGCGCATATGGTGCGCCGAAACCCAGCCGAACGACCGGCTCGTGATGGGTTTCATCGGGATGGGCAAACAGGGCCGGGGCCTGCTCGACGCCTTCCTGAACCGCAAGGCGTGCCGTGTGGTGGCCGTGTGCGACGTCGATACGACACGCAGGACTGCCGCCCAGCAGCAGGTCAATGCGTATTACACCCAGCATACCGATGCCGGCTCGCCCGACTGCGCCGCGTACAACGACTTCCGGGAACTGACCGGGCGGCAAGACATCAATGCGGTGTGCATTGCCACTCCCGATCATTGGCACACCATTCCCGCCATCGCCGCTCTCGAATCGGGCAAGGATGTTTATTGCGAGAAGCCCCTCACGCACAACATCCACGAGGCCATCGCGCTGATGGACGCGGTCAGCGCCAACAAACGGGTGCTCCAGACCGGGTCGATGCAGCGTTCAATGAAGGAATTCCGCGTGGCCTGCGAACTGGTCCGCAACGGCGCCATTGGCGCCATAGAGCGCGTGGAGTGCAGTTTCGGCCCTCCGGGAGTCCCCTGCGACCTGCCGGAAGAGGAGATGGAACCCGGCCTCGACTGGAACATGTGGGTCGGCCCCGCGCCGATGCGCCCGTACAACTCGGTGCTGAGCCCGCGCGGCGTCCACGATCACTACCCGGATTGGCGCAGCTACAGGGAGTTTGGAGGCGGCATGGTGTGCGACTGGGGCGCCCATCACCTCGATATCGCCCAATGGGGACTGGGAATGGATGACAGCGGCCCCGCCGAGGTTCATCCGCCCGAGGATCCGGCGGCGCAACGCGGGGCTGTTCTCCAGTACGCCAACGGCGTCCGCGTCATCCACGTCGACGGTTTCGGCGCGGACTTCTTCGGCAGCGAGGGTGAAATCAAGGTCAACCGCGGCAAATTCGAGTTCTATCGCGACGGCAAGCGCGTGGCGGGGTTCGTCGACCGCGAAAGCGGCGGCTCGCTCGAATCGACCCTCCAACAGGTCGAAAACGAGTACTTGCGCGACGCCAAGATCAAACTCTACCAGAGCTACGACCATGTTCAGGACTTTCTGGACTGCGTCAAGGCGCGCACCAAACCCGTCACCAGCGAAATAGTCGGCGGCCGCAGCGCCATATGCTGCCATCTGATGAACCAGGCGTATTACCACCACGCGGTGATCGAGTGGCTGCCCGAACGCATGCAGTTTGCCCCTGGAAGCGGCGACCCCGCGTGGCTGACCCGCGACTACCGCGAACCCTGGAACGTATAACGATTCCCCATGAACCGTGACCGGCCCGGTTCCCGCGAATGGGACCGGGCCGGCCCTCTACTCTTATATCCCGCCTGCGGGACCTCCCGGCGGGTGCCGGTGACCTTCGCCATCTTCTGGTCTATACTAGCCGTACCGTGGCGATTCGCGTCTCGGGTACGAAAGGAGAGACCGATGGCTTCCCGTATTCCGAAACACCGTAGACGGCGGCACAAGCATGCCGTGGGGGCGCCCCCCGGAACGTTGAAAACGGACCCGAATGGCCTCAAGCCGGCGCTCCATTTGATAGCGTACGGGCCCAGCGATTTCACAGAGATCGACAACCCTGACCTGAGCACGATCCAGCAGCTTCAGGAAAAATGGCCCGTGGTCTGGCTCAATGTGGATGGACTGGGCGACATACAGGTTCTCAGCGAGTTGGGCCGCATATTCGACATCCACCGGCTCGCACTCGAGGACCTCCTCACCATGAACCAGCGCGCCAAGATCGAGGACTACGACAAGAAGCTGTTCGTGGTGATGCGCATGCTCGAACCGGGCCAGGAGGTCAATACCGAACAGCTGAGCATCTTCCTGGGCGAAGGCGTCGTGGTGACGTTTCAGGAACATCCGGGCGACTGCCTCGACCCCGTCCGGAAACGCATTCGAGAAGGGTTGGGCCGCGTGCGGAACATGGGCGCTGACTATCTCGCGTACTGCATTATCGATGCTGTCGTTGACGCCTATTTCCCGTTCCTGGACGAGGTCAGCGAGAGACTCGAGGTTTTGGAAGACGACGCGCTGTACCGGCCCAGTCCCCAGATCGCCGCGCGCATTCACGAAACCAAACGCGATTTGCTGGCGCTGCGCCGGGCCATGGCGCCGATGCGCGAGGCCTTGGGTCTACTGATGCAAGGCAGAACCGGTCACATCACGGAATCCACGCGAATCTACCTCCGGGACTGCTACGATCACTGCATCATGCTGCTCGAGATGATGGAATCGTACCGCGAACTCGTGGGGAGCCTGCTCGAAGTTTATCTGTCGAGCACAAGCAACCGCCTGAACGAGATCATGAAAGTGCTCACCCTCATCTCGAGCATCTTCATCCCGCTGAGCTTCCTCACGGGCCTGTACGGGATGAACTTCGATCGCCAGGCATCCCCCTGGAACATGCCCGAACTGCGCGCGCGATTTGGATATCCCGTCTTCCTGGCCTTTGTCCTGGCCATCGGCATCTTCCAGCTCGTGCTGTATTGGCGGCGCGGATGGTTCAGCAAAGTCATCCGGGGGCCCGTCGCGCCGCCGTCCCGCCGCGACGAAGACGCACAGTGAAATGTGAATGGAGGAATTCATGGCGTCCTTGTATTTGGTGCCCACGCCGATCGGCAACCTCGAGGACATGACGTTCCGCGCCGTGCGCGTGTTGCGCGAGACCGAAGCCTTGGCTTGCGAAGATACCCGCCGCACGCGCGTGCTCCTCGAACACTACGGCATTCCCAAACCCAAGACCGTGTTTTCGTATCACGAGCACAATGAACAGGCTGCGGGCAAGCGCATCCTCGGCTTGCTCGATGCCGGCGTGCCGGTCGCGGTGTGCACGAACGCGGGATACCCCGGCGTGAGCGACCCCGGTTTCCGCATCGCGTCAGACGCGATCGAGGCGGGGCACGAGGTCATCGCGCTGCCCGGGGCAAGCTCGGTTCACGTTGCCCTCGTGCAATCGGGATTGCCCACCTCGAGTTATGTGTTCAAAGGTTTTCCGCCGCGCAAGAGCGGCGCGCGGCGCCGTTTCCTCGCCCTCGAGCGCGACCATCCCCACACCCTGGTGCTGTATGAATCGCCCTACCGCATCGGCGCGCTCCTCGCCGATGCGCTCGAAGAACTCGGCAACCGCCGGGCCGCTGTATGCATCGAACTCACGAAGATGTTTGAAGACGTCAAGCGCGGCGGCCTCGCCGAGCTCGCGAAGACCTTCGAGAACGCCAAAGTCAAAGGCGAGATCACCGTGGTCATCGCCGGCAACAATCCCAAGTTCCTCCGCAGCGCCGCTACGCAAGACGGTACGCACGAGCACGCGTGAGGCGCCCGGCGCGGGGCGTGCGGCAGGGTTACCGGCGAGTGCTTTCGTACCACGCACGCGCCTTTCCGGCTTGCGCGATCGCGTCCATGTGGATGTTGCGGAATTCTTCCTGGGTGGGACGCCACGGTGTCTGCATGAACCCGAAGAGGCGGTCAGGACCGATGACCTGCGTGCAGTGCTCCACGGTTCTCTGCAGGTTTTGAGTCTGCCCGGCGAAATTACTGGCGGTGGGCACCTGATCGTACCCGTGCTCCTCTAATTGAGCGTAGGCCTTTACCATGAGGTCTTCCGGCTCGAAGTCATCGTTGTAGTACCAATTGCTCTGCAGCACCGACGCCGGCATGTTTGCGAAGAAATCCTCGGGATGTTCCCACAGGTAGTCCGACCAGACCCACGGGCGCGAGCCGCCGTCCTGCGCGGCATCGATGAGCAGGTTCAGGTCGTGCCACCACAGGTCGTACTGGCGGACCACCGAGTAGCGAAGCAGGCGCTGGTTGCCAGCGGTTTCCTCATCCATGCCAAGATGGAAAAAGGCCGGCGTGTCAAACAATTCGATGACTTCCGCGATGAGTTCGGCGCACACCGTGTAATACGTGGGAGTGGAGAGCATGCGGTCATACGGATGCAGCCAGAAATCGTGGCATGCCGAGAAATTCAGCTTGGGAATGGGTTCGAGTCCCAGTTCGCGGCATTTGGCGAGCTCCTCGCGCAAGCGGCCGGTCGACCAGGCGTTCTTGAGGGCGATTTCGGGATGCGACCTGTACTGGACCCCGTTTCCGAGGTCGAGAACGATCATGTTCATGCCCGCCGCGCGCATTTTAGCGAGGATATCGTTCCAGAGCGCATCGTCAACGCGCAGATAGGGCTTGGCTTCGTAATATTTCCGCTCGGCGTCGGGCGGGAGTTCGCGATCCCACCACATTTCGAAGCTGATGTGGACCAGATTGGCCCAGAAAAGGTCTTTTTTGGCTGTTGCAGGCCCCATGCCGCTCCCCTTATCCGTTCAGCCGCTTTGTTGAACACGGTGCGCAAGCGGTCTTGCCCATACCCATGGTAGGCCACGCATCCGAAGCCGTGCAAGTTGGAAAGGGAGCGGAATCCGGACCGCCGGTCTTGTTATACTCTTTGTGCCGTATGCGCTCGCCGGGACGCGGCGGGTGCAGGCAGGAGGTGGTACGTGCCCAGAATACTTGTAGTCGGCAGCGCCAACATCGACCTCGTGACCCGCGTAAAGCGTGTGCCGAAACCCGGGGAAACGGTAATTGGCCTGTCGTTCGACACCGTGCCCGGCGGCAAGGGCGCCAATCAGGCCACGGCGGCGGCCCGGCTCGGCGCCGAGACATGGTTTGCCGGATGCGTCGGCAACGATCCGTTCGGCGAGATGCAGCGGCGCAATCTGTCCGCCGAGGGCATTGATCTCACGTATTTGAAAGTCCATCCAACAGAGCCCACGGGTACGGCGGTCATTCTCGTGGCCGGCCAGGGGCAGAACTCGATCGTGGTCACGCCGGCCGCGAATATGGGCATCACAGCCGACGATATTGCCGGCATGAAAGGCCTTTTCGAGAACACCGACGCCGTGCTGATGCAGTTGGAAATCCCGATGGCAACCGTCGAGGCGGTCCTGGACATGGCCCGCCGACACAGTGTGCTCTCAATAGTCGACGCGGGCCCCGCCCAACAGGTGCCCGACGCGATCATCGAGAAAGCCGAGATCTTCTCGCCCAACGAGACCGAGGCCGAGGCTATCATCGGTCTCCAGATCCGCTCGGTCGACGATGCGCGCGAAGCCGGCAGAGAACTCCTCGAACGCGGCGCGCGGCGCGCCGTGCTCAAGCTCGGGGCGATGGGCGCGTTGTACATCGACCACAAGGAGTGGATCCACGTGCCGGCCTTTTCGATCAAGGCGGTGGACACCACGGCGGCGGGAGACGCGTTCACCGCCGCCCTGGCATTGGGCTGGGAAGTGCGGCGTCCGGGCGACGCGCTCGAGTTTGCCAACGCGGCCGGCGCCCTGGCCGCCATGGTCGCGGGCGCCCAGCCGAGCATGCCCACCCGGGCGGCCGTCGAAGCGTTTCTGAAAGAACGAGGATGATTATCCGTGAAACAAGAGCTGTTGTATTCCGCATCGGTCATGTGCGCCAACCTGGCGCGTCTCGAGGATGACCTGGTCGCTCTCGAGGGCGCGGGCTGCGATGAAATCCATTTTGACGTGATGGACGGTTTGTTTGTCCCCAATTTCACGCTTGGTTTCGATTTGATCAAGGCGGCGCGCTCGAGCTGCGGGTTGCCGTGCAGCGCGCACCTCATGATCTCGCGGCCGGAGAAGTACATCGAACGGTTTGTCGAGGCGGGATGCGGCAGCGTGACCGTTCACGTTGAAGCCTGCATTCACGCCCACCGCGTGTTGAACCAGATCCGCGACGCCGGGGCGTCGCCGGGCATCGCCGTCAACCCCGCAACGGCCTTGACCAAGCTGGATTACCTGTTGGACAGCGCGGACCGCGTACTGGTGATGACGGTCGATCCCGGATATGCGGGCCAGACCATCATCCGGGGCGCTTTCGAGCGGGTCCGCATCCTCAACGAGAATATCCGTTACCGAAAGCTCAAGGTGCGCATCGAGGTCGACGGCAACATCAATGTCCCTAACGCGGCGCTATTGGCCAACGCGGGCGCGTCGATCCTGGACTGCGGCACGTCGAGCATTTTCGATGGCAGGAATCCCGGCGAGGCGCTGGCGGATTTCAGGGAGAAGGTCGCGGCCCAGCGTAAGATAGTTTGAGACTCGCGACGGCGGCGGCGCGCGGTCCAGCGAAGCGTTCTTCCCTGAAAACCGGCGCGCGATACATGATATGCTGGAAGAACCGGGGCTGAGGGCTGCGGTGCAAGGGTGTGCCCGCCGCCCGGGCGCGGTTAACGCCGGCGGGCGGACAGGGGGTACGAGAATGGCACATTCACGCAGGATTTCGCGCCGCTCGATGCTGAAACGCTGCGCATGGGGACTGGGAGCGGCCGCTGCAGCTCCGTATATCGTCCCGGCGTCCGCGCGCGGCGCTGACGGAACGGTGGCGCCGGGCGGGCGCATCGTAATGGCCGGCATCGGCATCGGCGGCCAGGGCCGTCATGACCTCATCAATTTCATGACTCACGACGACGTGCAGTTCGTGGCCGTGTGTGACGTCGATGCCCAGCGCCTCGACGTCGCCAGGAAGATCGTCAACGAGCGCTATGGCAACGAGGACTGCGCCACCTGCCGGGATTTTCGCGAAGTTCTCGCCCGGGACGATATCGACGCGGTGCTCATCGCCACGCCCGATCACTGGCACGCGCTCCTCGCGCTCGCGGCGGTCCGGGCTGGCAAGGACGTCTATTGCGAGAAGCCCATATCCGTCACCATCGCGGAGGGCCGCGCTGTCGCGGAGGCGGTCAAACGTTACGGGGCGGTCTACCAGACAGGCACGCAGCGGCGCTGCATCCCCGCGTTTGCCTATCCCGTGCAGGTCGCCCGGAGCGGGCGCCTCGGGCGGATCCACACCGTGCATACGTATCTGGGGGCGGGACCTTCGTGCGGCGCTGAACCGCCCCAGCCGGTCCCCGAAGGGTTCGACTATGACATGTGGCTGGGCCCGGCGCCCGCGGAACCTTACACGCCCAAGCGCTGCCATGGCTCGTTCCGCTGGATATACGATTATTCGGGCGGGAAGCTGACCGATATCGGCGCCCATTTCAACGACCTCGCGCAATGGGGTATTGATATGGAGTCGACAGGGCCCATCGCGTATGACGGACACGCGACCTTTCCCGAGGACGGGCTCTGGGACACCCCCATGTATTACTCGGTGGTCTGCCGCTACGCGAACGGCATCCGGCTGATCATGCACGATGTCGAGCCGCGCGCGGTGAGGTTCGAGGGCGAAAATGGATGGATTAGCGTGGATGATTCGGGCCTGGTGCTCGCGGACCCCGCCTCCCTGCTCGAGGGCGCGACCTTCAAACAGCAACAATACGACGTCATGTACGGCCATCAGCGCAATTTCCTCGATTGCGTCAAGACGCGGGGGCTGCCTATCGCCAACGCCGAGGTGGCCCACCGCTCGACAACCGTGTGCCACGCGGGCAACATCTGTCTGCGCCTGGGACGCAGACTCGCCTGGGACCCGGTTCAGGAACGGTTTGTGAACGATGACGAGGCCAACCGCATGCTCTCTCGGGCCATGCGCGCGCCTTGGCAACTGTAGCGTTGACCAGAAATGGGGGATACAGCAATGGTGATTCGATTGGGTGCACTGATTGCGGTGCTGGCCTCGTGCGCAGGCGCCGCGTTTGCCCAGACGCCCGCCGAAGCGGCGGAGAAAGTGGCGGCTATCGCGGGATACGACCGCAGCCAAAGCCGCGCACCGCTCACCGAGATCGAGGAACTCGTCCGGGAATCGAAAGGCAACGCTGAATTGCGGAAGGCCATCGGCGACGCGCTCGCGAAGGTTCTCGCGTCCAACGCCACGAAGGACGCGAAACTGTTTGCATGCCGCCAACTGTGGCTGCTGGGGCCGAAGGATGCGTTGCCGGTCCTGAAACCCATGCTGCTCGACAACGGCGCCGTTGATATGGCATGTTACGCGATCGGCCAGGACCCGGTGCCGGAAGCCGGGCAGGTCTTGCGCGAAGCCCTCGCCAGCGCCGGCGGCAACGCGGAGCTCGCCATAGTAAACCTCCTCGGCGACAGGCGGGATGCCGAAGCCGTGACGGCGTTGTGCTCGGTCGCCGGCGGACCCAGACTGCCTGCCGCGTGCGCTGCCGTGCGCGCCCTCGGAAAGATCGGCACCGAAGCCGCGGCCGCCTGCCTCGCGGAATCTCTCGCGTCTGAAGAAGTCACGGTGCGGTCTTCCGCGATGGACGCGTCGCTCGTCTGCGCGGAGGAACTGATCAAAAGCGGCAAGCGCGCGGAAGGCGCGGCTATCTACGCCGAACTGGCCAAAGAGACCTATCCCGCAGCCGTTCAAAAGGCTGCGAAACTGGGCCTGAACAACGCAAGACTCGGGCCGCCTATCGTGTTGTTCGACGGACAGAACATCGATCAGTGGGAAGGCAACATGGACCTGTGGCGCATCGAGAACGGAGCGATCGCCGGAGGGTCGCGCGACAAGCCGGTGCCGCATAACGATTTCTTGTGCACGAAAGAGACCTTCGACAACTTCGAGCTGCGGCTCAAAGTGAAGATATCGAGCGCCGACACCAACGCGGGCATCCAGCTCCGCAGCAAACGCGAACCCGAGAGCCCGGCCGTGAGCGGCTACCAGGCGGACATGGGCCAGAACTACTGGGGCTGCCTGTACGACGAACACCGCCGCGACCAAATCCTTGTCACGGCCGATCAGGAGACGGTGAGCAAAGTCATCAACGTCACTGACTGGAACGAGTACGTCATTCGATGCGAGGGCAAGCGCATCCAGCTCTGGCTCAACGGAGCGCAGACCGCCGATTACACCGAAACCGATGACGGCATCCCGCAAACCGGCATTATCGGCCTCCAGATCCACCAGGGCCCACCCAGCCAGGCGTATTACAGGGATATCGTGCTTCGGAAGATCGTGCCCATCGAATAGGGCGCACGCCGTCTTCCGCCGCCCCTGCTGGGCTGGCGATGACCTTCGATACAGGGTAAGCCCTGCGGGGTTCCGCCTGCCGGCCCGCTCGCTATCCGCACAAGCGATATTATTCGATCGTAAGCGTGCGCTTGACGGCCTGTCCTGTCGGCGGAATCACGAAATACTGGTTTGCGGACCGCTCGGCCGCGGGCTCGGTGGTGTAGGCCGAGCCTTCCGGCGTCAGCGTGATGGTCTTGTTTGCCGCGTCGAGGCCCGCGGGCACGTAGATCCGCGTCGGCGAGGTCACTTCAGGCTCCTCGAGCCACGTGCAGGTGAACGAGCCCGCCATCAGGTCGTTGTCGTACGCCAACAGCTGTCCGGCCAGCCGCGAGGGGACCGCCCGCTGCAGCGCAGGCAGGTACGCCGCGTCGATGAGATACCTCCCGTATTCCCAGTAGGTGTCGCTGCACAGAATGTCCTCGAACACGTCCACCACTCCCCATACCGCGGGGACAACGTCCGCGCCGTGCCCGCCGAAGGCCCCCCACTCGCCCACGAGCATGGGCATGCCGAGGCGCTCGGCTGTTTCGCGGTGGCGTTTGAAGATGAGTTCGACGCGCGCGTTGTTCGACTTCGCGAGGTCCGGCGAGTCGACCACGATGTCGTAGCCGTGCGGGGCGTACGCCTGTTGGGGGGCGCGCCGCCCGTCCGGCCCCACGAGCGGCTGAATGTGAGAGTATACGCCCATGTTCGATGCATAGTTCGCTTCCATGAAAATGATGTGGTTGGTGTCTGCCTCGCGGATGGCGTTCGTGACCCGTTGGTACATCGCCGTTAACCGTGCCTTTTCGAATTCCTCGTAGGCCGTTGCCGAAGCATCCACGAGCTGCGTATAGAAGTCCAGGTTGTTCATGTATTGCATGAGCTCGCTGCGTCCCGCGGCGTCGAGCCACATGCCAATGATCTGCTCGGCCGTTGGCGCGGCGTCGCCCAGTTCCGCCTTGAGCAATTCGGCTGCCTTGCCGATCATGAGTCCCTGGCCTTGCAGGATGAGACCGCCCGGAAACGGCTCGTTCATGAGGTCATAACCGATGACTGCCGGGTTGTCCGCGTACCGTTCTGCCACGTGACGCCATGCCGCCGCGTAATGGTCCTGGACACCGATACCGTCCGAAGCGGGCTTGTTTGCCCAGAAATTCTCGAAGGCGCGTTGAATGGCGGGACTTGTCAGATAGGCATCGCTCCAGATCCCCCCTTCGTGGATGTGCGGCAGCCCGTCGTTCAGAGTAGCCCACTCGGGCGCGCCGTCCGAATACAACACGCTGTATAGGTCCTGGTGCATATCGAGAAACACGTAAAGACCATGGTTCGCCGCCCACTCGACGCGCTTGTCCATCTCCGCGAGGTACGCATCGTCGTACACGCCGGGTTCGGGCTCGACGCCGTCCCAGATAATGCCCAGGCGAATTACGTTCATGCCCCAATCGCGCAGGCGGGCGAAATCCTCCTCGGTGTGCCACGACAGATAATTGCGCTCGGGCGACTTATCGACGATGTTCACGCCGTGGAGAAGGAGCTCGCGCCCTTCCGTGTCGATGAACCGGGTGCCCAGCGTCGTAACGAACTTAGTTGCGTCTACGGGCGGCAAGGCCGGCCCGGCTTTTGCTTCAGGCGCTGGCGCTTCGGGCACAGGCGCCCGCACGGCAGGCGCCTCGGGCGCGGGTGGCTGAGGGGGCGTTTCCTTCTCGCCGCCGCAGCCGAAGATCGTCAAAGCCGCTGCAAGGCTCAATACAAGTGCTGGTGTTCTCATGTCTTCTTCTCCCATCCCGTTTGGCCGCGGAACCTGGCCGGCCCAGGAAAGACACAGCCGCCGGCCCGCCAGTTCGCAGGGTTTCCTCTATCAT
>Ga0116187_1001660_pt1 | contig 23017 bp, 19 predicted proteins | sample AD_JPNNA6_MetaG_FD_89755 | JGI IMG/M metagenome (GOLD analysis project Ga0116187, IMG submission 89755) | Active sludge microbial communities of municipal wastewater-treating anaerobic digesters from Japan - AD_JPNNA6_MetaG | ecosystem: Engineered > Bioreactor > Anaerobic > Digestate | place... | reverse complement strand
TTGTGGTAATGAAATGAGATGTATATATCTTCTCATATACCTTTAATCTGAGTAAGGACTTTCTCAATTTAACTTCTGAGAATCTGAAATCCGAATTCAAAGATAACCCTCCCTGTAGTTTTAGAATGGAGGGTTATAATAAATATAATTAATTAGTAGTAGTAGTAATCAAATGTGAATTAGTCAAGATAATATTGATCTCAAAATACCATCCTGTACCCTCAGGCTCCCAAATTTTACAAAAATCAGAGCATGTGGATGGAGCATATGAAATAGCTCGCTGTAAAGGTACTTCAGATCGACAAGAAGTCGGCCTACCTTGATCCCTCCGGCAGTAGATCCGATACATCCTCCGATGAGCATGACCATGATCAAGGCCATCTTCGCAGCAGTAGACCACTTATCGTAATCTAGCGAACTGACGAATCCACATGTTCCCATAAATGAGATGACCTGGAAGGAGGCAAGCCTAAAGCGGTTTAACAAATCGCCCTCTATTCCCCCACAGAGCATAAGGACCAATGTGGAAACAGCAAGGATGGAAATCATGAACTTGAACTCTTCGTCCTTGAACCAAGCCCATCTATCTTGAGTTAAAACCCTATAGTGCAGAGTAAAGCTCGACATGCCAAGAATGATGAATACGGCTACAATGGCTTCTATGATAGGGCTATGATAGGCTACGAGACTTGAAGACTGTGGAGAGAATCCACCGGTAGCCAGAGTCGAGAAGGCAGTGCAAACAGCATCATACAGAGGCATTCCAGCAGCTACTAACAGCACTATTTCTGCGGCATTGAAGAGCAGATATACCTTCCACAAAATTCTGGCTGTGCCGGCAGCACGTGGTGTCAGGGTATCCTTGCTAGGCCCAACTGTCTCGGCTCTGAAAAGCTGCCTTCCTGCCACATGCAACTGGGGAAATACTGCCACCACCAGCAGAATTATGCCCAGACCTCCGATAAGCTGCTGGAAGGACCTCCAGAAAAGCAGGCCATAATATGTGTGAGTGTGCGCTGGTAAATTACTTCCCATCGCCCTGAAAAAAGATCCAGCGAGATTGGTGGCGATGCTATTATCGCTTAATGTAGCATTGACTATATAGTAGCCAAGTGCATCGGACTCGGTGAGTATTGTAGCTCCAGTAGCTGAGAATCCTGATATCGATTCAAAAAGTGAATCGACAATATCGATTCCCTGGAAGACAAATGGCAATGCTCCCAAAAACGTCGCAAACAGCCAGCCTATAGTAACGGCTGCAAGAGCCTCCCTATAACCTACATCACCGCTATATCCCAGGCGTTTCAGGATAATGCCGGTAGCCAGAGATATTAGTGAGGCAAAAGCAAACGCAATCACCCCATCAACCTCATGATAATATGCAGCAATTGCGCCAGGAACAAGAAACAATAGGCTCAGGAGCTTCAGCAGGATACCTATGAGGTTGAGAACAATCCGAATCTTCATATCAGACCCCATCTAGTTAATGCCCAAAAATCTCAGAACTAAGTGCATCATGTTGTTCCTTTCTGGAATTTAGTTTCAATACACCTGAAGCTCGACGCAAATGCTCTTTGAATATTTAAGCTTTTTTATGAATTATTCATAATAATCTTTATAGATAAAGAGGTGAAAAAATAGTTTTATGACAATGTCCTTAACATGGACTATTGAATGCCTGGGCTATTGGACTCTGTTCGCTTTGTTTGTCCTATCAATCGAAGAAGCAGGCATAAATATAAACCTAAAAATGATTCGACTAGGATCTGAATTCTAAAAAGTCGCTACAGCCATAGCACTCCTTGGAATAGCCATACTTTTTATTTGGGCACTCATTCATTAATTTCCTTTCAAAAGCTAACCTATATCAATTCTCAAATCCCAAACCGGTCCATGCTCATCAGCTACTGTCAGTTCGGCGATAGCGTCGGCCGGTACAAAAACGTCCTCTACCTCTGCCACAGGAATGCCGATCCCGATGCCATCGGCAGCAGCTTTGCCCTCAGCCGGGCCTTTGGAGGAAGTATCGGTGCCGTGGAGGACCTCAGCCGCACAGGTGAGAGGCTGGCCAGGGTCATCGGAGCCGATGTGCTGGTCAATCCCTGCCATGAGGACTACGATCTGGCGGTCCTGGTGGACACATCCGTTCCGCTGCAGCTGGGAGGCGCCGTGCCTGAGAGGTATGCCCTGGTCGACCATCACATTGACAGGGGGCTATTGGAGGGGGCCGTATTCTACATCCAGAGGCCTGCCACATCCACAGCCCAGATCGTCTGGAGCATTTTAAAAGAGAACGGCAAAAGGCCGGGCCGGGAGGAGGCCCTAGGCCTTCTGGCAGGCATGATATCGGATACCGGCCGCTTCAAGCGTGCGACTCCTGAGGCCTTTTCAGCGGCAGCAGGGATATTGCAGGCGGGCGGCTTTTCCTACGAGGAGGCCCTCTCGGCCCTCTCAGTGCCGCCAGACATCTCTCAGAGGATGGCCGTGCTCAAGGCCGCATCGCGGGCAGGCATAGAGCGGCATGGCGACTGGCTGATAGCCACTGCCGAGGTCGGCTCATTCGAGGGCTCGGCAGCCGCTGCCCTGGTGGACCTGGGGGCAGATGCCGCCTTCGTGGCAGGAAGGCATGGAGAGATGAGCCGCATCAGCGCCAGATGCAGCCGCAGTGCAGCGGAGTTTCTGAATCTGGCAGAGCTGCTCTCTGCAGTGGCAGAAGAGCATGGCGGGCAGGGCGGCGGGCATATGGCTGCCGCCGCCCTGGAGGCGCAGGGTCAGCCCTCAGCCCTTCTACTGGCCTGCCTGAGGGGCGCAGAGGAGCGCCTGCCCTGACTGCCGCCGTATGGTGGCTCAGCTCTTGCGGCTGCGGGCTGCCGCACTCTTGAGAGCTTCAATTCCCGGCAGGGGCTCGCCCGAGAGATATGTGATGGCTGCCCCTCCGCCCATGCTCACATGGGAGAACTTGCTCTCCAGCCCCAGCTGCTCTATGGCAGCAACGCTGTGCCCTCCGCCTGCGATGGAGTACCCTGACTCGGTGGCAGCCTTCAGTATCTCTGCTGTGCCCAGCCGGAACTTCTCCTGCTCGAAGATCCCTGTCGGGCCGTTGAGCACCGCAACCTTTGCCTCTTTGATCTGCCTGCTGTAGCTCACGATGGTCTCCAGGCCGATATCGGCTATGGGAAGGGCAGCCGGAAGCTTATCCACGGAGACCTCCACCCTCTCGCCGTTCTGGTTCAAAGCCACGTCCGAGGGCAGGATGATCTTTCCCGGGTAATCCTGAAGGAGCTTTGCGGCAATGGGTATCTGCTCCAGATACTCCTGATCCTCAATGAACTTTCGATTGGCCTCACCCACATCGATTCCTGCGGCCATCATGAATACTATGGCCACAACTCCCGATGTAAGGATCTTATCGGCTCCTCCCCTTTCCAGGGCATTCCTTGTGACCTTGATGGAGTCGTCTGCCTTGGTCCCTCCAAGGGAGAAGACCGTAGGATGCTCATTTCCCTTCAGGCCCTTATCTAGTGCTGTGATCTCCTTATCCATGAGCATGCCGGCGATGCTGGGCAAAACCTCGGTGAAGCCTACAACAGAGCAGTGGGAGCGGTGGGATACGGCAAAGGCATCGTTTATGAAAAGATCGAATAGTGGAGAGAGCTTTCTGACCATATGGCTCTTGGCGTGTTCTGCCGGAGTCCGGGTCATATTCTCCTCCGCATAGAAGCGGGTGTTCTCCAGAAGAAGGACCTCCCCCGGCATGAGGGATTTTATGGCCTTCCGGGCATATGAGCCGAATATGTCATCGATATATGTCACATCCCTGCGCAGGAGGCGGGAGGCCAGGCGGGCATGGGCCTCCATTGTGGTGTAGTCCTTCTTTCCCGCCCGGCTCTGATGGGCCATGAGCACCACCCTGCAGTCCTCCAGGGCGCGCAGCGTATCGAGGTGGCTTCTTATGCGCTTGTCATCCAATATGTTCCCGGCTGGATCCATGGGGGAGTTGAAGTCCACCCTTACGAGGACCCTTTTATTGTCAAGCACGACATCATTTAGTGTTAGATAATCCTTCAAATAGAGTTCCTCCCGGTGTTTTTTATGGGTTGACACAAGGAATATATAGTCATTGCTGATTTGAGCCGTAGTTTGAAAAAAACATAGTCCTATCATCAGAAATCCGGGCGTGAGAGATGTAAAGAAATTTGAAAATCAACCGGGGCGGATGGAATGATCGAAGATTTGGGGAGGAGGCATCTTCCCGTGATTGATGCCCGGGAGGTCTTAAGCCGCATCGAGAACGGCTCTCCTGTCATTTACGATCATGTAGCCATAGCCGGAGACCTGGACCTTCGCAAAATAGATCTTCCTCGGATTCACTTTGAGCGCCCGGCCGGCGAGGAGCAGACCGCATCGACCGTGGCCTGCTCAATTCAGATCAGAAACTGCGAGCTTTTGGGTAACGTGAACCTGGACCATGCCCTCTTCAGGGAGGGCCTGGACCTCTGCGGGAGCGTCTTCTTCCAGGAGGCGCGCTTCAAGGGCGTGTCGTTCTCCGGTGGCGCGAAGTTCGAGTCCTGCCGCTTTCACAGATATGCCACATTCAAAGATGCCTATTTCTCCGGATGCGCCCGGTTTCAGGGTGCAGCCTTCTCCGCCATAGCCAACTTCGGAGGTGCTGTCTTCTCCTGTCCGGCCCATTTCGGTCAATGCAGCTTCAGCGAGCTTTGCACCAACTTCGGTGAGGCGAAGATGCTGGAAGATGCTGATTTTACCGATGCCCGGTTCTCGGGAACGGCCAACTTTCGGCTTGCCTCTTTCTGCCGTTCCGCGAGCTTCTGGAAGACGGCATTCCTGGGTGAGGCCATCTTCCAGGGCGGCAGGTTTTCGGGTTACGCCAGCTTTCAGAGCGCAGAGATCGCCGGAGAGGCCGACTTTCGCGGGGCTCTCTTTGACGACGAGCTCAACTTCGAGTTTGCCCGTCTCTTCGGCAGCTCCATATTTCTCGGCGCATGCCTGAAGGGGGAGGTCAACTTCTTTCGGGCGGAGATGGGCGAAGTCAACTTCACAGATGCAGTCTTTTTGGGCGATATGCGCCTGGTACAGGGCAGGGCAGGAAGAGCGCTCTTTGCAGGCTGCCAGTTTCAAAAGGACTCATCCTTTGCCCAATCCATATTTCAGGATGATGCGTCGTTTCAGCGTGCCATCTTCCAGGGCGATGCCTTCTTTTCCGGGAGCAGGTTTCTGGGATCGGCCGGCTTCAGGCAGGCGGTCTTCTCCAGGGCGGCTGTATTTTCGGCGGCCTTCTTTTCCGGGGAGGCAGACTGTCGCGGCGCGCGCTTCTGCAGTGAGGCGGACTTCGCGTCATCAGAGTTTCAATCCGCCGCACGCTTCGACTCCGCCCGCTTTCAGGGCAGCCTGGATTTATCCCGGGCAAAGATCAACATCCTGCGTCTCCTGGACGGATCCGTCTCGGGGAAGATCGACCTGCATAATACCGAGTTTCTGCGCCTTGAGGCCAGGTGGCCTGCCCTGGCCGGCCATCTGGCCTGCGATGGTGCAGCCTACCTCTCCCTTGTCAAGAATTTCAGGAATCTCGAGTGGTTTGAGGATGCGGATGACTGCTACTACCATTACCGGCGGGCCGGCCAGTCAGCCAAGGGCTTTCTTGTTCGGGGCGATGGGCGGACCGGGATCAACTGGTCCAAGCTCTCTGACGCCCTGGCCTGGATCTCCTGCGGCTATGGAGTCCGTCCAGGGCATACAGTATTTTTGAGCGGCATTCTCATCATCCTCTTTGCACTCTTTTATTGGATTGGCGGCGGCATTGTGGTGGAGCCGCTCAACGGTTCGGGGGCAAGCATCGGCTCTCAGGGAGGCTTGGGCTTCCTGGATCACCTCTACTTCAGCACTATGGTCTTCACAGCCAAGACCCTGGTTAAGTGGTATCCTGTGGGCATCTACCGCTATATCGCAACCATTGAGTCTGTGCTGGGGTGGCTCTTACTGGCCCTCTTTCTGGTCAGCCTGGGCAGGACCATGATCCGTTGAATGCCGCCCTCTTACGACAAACGCCGAGAAAAGTCCTTATAGGGGTTCGCCATTATGGGTGGCATCATACGATCGCAGAGTGATAAGATGCTAAAGGCAGTATTCATCATGATCATGACGGCAGCACTGGTTTGGGTGGTTGCCGCAAGCGGGATGGAGTATGGAAAAGAGCGCCCTATAGCCATACTCGTGGGATCGGAGCAGGAGCAGCCGGCTACGGACGGGCATATCGTGGCCTGGTCCGATAACCGGAGCGGCAATTATGACATATTCATGTACGACCTGGAGACCGGGCTGGAAAGATGGGTGTGCATCAATCCCTTCTTCCAGATCAATCCAGCAGTCTCAGGCGAGCGCATAGTCTGGCAGGACATGCGCGCCGGCAACGGGGACATCTACATGTACGATGTCATAAACCGGACCGAATCTGCAGTGGTGGCTGCGGACGGCAATCAGACCCAGCCTGATATCAGCGGCGACCGGGTGGTCTGGGCCGATGATCGCGGTGGAATATACAAGATACACCTTTATGATCTCGCAGCCGAAAAGGAGAGCATTGTTGCACCTGGCGATGGAGAGCAGATCGAGCCAAAGATCAGCGGCGATCTGATCGTCTGGATGGACAAGCGCTCCGGTGACTTTGACATACGCCTCTACGATATCGGCAGCGGCAAAGAAACCGCTGTAGCCACAGGCCCTGGAGATCAATCGTTTCCGGAAGTATCCGGCAGCATCGTGGTCTGGGCCGACAACCGAACCGGAGAGCCGGACATCGCCTACAAAGACATCTCCTCAGGCAAGACGAAAACGCTGGCCAAGCCCGGCATTCAGACAGATCCCGGCATCTACGGCAACTCCATCGTTTACCTCAACAACCATACCGATATCAATCTCTACGATATCGCCACCGGGGTTGAATATACTCTGGCCCCCGGAGTCATAAAGATGGAGCCCGCCATTGGCGAGAGGGGCGTTGTCTGGACGGAGTACCGGCGGGGTGCCGACGATCCCGACATTCAGATGTTCGACAGGGAGATCCTGGCTGATATACCCATAACCAGCGGGCCTTACAATCACACCAATCCATCAATCTCCGGGGACAGCATAGTCTGGACTGATGACAGCAAGGGGCACTTCAATGTCTATCTCTATAATGTCTCCACCGGTGAGCGGCTGAGCATAACAGATAGCGACTTCGACCACAGCAGCCCGGATATCAGCGGCAGGAATGTGATCTGGACTGACAGGAGCACAGGAGTGCTGAATGTCTTCCTATACAATCTTGACACGAAGAAGACCCGGCAGATCACCAGCGGATCGACCGACAGCCGCTATGCCATGATCGACGGCAGCAATATCGTCTGGATCGACACCCGCACAGGGGTAGAGCAGATCTACCTCTACGACATAGACAGCGGCAAGGAGCGGCAGATCACATCTGCAAAGTCCCTCAAGCTCTCTCCTGTCATCAGCGGCGAGAATATCGTCTGGATCGACTCCCGGAGCGGAGACGATAAGTGGGATGTCTATGGCTACAATCTGACAACCGGTGAGGAGAGAGCTATCTGCACCAATGCCGCCCGCCAGGCCCAGCCCTGGGTTTGGGGTGATACTGTGGTCTGGGCAGACGGGAGGAACGGCAACTGGGATATCTACTCCTATGATCTGCTCATGGAGACGGAAAGGGCAGTAGTCACCAACTCGGCCAATCAGGGCAATCCCGTGGTGCATGGAAATTATATAGCATGGCTGGATGTGAGGGGAGGGGACTCGGATCTGTACCTTTACGATCTGAAGAAGGGCGTGGAGGTGCCCATAGCCACACTTCCCCTTCAGCAGACGCCCAACGACGGCAGAGGCGATCCCTATCAGGTAAAGCCATACCTCTCCTCCAGGATCATAAGCGGCGACAGGATCGTGTGGATTGACAACAGCGAGGGCTTCTCCCAGATCAGGATGAGATATATAAATTCCGATCCTCTGCTGCTGCGCGCCTCGGATTATCCCAGCACCAACGGCAGCCTGCTCGTATGGAGCGACAACCGGGGAGGAAACTGGAACATATACGGCTTTGACTACTTCTCCAGGGCGGAAAAGCCCATCTCCAAGGGGGATTACGATCAGCTCTATCCGAGGGTCTCAGGCGATAAGGCAGTCTGGGCCGATTACAGGAACGGCAACGCCGACATTTACATGAAGAACCTGACGGCTGGCATTGAATCCGCCGTGGCAGAGGGCAAGGGAGATCAAACCTGGCCATCCATCTCAGGTGATAAGGTTGTGTGGATGGACAACTCCAGCGGCAACTGGGATGTATACATGATGAACTTGAGTTTTGGGGAGAAGCTGGCGGTCTACAAGGGGCGGGGCCAGCAGATGTATCCTGTGATCTCCGGTGATCTGGTTGTCTGGCAGGACAGCAGAGGAGGCGACTTCGATATTTATGTGAGGGAGATTGCATCCGGCAACGAGACCAAGCTCACAGGCAAAGGAGATCAGCTCTATCCCGATATCTCTGGAAGCACAATCGCCTGGGTGGATGCCGGGAGCGGGGATATCTCCTATTACTTCTGGGATAAGAAGTGGGGCAAGAGCTATCCCCGGCCGGGAGAGCAGACATCTCCAGTAGTATCAGGCAATTACATTGCATATGTAGATGGAAGCGGAGAGAATACGTCCATTCGAAAGCTGGACCTGTCCAACTGGAAGGATGATCTGGTGGCGGCCGGGCCGGGCCAGGTCAAGCCGAGCATGGACAGAAAGCTGGTCTGGCTGAACAGCCTGACAGGCAGGCCGCGCTCAGTGGCTGTGGCCTCTGGCCAGACCAGCATCATATGCAAGGCTCCAGGCGAGCAGAGCCTCCCCGCGGTGGGCGGCAATGATCAGGTGGGCTACTATGTGGTCTGGATGGACAACCGCACCGCAGATCCTGACATATATGTGTACAGCCTGAATCAAGAGCTGGAGCTGCCTCTCGCTGCCAGCCCCTATGAGGATATGTATCCGGATATCAAGGGAAACATCATCGCATGGGTCGCCAGAAATCCGCTGAACCAGTATAATATCGAGAACTACTGGTCTATCAGGACATTCGATATATCCATTGAAAACTCCACCGAACTGGTCTACGGCCTGGAGAATGCCACGCCCGTATCCCTGAGCGATGAATATCTGGCATATCTGCGCAAGAGTTACTTCGGATGGATGGTCTATACCAGGCCGCTTTACGAGAAGGCGAGCATGCCGGACTACCCCCCAAGCGGCATAAATCCGAGGGCGGGTGGCGAGTATGTCGTCTTCCAGGACAATAAGAAAGGCAGTTGGGATGTCTATATGCAAAAGCAGGGGGAGGAGAGCGCAGTGCCTCTGGCCAGCGACGCCGCCGATCAGATCAATCCGGCTACTGACGGGCATGCTGTGGTCTGGCAGGACAACAGAAACGGAAACTGGGATATTTATGCCTACGATCTGAACACCAGCCAGGAGACACAGATCACCAGCGATCTGGCGGATCAGAGCTATCCGGATGTGCAGAATGGGGTCATCGTCTGGCAGGACAATAGAAACGGCAACTGGGACATTTATGCATATGACATGAATGTGCGGAAGGAGAAGGCCATCTGCACAGACGATGGAGATCAGACCAGGCCGCGCATAGGGACGGGCAGAATCGTCTGGGAGGACGGACGCAGCGGCGACAGAGATATATATATCTACGAAAACTATATGCCATAAGAAGAGCCGGCCGGAATTAATCTGCCGTTGGCCGGGCGGAGAGCCGCCGCCTGTCTTTAATTTTTAATATCGTTCGCAGTCAGGCGGGGCAAAGTTTATTTATCCTCTCCGCATTAGCCTCCCGTTTGATAGCATTTGGGGCAATCCATGGAGCTTGAAAATCTTCGATTTGGTACGGAACTGCTAAAGCGCGGTTTCGCAAAGATGCAGAAGGGTGGTGTCATCATGGACGTCACCACTCCAGAGCAGGCGGTGATCGCAGAGGAGGCCGGGGCTGTGGCTGTGATGGCACTGCATGCCGTTCCTGCGGACATCAGAAAGATGGGAGGCGTGGCCAGGATGGCCGATCCAGCCATAATCGAGGCCATCATCGATGCCGTGACCATTCCGGTCATGGCCAAGGCCAGGATAGGCCACTTTGTGGAGGCACAGATACTGGAGGCTTTGGGCGTCGATATGGTGGACGAGTCAGAGGTGCTCACGCCCGCCGATGAGTTTCACATCGAGAAGGCCAAGTTCACCATACCCTTCGTCTGCGGGGCTCGAAACCTGGGAGAGGCCTGCCGGCGCATAAAAGAGGGTGCGGCCATGATCAGGACAAAGGGCGAGGCCGGGACCGGCGATGTCAGCCAGGCGGTGCGGCACATGAGGATGATCCAGGGGCAGATCAGGAGCCTTAAGGGAATGGACGATCTGCAGATGATGAAGGTGGCAAGGGAGATCGAGGCAGACCTTGATCTGGTCAGGGAGTGTGCGAGGATGCAGCGCCTGCCGGTTGTAAACTTTGCCGCAGGAGGAGTGGCCACGCCTGCAGATGCCGCATTGATGATGCAGCTGGGCGCCGACGGCGTATTTGTGGGATCTGGCATATTCAAGTCAGAGAATCCCGCAGCCATGGCCAGGGCCATCGTGGAAGCAGTGCATCACTATGACGATGCGCAGCTGCTAGCCAGGGTCTCCAAGGGCCTGGGGGCAGCCATGAAGGGGCTGGATGCGGCCAGCATCCCCGAAGGGGAGGCTTTGCAGGCGAGGGGCTGGTAAGTGCAGCGTATTGGCGTCCTGGCCCTGCAGGGAGATGTCTCAGAGCATGTCCTGGCCCTGCAGAGGGCGCTCTCCGGCAGGGGCGATGTGGTGGAGGTAAGAAGGCCAGGGGAGATCGCCAGCTGTCAGGCGCTGGCACTGCCGGGAGGCGAGAGCACTGCCATCTCCCGGCAGCTGGAGCACTCGGGAATGGCTGAGGAGCTGAAGGCTGCGGCCATCGCAGGAACGCCCATCCTTGCCACCTGCGCCGGCCTGGTGCTGCTCTCCCGAGAGGTGGAGGGCGGCTGCAGGGTAAAGCCGCTGGCCCTGATGGACATCAGCACCAGCCGCAATGCATTCGGGCCGCAGAGGGAGTCCTTTGAGGCCGATCTGGAGGTAAAAGGGCTGGAGAGCCCCTACCATGCTGTATTCATCCGTGCTCCGGCCATAAGCCGCGCCGGCCCGGATGTGGAGGTTTTAGCGCGTGTGGGCGGTGCCATTGTGGCCGCCCGGCAGGGAAATATGCTGGCTGTCGCCTTTCATCCCGAGCTGACAGGAGACGCGCGCGTTCACCAATTATTTCTGAATATGCTGGAGGCAGGATGATGTTCTCTGAAAAGGATCTGGTGGTCAGAACTGTGGAGGATATGCAGGCCGAGGTGGAGGAGCTGCTGGCCGAGGCTGAAAGGCTGAACAGAGATCACGAGGCAGCTCTTCAGAAGGAGATGGATCTGCGGACGCGATCCGTGGAAAGCCGGCCGGTTGATGAGGCTTTGGCGGAGAGGCTCTGGCAGGAGGCTGAGGAGCTGCACGACTCTGCCAGGGAGATGATGCGCCTTTGCACGGAGAAGAGGCTGAGGGCAGCTGACATCCAGCACAGGATCGATGTGCACAATCACATCGAGTCCCTGGACATCTACGAAGATGTCTGGCATAGGGCCTCGCGGGCGGGAAGAGGCGGCGCCTGAGCCTTATTATCGATTTTTCACTGCCTCTGTCCCGCATCTGCGAACTTGATCTCCTTCTGGGTCTGGAATGAGCCGGTATACTGCTGATCCGCCTTGATCTTCTTGTAGAACTTGGCATACTTGGTCTGGATGTTCCATGTGCCGTTGAAGGCCTGCTCAGTCTCAAAGGAGAGCGTATTGTTGGCGGATCTCTCGCTGCTCACGCTGGCGGTCTCGCTCCTGTCCACATGTGTCAGGTTGTACCTCTCTGTGACTGCCGCGCCCATGCCGCCGTGAAATGTGGGCGACTCCACAATCTGATGGCCTTTGATATTGCCGTCGGTGAAGACCAGGTCCTTCTTCTCTGTGAAGTTGTCAACCGATGAGCTGCGGTCTATGCAGCGCACGGTCTCCAGGCTGATGGAGCCGTTGCCCATGATATTCTCATTGAAGTGCATCGTATTTCCCTGGATGGTGTCCTTGATGGCCACCTCGCCTCTGCCCTTCACAGATGTGGACTCTATGAACAGCATGCCGTTTCCGCCGGATGGGGCAGCCGGCGTGGCGGATGGTCCCGATGAGCTTACTGTGCTCCAGTGGATGAGGTAGGGCCCTCCTTCGACGCTGCTGGCCCCGTCCCATATCCAGACGGAAAGCGGCATGTATACTCCCGCCCCCCTCCCCGGGATGGTGCCGCTCCAGTATCCGTCCACCGCATCCCCCGACTCCAGTGAAAGGGGGCAGTCGTAGACCCGGTCCACATTGAGCATATCCTGCCTGGTAAGGGGCAGGTCGGAGAGGCCGTATTTGACGCTGGCTTTCTTTACGGCCGACGGACACTGGATGTGAACTGTGATCTTGACCGGCTCGCCTGCAGCGGGCCGAGAGGGCTGGGCGTTGACATCGAGAATGGTTATGGCCCCGTGCTCCGAGCCCTTCACCCCCTCTATGGAAAGCTCGTAGCCGCCCTGAGGGGAGACGTCCTTCGCGCCAAACTGCCGGGCGGCATGACTGCCAGAGCCGTTGGCCTGCGCAGCCATCTCCTCTCCCGAAGCGCCGGCCTCATCATCTTCATTCTGCCCGCCCTCCTCTCTTCCCAGGCCAAGCAGCCTCTCCACGTAGTCGAAAAGGCCTTCGATCCTTTCCAGCATGCCCTGGCTCTGCCTGCTGGCTGCCCTGTCTATATCTGCAGCTATCGTTGCTGAGACCTGGCTTTCCGTCTGCTCCTGCTCAGGCAGGTTGAAGGCGAATGTGAGATTGCCGCAGGTGATATTGACAGGGGAAATGGCCAGATCGTAGTGAGAACCGGTCGTGGGCTCCGCCTCTGACCCCTCGGGCGAGCCGAGAAGGCCGACATTGAGATCGAATGTGGCCCGCGCAGGCCTTCTGTCTTCAGTGAAGCCCTCTGCCGTCACCACGTCCTGCAGGCCTTCGGTGATCTTCTTCTCTGCTGTGATTGTCATCTGCCTCTTGGGGGAGAGGAAGTCGATATTGCCGAGGGGGCCCATCCGTTTGCTGATTACGAAAATGCTGTAGAGGGGAACCTTGCCGGTGTTGGCCACTGTGCAGGAGATGCGGCAGCTCTCTCCGGGAAGTACTGCCGCAGGGGAGGCTCCGGCGAATATCTTGAGGGCGGCGACGACCGCCTTAACCTGGGCGACGGCCTCATCCCTCTGCACCCGGCCGAGGGAATCTCTTCCCTCCGCCTGGAAGCTCAGGCTGCAATTGCCGGTTATGGCGGCCTTTGCCGTCACGACCCGAAACTCGCCAGGCTCGATGTCTCCCATACTGGAGTACAGAGAGCCGTTGAGCTTGAGGCGCACATCCCTGAGCAGATCGTCTCCGGTGTTGGTGACCAGCACATTTGTCGCCGCCTCTTCTCCCGGACAGGTCTCGATATCAGAGGGCATGAGCTTGATGGTGATGCCTGGAGAGACTGCTTTTATGAGGACGCCCGCTCTGTCGGCCGTCTCAAATCCCCTTGCGTCTCTTCCCCTCGCAGTGACATTGATCCAGGATGTGCTGCTTTTGGTGTAGATGGCAGCCATCCTCACCGCCTGGCCTGCTGGGATCTCCTTGAGGATGCGCTGGCCTCCGTCTCCTTCCAGTGTGATGTCCTTCAGAGGCTCTTGGCCGGTGTTCTTCAATATCCAAGCGACCTCTGCCGGCTGGCCTGGATAGACGTTTACAGACGCAGGCTCTGCCTCAATCTGCAGCGAGGAGGTGAGAACTTCAATCTCGGGATGGCATGAGGCAAATACCTGCCCTCCCTTTTCATCCCGGCCGGTGGCAGAGACATTGACTGACATGTCAGGTCCGGCGACGACTTCTTTCTGCAGATCTCTTCCGCCTCCTGCGGGAAGAAGGCCGACAGTATCCTCTTCTCCCCACCCGTAATGCACAGTCAGGCCAGAGATGTCCAGTTCGCCCCGGTTCTCCAGGCGGATCTGCAGAGGTATGCTCTCACCCCTGTGAGCATAACGGGGATGGGAGACGGAGAGATTGAGGAGGGAGGACTTCATCCAGACGGAAAGGGTGGTGTTGTTGCTGTAGGCATTGCCGCGGCCGTCACGGGCCTGGGCGGAGGCTATAAGGGTTGTGCTGCTGTTTATGGGAAAAGCGCCCTGCAGTATCAGCTCCTCTCCAGGGGGAAGGTATTTTGTGGATGACATCTTTCCTGCACAGTGGATCTTTATTTCTGACAGCTCCTCTGAGCCTGCGTTCCTGGCCGTGCAGCGGTAGCCGACGATCTCGCCTGCCCGCCCCTCTGACCTGTTGGCGGAGAGGTTGATCTCCAGGGGATATGGAGGCGCTGATTTGACTGTCAGGACCCCCCCTCCGGCCGCTGATGCCAGCTGAGATTGGGGCTGTGATACGGGCCTGGAGGCGGAATTTTGGCTGGCAGCGCTGCGGTCCCAGGATTCTGAGGGGATATACTGGATGCTGCCTGCAATCCTCCGGTCGGCGGAGTCGAGGGCTGATACCAGGAGCTTCTCCTGCCGGCCGGCAAGAGCCAGAACCTTCTTCTCGCCGGGCACGAGGCGGGAGATGATTCCAAGAGACCTTCCTCCACATGCGACCTGCACCTCACGAAGGCTGTCCGAACCTGTATTCTCCAGGCAGACCTCTGTCATGTCGGGCATGATCTGCACTGTGGCCAGCAAGAAGCTCTCCTCCTGGGAGGAAAGTGACGCCCCGGAGGATGGGGCTTGATCTGCTGAATCAGAGAAGCCTGCAGGCATTTGGGGGGATTGCCGGGGAGAGCCGGATTGGGAAGCGGAATTTACAGCACGGTCGCCTGAGGCCGAGAGCACATGAAGCGTTTCTTCACAGGCGGAGTGGCTGGTTTTGAGAGAATCGGAAGGCGCTGATGGGAGATCGGGAAAGAGATAGAGCAGGGAAGAGACTAAAATAACTACTAAAAAGGCTACTCCCAGAAGTGCCTGGCTGCCCTCAAAGCCAAGACTCCCGCGAGGTAGTCTGCGCTTAAAGCTACCTCTCCTCATGCTACTCCCTTGATTTCCCCTCTGCCAAGCATCCCTACTGTTGCAGTCCCGGCATCGTCAAATAAGACTAAATCCCTTCCTGGGACTTTTTATATTTCTACATATAAATGCGTTTCGGAGCTGCCCGGGCAGGGGGGCTGGCCATGTCATAATTACCAATTTATAGCCTGAAGGGTATATCAGGCAGCATGGACCCGCTTCCTGCCTTTCTACTCTCCATGATCCTCGCCAGTATCATCATCCCCCGGCTGGGGCCTTTTCTCAGCCTGGTCATCTGCTCCATTCTCTTCGGCTCTTTAGTCGGCATGGGGCCGGAGCTTTTGGGCTACATATCCTCTGGCCTCGCGAGGATGTTCTCCTCTCTAGCCCTGGTGATACTTGGCGGAGCTGTACTTGCCGAGTATCTGCGCAAGACTGGGAGCCTGGAGAGGATAGTCTCCGACCTGTCCAGGCTGGCCAAGAGGAGGCTGCTGGTCAGCGGGGCTGCAGGATTTCTCATCTCCATTCCCGTCATGTGCAGCATCACCGCCTTCATGATACTGGAGCCGGTGGTGCGGGGACTTGCCAGAAGCCCGGCCTGCTTCACCCACATCGATGAGAGGAGGGCCCTCTTTCTGACCGCCATATGCTCAGCAATCTCATTCAATCTCATATATCCCTCCCCGGTCATGATCACCCTCTCCTCAGGCCTTGCTGCCAGTCCCTCCAGCCTTCTTCTCAGAGCCATCCCCATCTCTCTGGCCATCTTTGTCATTTCTTGCCTGATCATGCTGCATATTCCTCTGCAGCCCCGGGAGGCCCTCCCAAATGGGCAGGTTGAGACGGCAATAGCCCGAGAGCAGGCAGACACCACACGGATAAGCCGCCTTCGTGCCTGGTTTCCTCTTCTTCTGCCAGTGCTCCTCATGCTTGCCGGAACACTGATTGAGCCGGATGGGGGCGGCGACACAGCCCATCTCCGTATGACAGCGGCCGTGCTCTCTGATCCCGGCCTGGCCCTTCTGCTGGGGGCGATGCTCGGCCTGGCCTGGCAGAGGGACCGGGCTCAGGAGCTGATCCACATCGCGTCGCGACGGGCAGGGGTGATACTCCTGGACCTGTGTGGTGCGGGAGCATTCGGCTATGTCGTATCCAGAAGCGATCTCCCCGCAGAGCTCTTCCGGCAGGGGCAGATCTTGCCGGTACTGCTGCTGCCCTTCCTTCTTGCCGCAGCCCTTCAGCTTGCCCAGGGCTCAAGGGTGGTGACCGCGGCTCTGGCAGCCCAGCTCCTGTCCGGCTATCCCCTGCCGGCCGAGACCCTGGCCCTGCTCATCGCCGCCGGAGCCTTCATGCTCTCCTACGTCACCGACCCCTTCTTCTGGCTTGTCAAAAACGCCACGGCATCGTCTCTGAGGGAGACGGCAACGGCATACACCCTGCCACTCAGCTTGATCGGGCTTTTTGTCTTCGTGCTGGCAGCAGTGGATTGGGCGTTATGAGGATGCAGCAATACCAACCGGGATCAAGCAGAAGCCCGGGATAATTAGGAGGGAGGCAAAAGTCCTGCGAGGTGGGAAAGAAATGATCATTCGACTTTTGCCATTCATATTATACGTCAATCAACGTATTTAAGGATTTCGTTTCATGTCGAAGGCCCAGCGGCTGACTTGAGGGGCGACGTTGCCGCAGCGCCTGCAATTCATGACCGCCAGCCCCATATCCTCATAATGCCTGGCCAGCGGCTCGATCTGCGGCAGCTTCTTGAATGTGTAGTAATGCAGCCACCCTCCACCTTTCACGAGGGGCAGCACCGCCTCCAGGGCACCCTCCAGGCCGTATGGCGCGGGCACTACCGCCCGGTCGAAGTGCTTCTTCAGCATACGATCTGACTGCAGTGCATCGCCATTGACTATGGCAACCCTCTCCTCCACGCGGTTGAGCCTGCAGTTCTCAGCCAGAAAGAGGCATGCCCTGCGGCTCTTCTCCACTGCCATGACGGATGCCCCCCGCGCTGCCAGGTGCACGGCGAATGGACCCACGCCTGCGAATGGCAGTAGGACCTCCTCGCCAGGCCGAACCAATGATGCCACCCTCATCCTCTCATATCCGAGGTGGCTGCTGAAGAAGACCTCCGCCACATCCAGGCGGAAGAGGCGGCCGAACTCCCGGTGCACCGTCACCGTTCCGGGCAGGCCTGCTAAGAGCTCCAGGCCTGCCACCCTTCGCTCCCCCTGCAGCCTGGCAGTCTTCTGGTAGACGGCCTTGATGTTCTTTGCCGAGAAGAGGGCGGCCTGGCCGATATGCATCCTGTATTCATACAGATCGGAAGGGATGCTCAGGATGGCGATGTCTCCGATGATGTGAATTCGGTCGGGGAGCTTTTTCAGCAGGTCCTCAGGGATGATTCCCTGCAATCTCTCTTTCACTAATTTGATCTCTCTGCTGCCACCACATATTTAAAAGCCTGGAAAGCCTCTCTCAGATGGAGGCATGAGATAATGAGCTATCTGGAGAGGCTGCGCAGGGATGGAAGGGACGCCAATCCCTTCTTCTCCCTCATGGGAATTGAGCTGGGTGGCTTTTGCGGCGGTCAGGCGGAGCTTTTCATGTCCGTTCGCCCCGACATGCTCAACGGTGTGGGCTGGCTGCAGGGCGGCCTGTACACTGCTCTGTGCGACGAGGCCATGGCTTTAGCCCTGTTCACCGCTCTGGAGGATGGGGCAGCCATCGCCACCATCACCGAGAGCACCGCCTTTCTTCAGGGCATCAGAAGCGGCAGGATATCTGCCCGGGGGCGGGTGGCAAAGCTGGGCCGGAGCATAGCCTTCATCGAGGGCGAGGTGAGGTCGGATGAAGGGGAGGCCCTTGCCCGCAGCCAGGCCTCCTTTGCCATACTGCCCAAAAAGGCCTAGGCCGGCCGTCAAGCTGAATTCTTTGTGGTTTTGTTCAGCGACAGTACACAGAAGGCAAAAAATCGCTAACTATTTCTTGCTGCGCTACCGCCCGGCCGGGCGAAATCCTGTCAGGCCGTGCTCTGCCATCTGCAGCCTTCTCACCATCTCTCCGGCCGTGCGGGCATCCTCCGCCTCCGCCAGCACCCTGACTTTGCTCAGGTTATTTCTCTTTCCACAGGGGCAGGACCTGGTCTTGCTCTCCTTTGGGGCATAGAGATGCCTGCCGCAGGCGCACCGGAATACTATGAAGTTCACTGTGCGGGCAGGAGCACGGCATTTATGACGCCGTCCTGACCGGGCCGGCTGGTGATCCTGGCCTCTCCCATCTCCGTCTTGATGACGGCTCCCCGTGTGAGGATGCTCCTTCTCGTATAGTGCAGATTGGCCTTGTTGTCCTTCACAGTCTCAATCTTGACCAGCTTGGACCTGCCGGTCACGGGGTCGGCTACTGTGGCCAAATCGCCCCGCAGCATTCTCATCTTCTGGTTTCCACCCCTGGCCTCGACCTTCTTGACCCGTGCTGCGGCTATGGTGGTGTCGCTTTGCTCTCTTCCGATCTCATACTTTCTCTTGCCCCTGGCGGGAATCAACTTTCCCCCCGTGGGCTTCCTTCCGAATTTGCCTTGCCAGCGCATATTATAATTCCTCAGATCAAAACCCATCTCTGATGCACGGTATTTAATAGTTGTGGTGGGTATGGGTTGTATGTAGGGTCCGTTAATTTGCTTTTAGTCAAGTAAGCTTTATATAACATTGACCTGGATGATCTCAGCGGTGATGCAATGCACATAATGGAGGGCTTTCTTCCCCATCCGTGGTGGGAGATCTGGTTCGCGCTTTCTCTTCCCGTAGTGGCTTATGGTATATATAAAATGAACAATGTGATCAAAGAGAATCGGGAGACATTGCCACTTCTGGCTGTAGCTGGAGCCTTTATCTTTGTGATCTCCTCATTGAAGCTGCCCTCTGTCACAGGGAGTTGCTCTCACCCCACCGGAACGGGAATCGGTGCCATCCTCTTCGGCCCAGCTATCACATCGGTTCTATCTGTTGTTGTCTTAATCTATCAAGCTGTTTTTCTTGCCCACGGCGGGATTACTACCCTTGGGGCTAATGTCTTCTCTATGGGCATAGTCGGGCCGGTAGTCGGCTACCTGATCTATAAATCCTGCGCTAAATATGGCATGCTATTTGGCGCTTTTCTGGCAGGCGCCCTATCCGATTGGGCCACATATGCCGTAACCTCAATTCAGCTCGCTCTGGCTTATCCGGCTGCAACCGGTGGTGTCCTTGCTTCTTTCAAGGCCTTTTTGGCCATATTCTCCGTCACGCAGATACCTCTGGCCATAGTAGAAGGCGTAGTAACTGCCCTTATGTTCAAATACATATTGCAGATGAGAAGTGATGTCCTGGTAAGGTTGAATGTGCTCTCAGAAAGAGAGAGCCTGAAGCTGAAGGAGGCCTGGGCATGAAGATAGAGACCATAACGGTTGCAGTGATTGCGGCATTCATCGCTCTCTTCGCCTATACGAGCATGACTGGAGAGCACGAGTGGGGCGGGGCGGATGATCAGCCGGAGGCAGTCCTTCAGAAAATGACAAATGGAGGCTTTGAGCCGTGGTTCCACAGTATATGGACGCCGCCCAGTGCAGAGATAGAGAGCCTGTTATTCGTCCTTCAGGCGGCAATAGGCAGCATCATCATCGGCTACTTCCTGGGGTACTACAGGGCCATGGCAAAGATGAAATCTGCCGCGGCTCGAATGGATGAAGAAGGAAAGTCCAATGCATGACCTGCTGGATGACTATGCTCAGTCAAATGCATTGAGAGATGTCAGTTCAAGGCTCAAGCTTCTATTGGGCCTTGGGGGCATGCTTCTTTGCGTCTTTTCAGCGACGCCGATAGCGCCTCTATTCATAGCAGCTACCATGAGCCTCATAACTGTGAAGCTGGCGAGGATCCCATGGCGCTTTTACTGCGCACTTTTGCTCATACCTCTATCCTTTGCTCTTATCAGCGCCATGGTGGTGGCATTTATGACTGGTACAGGCGATCGAATCTTTGCGGTCAATCTCTTCGGACTCAATATATGCAGGGATGGCGCCAACCTGGCCCTGCTCCTCATAGCCAGGACATTCGGCGGCATGTGCTCGCTGTTTTTTATAGCTCTGACGACACCTATGATTGAGATATTCTCTGATCTGAAGCGCCTGGGAGTACCTGAGACGGTTATAGATCTCTCCATGATGATTTACAGGTATATCTTCGTCTTCTTAGACCAGGCTGCAGTAATCCATAACGCTCAAGTGATGAGGCTTGGTGATGCAGGGATCAGGAAATCGCTGAACTCCTTTGCAATGCTCTCCAGCGTTCTATTTTTGAGGGCATGGGAGCAGGGCGAGAGGCTCATCATAGCCATGGACGCACGCTGCTACAACGGCAAGCTCAGTATCATGGAGAGAAGTGGACGGGCGGAGCCGAAGGAGATATTTGCGGTACTCGGTTATATTACTGCCACTGGCGCTATCGCTTTTTTAACCAGAGATATACAGCTGCTATGAGGAGATATGACAATCATACTTGAGACCAGAAATATCGGCTACCGTTACGGAGACGGGACAGACGCCCTGAATGATGTGAGCATATCACTTGAAGAGGGCAGGAAAATCGCCCTGGTGGGCCCAAATGGCGCAGGCAAATCCACTTTGATGCTGATGTTCAACGGCATCCTGAGGCCGAGCTCGGGAGAGGTTCTCTTTCACGGCCAGCCTCTGCAGTATGATTCCTCTCATCTTCGCGAGATCAGGCGTAAAGTTGGCATGGTCTTCCAGAACTCAGACGACCAGATATTCGCTCCGACAGTCTACCAGGACGTGGTCTTTGGACCTGTGAACCTGGATTATCCCGATGAGAAGGCGAGGAGGTACGTGAGATATGCCCTGCAGTATGTCGGCCTTTCGGGCTACGAGCGCCGTCCGCCTCACCATCTCAGTGGAGGCGAGAAGAAGAGGGTGGCAATTGCGGGCGTATTGGCCATGGAGCCAGAGGTTATGATCCTGGACGAGCCCACATCTAACCTGGACCCGGCCAGCTCTGAGGAGATCATGGATCTGCTTGACGAGCTGAACTGCGGGGGCAAGACCATGATCATATCAACCCACGACGTAGACCTGGCCTACCGCTGGGCTGACGAGATAGTTCTGATGGAGGATGGTGGTGTGCTCCGCAGGGGAAGGGGGCCGGAGATATTCGGCGATGCAGAGCTGATAAAAAGGGCGAGGCTTAAGCTGCCGGCGGTAGTTGATATCTATAACGAGATGGTCGGACGGAATTTGCTCAACGGCTCCAGACCGCCGATGAATATACTGGAGCTGACGGATCTGCTGGAGTCCAGAAAAAGAGATGCAAACTCCCGGAAGGCCCCTGGAAAGATCTACATCGCCGCTGTGGACGGTGCAAGCCCCTCCAATATCAGGGGCATTTTAAATGATACGCATCCAAATTTTGTAGGGGCCATGGGGACGAACGCCAAGATGCTGGCCGAACAGGCCCGGATACCCCTGGACTTCACATACGGGGTCATAGACAAGTGCATACTCAAGTCTCTGGCAGGCAAAAGATCTCTGATAATGACCTCCGGCGGAATGGTGGACCACTCCCTCATGAGGATTCAAGCCTATTGCAGGGAATCCGGAGCCAGGATAGATGTGATCAAGCTGGAGTCAGGCGTGAATCCGGAGGGACAGGAGATATCGAGCCAAACCGATTCGCCTATAGAGGTGACACAGTAATGCCGAATGGAGACGGCTCTTCGCTGTTTTCTATGGGTAATTGATTCTACCTTCTCTGGGAGTCCTTTGTGCCCTCTGTGCCTCTTGTCTGAAGTCAACCGTCGGCTGGGGCTTTGAGCTATCGAGCCAAAAATTGTTATAGATTAGCGGCCTTAATACATAGCTGTAGGATGTGTGATTTATGCCACCGCACTGCGATACGTTGGATGGGCCTGTCGTTACGGCCGCCAAAAGGGCATTGGAGACTGGAAAGGTAAACCTCATACTTCCCTGGGCGCCTAAGGCTGCAGAGGAAGAGATCAAGAGCGCCTTTGGAAGAGCTCAACAAGTAAGAAAGCTTGGAAAAGCTGCAGCAGACCTGGCAGACTATTGGTTCTTTGAAACCGTTGTGCGCCTGCACAGGGCAGGAGAAGGGGCTCCTTATACGGGACTGAAGCCCGCAGGGCTTGACTGGGGTCCTGTGGTTCCAAGAGCTGAAAAGGCCATAGAAAAGGGCGATGCAAAAGAGGTTATCGACTTACTATCACATACCGTTGCCGATGAGCTACAGAGGAGGTTCAGCCATGCCCTGGCCAGGAAGAGCTATGATGAGAACGATGTAGATGCAGCAAGGGCATACATCCAGGCCATGCTCGGCTTTGTCCTTTACTCACACCATCTGTACACAAATATTAAAGGCGAAGGGCACGGCGAGGAAAAAGCAGGGGGGCATGAGCATTAGATTGGGCTGAGGATCTCTGAGGGGGATCCGATTTTTTTTTGCTGCAGCGAACCCCTTAAATCATCCCCACACGAAGACCAAAGATTTGCATCTATTTATGGCCCTGCTGGCAGAAGCGCTGCATACTTTGAGCGATATTTTCGTCTCCAGCATAACATACTCTCGCAACTCCGTCCTCGATTGTAGCGAAAGCATTCACCGGGTGTGAATGATGTGTCCCACCTTCCGCACTTTAACTTTCTAAACTGAGTATTTTTCCCGCTAACGATTTCTTAAATATAATCATAATTTGCAATATTTATATACATTAATAATTTATTTG
>Ga0116187_1001656_pt1 | contig 23058 bp, 19 predicted proteins | sample AD_JPNNA6_MetaG_FD_89755 | JGI IMG/M metagenome (GOLD analysis project Ga0116187, IMG submission 89755) | Active sludge microbial communities of municipal wastewater-treating anaerobic digesters from Japan - AD_JPNNA6_MetaG | ecosystem: Engineered > Bioreactor > Anaerobic > Digestate | place... | reverse complement strand
GTAGCGCCGAAGCAGGTGGTCGGTCTGACCAACGTAGGTCCGCCCAGTTTCCAAGCACGCCAGAATGTAGACGAAGAACACCCTCGCACTCCCACCACCGCGGAGAAAATGGGGCGGCCAACGGGATTTGAACCCGCGACCCCAAGATCCACAATCTTGTGCTCTAACCAACTGAGCTATGGCCGCCGTAAAGGAGCGCGGAAAATCGACAGCCCGCGAAGCGGTGTCAACCCCTTCTTCCGCCAAAAAGACCGAGCGACTCCTACCGCCCACCCAAGATCCATTCTGCCGTACGGCAGAATGCCCTAACCAACTGAGCTATGGCCGCCGCAAAGGAGGGCGGAAAATCGACAGCCGGCGAAGCGGTGTCCCCCCTTCCCCCAGTCCTCGGTCCGAGCGCCGCGAGATCGCGACTGGATGGCCCCGCCCCGACCAGTCATCCCGCTTCTCCTCGCCCGCCGGCCCCGCCCGCGGCGCCGACGCCACCACGGTCCGAAGAACGCGCTTTCCATTTCGCACCCGAAGGGGCTTAAAATGGCGGCCATGTCCCTCCGCAAACTCCTCGGCAAAGACGAAAAGTTCTTCGACCTGCTGGAAGCCAGCGCCGAAGAGGCCAAGGCCAGCACCGCCCAACTCGGCCGCTTCCTCCTCAACATCGAGGACCCCACCAAACGCCAGGGGCTCTCCGAGTTCGTTCTCACCCGCCGCAAGGACAAGCGCATCACCTCCGAGATCACCGAGCAGCTCTGCAAGACCTTCGTCACCCCGCTTGAGCGCGAGGACATCGAAGCGCTCTCGATGGCGCTCTACCGCATCCCTAAGGGCGTGGGGAAAGTGGCCGAGCGCATCTCCATCTACGCGGGCCCCCTGCCCTGCGAAAAACTCCGCCAGCAGGTCGCCCTCATCGAGGAGGCCGCCGACGCCGTCATCTTCATGGTCAAGCAGCTGCGCAAAGGCACCCAACTCGACAAGATCCAGGATGCCAACGCCCGCCTCCAGCACGCCGAAGGCGCCGCCGACAAGCTCATGCTCGAGTTCCTCAAGGACCTCTACAACGGCCCCTACGACGCCAAAACCTTCGTCATCGTCCGCGAGTTCTACGAGATGCTCGAGAAGGTCATCGACCGCTGCCGCGACGCCGGCAACGTCGTCCTCCAGATCGTCCTGAAATACTCCTGAGGAGGCCCGCCCCATGACGGTCGTCCTCCTCGTGCTTTTCGCGGCGCTAGCCTTCGAGTACATCAACGGCTTCCACGACGCCGCCAACGCGATCGCCACCGTTGTCTCGACGCGCGTGCTCACGCCGCGCCAAGCCATCGCGCTCGCGGCGTTCTTCAATCTCATCGGCGCCTTCCTGGGCGTGAGCGTCGCCAAGACGATCGCCAGCGGTCTGGTCGACACGACCGCCGTGACCCAGACGACCGTGTTGGCAGCGCTGCTGGCCGCGATCATCTGGAACCTGATCACCTGGTGGCTCGGGCTGCCGTCCAGTTCCAGCCACGCGCTCATCGGCGGCCTCTGCGGTGCCGCCTTCGCGACCAGCGGCGGCAAGTGGTCCGTGCTTCACTGGCAGATCGTCACCGCCGACGGCAAACACCTCGGACTCTGGCCGAAGGTCGTGCTCCCGATGTTCAGCTCGCCCGTCATCGGGTTCGCCGTCGCCGCGGTCGTGATGGCGTTGCTCTACATCTGCCTGCGCAAGGCCACGCCCCGGTTCGTGAACGGGATCTTCGGCAAACTCCAGTTGCTCAGCGCGGCCGTGATGGGCCTGAGCCACGGCTCCAACGACGCCCAGAAGACGATGGGCATCATGACCCTCGCGCTCGTGACCGCCACCGGCGCCGGGGTGTTCGACCACCTCCCCGCGTGGGCCTCGTTCCTGCATCATCCCGGCGAGGACATCCCCTGGTGGGTCATCACCTCCTGCGCACTCACGATGGCCGCCGGCACCGCCGGTGGCGGTTGGCGTATCATCCGCACCATGGGCCACAAGATGGTGAAGCTCCAGCCCGTGCACGGCTTCGCCGCCGAGACCAGCGCCGCCGCCGTCATCCTCACCGGCTCGCATTTTGGCATCCCTCTTTCAACCACGCATGTCATCTCCACGGCCATCATGGGCGTGGGCAGCGTGAAACGGTTCGGCGCGGTGAAGTGGGGCGTGGTCGGCCGCATCGTCTGGGCGTGGGTCCTCACCCTGCCCGTCACCGGCCTGCTCGGGTACCTCAGCGTCAAATTCCTGCACGTCTGCGGCGTGTTGTGAGGGAGCCGCAAGGCACCGGCCCCTGGCGCTCCTCGCGGCGGCCCCAGTCGTCAACCGATTGTCACACAAGTGGCGGCGCCCCGGTCCGATACTCGCGCGCCATGCTTCAACGCGCCCTGTTCTCGTTCCTGCTCCTCCTTCAATCCGGCCTCGTCGCCCGCGGCGATGAGGTGTCGATCACGCTCGCCGGCTCCAGCACCGTCACCCGTGTGCTGCTGCCGATCAAGGCGGCGGTCGAGGCCGGGGCCGATGCCCGGATCCGCCTGCTGCCCACCGGTTCCGGTCGCGGGTTGGTCGAGCTGGCCGCCGGCCGCGCCGATGCCGCGATGCTTTCCGGCCCGCTCGACTTCCTCCTCGCCCGAGTCGACAGCGCCACAGCGGACCGGCTCCACGCCACACCGCTGGACCAACTGAAACTGGCAAGGTCGGCCAAGGCCGATGTCGTGGTGCTCCTGCATCCGAGCAATCCGCTCCGGCAACTCACCTGTGCCCAGTTCCGCGATGTCCTCACCGGCCGGATAACCAACTGGAACGAGCTGGGCGGGCCCGATCGGAGGATCGTCGTCGTCCTGCCGGATGAACTCGATGGCGTGCGCGCAACGCTCGCCACCGGCTTGCTCGACGGGCGCCAGTTTGCAGCCACGGCGCGGATCTGCGCCAAGATCGCGGAGATCCCGCCGCGCGTGGCGGCCGAACCGGGCGCGCTCGGGGTGGTGACCCGCGGCTCCCTCGCACCGGACGCGAGCCATGCGGAACTCGAACCCACGATCAACGTGGGCCTCTTCCTCGTGGTCCCGCGCCAGAAACTGGAGACAAACCCGAAGCTCGAGCAGATCGTCAACTCCCTGCATTCCCGGGCCCGGTAGGGAGGGAATTTGAGCCGCACCGCCGAGCCCCGATCGGCGGTGCGGGCCGGCTGCTCACTCCGGCTTCGGCCCCTTCTTGAACTCGTCGTTGTGGCGGATGTCCTCGCCCTTCGCGAGGTACACCATCTCCTCGGCGATGTTGGTGGCGTGGTCGGCGATGCGCTCGAGCGACTTCGAGATGAACATCAGCTCGAGGGCGCGGGAGATCGTCGCGGGATTCTCCACCATGAAGCCGGCCAGCTCGCGGTAGATCTGCTTGTTGAGCGCATCAACCTCCTCATCACGGCGGATCACCGCCAGCGCCTTGTCGTTGTCGTGCTGGAGGAAGCAGTCGAGCGCGTCGCGCAGCATCTGCTGCGCGATCTCGGCCATGCGGGGGAGGTCGACATAGGGTTTGAGCGGCGGCTCGGCGGCCAGCCGGATGGCGCGCTTGGCGATGCCGTTGGCCTCGTCGCCCACGCGCTCGAGATCGTGCCCGGCCTTCATGCCGACGACCACCAGCCGCAGGTCGGTCGCAATCGGGTTGCGCAGCGACATGTAGCGCACGCCCTCCTCGTCGATCAGCACCTCGAGCCGATCGAGCTCGTCGTCGCCGGCACGCACCTTGCGCGCCAGCTCCACATCGGCATCGACCAGGGCGCGGATCGCGCCGCGAACCTGCTCGATGGACTTCTCGCCCATCTGGATGAGGTGCGAACGGAAGGCGTCTAACTCGGTGTCGAAGAAACGTTTCATGGAAGAAAGTAGCGAGGAGCGGGTAGCGAGGAGCGAGTAGGCGGAAACGGGCGAGACGGCGGCTGAGTGAGAACGGAATCCGGGGCGAGCGGCGATGCGCAAGTCGAAGAGAGGATACGATGGACGGGGCGGAGACAGCGCGAGAAGGGAGTCCGGGGCGAGCGGTGCGGGCGGGGGCAGCGTTTCCGATTCCGGTCCACTCGCTACCCGCTCCTCACTACTCGCGACTTCCGGGCATCATCCGAAGTGGCCGGCGACGTAGGACTCCGTCTGGGGATTGTCGGGCTTCATGAAGATCTTCTGGGTAGCGGCGAACTCGATGAGCTTGCCGAGGTAGAAGAAGGCGGTGCGGTCGGAGATGCGTGCGGCCTGCTGCATGTTGTGCGTCACGATCACGATCGTGTACCTGTTCTTCAACTCGTGGATGAGCTCCTCGACCTTGGCCGTGGCGATCGGATCGAGCGCGGAACACGGCTCGTCCATCAGGATGACGTCGGGCTCGACGGCGATCGCGCGGGCGATGCACAGCCGCTGCTGCTGGCCACCGGAGAGCCCCATGCCGCTGTCGTGCAGGCGGTCCTTCACCTCGTCCCAGAGCGCGGCGCCGCGCAGGCTCTTCTCGACGATCTCGTCGAGCTTGGGCTTCTGCTTGATGCCGTGCAGGCGCAGGCCGTAGGCGATGTTCTCGTAGATGGATTTCGGAAACGGGTTCGACTTCTGGAAGACCATGCCCACGCGCTTGCGCAGCTCGATCACGTCGACGCGCGGGTCGTAGATGTTGATGCCGTCGATGCGGATCTCGCCCCCGCCGATGCGGGCGACGTCGACCAGGTCGTTCATGCGGTTGAGGCAGCGCAGCAACGTGGTCTTGCCGCAGCCGGAGGGCCCGATGAAGGCCGTGACCTGCTTCTCCGGAATGCCGAGCGTGACGTCGAACAGCGCCTGCTTTTCGCCGTAGAAGAAATCCAGTTTCTCGATCTCGACGATGGGCGGGGTCGCGGGCGCCGGGGTGGCGGACGCCGGCACGGACGGGGCGACGGGAAGGGTTTGCGCGGTGGGCATGGCGAAAAAGGGAGGAGCGGCGATTACCAGCGGTACTGGCGGCGCAGCCGGGCGCGCAGGAGGATGGCGGTGAGCGCGATGGCGGCGACGGTGAAGAGGAAGACGAAGGCGGTGCCGTACTGCACGTCGCGCGTGTAGTCGTTCTGTGGAATCTTCGAGGCGACGACGTAGATGTGGTACGGCAGCGCCATCACGCCCTGGAAGAAGAAGTCGGTCCATTTCCCGACCTGCCAGGGCATCTGGTCGCGCACCACGTAGGCGGCGGTGAACATGATCGGCGCGGTCTCGCCGGCGACGCGGGCGATGGCCAGCACCGAGGAGGTGAGGATGCCCGGGAGCGCGTAGGGCAGCACGTTGGTGCGGATCGTCTGGAACTTGGTCGCCCCCAGTGCGAGCGCGCCCTCGCGCAGGCCCTTCGGCACCGCGCGCAACGCCTCCTCGCTGGCGGTGATGATGATCGGCAGGACCATGAACGCCAACGTGAACCAGCCCGCCAGCAGCGAGACGTTCCAGCCGAGCGCGACGACGAACAGGCCGAAGCCGAACAGGCCGAACACGATCGAGGGCACGCCCGCGAGATTCGCGATCGAGAGCCGCACCAGCCGGACCAGCGGGCCCTCCTTGGCGTATTCGCTTAAGTAGATCGCGCTGCACACGCCAAGCACCAGCGCGATGATCATCGCGCCGAGCACGAGCAGCACGGTGCCGACGATGTTCGGGAAGATGCCACCGGCCGAGTAGACGTAGGTCTCGGAGCGCGCGGCCTTCACCTGCTCGGGATGCGCCTCGGTGAACGCGCGATACTCGCGGTCGCCCATCTGCAACGTCGAGCCGTCCGGCAGCTTGAGCACATGCAGGGATTCGGGCGCCTCGGTGAGGAACGGCAGGTTGATGAACGGCGCCTCGGCGCGGAAGACCACGCGACCGCCCTTCCAGCCAATGTCGAGGAAGACCACGGCCGCGGCCAGCAGCACGCCGTAGGTGGCGACGCGCAGGAGGAGAAACAGCGACGCCTCCCAACGCGCCGCCCACGAGGGCTGGCGGAGGATCGAGCGGCGGGCGGGAAAGTCGGGACGCGGGGTCATGGCCGGGTCAGGTCTGCGGGAGGCGGTAGCGGCGCACGATCTTCTGGGCGCCATAGTTGACGGCGAGCGAGAGCAGGAAGAGCAGGCTGCCCACCATGAAGAGCGCGCGATAGTGCAGGCTGCCGCGCACCACCTCGCCCATCTCCTGGGCGACGATGCCGGTCATCGTGTGCACGGGCTGGAAGGCGACGCCGAGGCCGGCCGAGAAATCCGGAACAGCGATACGGTTACCCGCGCACAGCAGCACGACCATCGTCTCGCCGATCACCCGCCCGAAACCGAGCAGGATCGCGGCGGTGATGCCGGAGAGCGCGGCGGGCAGGATGATCTTCACGATCGTCTGCATGCGCGTGGCGCCGAGGGCGAGCGAGGCCTCGCGCAGGGCCTTGGGCACGTTCTGCAACGCGTCCTCGGCGAGCGTGAAGATCGTGGGGATCGCCATGAGCGCGAGCAGGGCGGCGGCGGTGAAGGCGTTGAGCCGCTCCTGCATCGGAAAACCGGGCACCCAGGAGAGCCACGGCACCTGCGAGACCAGGCGCAGCGTCTCGCCGAGCATCGCGATGCCGAAGAAGCCGAGCACCACGCTGGGGATCGCCGAGATGAATTCGATGTAGGGTTTGATGAAGCGTTGTTCGGCAGCGCGGGCGACCTGGTTCACGTAGAGCGCCGCGCACACGCCGAGCGGAATCGCGATGGCGAGCGCGAGCACCGAGATGAAGAAGGAGCCGAAGAACAGCGGCAGCACGCCGTACCAGTCCTGCCAGAAGCTGGCCGTCACCCAGGTGCGGCCGAAGAGGAAGGCGTTGAACGACTCGAAGAAGCCGATGGGCTCGTCGGCCCGCCAGCGCACGAGTTCGCCCTCGGCACGGGGGAGGCCGGCGCGGAACTCCTCGAGTGCCCGCGCCAGGCGCTGCAGGCGCCTGCGCACCGCCGGCCGGTCGCCCGACGGCAGACCGGCACCGATCGCGCCAAGTTCGGCGGACAGCGCGCGGTTGGCGGCCTGGATCTCGGGCAGGCGCGAGGTGAGCGCCTCGATCTCGGTCGCGTAGTCGACCTCCTCGATCTCGACGGCCGCGGCCTGCGCCTCGAGCGAGGCGGCCCGCTGCGAATCCGCGCCCTCCATACCGGAGCGCAGGTTCTGCCGGACCTCCTTCATGTCCTCGGCCACCTTGGCCCGCTCCTTCACGCTGGAGGCGTGGTCGGTCATCTCGGAGACGATGTCGCGCAACGGGCCGGCGGCGTCGGCCAGGCGGGTGTCGATCTCGTCGAGGGCCGCGAGCCGCTCGTTGGCGGCCTCGACGGAAAGGCCGTCGGCGCGCAGGGCCTCGAACCAGGCCAACCGGGTGGCGGAGAGCTCGCGGCCGAGCGCGGTGAAGGCGTCGGTCTGGCGTTTGAGGATGTCGACGTACTCGAGACCGGCGCGACGGTAGACCTCGAGGTTGTGGCGGTTGCCCGGCATGAAGCCGGCCGCCTCGCGGAAAAGCGTGAAGACGATGAGCAGCAGGACGACGATGGAGAGCGCGGCATTGCCCTCGAAGAACTGCTTGATCCACCAATCGCGATTCTTGCCGAAGAGCCGGAACTTGCCGGGGGCCAGCAATTGCTTGCGCACGGAGTGGGTGACGGCAATGGGCTCAGGCGAGGAGTCGTTGGCCATGAGAGTCGCGAAAGAGGACGCGGAAGACGGGGAAAGGTCTGGAGGGTGGCGAGGGTGCTTCAATCTCAAAGCCGGCAGCGCCGGGAAAAAGAGGGCCGGCCGGAGACCGGCCCCACCTGCCAGCAGGCCCGGCGAGTAGGTCCAGTCTCGGACTGGACCCCTTCGACTTGAGCCGGGATGCCAGCTCAGGTCTCCAGCGCCCGGTCGGAGACCGGCCCCACTAGCGGCGAAGGACCTTACTGCTTCGCCACCGGGACAAAGCCGATCTTCTTGGCGATGGACTGCCCCTCGGCGCCGAGCATGAACTCGACGAACTGCGCGGTCAGGCCGTGCGGCTCGCCGTTGGTGTAGAAGAAGGTCGGGCGGGCGTAGGGATAGGTCTTGGCCTGCACGGTCTCGTCGTTGGGCAGAACGGCCTTGCCGTCCTTGCCCACGATCGCAACGACCCGGATACCGGGGACGTTGATGTAGGCGAGGCCCACGTAGCCGATGCCGTTCGGGTTGTTGGCCACCTCGGCGGCGATCTGCTCGTTGCCGGCCATCTTCTGCGAGGAACCGGCATAGTCGCGCTTCTTCATGGCGAGCTCCTTCCAGTCGGAGTACGTGCCCGATGATGTATTACGGGTGTAGATCGAGAACGAGCCGGCGTTGCCGCCCACGGCGCTCCAGTCGGTGATGTCGCCGGTGAAGATCTGCTCGACTTGGCGCAGTGTGAGCTGGGAGACCGGGTTGGCCTCGTTGACGATGGCGGCCATGCCGTCGTACGCGACGATCGTGGGCTTCATGCTCACGCCCTTGGCCAGCGCGGCCGATACCTCCGTCGGCTTGGCCCGGCGGGAGGCCATGCCGATGTTCGCGGTGCCGTCGGTGATGGCGGCGATGCCGGTGGTGGAGCCTTCGGCGGCGATCTCGAAGGCGACCTCGGGATTCTGGGCCTTGAAGGCCTCGGCCACGAGAGGCACGAGCTTCGCGCCGAGCGTGTCGGAGCCCTTGATGACAAGTTTGTCGGCGGCGGAGGCGGAGCCGGCGAGCAACGCCGCGGCGAGGAAAGTGGCGAGGGCCTTTTTCATGGTATGATGTGTTTCGCTGTCCGTTGGATTGATCGGGTCTCGCTCAGAACTTGGTCACGAGGTCGAGCTGGAGGATGCTGGATTTGTCGAGGCCGGCGACCGCGTGCTTCAGGCTCTTCTGCACGTCCCAGGTGTAGAAGTAGGTGAGGCCGATCGAGGCGAACGAAGTCACGTTGTAGCTGCCCCCTAGTTTGATGCCCTGCTGGTTCATGTGGCCGAAGGCGAAGTCGGAATCGCTGAGGTTCGGATCGAGGGCACCGATACCGATGCGACGGTAATCGAGCTTCACGCTCCAGTCCCCCTGGTCCTTGCCCTTGCCCTTGGCATAGCCGAGGCCGACAAGCCAGGCGGTGGCGCCATCCCCGTAGCTGTCGCTCAAGCCATAGATGTCGTGCACCCGCGTATCGGCATCGAAGTTGTAGCTGCTGTCCCAATAGAGGCTGAGGGTGTTGGCTCCGACGTTCGGAAACTTCACCGAACCGGAGAAGGTCGCGATCGACAGGCCCTTGGTGCGACCGTCGAAGGCCGTCTCGTTGTTGTTACCCGTGATCGAGGCGTTGTTGTAGAACATGTAGCCCGGGGCCACCGTGACGCTCACGCCGTTGGAGAGCTTGTTGGTGTAGACCAGTTGCTGGGCGAAGAGAAAACTGTCGCGGTAGGAGGGGCCGGAGCCCTTGCGCTCGTCGTTGTCGTCCATGACGAATTGGCCGGCGCGCAACTGGAGGCTGCCCTCGGAAATCCGGAAGTCGTAGGTCTCGCTCAGGCCCTGCGGATTGATGTCACCATCCCAGACCAGATCCGTGGTCTGGAAGGGGTTCTTGAATTTGCCGCCGACCAGCGAGAGGTTCTCGTTCGCCTGCCACGAGACATAGGCTCGCGCCAGGTAGATGTTGTAGTCGGCGTTGCCGTTCTCGAGGGTCTGGTTGCCCGAGTCGGCGGCGTTGGCCGTCTCGAGGGCGAAACCCGCCCCCCAACCGCCGGCGAGCTTGGCGTCGCCGTTGAAGCGAAAGCGGAAGCGCTCGCGGTTGCGGTGCAACGAGGTGCCGGCACCCTGGCTGGTGGTCGCGTCATACTGGTGACGAACGCGGACATCGCCACCGAGCTTGAACTCGGTCACATGCGAGCCCAGGGAGAGTTTGCCCGCCGGGGTGGAGGCGTTCTCCTTGATCAACTCGGCGCGAACGTCTTCGGCCTCCTGATCGTTGATGAGACCTTTCTTGACGAGGAGCTCGACAAGAGCCGCGGAGTCTTGGGCCACCGCAGTGGCTGTGGTGAGGGCGATGCCGCCACAAAGGGCGAGCAGAGCGAGCGGGAGTTTGCGCATGTTGGGTGTCGGTGTGGTGGTTGAAACTCTGTCGCGACCGGCGGAACCGCCGGCGGCAACGGGCACGACCTTAACGAGCGATTGTTACGGTCCCGTGACGGCCGGGTTACGTGGCCGAAAAACCTCCCCGCTCCGGGGAACGAAGACACGGGGCCGCCGGCGCACCCTGGGCACACAGCCCGCCGCCCGCATTCCCGGCTTCCCAAGCGCCCGCTCCTTCTCCTCAATCTCCTCCTCCCCACCTACCCTTTTCACCGATGAGCAACCCGTACCACATCGTCGTCTGCGGCAGCATCGTCCCCGATCCGCTGCAAACCCTCGAACCCGTCGCCTCGCCCTCCGGCCCGGCGCTCAAGAACGAGCTCATGCTCCCCGCCGTGCTCGACCCCTGGGCCGGCCACGCGCTTTTCGAGGCCGCCAACCTCGCCAAACAACTCCCGGGCTCGAAGGTCTGGCTCGTCGCCCTCGGCCCGAAGGCAAAACTCCAGCAGGTCCTCATGACCATCGCCCAGAAGGTGCCCTTCGAGCTCGTCGCCCTCGACGGCCCCGCCGGCGGCTTCACCGAGTCCGCCGAGATCGCCGCCGCCCTCGCCGACGCGATCGCCGCGATCCCCGCCCTCGACAAAACCAAGCTGCTCGTCTTCGGCGGCTGGGAGTCCGCCTCGCGCGGCGCCGGCACCACGATGCAGATGGTCGGCGAGCGCCTCGGCATCACCGACCAGTTCCAAGGGGTCGACCAGCTCACCGTGAAGCCCGACGGCTCGTTCGAGATCCTCGAGCGCGTCGAGGGGGGCAGACATCAGGTTTCCGTCTGCGCCGGCGCCCCCGCGCTGCTCGGCTGGGCCACCGGCAACCTCCCCGAGCCCGCCAACAACCCGCAGGTGGGCATGCTCAACATGCGCACCGCGATGCCCGCCCTCCAGCGCGCCAAGCCCGCCAAGATCACCAACGACGGCCTCGCCTTCGCCGGCGTCTCGCTGCCGAAACAGCGCCGCGAGACCCGCATCGTCAAGGACATGACCCCCGACGCCATCGCCCAGGAGCTCGTCGCCTGGATCAAGCAGGACTGACCGCTCCGCGGTGGAGTTGGTAGTTGGGAATTGGAAGTTGGTTCGGAGGTCCGGCACCGCCCGCCGATCCCGCCAACGCTCCGAGTCCCCACCAACTCCAAACTACCAACTTCCAACTACTTCTTCCATTCATGGAAACCATCCTCTTCCTCGCCTTCCCCGAAGCCGACGGCTCGCTCCCCACGGCCGCGCTCGAAACCCTCGCCGCCGCCCAGCAGCTCTCGGCCGCCATCGCCGACTCCAGGATCGTCGTGGGCCTGATCGGTGCCGACATCCAGCCCGCGGCCAACGCCGTCGCCGCCTGCGGCGCCGCACGCTTCCTCGGGGTCTCCGGCGCCGAGTTCGCGCAATCCCGCTACGCGACCGATGCCGCCGCAGCCGAGGCCATCGCCAAGTCGTCCGCCGCCACGATCATCCTCGCCCCCGCCGGCTCCCGCACCAACCGCGCGTTGCCCGGCGTCGCGCAGCGCCTCGGCGGCCGGGTCGACACCCATGCCACCGCCATCGCCGCGACCGAAGGGAAGCCCTCCATCAGCCGGTGGTACTACCGCCAGCGCATGGAAGGGTCGCTCTCCCGCACCACCCGCCCGTGGATCGTGTTGTTGGAATCTGGTTGCGCGCCCGCCTACGCCGGCGCCGCCGGCACGGCCGCCGTCGACGGCGTGCTCGTTGCCCTGCCGACGATCCGCACCGAGGTCGCCGGCTTCCGCTCCCCGCCCGCCGACCAGCAGACGATCCGCCCCGACGCCAAGCTGCTCTTCGTCGCCGGCGCCGGTTGGACGAAGAAACAGCCTGACGGCCAGGCCCACGCCGCCGAGGCCGAGCAGCTCATCCTCGGTTTCCTCGGCAAGACGCAGGCCTCGCTCGGCTCCACCAAGTCCCTCGTCGACCTCAGTGGCGAGGGGCAGGCCGTGCTCCAGTTCATGACGCATCTCAACCAAGTCGGGCAGACCGGCGCCACGCCGCGCCACGCCAAGGGCCTGGCCACCTGCTGCCACGGCGAGGAGCCGCACACCGTCGGCTGGCGGTTCATCGGCGAGCGCCGCGCGATCAATCTCAACGCCGCCTGCAGCTGGGCCCAGGGCAAGGCCGACGTGCTCTACGTCGCCGACGCCTTCGAGGTCATGCGCAAGCTCAACGCCCTGCTCGGCTGAGCCGGAGCCAATCCCTCCCCGCGCGCGACCCGCGCGCCACCTCGACGGCGGTCGCGCAAGCGACCGCCGTTCTGCTTTTCCGCGCGCCCCGGCCCACCGCCGGCCCCCGCGCCGCCCCGGCAACGCACACTTTTTTGTTCCGATCGGAACAAAAAAGTGTGCGGTTGTCTCCGCCGGCCGAGCACACCACACTCCCCGCCATGACCACCCCGCCGCCCCTGAACCACGTGTTCGTCGACTTCGAGAACGTGCACGAGATCGATCCCGCCGTCCTCGAATGCCAGGGGCTGACGGTCACCCTGCTCCTCGGACCGGTGAAGAAGAAGCTGGATCTCGCCGTCGTGGAACAACTCGTCGGCCACGCCGCCGCGGTCCAGTTTGTCCGCCTCGCCACCAAGGGGAAAAACGCCGTCGATTTCGCCCTCGCCTACTACCTCGGGCAGGCCGTCCTCGCCGACCCGACGGCCTGCTTCCACATCGTCTCGAACTACAAAGGCTACGACCCGCTCGTCGAGCACCTCCACGCCAAGCACGTGCGCGTGCGCCGGCACGGCGACTTCGCCTCGCTCCTCGGCACCCTCACGGCCAGGCCGGTTCCGCCCCCCAACGCCAGTGCGCCCCGCGTCGCTCCCGTTCCCGCCTCCGTTGTCGCGACGCCCGCGCCCAAACCGACGCCGGCCAAACCGGTGCTGAGCGAAGGGGCCGCACACCTCCACGAGATCCTCGCCAGCTCCGTGTCCCGTCCCCGCACCCGGAAAACGCTGACGCGCCACGCGATCACCGTCCTGGGCAACAAGATCGACGAAGGGCAGGCAAGCCGGCTCATCCAGGAGCTCACCGCCGCAGGCAAGATCGCGATCAACGCCCAAGACAAGGTCGACTACCGCTTCCCCGTCCCGCGCGGCACCTGAACCGCGGACCGCGCCACACCGGCGACCGAACGACCGCCTCCCCTCGCGATGTCCGCGCCCACCCCCGGCCCCACGTGGCAACCGCTGCGGCCCGCCGACGCGTCCGCCGTACGAGCACTCGCCGACACGGCGCACCCGGGCCTGCCCGAGCGCACCGAGGTATTCGCCGAGCGGATCACGCTCTTCCCCGCGGGTTGCCGCCAGATCGTGCAAGCCGGGGCGCTCGCCGCCTACGGCATCGCCCATCCGTGGCGGCTCGGTTCCCCGCCGCCGCTCGACACGCTCCTCGGCGCCCTGCCCCGCGATGCCGATTGTCTGCACCTGCACGATGTCGTCGTCGCGCCGGCGCTCCGCGGCCGGGGCGCGTCCGCCGCGTACTTCGCCGCCATGGAGGCCGTCGCCCGCGAGCATCGCCTCGGCTCGCTCGCGTTGGTCTCCGTCTACGGAACCCACCGACTCTGGAGCCGCCTCGGCTTCGTCGAGCGCACCTCCCCCGCGCTCGCCGCCAAGCTGGCCGCCTACGGCCCGACCGCGCACTATCTGGTCCGCCCGCTCTGACCGTTCGTCCAGCACGCGGTCCGCTCGGCCGTTCAGCATCGCCTCCGGCACGCCGCACGGCCACGCTTCGCGGCGAACACTGCCCCTATGCAACGCCGCGAATTCCTCCGTCGCACCGCCGTGCTCGGTGCGACCGCCCTGGCCGGAGCGCACCTCGCTCCTTCGCTCCTCGCCGAAACCACCGCCGCGCAGCCCCCTCCTTCGGCCCCACCAGAGCCCAAGTGCGATCTCGCCGTCGTCGATGGCTCCGATGCCTTTGCCGCCACCTTGCGCGCGGTCGCCGAACTCGGCGGCATCGGCCGCTTCGTGAAGCCCGGCGCCAAGGTCGGCCTGCTCATCAACGCCCCGAACTGGTGGCGCAAGCCCGGCTCGTTCACCCGGCCGGACGTCACCCTCGCCGTGCTCCAACTCTGCCGTGAGGCCGGCGCCGCCGAGATCACCTACGTGATCGATCCGGCCTCCGACTACTGGTCGCGCACGCCCTGCGCGGCGCAGCATCCCGAACTCCTCGCGCTCGGGCGCAAGAACCCCGGCGATTGGACCGAAGTCGAGATTCCCCGCGGCGTCGCGTTTAAGAAGGCCAAGGTCAACCGCGCCGCGTTCGACTGCGACGTGCTGATCAACCTCCCGATCGCCAAGCACCACGCCGGCACCGGCTTCACCGGTTGCCTGAAGAACTTCATGGGCGCCTGCCACCGCAGCACCAACCAGTTCTTCCACGAAGGCTCCGGCGCCAAGGCCGAGTACGAGGACATCGCCTTCCTCTCGCAGTGCATCGCCGATGTGAACCTCGTCCGCCGCCCCGACCTCCACGTGGTCGACGGTACCGAGTTTCTCCTCACCAACGGACCCGCCGGCCCGGGCGAGCTCAAGCGCGCCGACCAGGTCGTGGCCGGCACCGATCCGGTCGCCACCGACGCCTACGCCTGCACGCTCCTCGGCCTCACCGCCGGGAAGGTCGCGATGATCGGCCTCGCCGCCCGGCACGGCCTCGGCGACCCGGACCTCGCCAAGGCCGGCACGCGCAACCTGAAGCTCTGAAGCCGGCCACGCATCGCGGAACCGTTTGAGGTAGGGACGTTTCTCCGAAACGTCCTCGGCGGTTTCGGAGAAACCGCCCTACCTTCCGACCTCCTCCGGAGCCTCCAATATCCCGCTACAACTCGGACTATCCACCATGCGCCGCCTCGCCACCTTCCTGATCCTCGCCACCGCCTGCCTCGCCGCCTCCGCCGCCGAAGACCCGGCCGCGCTCGTCGCGAAGCTCGCGCCGTCCGCCGGTTGGTCCGCGCCGGAGGCGCCCCGCGTCGCCACCCACGACACGCTCTTCGACCTGATCGACGGCGGCGCCGAGCTGTACCACGAATATGGCTTCAACCGCGCCGTGTCCTGGAGTCTCGCCTGCCCCGCCGGTGGCAGCATCCAGGTCGAGCTCTACGAGATGGCCGCCGCCCCGGCGGCCTACGGCGTGTGGTCGCTCATGCAGACGGGGAAGTTCACGCGTGGCGATCTCGGGCAGGGATCGCTGCGGTTCAGCTACTACGTCGCCTTCTGGAGCGGCCCGTATTTCGCCAGCGTGACCGGCGCGCAGGCCGACGCCGCCACGCAATCCGAGGTCGACCGCCTCGCCGCGCAGCTCGCGACGGTGCTGCCACGCGACGGCGAGCTCCCCGCCTGGTTCACCGGCCTGCCCGCCCAGAATCTGCAGAAACGGAAGTATTTTCGCGGACGCATCGGACTTTCCAACATCCCGCTCGGCGAAGTCACCGAGCTGTTCGACTCCCACGAGGGCCTCGTCGCCACTTATCCGGGATGCCGGTTGTTGCTCTTGCACTTCCGCACCCCCGACGAAGCCGTCGCGCAACTCGCGGCCGCCGCCATCCGCGCCACCGCCCGCCCGTCCCTCACCGGCGTCGAAGCCGACGCCGCCGGCGGGTTCACCTGTTCCGACCGCGACGGCCAGCGGATCGCCGTCCGCACCCGCGGCGCGGATCTCCTCGCTGTCGTCTTCACCGACGAGGCCGCCTTCCGGGCGCTGGCCGACCAGTTCGACCGCAGGAGCGAGTAGGCGTGCAGCCCGGACGCGAGCCCGCTCCAACAAGGGGCCGGCCCGGACAGAGAAAGGCCCGGGCGGCAGGTTGCCGGCCGGGCCGTTCGGGGAAAACGCGGGCCGCGCTCAGAACGTCGTCGTGAGTTCGGCGCGGATGAACATCATCTCGTCGGTGTGCTCGTAGTAGCTGCCCATCGGAGCCCACTCGGCGAGAATCAGGCCGCTGAGTCGTTTGCTGAACTTGTGCTTGGCCGAGAGCTGGAACAGATGCCCGCGGAAGCTGCCGTCGCGGCTGAAGAGCGCGCTGGTGGTGCGCGTCGGGTTGTCCTCGATCGCGAAGAGCGCGTTGTAGGTCGCCGCGAGGCTGGTGTTTTTGCTCGGGGCGAGGCTCCAGGTGGCGCCGAGGCGGTAGAGGTTGTTGTACTGGGCGTTGCGGCCGGTCTCCTGCCCGATCGCCACGGCCCACACCTCGCTCACGCGCGGGGTGCGGCCCCAGAGGACGTCGAACATCTCGTCCTTGCCGGTGCTGCTGCGGCGGTCGCCGGAGAGGTACTCGGTGACGAACGCGACCTGGTTGTTGAGGCTGTCCTTGAACGAGTACGTCAGCTTCGCAACGCCGCCGAAGGCCGACACATCGCGCGAAGTCGGGAAGACCGAGTCGGCGCGGCGGCCCCACTGGTAGGCGGCCTCCACCGAATACTGCCAGTGCTCCTCGGGCGTGCCGACGATGCGGCCGCCGAGGGTGTAAATGTCGGCGTTGTAGCCGCGTGCGGTCACGCGGTCGTCGCCCTTGTAGATGAAGTAGCCGTCGAGCGTCGTGTTCTGCACCGACTTGTTCGAGGCGTAGAGGATGAAGCCGGTCTCATCCTGCTCGGTGAGCGCGCCGGCCTTGCGGTCGCTGCCGAGGATGGCAAGCCGGTCGCCCGGATACGCCTGCTGGTTGAAGCCGATCACGTCGAACTTGGTCTTGATGCTCTTGGCATCGAGGGAGACGCGCAGGCCGTCGAAGTGGTTCGTCCAGGAACCATCGAGCGGCGTGCCATCCGTGACGAGCCACTGCTCGCCGAGCTGGATATCCTGGCGTCCGACGGTGGCGACGAGCGGGTCGCCGGAGACATCGGTGGTCCACTTCGCGTAGAGGTTGTCGACGATGGCGTACTTCCATTCCTCGTCCTCGCCGGCCTTGCTGGCGGCGTTGAACCAGTAGCGCGGCTCGGCGGAGACGCGGCCGAAGAGGGTCAACCCCGGGAAGGGGTTGGTCGTCTCCCAGACGCGGAGACGGGAGCGGAAGTAGTTGCGGTCGTTGAAGGCGGCCGCGTTGTTGAGCGTCTGGGCGTTCACGTAGCCCTCGTAGCGGAAGCGGAAATCGCCGCCCCACTGGAAGACCGGCTTGGCGTCGGAGGGCGCACCCGAGGTCTGGGCGAACGCGCCGGTCGCACCGGCGGCGCAGAGGGACAGGACACAGAGACTGCAGCTGAGTAGTTTGGTCATGACTGGATGGCTTCGAGCGGGGGGGCGTGGAGAGGCCAACCCTATCGGCCCATTCCACGGAGCGCTGAAGAAGAACGTGTTGCGCGCGGCGTGCAACAAAACAACCGCTACACCCGCACGGGCGCCGCCCGCGGCGCAAGGCCCCGACCTCCAGCGACCTGCACAACCGCCCCAGCCACCGGGCGACCGCCCCCCCCGGCTCAAACCTCGACCACCGTCGTGTTCTGGGCCTCGCCGAGGGCATGGCCATGCGCGGCCGCGCGACTGCGCTGGGCGTAGGGCAGCCATTTCCATTTCCGCCAACGCCAGTACATCAGCAGGCCGCGCGTCCACTCGTCGCAGGCCATCGCGATCCAGATGCCGGGCATGCCCCACCCCAGCTTCAGGCCCAGCAACCACGAGAGGAACACCCACACGCCCCACATCACGACCAGCCCCACCAGCACCGGGAAACGGGCGTCGCCGGTGGCGCGCAGCGAATTGATGACGACCACGTTGAACACGCGTCCCGGCTCGATCAACAACCCCATGCGCAGCAGGACCACCCCCGCGGCGATGATCGCCGGATCGCGTGTGAACCAGCCCAGGATCCAAGGCGCGCCCACCGCCAGCACCACGGCGCCCAGCATCGCGCACCGCATGCCCAGCTTCACGCTGCGCAACAGCCCGTCGTAGGCGTCCTGGAAACGCCCCGCGCCGATCAGCAGGCCCGTGAGGATCTCCGTGCCGAGCCCGATCGACACGTTCATGAGGATCACCCAGCGCACGATCGTCATCACGTACTGCTGCGTCGCCAGCGGGCCGTCGCCCAGCTCGGCGCAAAAGCGGGTGATCACCATGAACGCCACCCACCAGCTCGTGTGCTCGCCCGCCGCCGGCAGGCCGATGTGCAGGATCGCCCCCAGCTTCTCGCGCTGGAACCGGAAAAAGTCCCGCAGGCGCACCTTCAGGTGCGTGCGCCACTCGAGCAGGAACCACAACGCCACGGTCGCCGCCGCGCGGCTCACGATGCCCGAGATGCCCACCCCCACCACGCCCAGCTTCGGGAACCCGCAGAGCCCGAAGAGCAGCAGACAGTTGCCGATCACGTTGAGCACGTTCTGCCCGGCCGTGACCCACATCGCGTCGCGGGTGTGGGTGTGCGCCCGCAACGTCGCCGCGATCGCCCCGTTCATCGCCTCGAAGAACAGCGTGCCGCCCATGGGCAGCAGGAACGGTTTGGCAAAACCCATCGGCCCCGCCCCCAGCCCCATCACCGCCAGCATCGGCTCCGAAAACGCCAACACCAGCAAGCTCGCCCCGACACCGATCCACGTGTTGGCCGCGATCGCGGTCATCGTGATCCGGTCCGCCCCCGCCCGATCCTTCGCCCCGAGGTAATGCGTGATCACCACGCTGCTGCCGATGCCGATGAAGGCGAAGATGATGATGAAAAACGTGAAGACTTGCGACGCCACCCCCACCCCGGCCACCGCGTCGTCGCCAAGGTGGCTCACCATGAACATGTCCACCGTGCCGATGAGCACGCGCAGGCCTTGCTCGACGAAGATCGGCCAGGCCAGCGACCACAGTTTCGGTTGGTCCACAGAGGGAGCTTTCATGGGAGAGGGGCGAAATGAGCCCCGCCCCACCCGGTTAACGACAAAAATCTCGGCCCCTCGCCCGCCGCGGAGTCCCAACGATAGCACGTTAATGCGCCCGGGATTCGGGAGCACAGCCGCCCGCGCTGCGCCGCCGCGCAGACGCCCGGCGAGTCGCTCGCGCCATCTCGATGCACGCTGCGCCCTGCCGATCGAGACGCGGCTCGCCCGGCGCTACGAGTGTCTCCGCCCCCCTCTGAAATCCGCCGCGGTCCCTGCGTAACCCGCACCCCGCAAGTCGCCCGCGGCGCTCTCCGGGAGCGTCAGCACGCGGCTCAACAGTGCCGTCCACCGCCCACCGTCCACCGCCCACCGTCCACCGTCCACCGCCCACCGTCCACCGCCACCGCGCAGAATCGCCGTGCGGCCTCCCGCAGCTCCGCCTCGGCCAGCACGCCGAACGTGAGGCGCGCGGTGTTCTTCGCCGCCGCATCGCCGTAGCACAGCTCACCGGGCACGTAGAGCACGCCACCCGCGACGCAGGCGCGGTAGAACGCCGAGTCGATGCCGAGATCCATCCCGGCCGGCGCCGTGAGCCAGAGATAGAGGCCGCCGCGCGGTTGCGGCCAGCTCCAGCCGCGCGCCGCGAGACCGCCCTCGACCAACGCCCCATGCAGCACCTGCATCTTCCGCTCGTAGGCCGGACGGATCCGCGCGAGATGCGCATCGAACGTGCCATCGGCCAACACACGCTCGAGCACCGCCTGGTTGAGATTCGCCGAACCGAAATCGTGGTGCCCCTTCACGTGCAGCATGCGCGCCAGCCACTCCGGCGCGGTGCAGATGCCGTAGCCAACTTTCAACCCCGTCGCGAACGGCTTGGTGAGCGTGCCGGCGTAGAGTTTGGGAAACGCGTCCCACTCGGGAAGCGCGAGCAGGCTCGGCGCACCCGCGGCGCCGTCGAACGCCATCTGCCGGTAGGCGGCATCCTCGATCGTCGGCACGACCAGCCCGTGCGCCGTGAGCGTGCGCGCGAGGCCGCGTTTCTCCTCCGTGTCGAGCGAACGGCCGGAGGGGTTCGCGAAATAGCCGATCACGTACACGGCCTTCACGCGCCGCGCGGAGCCGTCGCGCCCCATCCCCGCCAGCAGCGCGTCGAGCGCCGGCAGGTCGAGCCGCCCGTCGACGCCGACCGGCAGCGAACGCGCCTCGACCCCCAACCCGCGCAACATCTCGAGAAACACGAAATAGCTCGGGCGATCCACGAGCACGATGTCGCCCGGGTCGCACAACGCCTGCATGGCGAGATAGAGCGCCTGCTGAGAACCGTTGGTGACGAGCACGCGCGCCGGATTCACCCGGTCCGCCGGCCAACCCTCCTCGTGCGCCAAGCGCTCCGCGAGCAGGCGCCGCAGGCCGGGGCGCCCCTGGTTGGTGCCGTACTGCAACGGCTCCGACGAACCGCCCGCCGCCGTGAGCGCGGCGACGGCAGCCCCGAACGGCTCGACCGGCAGCGTGGCGTTGTCGGTGAAGCCCGCCGCGAGCGAGAGCAACTGCGAATTCTCCAGCGCCGCCGTCATGAGGCGGGCGATGATCGGCGGCGCAGCGCGCCGGCCGAGAGCGGAAAAGGAGATCGGGGGCGTGGCGCTCATGCGGAGCGTTAGGCCATGCCCGAACCCCCGTCCCCCGACAATGCGAAGTTTCATCACAGGGCCGAACGGCGCACCGCGGCCCGGCCGCCGGTCGCGCCCCGTGCCGGCCGCCTTGCAGGCCGGCGAGGCCCCCCGGTATCGCTGCCGCCCCGGAAATTTTTGTTGGCAAGCGCGATGCCGCCCGCCAAACAAACCGCTCCGTTTTTCGCCAGAGTAGCTCAGTGGTAGAGCAGGGGACTCATAAGCCCTTGGTCGGCAGTTCAATCCTGCCCTCTGGCACCACCTTCAATCAGGGAGTTGGGGAACTCCGATCGGGCGCAGAAGAAGGCGACTGACTTACTTCTGACCTGCTTTTCGGGTTCTCAGGTGGATGAAAGTTCCTACCACCCTTGCTGCATCGCCTCCCGCACTACGATGGGCGAGAGCACGGTGGTGCAGGACTCCCAGTCGACCCGCTCGATCTTGTGGTACTTCAGCTCGAACGGATGCCGCGGCGGCAATTCGTCGATCTTGCGCTTGGCGGCTTCGATGTCGCCGAGCGCGGCCTGCACCCAGACGTCTTCCAACACGTCGGGAATCTGGCCGAAGAGCTCGAAGATGCTCTGCAGCCGCTCCGAGAGCAGCTCATGCACGCGATCCTCGACCGAACCGCGGTACCGCAGGTTGTAGACGAGAGCCGAACCGCGAGATTCGCGCAGAAGGGTGCGCGTAACTATGCGCATCGCGCATATCCGCGGGAGGGAGTTCACGCATGACCCTTGGGGTGGTGTAGGTGCCATCGCCCCCGTGACGCGCACCTTCCATGCGAATCAAGCCTTCGGCTTCGAGCGCATGCAGAAGTCGCAGCGTTTAGTGTCGGTCGAGTCGCGTGATCTCACGAGTGGCGGCATTGGCGAGCGGCCCGCATTCAAGGGCGAGTACCTGCACGGTGGCTGGAGCCGCACCATGGATCACGCCATCTCGGGGAGTTCCAGCCACCGGAGTCTCGCAGTGCCGAGGCGGCGGTGGCGGGTTTGCGGAGGGAGACGAGGAGAGCGGAGCGGAAAACGCAAGGGGCTGGATACGGCACGAGCCGCCGGTGCGGCTCAGCGCGGGCGCAGTGCATCCTGCGAAATTTCCGGAACCTTCTCCGCGACCGCGCGTCTATCTCCACGTGCTTGTTTGTCCCGCCTAGCGGGATGTTTGGGGATACTACCGACCAATAAGACGGGCCGCCAAGGGGTTGGCGGCCTGTCGCTTTTCCGGAACACGGCAGCGCCGTGGCGGGCCGAACGAAACCGACATTACGGGGCCGGCGTCGCCGCCTTCGCGGCCTTCGCGTACTCGGCAATCACTCCGTCGAACGAGCCGTTGGAGAAGAACACCACCAGCCGCGGTTGCGCCACCATGGGCGGCAGTGTCTCGCGGCGCAGCGCCTCGAACACGTCGCCGTTCCTGGCGAAGTGGCGGGCGTGGACATTCGCGGCCTCGAGCTGCTGCGCGACGGCCTCGGCGTCGAAGCGTTCGCCCTCGGCGAGCTTCTCGGCGCGGTTCACGGCGCCCAGGTAGACCTCGTCGGCCTCCGCGAGCGCGCGGGCGAACCCGCCCTGCAGGACCTTCGTGCGTGCGGTGTTGCTGCGCGGCTCGAAGACCGCGGTGAGCGTGTGTCCGGGAAAACGCGACCGCAGCGAGCGCAGCGTCTCGTGCAGCGCGGTGGGATGGTGGCCGAAGTCCTCGACGACCGTGAGCGCGGGCGAACGGTGCAGGATCTCCTGGCGGCGCTTCACGCCGCGGAAACGCTCGAGCGAGGAGAGGTCGAGCTTCGCGGGCTCGTCGCCGTGGAGCAGCAGGCCGGCCGCGGTGGCGGCCATCGCCGCGTTGCGGGCGTTGAAGAGGCCGGGGATGCGCCAGCGGATCTTCGCCCACGGGCGGCCGCGCCAGACCAGCTCGAAGGAGGCGCCATGCGGGTCCTCGGAGAAGCCGCGCAGGAGGACGTCGTTGCCCTCCTCCACCCCGACGCGCACCACCTGTGTCCACGGCATGGATCCGAGGGCGCGGAGGTTGAGGTCGTCGCCGTTCATCACCACGAAGCCGCTGCGCGGGACAATGCGCACAAGGTGCGAGAACGTGCGCTGGATGTCGGCGAGGTCGCGGAAGATGTCGGCGTGGTCGAACTCGAGGTTGTTGAGCACGGCGATGCGCGGCGCGTAGTGGATGAACTTGCTGCGCTTGTCGAAGAACGCGCTGTCGTACTCGTCGCCCTCGATGGCGAACGGCCCGCCGGCGGCGCCGAGGTTGGTCCCCGTGGGCGGGTCGAGCGGCACGCCGCCGATCAGCCAGCCCGGGTCGGTCGCGGCCTCGCGCAGGAGGAAGGCGGCGAGCGCGGTCGTCGTGGTTTTTCCATGCGTGCCGGCGACGACGATGTTGCGGCGCGTGCGCAGGACGAGGTCGTGGAGCAGCTGCGGGAGCGAGGCGAAGGGGAGCGCGCGGGTGTCGAGCAGCCACTCGACCTCGGGATTGCCGCGCGACATGGCGTTGCCGATCACGACCAGGT
>Ga0116187_1001640_pt1 | contig 23244 bp, 19 predicted proteins | sample AD_JPNNA6_MetaG_FD_89755 | JGI IMG/M metagenome (GOLD analysis project Ga0116187, IMG submission 89755) | Active sludge microbial communities of municipal wastewater-treating anaerobic digesters from Japan - AD_JPNNA6_MetaG | ecosystem: Engineered > Bioreactor > Anaerobic > Digestate | place... | reverse complement strand
TATCAACTTCTCCAAATACGTATATATTGTCTGTTTCTTCAATAGGTATAAATTTTTTCCCTTCCTGACTTTCAAAAAAAAGTGTATTATCTTTTCTTTTAAGTTCCCCGCTTTTAAATATGTAGATATCTTTTTTCATATTCAAGCATAGCAATATTCACTGTAAGCACAGTTTTTACAGTACAAGTTTTTTTCAGCTGGGAGTGGTTTATCTTCTGAAATTAATGCTACTATCTCTTTTTGCATTCTTTCAACCTCCAAGATATTTTCAGATGTAAGCTCTATAGATTCTCTTTTCTTCTGTTCTGGGTACAAAAGAACACCTGATGCCTCAATACCGTTTTCTTTAAGAAGCTTAAGATAAAAAAGAAGTTGATATTTTGATGCTTGATTATTCCATGAACTTTTTTTAGTTTCTCCTATAACTATTTTTTCTTTGGATTGGAAAACAACATCAAATCGCACATTGCCAAAATATACTTCTTTGTCGTTTCTCTTGAAAGTATTTTCATGTATAAACCTGCCTACCTGAATATCATCATGCGATTCGTCAGGAAGGATATTATGAGCCATAAGCCAGACTTGTCTTTTACATATGTTGTAATACCATATAAGAACTCCGTTTACAGCAAAGCCATCGCTCACCATATGAATGCGTTCACATCCTTGTTCTGTTTAAATCCGGTACTGGCTTCATAGTAAGTACTTACTGCTTCGTAAGGAATATTGTTCAGAACTTTATCAGAGTTCTGAAGTATAGATACATACTTCAAAGGAATGGTCAGAATATACTCATTTAAATCTTTTTTTATTTTGAGAAATTCGTTATGTCTTTGAAAATAATCTTTTATGCCTATTAACTTTTTATATTTGTCTAAAAGAGCTTGTGCTTTTTCGTCATATACTACAAAAACATCGATAAGATCTGGTCTTTCATTTATAATCGTAAATTTTGATATACTCTCTTTGTTTTCTCCAAAACTAAAATCGACCTGTTTTATTGCTTTGATAAAATTATTTGATATGTTCTGTGATCTCTTTTTTTTAAGTAGCGAAAAGTACTCTTCAATAGTATCGTAGTACTCTACTTCTTCTATTTTTGTTTTGTTTTTTAAAACCTCCATAGTAACCTCTATAATATGCCGTCCATAGACTTTTTCTGCATAGCCTCTGTCATTTTCATCTTTCATACGTACAACATACACATTGTTTTTTTGATCTAATCCGCTCCTGTTGCAGCGTCCTGCACACTGTACTATTGAATCGAGAGGCCCTATATCTCTGTAAACTTCATCAAAGTCAAGATCTATACCTGCTTCCACCACCTGAGTAGAAACAAGAATTATTTTTTCTTTATCTTTAAGTTTTTGACGCACGGTATCTATAACAGTTTTTCTATGTATAGGTAAAAGATTTGTTGAAAGGTACTTAACTTTATCTCCATACTTTATTTTCAGCAGTTCATAAACTTCCAACGACTGTTTTATGGTGTTGCATACAGTAAGATAAGATTTTTTATCGGAATAGCGGCATTCAAATATCTCTGCAAATTCAGGTACTGTAATCTTTTTATCCGTTTCAACATTGAGAATGGTTCTGTTGAATTTTTTAAAATACTCTTTGTTATTATCAAGCAGTTCGACACTTTCTCCAAAGATCATAGGCTTAGTCGCTGTCATCATTATAATCCGGCAGTCAAGCTCCTGTGAAGCTTTTTCAAGTACATACTCACAAACTCCGTAAAGATCGACAGGTATTGCCTGTACTTCATCTAAAAGAATTATGGAACTGCATAGTTTATTAAATTTTTTTAACATACTGTTCTTATTTGAAATGAGTGTTTCAAGCAGCTGTACAAATGTGGTTACTACAACTCCGCTTTCCCATGTTTCAATTAGCAGTTCTGATTTTGAGGAATCATACTTTTCTTCTGAATCGTTGTAGTTGAAATCTGTAAGATGATGGTGTTTAATAAGGTATTCAGAACTTTGGGCGTTGTAGTTTTTATCATGTTGAAAAAGTTTTTCTATAACAAAGTAGTTCTGATCGATTATAGAGGTAAAAGGTAAAACATATATTATTTTCCTTGTTCCGCTTAATTCTTCACGAAGTTTTACAGCGCTCATAAATCCGGTGTATGTCTTGCCTGTTCCTGTAGGGGCAGTTATCGAAAAGATTTTTTCGTTTGTTTTTCCTTCTATAGAGCTTAGTACCTTCGAATAAATCTCAGTCCTGATTTTGTTTATCTGTGTGTCATTCTTCAATATATTACTCTTCAGATTATCGTTAAGTTCAGTAAACTTGATTATTTCAGTTTGAACAGGTCTTAAACCTGCCGCAGAAAGTTTGTCTGCATAGATTAAAAGAGAGTATAGCAATTGTTGCTGAAAATAATTTTTTTCGTCTTCTTTTGAAAGACTATAATTAAGTTTTTTCAAGTAAAGGAACAGATCATCATACTCTGTTTTTTCAAGGAACTCTTTTACATACTCCCCGTAGTTACCATACTCTGATGAAATACTTTGTATATTTTTTTTTAGATCCTGTTTTTGACAGTCAAGAATATCCATGTCTCCTATTAAATCTTTGTCTTTGTCATATTTTCTTTCTCTTGGCAGATACTTTGAATACTCGCTTTCATTGCCGTGATGATGAATTATTGAACTATATATAAAAAGGGGCATATTCCCCTGAGGTAATATCTTTTGAGCGACATATGCCCCGAAAAGCGCAGAGATAAAAGAGTGCCTGCTGCATTTAGACTCTATGCCATGCAGAAGATGATTCTGAAAGTATGTTGTGTACTTTCCAAAATCATGTGAAAAAGCCTGTACTTCACACGCTTTGATAATATTTTCATCAATCTTTCCGCTTTCCTTTAAAATACTATCAATCCTATACAGAGAAAAATCATAAACTTCCTGCAGATGAGTTTTCAAAAGTTTTCCCGGATGAGAAAAAAAATCCATCTTTCCATCTCCGTCTACATAAAAATAATGTTTTCACTTTCATTAGAGTCTACCCGATAATATGGGCTTTTAAGTTTAACATAAACAGGTTTTCCGGTTTCTTCATAGATATACGAGTTCACTTCACAACAGTTTCTTTCTTTGGTAAAGTCTGCAGGCATTCTTTCTTTTACGAGAGAGAGCTCTTGAGAAAAATCGAGACTTTTTCCTTCAATTTCTTTTATGTTCAGAGGCGTACGCAGATCTATACTTTGATTTGGTTCTTTTTTATAAAGATCAAAAAAGCCAACAAATTCGGTCACACATGAAAACGGTGCACACCCCATATAAAGAGGAAGTTCGGTTTGATTATCTTTAATCATACTGTACAACTTTAGGTTTATTTCTTCATCCTTGTGAGATGCATAAACTCTGTACCTGATCTCATCATCGCCACACAGAATTTCAAACGGTATCTGCGTATGCTCGGTATACTTATAAATATCACTCTCACTTTTTATGCTTATATAGTTGACAGTCTGCATTATTCTTCTTATTGTGCTTTTTATTGTAACCGTGAGGCTAAACCTTTCTTTTGAAAGCTTTTCATAGTAGGTGTCTCTTTCATAGCCAAGTATCGCCGCACAGACTCCCTGAAGTGTTGTTCTGGGAGGGATCAGATAGCTTAAGGAAGAGGAGTTGGTATAGAACTTTCTGAAATGTGCAAACTTTCCCACCAGATCAAATACTACCGCCTTCATGACCTTCACTCCACTAAAGATACGTTTAGATCTTTAAGTACCTCCGTAAGCTTTACAGGTTGGTTATTGCACAAAAGCTTTAACTCATCGCAGGCAAAATAATAGATCTTTTCAATTTTTGACTTATTCCGGGCAAACAAGTTTACAAGTTGAGTTATATCAAGCTTCAGTTCTGATATGTCTCTTATGCTTTCTTCCTCTGTATCCTTAATAAGCTTAACATGTTTACGCATATCACCTAATACCGTTGAAGTATCCTTGTACTCAAGCCTGATGTAAAACCTTGGATACTGATTTATCTTTGTACGGGTAACATTCAGGGGAATAGCGTTCTTCATTGCTTTATCAAGAAGCTTCAGATCCTCATCTGTGAGACCTGTCTTTTTTGCATTGCGCCCGCTAACTACACCGGAAAAGGCTATAAAAGAGTACTTTACCCTGTAATCTTTACCTATGCTGCCTTGTGCATTACCGCTAGTAGAAGAAAAATTAGAAGTTATCGATGATTCCATCAATTCAACTTTATTGAGAGAGTACCCCCAATTGAACTGTACCGGACCGGTAATGCTTTTATTATCACTTTTTAAGGGAATAGTTGCGCCAAAAAGTCGGATATCTATAAGCTCTTTTTTGATATTTTCTACATCCAATTCACCATTTTTAACAAAATTCTTTACTCTTTCTCCAGCCGTAACCGGTTTATCTTCAATTTTTCTTACATAAATATCTTTGCCTTCCTCTTCATGCAGATAATCTCTTACATATCTTTTTATTCTTAGATCTGAAACAAGGTTTATCTCTCTTTCCGCATCGAAACGAGGTCTGTTTTCTTCATCAGGATCACCGTTTGGATTACAGAGTTTTGCATCATACATGTAAAGGATCTCGCCGTTGTTCATCATTCTTCCTCCTCTTTATTTTCTGATTTATCAGATTTTTTCGCCCAATTGTTTGTAGAGTATGCGTATCCTGAAAGGATATAAAACACAGTTTCTACAGAGGAAAGCCCAGTATCTTTAATATTCTTGTCCAAGAGACTTTTGCAAAGGCCATACTCTTTCTCATAGTACTTATCAATCTTAAGCTGATACATCTTTTCAAATACTTCATTGGCAAGTCTCATGATCTTTGGCTTGTCCATGGCATGAAAGTTTATCTTCCTCAAAATAGGCTTAGTCTCATTTAACTGTTTCTGTTGATTTCCAACCCTTCCTACCATAAACCCCAGCATAAACATGGTAACTTGTTCTTCAGTATAGTTCATCGTTTTAATATATGTTCTAAGTTTTTCGTCAAGTTCAAGCAAAGAAACATCCATACCCTCCTCCTCCTTTATATTTCCCATTTCTTTAAGGAATTTATAGTACATAACAGAATCTGCCGTTGATTTTTCCCAGTCTTGAGAGTTACTGTAAAACTGTTGTGAAATTATCTGTACTATCCTTGAAATAACCCTCTGCCTGTTTAATAGCTTTCCTGTAAAGACCGCATCATAGGTCTCAAGACATAGTCTGAAATCCGAGTAACTGTTCTTGCCTGCTATCTTTTGCACTGAGAAAAAGTATACATACTTTAAGTTAAACCCTTTTACCAAATTTTCGGGAAAGTATTCAATAAAAATTTTCGTGATTTCGTTTTTCTTTTCAAATATCTTCGCAAGTCTGCTTGGTTTTACATCCTTTATGAGTTTCATTATCTTAGTAGCGCTATTGCTTTTTTCAAAGAAAACAAAGTTGATGTAAAAATCATTTGTATCGTCTTCAAAAAGAATATAATCTTGAAGCCGTCCCTGTACTTTATCCAAAGAATCAAGATTTTGAGATACTTTTAGAGTATGAATAATTTTGTCTGAGATTTTTTCAAACTCTTCCTTACTTATATTAGTACTCAGTATAAACTGCGGAACAACATAAACATCAAAGTACCCGATCTTGGTCTTAAGTCTCTCTTTGAGTTGCTTCTCACCCGCCATTAGACTTTCAAAGCATTCCTGACAGACAAGGATATTTTTATCAAATCCTTTTTCTGTAAAAAAACTTGCAAAACTGATCTTATCGTTCACAAAGTACTTTATATCCAGTTTTTTAAGGTCTGAAGATACATCTTTTTTTTCACTGCAAAAGTAGCAGTATCCAGAACCGTTATTTTGTTTTTTTCCTTCATCTTCAGACTTTTCTTTTCTGCCGGTCTTTTCTGCCGTGGCTTTATCAATGTATTCAGGATACTCTGAGATCGGTTTTTGGTCTATGGTTATGACACATAGCCCTATATCATCTTTTTTTAACTCTTTTTCTTCTTTCAAATAATTTAAAAACTCACCGCTGAGAATGCTCCTAAGCTTTTTTCCTTCTACTTTTCCATCGCCATTTGAAGCCAGCTTTTTTATATCTGACATAGATTCTTTTATGATTCCGGCTTTTTGAAGATCTATAGGATATCTATACTTTTTCGGAACATCTGCACCCATGTCAAATGTGTAGTTTTCAAAGATATCTTTGAGCTTTTTTCCAAGCTCAGTACTGCTGTCATCAAACACCTCTGTAAGATTGCACAGAGTTTCGGTAAGGTGATAATCAACAACTTTAGAAACCGAAAACCACTGCGGCGAATTTGGGCCGCTGGCACTTCCGATATGAAAGTACTTTTCTGCAGAAGTTTCATCCACCTGTCCAATAACGTCGATGGTAAGTTCTGTTTTTTGAGTGCTAAAGTCCATCTTTAAAACTCTTTTTGGCTCTCCTTTCTTATTATTGAGCATAATACCTTCAATAATAGAGCTCTCACTCTTTACAATCTTTCCTATTTCATATACCGCTTCCTGCATCTTATACCTCCTTTGTCAGCGGAGTAACAAAGCCCATTCCGATGGAGTTCTTGGCTCCTAACCCTGTACAGAACATCATTTCCATCATTTCTTCGCTGGCGTTGACTTTGAAAACACCGTCCCATCCTTTAAGAATTATGGACTTGTATGTAATTACTCTTTCTTTAAGAGCACCACGGTCAGAGATATCCATCCTAAAGCTGCTGTCGGTTGGTTCGCTGTTGTAAAAAGCTATATATTTTTTTATAAGGTTATTTTTTATCTGAGCTTCAAACTCTTCCTCTTTTGGAGAGTAGTAGTAGGTCTTTTTCCGGCCGTCTTCCGTTCTGAGTGTGCTGTAAACGACTATCGGGGAGAGGGTTTTAACTTTTATTTCTTTTTTTGGAACGCAGTCCACTGCTGTTATTTTATCAATTGTTATGTTCTGCCCTGAAATATTTAGTATCTCTTTTTCAAAAACACCGTCCAGAAAGTACTTTATAAAAGCATCATCTATGCTTGAGATATAAAGATCGCAAAACTCCTTAAAGGTTATCGAGCGGTCTTTGATGTTCATCTCATAATTCCCGTAAAGTCTTGAAAAGACAAACATTTTGTACTGTCTTTTTTCATAGCTGAATCCGTTATCGTGTATAAATTTGTTGTACTTTTCGTCATTAATCAGATTCAGTATTACGGCCTGAATTATGTGGTTGTACTGGGTGGGAAGTTTTATGAAAGGGTTATCAATATTTCTGAGTCTTAATTTTATTTGTATGGAAACACTTCCTTTCTTATAATTTTATGATAATAAAATTATATCATTTTTCTGTATTTTATTTCCAAAAAATTTTATAAGTACATATTAATGTATCACTTGATATATTAATAAAAAAACTCCCCCTTTTCGGGGGAAGATTTGTTATTCTTTGATTACTGGGTCACACAAAAAGGTAACTGCAAGTTCTGGCGGAACTGCGCTGGGGTTATTCTGATACCATTCGAGCGAAGGTCTTTTTTTATCAAGTTTCCAGCCGCTAGAGCCAAGCCATTCACTGCGCCATTTATCCCACACCGGTCCTATCTCTTCGCATGAGCCTACATGGACAAGCACGGCATAAAGGCCTCCTTCAAACTGGTATATGCTTAATGGATCTATATCAGAAACGTCTTTATGAACCGAAATCGATACGTCGTAACGTTTTTGTTCCTGTGGAATATCGTCGGTATGATCGTGAAAAACAGTCAGGAACTGTGCTTCTGTAGAAAAAAGCTTGTTTGCACGAAGTATTTCATGGAATTTTTTCCATAATGCAGGCATATTCCAGTAATCGCCTGTTCCTCTTAATCCCAAGAGCTTCATTGGCTGTAAGTTTACAATTTTAATTTCCATTTCATTACCTCCCCGTGGTTTTATAAAAAAGTAGTAAGGTTGTCTTTGACCGGGACTGTAGTGTATTCCCGCTTGCGAATAAAGAAGACCTTTCCAGTCTTGCAGCTTTCTTATCCGGCTTGGACTTATACCATGAGCTTTTTTGAATGCTTTGGTAAATGCTTCAAGTGTTTCATACCCTGATTCAAAAGCCATTTCTGTTATGGTCTTATCTGTCCGTAGGATTTCATATGCGGCTTTCTCCAGTCTGAGTCTTTTAAGACATTCCTTTACAGTTTCACCTGTGAGTCCTTTGAAAACCCTGTGAAAATGAAAGGCAGAGTAGTTATTCTCGTCTGCAAGTTCACGAAAGGTTACGTTTGCATCAAGTGATTCAAAGATCTTTTTTATGCTTTTCTCCACGAGCTCGTGATAGTTCTTTTTGTTTTGATATATTTTCATGTCGGCACCGCCACAGTAATAATTATACTATCTGATCGTTTTCTTTGCCTGTCCTTCCTTGCTGAGTATTTTTAGCGACGGTACGGTATGTTTTTTTATTTTTCAGATAGTTCTTTTAATGTTTTATATATGTTGTTTGCTATTAGCAGTGGCGAAACAGAGTATTCTGTCATCTCCTGTGCAAGTAAAGCAGCGGTTTTATACGTTACATATGAGGCCAGAACAGCACTTTGCAACAGATCAAGTCCCTGAGCTGCGAAGCCTGCGATTATTCCGGCAAGCAGATCACCGCTGCCTCCTTTTGAAAGTGCCGAGCTGCCCAGAGTGTTTATATAGGTTTTTTTTGAATCGGTAATTACTGTCACTGAATCTTTGAGCATAACTGTAATATTTTTGGAAGCTGCATACTCTTCTACCTCAAAAACATTATTTTTGAGGTTTTTATATATCCGTTGCATCTCTCCTGTGTGGGGAGTTATTATGATCTGAAGCCCGGATGTCTGTATGCTGTTTATACCCGCTATTGCGTCTGCGTCAGTTACAATCTTCTGTTCGGGTGTCAGAAGTTCAAAAGTGCCTTTTATGAAGTCATCACAGTTTCTTCCCATTCCTGAGCCTATGAGTACTACGTCGGAATTTTTGATGTCCTGTTCTACTTCTTTTAAATCTGAGATTTCAAAATTGGGTTTGTTAAGCTGGCGGTATATTATGCCCGGCTCATGTGAAAGAACATCTGAACTGTCCGATGGAGTTATGAGCTTTACCAGTCCGGCTCCGCTTCTGAAAGCTCCTATAGCATTGAGTATCCCGGCACCCGGATATAAACGGCTTGATGCAAGCACAAGAACCCTGCCATAGCTGTACTTATTTGAATCGCCGTATCTTCTTGGCAAAAGAGCTTTTGCGGTATCGGCTGTAACCAGATACCGCATAACGTTTTGAAAATAGCTCTTGTCAAAGGAAATATCCGCAACTTTTATTCTTCCGCAGTGTCTGCATCCCGGATAGAGCAAATGTCCTATCTTTACCGCTGAAAAAGTTACCGTAATATCTGCAAAGATGGCGTGTTCATCGGCAAGTGCCGTATCCGAGTCAATCCCTGTAGGGATATCTATTGCAATCACCGTGGCACGAGAGTTGTTAATTTTATCGGCAATAGCGGCAGTTTCAGTATCCATAGGACCTTTAAAACCTGTTCCGGTTATTCCGTCAACTATTATATCGTAACTGTCATAATCGGTATCTTTATCTTCTACTATATTCACATTGAAATTTTGAGCTATTTCCATCTGTTTAATGTATCCGGAGCTCTTGTTTTTTCCGGGTGCAGCTGGAAGAATATCTGCATATATTGAGTTGTTCGCAAGGATCCGTGCTGTGCAGATGCTGTCAGCACCGTTATTTCCTGCTCCCGCAACGCAAAGCACCTTAAGTGGTCTGAGTTCCGCTGCTACTTCAAAAACCGAATATGCAGCCTGTTCTATGAGTGTGTCCTCTGAAATGCCTTTTTTTATTGTTTGCAGATCCATATCTTTTGCCTGAGAAGCGGTGAGGATCTTCATTATTTTCACCTCCGTTTTTTTATCAGAACAGCTTCAATTTTACACTGTTTCGCGGAAAATTTAAAACCCCGTTCTGTTCCAGAAGCTCTGTCACTGAGGCGGAAAGTTTGGTTCTGTTCATAAAATCTTCTTTTGATGTGAACTTGATCTTTCGTTGTTCCAAAATTTTGGCTATACTCTTGGGTCCGAGTTTCCCGATTTTTACCAGAGGTACCCGAAGGCTGTTACCGTTTATGATAAAATCAAATCCTGCGGAGTCATATATGTCAGGTTTTAGAAAACTGTATCCGCGTTTTATCATTTCATAGGCTGTCTGGACTTCTCCAAATCTGTAGTAATAGTACTGTCCCTTGTTTTCTTTGTTTTCCATTGAGGAGAAAAGAGTTTTTACAGAGGATTTTATATTCATGACATCAAAGTTCCATGCGTGGATTGAAAAGTAGACGCTGTAAAACTCCAAAGGAAAGTAGAGCTTATAGAAGGCTATTTTATAAGAGGTCACCATATATGAAACACTGTGTGCTTTGGGAAAAAGATATCTTATACGGTCACATGAATTTATATACCATTGTGGAACATTTTTATCCCTGAGAACTCTTTTGGTCTGTTCATCAACTCCACTGCCTTTTTTTACCTTCTGTATTATTGAGAGTATTATATCCCTTGGTACAGAAAATTTTTCCAGATACTCTAGTATGTCGTCACGGCATGATATAACATCTTCTTTCAATTTTTTATCTCTCATAATAAGTTCTTTGGCATTGTTAAACCATATATTGCTTCCGTGCGAAAGTCCTGCGGTTCTTATGAGGTCATGAAAATTTTGTGGACGGGTTTCAAGCAACATCTTCTGAGCATAAGGCGTCCAGACTTCCGGAATACCGACAGTCCCGGTTTTTATTCCTATTTCATCCAGACTTATATTCATTGGTAGAGGAGATGAGAACATTTTTATAACCTTTGCATCATTCATCGGGATATCTTCATGATTGTATCTTGTTAACTCTGTAAGCCTCTTTAAAAAAGTCGGGCCGTCATGTCCAAGGGCATCAACTTTGAGAAGCTGTTTTTCAATGGCTTCATAATCAAAGTGTGTTGTCAGAAGTTCTTTCGACTGATCGTCAGAAGGATACTGAACAGGTGTAAAATCTTCTGCCTGCATAGAAGAAGGAATAATAACCATACCTCCGGGATGCTGCCCCGTTGTTATCCTGACATTCATAAGATTGTGGATTATCCATGCTTTTTCTGCAGAGTTGAAGGGCTTTACGGATTGGTATTTTTCAGCCATTCTTCTTGCCAGACGGTATGATGAAGCATTTATCGTACCGGCTTTAAAGCATCTGTCACGTCCGAAAAGCTCCGTAAGGTAACGGTGTACCTGCGATTGGTACTCTCCAGAGAAGTTAAGGTCTATATCGGGAGGCTTTTTCCCGTCACCTCCAAGAAATATTTCAAATCTTATGTTGTGGCCGTCTTTTTTCATCAGTTCCCCGCAGTATGGGCATTTTTTATCTGTCAGGTCATATCCGCTACCGCAATCATTACGAAATTCAACGTATGAGCATTCCTTGCAGTAGTAATGAGGTTTTAATGGGTTTATTCCCGTTATTCCCATAACAAAAGCCACAAGTGATGATGCCGCTGTTCCTCTTGATACTACCGGATAGCCGGCCTGTTCTGAATGGGCCACTATCTTCTGAGATAAAGTAAACATAACGACATACCCGCTTTTTATTATGGCCTGCACTTCATCTGAAAGTCTTTTTTCAATCAACGGGTGCAGAACAGTTCCGTATACTTCTCTGGCACAGTTCATTACATCTATTACAAAATTATCTGTATTTCCCATCTGAGGAGCGCAAACTTTATCCGGGAAAAGGCTGAATTTTTCAGTCATGCTGCTTATGAGACGGGAGTTTGTTATAGTAGTAAGGTAAGCTTTTTTTTCATCATCGAATATATCCATAGCCTGACTGAACATATCTGCCGTCGTTCTTAGAAATCTTTCGCTGTTAATAATTTTTCTGTCATTCTTTGCGGTTCTTGTACCATAAACAAGGGCATCATACAGTTTTTTATCTTCTTTGCGCAGGTAATGGACATCCCCGCTCATAACCAGAGGTTTTTTCATCTCTGATGCACAGTCATACAGAAAGTTATAGTACTCTTTAAGCTTCTGCGTATTAAATCTTTTATCTGTTACTGCAAGGATAGGAAATACTTCAAGGTAATCAAAAAATTCCATTCTCTCTTTTGCCTGTTCATACTCCTGGCATGCATAGAGCTCGGCAACAATAGATTTTAAACTTCCTGCAGATATCAAAAGTCCTTCACGAAAAGATGACAGCTTTTCAAAGGTAGTTATCGGCACTCGTGAAACTGCGTTAAGATGTGCATCAGTTATTATTTTATAAAGATTTTTGAGTCCTTTTCTGTTTCTTACTATGATAGTTGTACTGTATACTTTGTTCTTTTCGGTTATGTTTATTTCACAGCCGTAAATCGGTTTAAAACCATAGATCTCCGAAGCTTTTTCAAATTCCGGATATGCATATAGACAGTTGCTGTCTGTAACTGCTGCTGCATCATGTCCCCAGTTTTTAATAAGTTCTGAAACAGATGATATGTCAACTGTAGAGTCTACGGCTGACATCTTTGTATGAATGTGAAGCTCCACTCTTTTTTCTTTAGCTTCGTCACGCGGATAAAAGTCACTATCGGGATATATTTCATCGGCAGCAATTACATAGTCTCCTATATGTTCATCGTAAAAAAAGGTGCCCTTGAACCGGATGATACTTGGTATATCCGGTTCAAAAGGGCATTTGCAAAGAATCACATAAGACTTGGTATAGTCGGTGGCATATATGTACCTCAGACCTTTGCGCTCGAATTTTTCGAACGCAAATCCTGTTATTGTAAGTTCATTACCTTCTTTTAAACTGTTTTTATTTTCTGGATCAGCTTGAGCCTGAGAATAAAGTTTTTTGACCATATAATCACCTTATACAAATGTATACCTTTATTGTACATGATATGTTTTTCATTTATGTTTCATAAAGCTAAAAAAAACACCCGGACTTTCAAGATACATTGAAAGTCCGGATGCAATTTTCGGTCTAGTTCTGCATTCTTATTTCCTGCCACACTTTGTTGTAAAGTTCTATATCTTTTCCCAGATCCATTATAAGTTCACAGTTATCAAGTTCTCCCTCTTTATACATGGGCTGCACCGTTACAAACTCCCTGGCAGGGATGTTTATGGAGGGAAGTTGTACGTAATCACTTATCTGAGCATATATTTTAGGTTCATATATGTAGTTCATGAATTTATAAGCTAATTCTTTGTGTTTACTGTTTTTAAGCATAACCATATTATCTATCCAAAGTGTTCCGCCTTCTTTGGGAATGAAATAATCTGTATTTTTAAGCATTTCTTCATCAAGCTCAAGGAAGATACTGTCACCGTAGCCATGTATCACGTAGTACTCAGAGTTGGCATAGTTCTTTGCGTTGGAAAGTCCATCAAACTTGAGTATATTTTCCTTCCACTTTAATACAAGCTGTTTTGCCTGTTCAAGCTCAGCTTCCTTTACGGTATTTACCGAGTACCCCAAAAACTTTAGAGCTGCACCGAGGGTCTCTCTCATATCGTCTAAAAGAGACATCTTTCCTTTGAGATCTGAACGTTCAAAGATAGTCCAGCTATGGTCATACTCTTTTACATACTTGGTGTTGACCGCAAGCCCAGTAGAGCCTATCATATATGGTAAACAGTACTGCTGGTTAATGTCGTATGACATCTTCATAAGAGATGACTGTTCTATATTTGAGAGGTTTGGCACCTTAGCTTTATCTAGTTTTTCAAGCATATTTTCATTTATCATGATCTGGGCATAGTCGGCAGAAGGAAATATTATATCATAACCTGTGCCGCCCGCTTTAAGCTTAGCATACATCTCTTCATTCGAAGAGTAAAAATCATAAACAACATCGCAGTTGTACTCTTCCTCAAAGCTCTGTACAACTTCCTGAGGAATGTAGTTAGCCCAGTTATATACGTATAACTTTTCTGGCTGTTTATTACAGCTTGTAAGAACTAAAAGAACTGCCAGAACAAAAAAAGCAAAAGTTAAAAACTTTTTCACTTTTTAAATCCTCCTTTTTAAGAAAACATATATTTGTAAAACCTTCTTGTTGAAACAGCAAGAAGTATTGTGCTTGCTATAAGAACTACAGAAATTGCATTTATAATCGGTGAAACCCCAAAGCGTATCATCGAGTTTATATACAGCGGTAATGTTGATGAACCCGGTCCTGAAACAAAAAATGTTATCACAAAATCATCCAGCGAAAGAGTAACAGCCATAAGGAAACCTGATATTATGCCCGGCATCGATATGGGAAGAATGACCTTGAAAAGTGTGTCTATTTCTTTAGCTCCCAGATCATAGGCAGCTTCAATTATAGAGTAGTCAAACTCTTCAAGTCTTGCCATGACTATGAACAGCACATACGGAATACTTACCGTGGTATGGGCTATAAAGATGGTCAGAAGGCTCAGCGGTATTTTGAACATAACAAAGAATATTAAAAGGGAAACACCCATTATTATCTCTGGCATTATAAGAGGAAGATATGACGCAACCTGGATGTATTTCTTACTTCTGAACCTGTACCAGTACATGCCTATAGCTCCCAATGTCCCTATTGCGGTGGATACGAGGGACGAGAAAATCGCAATTATCACACTGTTGAAAACGGCCTTCCACAGTTCTTCAGACTCAAAAAAAAGCTTCTGATACCATTTAAGAGAAAACCCGCTCCAAGCCATCGTTTTTCCTTCGTTAAATGAAAAAATTATGAGAACAGCTATCGGAAGATAGAAAAATATCATGGTGAGAATAAACATAGTAAATGAAAATCTGTGTTTTTCTTTCATATGGACTCTTCACCTGCTTTCTCCCTTACAACAAGCTTTTTAATGCTCTCAAGGTTATTTTTATTAAGCTTTAGAAATAAGAGTACTCCAATCATCGTTATCACCGTAAGCACAACTGATATAGAGGAGGCCAGCGGCCAGTTCCTTGTTGTGGTAAGTTCACGTGATATTATGTTGCCAAGCATCATGGAGTCTTTTCCTCCTACAAGCATTGGTATTACATACGACCCTAAAGCAGGAATGAATGTAAAAAGTATAGAGGTTGCAAGACCTCCCTTTATATTGGGAAGTAACACCTTAAAAAAAGCCTGTGCCTTGGTTGCTCCCAGATCTCTTGCTGCTTCTAGAAGTGAAAAGTCAAACTTTTCAATAGATGAGTAAAGCGGCAGTATGGCATATGGAAGGTATGTGTATATTATAACCAGAATTACTGCATACTGGTTGTATAGGAACTGTATGTATGTATCTATAACCCCCAGCTTTACGAGTATGTTGTTTACAAATCCGTTATTGCCTAATATGGCAATCCAAGCATATACACGGATAAGAAAGTTTGTCCAGAACGGTATTATTACAAGCAAAAGAAGCTGGTTCTTGTGCTTGTTCCTTGCGATATAGTACGCTGTGGGAATGGCAAAAAGAACTGTAAGAAAGGTTGAAATTACAGATATATAAACCGTTACCCATACAACGTTTATAAAGCTCGTGTTGGCAAGCGCCTTGTATCCTTCAAGGGAAAACTGCCATTGGACACCGCCGTAAGTTGCTTTGGTTAGGAAGCTGTATATGAATATTATACAGGTGGGAACTATGAAAAATATGGTTATCCAAAGTCCTAAAGGCAAAGAATAAATCGGGCCGTAGTTTTTCTTCATTCTTCCTCGACCTCGACTATGAAACCGTCATCGACATTCCACCAGATAAAAACATCTTCATTCCACTTTATGGGAGTTTCATCCAGAAGATAATTTACATGCTGTTTATATACTTTAAAACTGAACTTGCCCGATTTTACAAAGTATTTGCTCTGAAATCCTGAATATATTACTTCGTCTACTCTTCCGTGCAGAACATTAAACTTGTCCGGAAGATTCTCCGGCATCTGTTTGGTTATTCGTATCTTTTCAGGTCTTATTGTAAGTTTTACCACGTCATTTATTTTAAGGGGTTTGTCAAGATATACAAAAAGCTCTCCCAACTCCTTTATTTCTATTTTGGCATACTCTTCATTTACCTGGTTCACGCGTCCTCGCAGAAAGTTGGTCTCACCAAGAAAACTTGCTACAAATGAATCAGCCGGACTTTCGTATATCTGATGGGGAGTACCTATCTGGAGAACTTCACCGTCATTCATTATGGCAACCCTGTCTGATACACTGAGCGCTTCCTGCTGATCGTGAGTAACGTATATAAAGGTTATGCCCACTTCATCGTGAATGGAATCAAGCTCAATAAGCATATGCTGTCTGAGTTTGGCGTCAAGAGCACTCAAAGGTTCATCTAAAAGTAAAACCTTCGGCTCTCCTATAAGTGCTCTGGCTATGGCAACTCTTTGTTTCTGCCCGCCGGAAAGCTGCGAAGGATATTTTTTGGTGTGCATATCCAGTTTAACAAGTGAAAGATACTTCTCTACCTGTCTTTTTATCTCTGATTCGCTTATCTTTAAAAGCCTGAGGGAAAAAGCGACATTCTCAAAAACTGATAAATGGGGAAAAAGCGCATAGTTCTGAAAAATTATATTCACAGGTCTTTCATTTGGCAAGATCTTTATAAGATTCTGACCGTCAAGATATATTATACCTTCACTCGGATCTTCAAAACCTGCTATAATCCTTAAAAGAGTAGTTTTACCGCAACCGGACGGGCCTAATAACGAAAAAAACTCTCCTCTCTGGATTTCAAAACTTGCGTTTTCTACGGCAACAAAATCGCCAAATCTTTTTGTCACATTTTCTACCCTTATCTCGCTTCCCTTCAACTTTCCAGCCTCCTTTACCGTAATTTCCAAAACTGCTTCGCTGCTGTTGATAAGCGAAGTTCCAAACTGCTTTTTTGTACCAGAATATTATACATTAATTTTAACTTTTTTTGTTTTCCTAATTATTTCTTTTAGTTAAGAATACTGCAATACATTCAGATTTAGAATGCAGACGTTAAAATATACAACAAAACATATAATAACAAGAAAGAAAAAAGTAACATTATTTTCCTTTTTGTGTAGTATAATCTTTTTTACTATAAGATCAAGGAGCATAAAAATGGATAATGAATTTGAAGGAAGTTTCGAGCAGGATTTTGACAGTTTTATGAGAGAACTCTTCAAAAACAATCCCGAACTGAAAAATTTTAATCTCGATATGCTTAAGTCTATGGATAAGGAACAGTCAGCAGAGCTTATCCAGAAGCTTGTTTCTGCTTCAAAAAAGTTTGTTGATGCTGAAAAAGATGTACAGCAAAGAGTTGCAGACAAGATTGATTTTGAACCCAAAGATCTGATTATAGACTTTGACAACTATATAAAAACCTGTATGAACTTTCCCTTTGCCATAACGGTAACTGAGGATGTTCTGGACAACGAAGATGAAAACGGTGTTCTTAAGGGTCAGTTCTTCGGCAAAAACCTTGCTATACCTTATTCCAATATATATGAACTTATATCTATAAAAAAACTTATTTCAATGAATTTTGCAAAGCTTATACGCACGAATATCAACAGTTTTCTTCCTATACGTTCAGAACTGTACTCTTATATAAGCAACAGTACAAAAGATTTTCTGAAGAGTCTTGAACTTGAGGAGCTGTTTTTCATCAAAGATATACGTGAGTTTAATATGATTATTGAACTGAAAAACAAGAAATATGACTCTATTATTGAATTTTACAACGATCCGCAGCTTGAAGATGAAAATGAAAAGCTACGTAATATGAAGTTGCTTTTACTGACAGAATTTGCTATAATCGTTATTGAAAGTTAAAGCAGTACCTGTTTATACGCCAGGGGAGCTGGTTACCTAACAGCTGAGAGGATGTACGGAACATCGACCCTGACACCTGATCCGGACAATACCGGCGGAGGGAGGCGTTGATGAAAAATATCAAATGTATCCCTCGTTTATCGAGGGATCTTTTATTTTATAAGGAGGTATTTAAATGAAAAAATGGTTGGTACTGGCAGTTCTTCTGATCGGCATAGCCGCATTTTCTGTCTCACAGCTTAATGTTTATGTATATGAAAGTCTTAATTGGATTGAGGATAAGCTGATAGGGAAGTTTGAATCATCAAACAACTGTAAAGTAAATGTAGTAAGATTGGGTGATGCAGGAAACATGGTAGCCAGACTGAAGCTTGAAAAGAAAAATCCAAAGGCAGACGTTGTAATAGGTCTTGACCAATCTCTCAGTATGTCGGCCATATCAGAAGGTCTTTTGCAGCCCTACATATCGCCTATGCTTTCAAAGCTGCGCGATCCAAACCTTATCTTTGACAAGGATTATTACGTTACACCTTTTGACTATGGAGCAATTGCTTTTGTCTATGACCCTTCAAAGCTTTTAAAAATTCCGGAAAAAATGGAGGATATTTCGGCTTATAAAAGCTCTCTCATAATCCAGGATCCTAAAAGCTCAAGTACAGGACAGGCACTTTTAATATGGACTATTGCCTTATATAATGATTCTTGGACGGACTTTTGGAAAAAAATGAAGCCGGCAGTTCTAACGGTTACTCCCAGCTGGGATGATGCTTTTTCTAAGTTTGAGCAGGGCGAGGCACCTATAATGCTCAGCTATGCAACAGACGGCGCATATTCTTACCACTACTACCAGAGTACAAAGTATAAAGCCTTCATTCCTAAGGACGGCGCATATGTTCAGATAGAAGGTGCCGGAATTGTAAAAGGCTCTAAAAATCAGCAGCTCGCACAGAAGTTTATTGATTTTTTACTTAGTGATGAGTTCCAGCAGGAAGTCGCTTTAAATCAGTGGATGTTCCCTGTAACTGATGTAAAGCTTCCTGAAGCATTTAAATATGCAGTTGTTCCTGAAAAAATACTCAGCGTCGATATAAAGGCCATAAGCTCGCAAATGGATAAATATATAAAAACATGGGAAGAGATAATGTATAAATGAAACTGTCAACTAAGAAGATTCCCGGAAGTATTCCCGGAATAGTCTATGTTCTGGCTGTTCTTACAGCGGTTTTCCCTATTTTTAAAGATTTTTTCAATTTAACTTCTTTTTCCGTCTTACAAGATTCTCAGACCATGAGAATCTTGTTTTTCACGTTTTATCAGGCGTTGCTTTCAAGCATTGCTTCTCTGGTTGTGTCTATTATACCGGCGTATTATTCGTGGCGGAAAAAAAATGTACTTTCAGCTATGATAGATCTTTCATTTTTTATCCCCTTCTTTTTTCCGGTAGTATCTATGACGATAGCTTTTACGGCTTTATACGGAAGATCCGGACTGTTCTTTGCACTCTTTCCGGGTGTATCTCTTTCTTACTCACTCATTGGAATTGTCGTTGCTCATGTGTTTTATGACTCACCCATATTTGTCAAGTATATCTCCGAGGGCTTGCGTTCTGTTCCTCAAAGCCTTTGTGAATCAGCACAGATGGATGGTGCTTCAAAAACAGTCGTATTTTTTTCAATTCAGCTACGTCTTATTCTTCCTGCTTTGGTAAAAGCTTTTTTGCTTGTTTTTACATACTGCTTTATGAGCTTTGGCGTTATCCTTTCAATTGGCGGAATGAAATTTTCTACAGTTGAGGTGGCCATAAGTTCGACTATAGGCAGCAGCTTTGATTTTTCTAAGGCTATAGTCCTTTGTGCCGTTCAGTTTCTTGTCATCTTTCTTTTAAACTACACAGGATCCAAATTTACATCTTTTGAAGGCTCAGTACAGACTTATCCGTCTTCAAGAAGAGCAGCTCCTTTCACAGGTGTTTTTTCTTTTATATATGTTCTTTTTGAATACTCACTTATTGTTCTTTCCTTGGCTGGCGGTTTTTTTAATTTTCAGGCCTCTAGGTTTGACCTTTCAGGTCTTATAAATCTTTTTTCCGGCCCCGTGAACGCTAAATATGCTATAAGTGCTTCGTTAATCAACTCTTCTTTAGTTTCGCTTATAACGGCCTTAATATGCACTGTTCTTGCATATATAATACTGCGTGTTTCCTCTAGGTTTTCGGAAGTGATTATTCTTTCGTGCCTCGGTATTTCACCTGCTTTTATATCAATAGCCCTTTTATATCTAAACATCTCCTGGCTGGTTCCCTATCCTCTGCTTCTGGTTTTCGGATACGTTCTGCTCAATATTCCTATCGCCTTTTCTTTTATGTACCAGCCTGTAAAAGCTTTTCCCTCTGTTATTACAGAAGCTGCCAAAATGGATGGTGCAACCTCCTTCAAAATCTTTTCAAGGATCCATTTTCCTCTTATGTACAGAATTTTTGTATCTTCATTCTTACAGATATTTGCTATTATCTTTGGAGAGTTTACCATGATATACACAATGCAGATTCAAAAAACTTTCCCTATGGTAAGCATAACAAATTACATTCTTTCTTCCAACAGGATGTTCAAAGAGAGCAATGCTCTCAGCTCATTAAGCATATTTATAGTGATCTCTGTTTTTTTCTTTTCCAAAATTCTGGAGAAAAAACACAGAAGTTTATTGGAATAATCTACTTACCGGGAGGGTTTTATGAAGAAAAAGCATTTTTTTCTCTGGATATTTTTACTATTATTGGTCTTAGCTGTCGTTTTCACTTTACTGTTTATTTTACGCAGACCCGAGGAAAAGGTTTCTGTTCTTCTTTACCATAGGTTCAATGACAGCCGATATCCTTCAACCAGTGTGGATAGTGCAGAACTCGAAAATCAAATCCTTTTTCTTAAGTCAAGAGGTGTTTCTTTTCTGAGCGAAAATGATTTTATTTCTTTGCTTGAAGGCAAGAAAAAGTACGGAAACTCAGTTCTAATAAGCATTGACGATGGTTTTAGAAGTATTTTGACTGCATATCCTGTACTTAAGAAATACAGTATTCCATTTATAGTATATATAAACACAGGATATGTGGGAATCGGGGAGTACCTGAACTGGAATGAGATCAGTGAGCTTAATAACGAAGGACTGGCTTGCTTTGGTCTTCACAGCAGTATGCACACTAACTATTCCTTGATGCTTCTTAAAGAAGGCATTGACAAGACAATTGATTTTTTCAGCAACGATATTATCCAAACACAAAAAATTTTTGAAGAGAAGCTTGGTAAAAAAGCTGTTTCATATGCTTATCCCTATGGGTATTATATTCCCCAGATGGAGAAAGCTCTCTTTGAAAACAACATAAAGTTTGCCCTTCTGGCAGATAAACTCTCTCATCCCTATACTCCTCATAATTCACCATATCATATTCCGAGAATCATGTTTTCAAAAGATCTGCATAATCTTTCGGATGAGTACCTGCAGCAGTTTCTTGAAAAAAATGTATTTAAAGTTAACTCTTTTAGCCCGGTTGACGTACAAGCCGGAAAAAAGTTTAGAATAAAACTTGAATCCGCTGTAAAACCTTTAAGTCCAAAAATAAATATCACCCTTGAGGGATCGTCGAACACATTTGAACTAAGCTGCCGTGCAGATGGGCGTGTGATCGTTTCTGAGGAAAACCTTACGCTTTACGACAAAGGAGCTAGAGTACAGATCGTTTTTAAAGATTTTCTCAACTTTGAGTACGAGTTTATATGGCATATAAGACCTTTCAAAAATTGACAAAAATTAACTTAAGATAAGTTTTTGAAAACAATGATATGTTATAATTATACTTAAATCAGAATAGCAACTGTCAGAATCTTTATTTTGAACCGGAGGGATAATCTTGGATTTTTTGCAGTTTAAAGAAAGCCTTCTTGAAAAACTTGAACAGGTTGAACATGATCTCAGTAATCCTGAGATAACGTCTATACCCGAAAATCTTCAGAAATACGGCCAAGAGCACACGCGGCTTACCGAATTAAAAGAGCTTTTTGCATCTTACGAAAAAGCCTTGGCGGATCTTAGTTTTCTTGACGAAATGAGTGCTCAAAAAGAAATAAGCGAAGAAGAGTACGTTCCAATGAAATCAGAATTAGAACTTTCCATAAAAGGCTATGAGTTTGATATTCTAAAAAAATTAGTACCTGCAGATGAGCTTGATAACAGAAATATCATCATAGAAGTTAGAGCAGGTGCAGGCGGTGATGAGGCCAGTCTTTTTGGTGGCGAACTTATGCGGATGTATATGCGCTATGCCGAAAGGAAGAACTGGAAGTATGAACTGCTAGACATTGCTGAAAACGGAGTTCACGGAATTAAGACTGCTATATTTAAAATACGTGGCAAGGAAGTTTTCGGGAGACTGAAATACGAAAGTGGAGTCCACAGAGTACAGCGTGTTCCGGAAACAGAGGCAAGCGGAAGGATTCATACTTCAACCGCAACAGTGGCAGTACTGCCGGAGGTTACGGACATTGATGTCGTGATTGATCCAAAAGATCTTAGAATTGATACTTACCGTGCCGGGGGAGCAGGCGGCCAGTATGTCAATAAAACTGAATCGGCTGTCAGGGTAACCCACATACCCACCGGGATTGTCGTTGCATGTCAGAATGAGCGTGACCAGCATCAGAATAAGGAAGTCGCTATGAATATTCTAAGAGCAAAACTTTTTGAGAGTAAGCTAATGGAACAGCAGAAGCAGATGACAGATGCAAGAAGATCTCAGATTGGAAGCGGTGACAGAAGTGAAAAGATCCGAACATATAACTTCCCTCAGAACAGGGTCACAGATCACAGAATAGGTTTTACAACCTACAGAATAAATGAAATTATTGACGGTGATCTTGACGAACTCATTGACAAGCTTATTGAATTTGACCTCAATGAAAAGCTTGAGAAAATAAAAATATAAGTTTTCGGGAGGAAGGCTCATGTTTAAAAATCTAAGCGTTTTTTACAGCAGCTTTTTTATAACAGGTATCTTACTTGGGTTTATAGAGATAATGCGAAGCGATCATCTGTCTGTGCTTTCTATTGTTTTTTATTTTCTTGCCCAGATGACCCTTATAGTAGGTCTTTATCTTTTTGAGCGTAAGCATGGAAAAGAGCGTAGCTTTGCGCCCAACTTCTCGCTTATTTCTATTGTGCTGGAATCAATACTTTTTATGGTTCTTTTCGACCTGAACAACATGAGCTTATGGCTTTTTGGCATAATAAACGTAGTTTTTGTGTACTTCAGCTGTGTCCTTACTTATAACTTTTTGAGATCTTTGAATCTTGAAGTATCTTTTACTTTTTTGCTGAAAAGGTTTATGACGCTTAACTTTTTCAGTGAGTTTGAAAATCTAAAATAAAG
>Ga0116187_1001635_pt1 | contig 23276 bp, 19 predicted proteins | sample AD_JPNNA6_MetaG_FD_89755 | JGI IMG/M metagenome (GOLD analysis project Ga0116187, IMG submission 89755) | Active sludge microbial communities of municipal wastewater-treating anaerobic digesters from Japan - AD_JPNNA6_MetaG | ecosystem: Engineered > Bioreactor > Anaerobic > Digestate | place... | reverse complement strand
GCTCCTCTCCGACTGGTTCCCGGCGACGACGGGCGAGATCGTCCACGTCGACGGTGGCTTCCACGCGATGGGAGTCTGAGGCCTCGTTACGCTGACGCGGTGAGCATTCAGGGGCCCGGAGCGCCGGGCGATGTGGATCCCGTTCCGGCGGCACCAGCCGTGGTGACGCAAGAAGTGCGGATCCTCGAGGGACCCAACCTCTACTTCCCCCGACCAGCCGTGAAGGTGGCGCTGTCGTTGCCCGGGCTACTGCACGCCTCGGCTGCAGAGTTCGCCGAGATGTGCCGTGTTGCCGGCCTTCGCCGAGCCGCGCGCACCCAGCCCGATTCCGAAGCGCGACAACGGGTGTTGGTCCGCCTCGTGGAGCGTGTTCTGCGCGGGCTGGCGGCCGAACTGGGGGTCCGTCGGGTCGGCGTTCGGGCGCGGCCCGGGAACCGAAGGGATGAGGTCGTGGCTGCCGCGGTGTGGCGCCACCGGGCACGTGCGGAAGGTTTGGCTGCAGCGGTTGCTCCCGTCCTCACGAGCCTGTACGCCGGCGCCACGTGGGAGGAGGCCATCGAGTCCCTCATTCCGCGCCTGCACGCCTTGAGTGGTGGGGAGCCGGCGCGCGTCCTCACGCCCAAGATCCCGGTGGTGGCCGTGACCGGAACCAACGGGAAGACCACGACGACCCGCCTCCTGGCCCACCTGTCGATGACTGCAGGCCATCGCACCGCATGGAGTTCGACGGACGGGATCGTCGTCCAGGGCGAGGTCATCGAAGGCGGTGACTACTCCGGTCCGGCTGGGGCCCGCGGTGTGCTCACCGCGCCGGGCGTGGAGATCGGGATCCTGGAGACGGCGCGAGGGGGGATGCTGCTCAAAGGACTCGGGGCGACCCACAACGACGTGGCCGTCGTCACGAATGTGTCCGCGGACCATCTGGGCCAGCAGGGCATCGACACCGTGGACCAGTTGGCCGAGGTCAAGGCCATCATCACCAAGGTGACCAAGCCTGCTGGTTGGTGCGTCCTCAACGGCGAGGACCCACGTGTCTGGGCGATGCGCGCGGACGCCAAGGGAAGGCCGTGGGTCTTCGCCCTCGACCCCGACTCGCCGGCCATCCGTGAGGCGCTCAATGCCGAGGGCCGGGCGATCACGATCATCGACGAGCAGATCACGGTCCTGTCCGGGTCGAGCGCCGATCCCTTGATCAGGGTGCTCGACCTGCCGATGACCTTGGGTGGCCTCTCCCGGCACAACATCGCCAACGCGCTGGCCGGCGCCGCAGCGGGCCTGGCCCTGGGTCTTCCCCGTGCAGCCGTCGTCGAAGGGCTGCGGACCTTCGCCCCGGACGATCGCCTGAATCCCGGGCGGATGAATGTCTACTCCCTCCCGCTGCCAGGGGGCAGCGCGACGGTCATCGTCGATCTGGCCCACAACGAGGCGGGCCTCGATGCCCTCCTCGACGTCGCGCACGGGCTGGTCGCACCCGGAGGAAAGGTCCGCCTGGCCTTGGGGACCGCTGGGGATCGCACCGACGAGATCCTCACGGCACTCGGAGAGATCGCCGGCCGGCGCGCCGACCAGATCGTCCTGGCACACAAGGAGCACTACCTCCGCGGTCGCACGATCGAGGAGATGGAGGCGCCCTCCTCGCGGGTCTGGCGGCGTCCGGAGTTGCGCACGTCGGCTCGACAACCACGGAACTGGCCGGCCTCGAGGAACTCGTGGCGGCGGCGACCGATGGTGATGTCGTTGCCGTGATGTGTCATGCCGAGCGAGGGGAGATCGCGGCCTGGCTCGAGGGGCATGGGGCCGCCGGTGATGACGCCCGGACCATCACGGGCAAGGTGCGAGCCGCGCGGGGCGAGCATCCGGCGCAGGCCGCGATCGATGCCTTGTGGGAGATGGAGGACGCGGACGGTCGGATCGCCGCGGCGAGATCACTCCACGACGCTGACCCCAGCGATGCCGTGCTGACCTACGAATACGCAGGGACCTTCGACTCGGCGGGTCGCGAAGCCGAGGCCGTGCACCTCTACGAACAGGCCCTGTCTCTCGGACTCCGGGAGCCGTTGCGTCACCGCTGCTTGGTGCAACTGGCCTCCACCCTCCGCAATCTGGGCCGTCACGAGGAGGCCGTCACCCGCATCGAGGAGGCCGCGGCCGCCGAACCCACCAGTCTGGGCGTGGCGATGTTCAGGGCGATGATCCGGTACGACGCAGGGCAGGGCAGGGCCGCACTGGCCGACCTCTTGTCGCTGCTCGCCACCGAGTCCACTGATCCCGATGTGGCCCGATATCGCCGCTCCCTGACGGCGTATGCCGGGGAGTTGGGTTCGCGAGGCTGAGTCCAGTCCCCGCGGTGCGCGGGGACTGGGGCGGAGTGTCACTGCGCGTTGACGGATCCGTCCTCGGACTCGAGTTCGTGAGCGGCCTCGGCCGTCGCCTCGTCGCCTGAGGCCAGGGCCGCTTGGGACAGAGCTTGGGGATCGAGGTCCGGGTCGGCCAAGGACGCCGCGGTGTGCGTGCCCGGCTGTGCCTGATGGGTCATCTCCTCGAGTTCCTTCATGACGCCACCATGGTTGTCGACGCAGAGAACCACCAGATCACCGGGGTTGGCTCGGGCCATGACATGACGGACCGCAGCGATCTCGTCGTGGACGATCTCGATCTGACGGCAGCGGGCATTGCCCTCGGCGATGCGCGCGCGGGCTCCCTCGGCAATGAAGCCGGCGGTCTCACCCGGCTTGCGCCCCCGCAAGCGAGCGTCCTCGCGGATGACCATGACGTCGAAGTGGTCGGCCGCGATGGCCCCGAGTTCGCGCATGTCGTCGTCGCGGCGGTCACCCGCCGTGGCGATCATGCCGATGCGTGACACCTTCCCGAGATCGGCTGCACCTGCCTTCGCCGCGGCATACCTCTCGACGAAGTCGCCGAGCACGCGCATCCCGGGTGCGTTGTGGCAGTAGTCGACGATGACCTCGACGTTGTGGACGTCGACGAGGTTCATCCGTCCGGGGGAGAGGTAGTAGGACGTGGTGAAGGTGCGGAGGCCTTGTCGGATCTCGTGCAGCCCTGTGTCCATGGCGAAGGCGGCACCCGCGGCGGCCATTGCGTTGGCGACGTTGAACATGGCGGTGCCACCGAGGGTGGCGGGCAGGAGGTGGGTCCAAGCGAGTTGCATCGAACGGCGACCGTGCTTGATGACGATCATGTCGCCGCGCTCGGAGTGCTCGAGCACGACGGCTCGCCCTCCGCGTCGGCAGTGCTCCTCGATGAACTCGCGCACGTCGCTGCCGGGTGCGGCCATCGAAAACCAGATGATGTTGCCTACGCAGCGGCGCCGCATGCGCCGGACGAGGCGATCGTCGGCGTTGAGCACGGCGTACCCGTCACGAGGCACGGCCTCCACGATGACCGCCTTGACGTCGGCCAACTGCTCGACGGTGTCGATGCCACGCATCCCGAGGTGGTCGGCGGCGACGTTGGTGACGACCGCCACGTCGTTGCGGTCATAGCCCAGTCCCTCCCGAAGGATGCCGCCCCGCGCGACCTCCAGCACGGCGAAGTCGACGCGTGGGTTCTGCATGACCATGCGGGCTGACTTCGGCCCCGAGGCGTCGGCCTTGAAGACCAGACGCTCGTCGATGACGATTCCATCGGTCGAGGTCATGCCGACCTTGCGGCCAACGCCTTTCATGATGTGCGCGATCATGCGCGAGGTCGTCGTCTTGCCGTTGGTGCCGGTCACCGCCACGATGGGCACCCGGCTGGGGGACCCCGGGGGGAAGAGCAGGTCCACCACAGGTCGGGCAATGAACTGCGGCTCACCGACGGTCGGGTGGGTGTGCATACGGAAGCCGGGTGCCGCGTTCACCTCGCAGATCGCGCCACCGGTCTCACGCACCGGCATGGCGATGTCGGGGCAGATGAAGTCGATGCCCGCGACGTCGAGGCCGACCATCCGCGCGGCCTCTTCGGCGATCTCGATGTTGTCGGGGTGGGCATCGAAGGTGCGGTCGATGGAGATCCCGCCTGTCGACATGTTGCCGGTGAGCGCGAGTTTGACCGTGACGCCCTGATCGGGCACGGAGTCGAGTTCGAAGCCCTGGGCGCGGACCCGCTCGATGGCGGCCTCGTCAATGGCGATCTTGGTCAGGACCTTCTCGTGGCCGACTCCGCGCCTCGGGTCGGAGTTGGTGATGGCGACAAGCTCGCTGATCGTGTGAGTCCCGTCCCCGGTGACATGCGCCGGGACACGCTCCGCGATGGCGCGCATCTTGCCGCCGACGATGAGACAGCGGTAGTCACGGCCGGTGATGAAGGACTCGACGACGACGTAGCCGCCACGAGACTGCTCCTTGGCGGCTCGGAAGGCCTCACGCACCGCGTCGTCGTCCATCAGATTGAGCCCGACCCCCCGCCCGTGGTTGCCGTCGAGTGGCTTCACGACCACAGGATGGCCGATCTCGCGAGCTCCCTGGACTGCACCGGCCTCCGTCCGCACCACATGTTGCTTGGGCACCGGGAGTCCGGCCGAGCCCAACAGGGTGGCCGTCAGGTCCTTGTCTCCAGCGATGTCGACGGCCAACGCACTGGTCTTGGAGGTCATCGTCGCGCGGATGCGCTGGGCGTGGACGCCCTGCCCGAGTTGCACGAGGGATGCTCCGTTGAGACGGATGTAGGGGATGTCCCGACTGATCGCCTCCTCGATGATGGCGTTCGTCGAGGGACCGAAGGCCAAGCGTTCAGCTCGCCGAATGAAGGCTTCCAGCTCGGCGTGGAAGTCGAAGTCCTCGTCGTGGGCGACGAGATCGTTGACCAACCGCACCGCCAGTTCGCCGGCGGCCACTCCCACGCCCTCGTCCTGGTAGCCGTAGATGACGTTGTAGACGCCCTCGCGGCCCTTGACCTGACGCGTCTTGCCCCGGCGCAGGTCGTGGCCGGCCTCCTGCTGCAACTGGAGGGCCACGTGCTCGGCCACATGACCGAGCCAGGTGCCCTCCCTGAGTCGCTCGACGAAGCCACCCTTCACACCCCGGGAGCAGCTGTGGTTGTGGATGCCCGGAAGCCGTTCGAGCAGGGCGTCGGTGAAGCCCGGGATGGTGTCACTCGGATACTGCTCAAGGATGCCGAGCGAGACCACGAGATGCACAGCCGGGTCGTAGGACCAGATGTTGCCACCGCGATAGACCCGTGATTCCAGGATGCGCAGTTCCGGTGACAACGGCCCGGTGGGCGTGGGCCTCTCGCTCGACGTCATCGCGGTCCTCTCGGGTCGGTGGTGCAACGCACCGACTCTAGGGCCTTGCTGCCCTCTCGTCGCGAGACAGGTCAAGGTCTCGACTGCAGACGGGCGCTGCTCAGTGTGGCAGCGCCGCCTCGGCGGCGATCACCGCGTCGGGGTGGTGCTCCACGAAGGCCGCCAGTCGACGGGTGGACAAGTCGAAGGTCGAGCCGGCCGGGAGCGCGTGCACCACGGCTCCGGACACGAGCAGCGGCGCATATCGCCGGGCGTCCGGGGCATCGGTCACCGCCTGACCACAGTCGATGACGAACGCCGTGCTTCGGCCGTGGACGGTGAACCGACCATCGGTGACCTCAATGGCGGTGTCCTCATCGATGCCGATCCCGAGCAGGCCCGGTGATCGCGCGATGACCGCCATCAGACGTCCGTAGCGAGCTCGTTCGGCGAAGTGCTGGTCGATGACCACCCCCTTGAACAGGCCCAGGCCCTGGCTCACTCCGCTGCTGCGCTGCAAGGGCACCGCTCCGTCCTGCCCCAGGGCGATCATGAACTCGCTCATGATCGAGGCTCCCGCCGAGGTGCCCGCGACGACGGCGCCTCGGGCGTGTGCGCGGTGCAGGGCCTCACCGAAGGCGGTGCCCGGGAAATACTGACTGAGCACGAGTTGATTGCCCCCGCTCATGAAGATGCCCGTCGCATCGTCGAGGGCCGCGATGGCTGCCTCCTGCCCGCTGCTGTCTCGAGACGTGGGGTTGACCACGCTGATGGCGGAGGCTCCGAAGCGAGCGAAGACCTCGGTGTAGGCCGCGACCACCTCGTCCCGGAAGGAGGAGGCGGTGGGAATGATCACCAACTTCGCCTGACGTCCACCGGCCAACTTGACGAATCGGCGCAGGAGGCTGGCGCGACCGACACGGTCCTCGGCGCCTCCGATGATGAACAGGGTGGGCGCGGCGGCCCGAGTGGTCGTGCGTGGCATGCGCACACCCTAACGAGGTCTGTCAGGGACTTCAGGGGGCAGTCCGGGCCGAGCCGCTCAAGAAGCGCGCAATGTCTCGGACGGGCTCTCGCCGTAGGCCGCGCGATACATGACCGAGAAACGGCCCAGATGCGTGAGCCCGACCCCGAGGGCGATCTCGGTGACGCTGACGCCCGCCGACGCGGTGAGCAAACGCGCCCTGGCCACTCGCAAACGGAGCTGGCGCAAATAGAGCAGCGGGGTCGTGTCCAATTCCCGGCGGAAGGCCTCCTGCAGGACTCGGGTACACACCCCTTGGGCCGCAGCCACCCCTGCGATGGTCAATGGCTCATCCAGGTGCTCCTCGAGGTAGGTCGCTGCTCGCCGGGCCGTCAAGTGTGACGCCGTTCCACCTCGGGCGATCAGGCTCGACCTGCTGTGCCGGTGGGTCTCGAGGAGTTGGGCCGCGACGGAGCGGGCCAACACGTCAGCGTGCCGGACCGATCGGTCACTCGCGCCATGTCCGAGTTCAGCTCGGAGGCAGGAAACGGTCCTGAGCCACGACTGGGCGGAAGGGGATGTCAGCGGCATACCGACATCGAAAACGAGTGGTTCGGTCAGGCTGCTTCCGGTGAGGGACGCGAAGCACTCCTCGATGATCGCCCGATCGAGGTAGACGACGAATTGAGGACTGCCTGCGAACCAGGTCATCGTGGTCCCGGAGCGAGGAGACAAGACGGAGGCCTGCGACGAGTCCGAATGCACCTCTGTGGCTTCGTGGTGCACGCGGGCCGCGCCGCGGGATGGGATCTGGACGAGGTAAAACGACTCCAGTGGCTCCGGAGTGATGCGCACGGTCGAGCCGTAGTCCATGTCGACGAGTCCGACCCGATGGCCTTCGGCGCCCACCCGACGTGCGTCCACGTGCAGGTCCAATCCACGTCGCGGTTCCAGCCCGCGCGCGCAGAACAGGTCGGTGACTCGGTCGCGGGCCATCGTGACATCCTGGGTGTGGACGGCTGCGTGCTCGACCTGAGACGTGATCACAGCACCCTCCTGGTCGCGGCCGGCGGCACTGCCGGTGTCGCTGGAAGACTACTCAGCGATGTCGCGCAAATCTAGCGCTCATCATTCTTGCGACATATCGGCTCGCATTCTGGATAGTCCGTCCGCGGTCCAGTTCTTAGGTTTGGGACTCCGAGTGTGCCAATGCCCCGAGTCTCGTCGGGTGGTGAAGGAGTCAACGAAGAAATGAGCACAGGACTGGAAGGCCGGGTGGCCATCGTCACCGGTGGGGCCACGTTGGTCGGACACGGTGTGGTCCGGGCGTTGCATGAGATGGGCGCCACCGTGGTGGTCGCTGACATCGACTCCGAGGGCGCGGCGGCGATCGTCGACGAGCTCGGCGCACGCGTGCACGCCGCATCCATCGACATCACCGACGATGCGGCCGTGAGCACGCTGGTCGCCGACGTGCTTGCCGAGCACGGCGGCCTCGATGCCGTCGTCAACCTCGCCTGCACCTACCTCGATGAGGGCGCTGACACCGGCCGGGACGGGTGGCTCGAGGCGTTCAACGTCAACGTGGCGAGCGCTGTCGTCATGTCCGGTGCGGCCCGTACAGCCCTGCGCGACAGTGGGCACGGCGCCATCGTGAACTTCACCTCGATCTCCAGCAAGGTGGCGCAGACGGGCCGTTGGGTCTACCCGGCCTGCAAGGCGGCACTCGTGTCGGTGACCCGCTCGATGGCCATGGATTACGCAGCAGACGGCATCCGGGTCAACTCGGTGTCGCCCGGATGGACCTGGTCGAAGATCATGGACACCCTCTCCGGTCATGACCGTGCGCGCACCGATGCCGTCGCGGCACCGTTCCACTTCACCGGCCGAGTCGGGGACCCTGTCGAGGTCGGTCGAGTTGTTGCCTTCCTCCTCTCGGACGCGGCCTCGGTGGTCACCGGAGCTGACTGGGCGGCAGATGGTGGCTATTCGGCCATGGGCCCCGAGCAGGCCGTCCCGGCCATCCCACTCCTGATGCCGAACGGAGGCGAGTGATCATGCGTATCGCCATCATCGGCGCCGGATTCGCCGGACTTGCGGCGGGCAAGGTCCTCGACCAGTTCGGACATGACGTCACGATCTACGAAAAGTGCCCCGATGTGGGTGGGGTCTGGAGCAGGACTCGCCGGTACCCCGGGCTTTCGACCCAGAACGACAAGGGCACATACCACCTGTCCGACCTCCCGATGCCACGCGACTATCCCGAGTGGCCGAGCGGTGCCCAGGTGCAGGCCTACCTGGAGTCGTACGCCGCAAAGTTCAATCTGGTGGGCAAACTCCGATTGAACACCGAGGTCCTGTCCGCGACCCTCGATGAGTCCGGAGCCAACCCCACGTGGACGGTCACGAGCCGCGATGTGGCCGGTTCCGAGGAGGTCAAGACCTACGACCATGTCGTCGTCGCCAACGGCATCTTCTCCACCCCCTCCATCCCGACCTTCTCCGGACAGGACGACTTCGTCGCAGCGGGTGGACGCATCTGTGCTCCGTCAGACGTCCACGGGCTGGAGGAAGTGAAGGGCAAGGACGTCCTCGTCGTCGGCTACGGCAAGTCCTCGTGCGACATCGCTGCGGCAATCGCCGGAGACGCCAAGAGCACGAGCGTCATCGCTCGCCAGCTCATCTGGAAGATGCCGAAGAAGATCAAGGGGGTGCTGAACTTCAAGTACCTCATGTTGACCCGAATGGGCGAGGCCCTCTTCGAATACCAGACCCTGCGCGGCATGGAGAAGTTCATGCACGGCCCCGGGAAGGGCGTGCGCAACGGCATGCTCGGTTCGCTTCAATCGGTGGCGACATCGCAGTTGAAGTTGAAGCAGCACGATCTGGTGCCCCACGGCGATTTCGAGCGCATCGCCCGGAGCACGGTCAGCCTGACCACGGACGGCTTCTACGAACTCGTCGACCAGGGCAAGCTCAAGGTGGTCCGTGATGCGCAGATCACTGCGCTGAAGGTGGTCGACGGTGCCAAGGTGGCCGAACTCTCCGACGGGTCGACGCGTCCAGTCGATGTGGTCATCTGTGGCACCGGGTGGCGTCAGCAGGTGCCGTTCCTGTCGGAGGAGATCCAGGACCGGATCACCGACGAGCGCGGGAACTTCGAGCTCTACCGCTTCATCCTTCCCCACGACGTCCCGGGCCTCACCTTCTGCGGCTACAACTCCAGCTTCTTCTCGCCGTTGTCTGCGGAGGTCGCGGCCCTGTGGATCGCCTGCCACCTCGACGGATCGGCGAGCATCCCCTCCGTGGAGGAGCGACGACAGGAGGTCGCCGCGAGGTTGCGTTGGATGGAGGAGCGGACCGAGGGCCACCATGCGCGCGGCACGAACCTCATCCCGTTCTCGATGCACAACATCGACGAGTGCCTGCGCGAAATCGGGGCGCCGATGGGCGCCGGCACGCGGGCTGGCGAGTGGCTGATGCCGATTGATCCCTCGAAATATCAGCGCATCACCAAGGCCCTCATGGCCCGACGAGGTGCCAGCGCGCGTTGACCGTCACTGGCTCGGACTGACTCCGCCCGCCGGGTCAGTCCGAGTCCGGTCCATCGAGCAGGTCGGCTTCCTCGATCTCCTCACGGCTGATCCCGAGGAGGAAGAGGACCGCGTCCAGATAGGGGACGTTCACGGCAGCGTCGGCCTGGGCCCGCACGACGGGCTTTGCATTGAACGCGATGCCCAACCCGGCAGCCTCGATCATGTCGAGGTCGTTGGCCCCGTCCCCGATCGCGACGGTGCGCGAAAGAGGCAAGCCTTCGGCGTCGGCCAGCTCGCGCAACGCGGCGGCCTTTCCCGCGCGGTCCACCACATCCCCGATCACGCGCCCCGTGAGGCGCCCATCGATCACCTCGAGTTGATTGGCACGCGCGTGGTCGATCCCCAACTCCTCGGCCAGGGGCTGGACGATCTCGAGGAAGCCACCTGACACGGCGGCCACCGTGAAACCCAGGCGTTTGAGGGTGCGCACGAGCGTGCGTGCTCCCGGGGTGAGCCGGACCTGCTGGCGCACCTCGTCGAAGACACTCTCCGGCAGACCGGCCAGAGCCTCCACCCGAGCGTGCAGGCTCTGGGCGAAGTCGAGTTCGCCATGCATCGCGCGCTCGGTGACGGCTGCCACCTCGTCGGCCCTTCCCGCATGGCCCGCGAGCAATTCGATGACCTCGTCCTGGATGAGCGTGCTGTCGACATCCATCACGACCAGACGGCGACCTCTGCGCGCCAGGCCAGCCGCGGACGTCGCCACATCGACTCCTTCTGCCGCCGCCGTCATGGCCAGATCCCGGCGCAGCAGGTCCACCTCGGCGCCGGAGACCTCGAACTCGATGGTGGTCACCGGGTAGCGCGACAGCCGGCGGATCCGGTCGATGTTGGCCTCGTGTGTGGCGATCACCGCCGTCACCGCGGCCACCTGACCGGCCGTCAACGGATGCCCGAGGACGCTGACCGTGGCCCGACCGGTCCGACGCGGCTGGTTGTCGCCGTGGCCGGCAGTCACGCTCGCCGTCATACCGAGCGTGTATGCCGTGCGCTGGACGATCGCACGAACGTCACCTTCGCGCCCGTTCGCCTGAAGCAGGGCAGTGAGGGAGAGGTTGCCTCGGGTGATCGTCTGCTCGAGGTCCAGCACGACGGTGTGCAGGTCGGCCAACGCGGTGAAGAGCGCACGGCTCACCCCGGTGCGATCAGGACCGGTGAGGGTCACGAGGAGGGTGGGTGTCGGATCGACGTCGCTCACGGCGACAAGGCTAACGAGCGGGTGCAGTCCGCCTGGCATCCCGCCATGCAAGCAGGTCACGTACCGGCCCGAGGTCGGGGTTGGGCCCGCTGAGGCCGACTGTGAGCAGACGGGTGCCCACGGCATACAAGGCTTCTGCGTTGGCGGTGTAGTCCGACACGGCCTCGGGGAGGCGACCGGGGGTGAGTGCCACGCCCGCAGAGCGCTCGATGTCCGCGGGATCTCGGCCCAGACGCCGGCACCACTGATCGAGCACGGAATGCTTGTGCTCGATCGTGGCCGGGTCACCGAAGCCGTGCCAGATCGTCGCGTGCTCAGCCACGATGCGGAGTGTCCTGCGCTCACCGCCACCGCCGATGAGAACGGGGATGTCCCGGGTCGGTGCCGGGTTGAGTCGGCTCCAGCGATCCCTGATCAGCGGCAGGTCGCGGGCCAAGGCCGACAGTCGCTCGCCGGCGCCGCCGAACTCGAAGCCGTACTCCTCGTAGTCGCGTTCGAACCAACCTGCACCGAGGCCGAGGATGACCCTGCCGACGCCGGCGCGGGCCGAGATGTGGTCGACCGTGCGGGCCATGTCGGCCAGCAGTTGGGGGTTGCGATACGAGTTGCAGGTGACGAGGGCGCCGATTTCGACGCGTTCGGTCGCCTCGGCCCACGCCGCGAGCTGGGTCCAGGCCTCGAAGTGCAGCCCGTCGGGGTCGCCGTTGAGAGGGAAGAGTGGTCCCACGTGAAGAGGACATCCACCCCCATCTCCTCGAGCCGCGCACACGTGCGCCGGATCTCCGAATAGGTCGTGTGCTGGGGCTGGACCTGGGCACCGATCCGCACTGGTCGGTCGGTGCCCGATGTCACGGGGTGACCTCTTGTCCCTTCCCGATGACCACGATTCCGGAGTCACTCATGGTGAATCCACGCGCGCGGTCGTGCTCTGGATCGAAGCCGATCTCGGTGCCCTCCGGCACCACGACGTTCTTGTCGATGATCGTGCGCTGGATGCGGCAGTTGCGTCCGATGACCACGTTGTCGAGGATCACGGCTTGGTCGACCTCGGAGTAGGAGTGCACCCGGCAGTTGGCGCCGACGATGGAGTTGGTGATCCTCGCGCCCGAGATGACGGTTCCGGGGGACACGGCCGAGTTGAGTGCCTCGCCGAAGCGACCGTGGGCGCCGTGGACGAATTTCGCCGGCGGATAGGGGCCATAGTCGGTGTAGATCGGCCAGTCGTAGTTGTAGAGGTTGAAGATCGGGTGGATCGAGATGAGGTCCATGTGGGCGTCGAAATAGGAATCGAGGGTTCCCACATCCCGCCAGTAGCCCATGTCCCTCTCGGTGCCACCGGGGATGACGTTCTTCTTGAAGTCGTAGGTGAAGGCTGCGTCCCGCGCGACGAGGGAAGGGACGATGTCGCCGCCCATGTCGTGCTTGCTGCCCTCCAACTCGTGGTCTCTGGTCACCGCGTCGACCAGAACGTCGGCCGAGAAGACGTAGTTGCCCATGCTCGCGAGGATCTCGTCGGGGTTGTCCGGCAGGCCCTTGGGGTCGGACGGCTTCTCCCGGAAGGCACTGATCCGCGTCGGGTCATCGTCGGCGACCTCGATCACGCCGAACTGGTCGGCCATGTCGATGGGCTGTCGGATGGCAGCGACGGTCACACCGGCCCCGGTCTCGATGTGCTGCTCGACCATCTGCGAGAAGTCCATGCGATAGACGTGGTCGGCACCGACGACGACGACGATGTCGGGCTTCTCGTCACGGATGGTGTTGAGGCTCTGGAAGATGGCGTCCGCGCTGCCGAGGTACCAGGTCTTGCCCACCCGTTGCTGGGCCGGGATCGGTGCCACGTAGTTGCCGAGCATCGTCGACATGCGCCACGTCTTCGTGACGTGCCGATCGAGGCTGTGCGACTTGTACTGGGTCAGCACGACGACCTTGAGGTAGCCGGAGTTGACGACATTGGAGAGGGCGAAGTCGACGAGCCGATAGATGCCGCCGAAGGGCACGGCCGGCTTGGCGCGGTCGGCGGTGAGCGGCATGAGTCGCTTCCCTTCACCGCCTGCGAGGACGATCGCCAACACCTTCGGACCACCGCTGCGATATGCCATGGCCCCACGCTATTGCCCGGACCCGGCAGACGCATCCCTTCTCTGACGCTGTCTCATGACGGGCCCTTGAACGAGGGGTTTCCGTCCGACCTGCGGGATCGGCGAACCCGAGGTTCCAATTCGGCGCGACGCCACTAACGTGGCCTCGTGCGCGTCGACATTCTGACCAAGGAATACCCACCGACCATCTACGGCGGCGCGGGGGTGCACGTTGCCGAACTCACGCGGGCCCTGCGCGACCGTGGCGACATCGACGTCCGGGTCCAGGCGTTCGGGCCGCCGCGCGACGAGGAGGGCACCAACGGTTTCGCCGACCTCCCGGAACTGGCCGGCGCCAATGCCGCCTTGGTCACCATGGGCGTGGACCTCACGATGGCTGCAGCGACGGACGGCACCGACCTCGTCCACTCCCATACCTGGTATGCCAACTTCGCCGGCCACGTCGCGAGCCTGCTCCACGGCATACCCCATATCGTCTCCGCCCACAGTCTGGAGCCGATGCGGCCGTGGAAGGCCGAACAACTCGGTGGCGGCTATCGGTTGTCCTCCTTCATCGAGCGCACGGCCTACGAGGCGGCCGACGCGGTCATCGCTGTGAGCGAGGGCATGCGGCAGGACGTCCTCAAGTCCTATCCCTCGATCGACCCCGAAAAGGTCAAGGTCGTCCACAACGGGATCGACTCCCAACTCTGGCAGCGCCATCGCGATGACGACGTGGCCCGACGGCACGGCATGGACCCTGACCGTCCGGCGGTCATCTTCGTCGGCCGCATCACCCGTCAGAAGGGCCTGCCGTACCTCCTGCGGGCCGCCGCCCAGCTCCCACCGGAGGTGCAATTCGTCCTTCTCGCCGGAGCCCCGGACACCCCGGAGATCTTGGCCGAGGTCGAGACACTCATCGATGGCCTGCGCGCGGAGCGCGACGGGGTCGTCTGGGTCCCGGAGATGCTGCCGCGCGGTGAGGTCATCGCCATGCTCAGTGCCGCAACGGTTTTCGCCTGCCCCTCGGTCTACGAACCCCTCGGCATCGTCAACCTCGAGGCCATGGCGTGTGAACTCCCGGTCGTCGCCACCGCCACCGGTGGTATCCCCGAAGTCGTCGTCGATGGTGAAACCGGTTGGCTCGTGCCCATCGAGCAGGTCCAGGACGGGAGCGGCACGCCGATCGATCCGGAGAAGTTCGTCGACGACCTGGCCCGGGCCCTCAAGGACGCTGTCTCGGATCCGGCCCGCGCCGACCGGATGGGGCTGGCCGGCCGCCAGCGCGCCGTGGAGCACTTCTCGTGGGCCACGATCGGTGATCGCACGATGCAGGTCTACCTCGACGTCCTGCGCCGTCGGATGCTCGACCGGATGTGAGCCTCGCGGCCTGCGATCGGCAGGTCAGGCGGGGCGCCACCCTGCGATCACGGAAACGGCGATGTTGGTGAAGTCCTCCATCGCCGAGTCGGCCGCCCTCAGCAGGGAACGCAACAGGCGATCCCGCTCCACCACGTGACCCAGGGTCACGCCATCCGGCGGTGCCCCGAGGGCCATTGCACTCGCCTCCGCGACCAAGGCCGCGGTCGCGATGCCGGCCAGACAGGCTTCCGGTATGCCGTGGGGCAGGCCGAGTCCTTCGTCGCGCCGCTGTGGTGGGCTGACATCGCGTGAGGGCAAGGGGGCTCCGCCCACGGCCTCCAACTCGACGGTGGTGGACAGGACCGTCTCGAGCAGCCGACGCCGAGCGTCTCGGACGTCGAGCCCAGTCACGACGTGCACTGCCAGGGGCTCACTGTCGTGGAAGGTCCAGTCGATGCGATGGCCGGAGTCGAGATCGGTGCCGTCTCCGGGTCCGAAGGTCGTCGGCTCCGGGACCAGGAGCCCGCCGAGCATCGGCGAGAAGAGGCACTCCTCGGCTCGGGTCACGTCAGCCAAGGCGTCCGCGGAGCAGCGCGGCAGGACCCGTGGGTGGCCCGAGTGGGGGAGCGCCACGAACAGTCCCCGCTCGCCGAGGTCGCCCCAGGCCGAGAGGCTCGCTGTCGACCCACCCACAGCATCCACATCCGGGAGAGCGCGATCCCAGAGGCCGTCCAGACTCAGGCCTCTCGCCCAGGCGTCAGTGGTCCACAACGCGGTGCGCACGCTGGCCGGTAGTTCTGCCACGGGCTCAGGGTAGGTCGGCCGACTGCCCATCCATCCGTCCGGGTCGTGAGGGCCCCGCGTGCCCCTCCGAGTCCAGCCGTGCGGTTCAACTAGGGTCAGGGGCCATGAGCGATGTCTTGGCCTTTGCCGGGGTGGGGGTGGTGAGAGGCCACAACACGCTGCTCGACGAGGTCGACTGGGAGGTCGAGGAGGGGCAGCGCTGGGTGGTGCTCGGCCCCAACGGCGCAGGTAAGACAACCCTGCTGCAACTCGCGTCGGCCCGAATGCACCCGACGCGAGGGGTCGTGGGCATCCTGGGCGAGGTGCTGGGCGCCGTCGACGTCTTCGAGTTGCGCCCGCGGATCGGTCTGGCCAGCGCCGCTCTGGCGGAGCGCATCCCCGGTGGTGAACGGGTGGCCGATGTGGTCGTCACGGCCTCCTACGGCGTGGTTGGACGCTGGCGCGAGAACTACGACGGGATGGACCACGCTCGAGCGATCGAACTCCTCGACGCCTTGGGCGCCGCGCAGTTGGCAGATCGTCGCTATGGCACCCTGTCGGAGGGAGAGCGCAAGCGCGTCCAGATCGCCCGGGCGCTCATGACCGACCCTGAGCTCATGCTCCTCGACGAGCCAGCCGCCGGTCTGGACCTGGGCGGCCGCGAGGACCTCGTGCGGCGACTGGGCGACATCGCGGCTGACCTCATGGCTCCGGCGCTCGTGCTGGTCACCCATCACGTCGAGGAGATCCCGCCCAATTTCACCGATGTCCTGCTCCTGCGAGACGGCAAGGTGGTCGCCCAAGGACCCCTGGAGCTGGCCTTGACCGCCGAGAACCTCAGCGCCACATTTGGCCTGCCCTTGGTGCTCGAGCGTCATGGTGATCGTTGGAGCGCGCGCGCCGCCCAGTGAGGTTCGGACCTGGCGTCGGCCATCGCGTCGGTCGCCGGAGCGATTGCGGGGAACCCGGGGCCTCTCCCGATCGTCGGACATGACAGGGTGGGTGCAGAGCGTCGCCCGGAGGGAGTGGAGGCACCGACATGAACTGGTTGACCGAGAACCCGTGGCTGGCCTGGCTGGGGATCGCCTTGATTCTGGCCGCCATCGAGGCCGCAACGGTGGACTTCACCTTCGTCATGCTCGCTGGGGGAGCACTCGCCGGTGGGGTCGCCGCAGCGCTGGGCGCTGGACTCGCGGTGCAGGTGATCGTCGCTGTGCTCGTCGCCGTCCTCCTGATCCTCGTCGTGCGTCCACTCATCCGTCGGCACTTCGTCGACGGGCAGCTCGATCACGGCATCGGTGCAGCCAGCCTGGTCGGACGGGAGGCCCGGGTCATCGACCTGGTGACCGAGACCAGCGGCCGGATCAAGCTCGCCGGTGAGACCTGGTCGGCGCGCACACCCTCGAACTCGCCCGAGTGTCTGCCCGGCAGCGACGTGCGAGTCATCGAACTCGCCGGCGCCACCGCCCTGGTCGTGCCCGCGCACGATCTCCCGAACCTCTGATCCCTGAAGCCCAACCACAGAACGGAGCCTTCCGATGACCGAGCTCATCGTCCTGGGTCTGGTCCTGCTCTTCGCCGTCATCGTCATCTTCCGCACGGTGCGCATCGTGCCGCAGCAGACGGCGCTGATCATCGAGCGACTTGGCCGCTACTCCCGCACGCTCGAGGGCGGGATCCACTTCCTCGTTCCCTTTGTCGACAAGGTGCGTGCGAACGTCGACCTGCGTGAGCAGGTCGTCTCGTTCCCGCCGCAACCGGTGATCACGAGTGACAACCTCGTCGTCAACATCGACACCGTCATCTACTACTCGGTGATCGATGCCAAGTCCGCGGTCTATGAGATCGCCAACTTCATCCAAGGCATCGAGCAGCTCACCGTCACGACGCTCCGTAACGTCATCGGCTCGCTCGACCTCGAGCAGACCCTGACCAGCCGCGACCAGATCAACGCCCAACTTCGTGGCGTCCTCGACGAGGCCACCGGCAAGTGGGGCATTCGCGTCAACCGTGTCGAGCTCAAGGCGATCGACCCGCCCATGTCGGTGCAGGAGTCGATGGAGAAGCAGATGAAGGCCGAGCGTGAGCGGCGTGCGCAGATCCTGTATGCCGAGGGCACCAAGCAGTCGGCCATCCTCACCGCAGAGGGTGAGAAGCAGAGCCAGATCCTGCGTGCCGAGGGTTCGGCCCAGGCCCGGATCCTCGAGGCGCAGGGTCAGGCGCGCGCCATCCAGCAGGTCTTCGAGGCCATCCACCGCGGCAAGCCGACCCAGAAGTTGCTCGCCTACCAGTACCTCCAGGTGCTCCCGCAGATCGCCCGTGGCGACGCCAACAAGATGTGGATCATCCCCAGCGAACTCACCGACGCCCTCAAGGGCATCGGCGGCATGCTGGGCCGTGATGACCGCGGCGGCGGCTTCGACGACAATTCCGACGGCGACTGGGTCGATCACGGCAACCAATTGCCGGACGCTTTCGCCGAGACCATCCTCGAGGACCCGGCGCAGGCTCTGGCCGAGGCCCGAGGCCAAGCAGGTCTGGCCAGTCGGGAGGCGACCGAGCACGCGGGTCCGGCCCCCAAGGTCCAGCCGCCGATCACTCGTGACCCCGATGCGGTGCCCCCGCGTCCGGCCACGCCATCGGCGCCGACGGACGAGGACGTGACCACGCGCATCCAGCCCCCACCGCCTGTTCCACCGGCGCCGCCGACTCCCTGAGTCGCCGGGACCACGCCCCGCAGGACCGTCCAGCCCTTGTGCTAACGGTCCTGCGGTCGTGTGGGACTGTCTAGATTGGGGCCGTGACGTTGTGGGAGTGCCTTCTGGTGGTGCTCGCTGGTGTCGGGGCGGGCACGATCAACACGATCGTCGGCTCGGGCACCTTGATCACGTTCCCCACCCTCTTGCTGATGGGCGTGCCTCCCGTCACAGCGAACATGTCCAACACGGTCGGTCTGGTCGCGGGCGGGATCACCGGCATCCACGGCTATCGCCGCGAGTTGGTCGGCGCCCGGGCTGACCTCCTCCGACTGGTCCCGATGACGTTCATGGGCGCGACCCTCGGGGCGATCCTGCTCCTGGTGCTCGACCCGGCGGCCTTCCGGGCGATCGTGCCCGTGCTCATCCTCCTCGGGATCGTCCTGGTCCTGGCCGGTCCACGACTCTCGGCACTGACGAGCAGGCGCCAGAGCGACGCCGAGTCGCCGTGGAAACAGCGCCTCATGCAGTTCGGCGTCTTCGTGGCCGGCATCTACGGCGGCTATTTCGGTGCGGCCCAAGGGGTGCTGCTCATGGGCATCATGAGCATCCTGTCGGCCCTGCCGATCCAGCGGCTCAACGGCTACAAGAACGTCCTCGGGACGGTCGCCAATGCGGTGGCCGCAGTTGTCTTCATCGTCGTCGCCGGCGACCGGATCGACTGGCTCGTGGCCGGCCTCATCGCCATCGGCGCCCTCATCGGTGGCTTCATCGGCGCCACCGTCGGCCGCCGCTTGAGCCCGACCGTGCTTCGGGCCGTCATCGCCGTCATCGGCCTCGTGGCGGTCGTCAAGGTCCTCCAGACGTGACCCTCGAGTGGCTGGCGAACGTGATCGACTGGCCGACCGTCCTGGCCCTCGCGCCAGCCCTGATCATGGGTGCCTTCGTCCAGTCGACCGTGGGCTTCGGGATCAATGTCGTTGCTGCCCCTTTCGTCCTGCTCGTCGCACCCGACCTGATGCCCGGCGCCTTGGTGCTCAACGGATTCGTCCTCCCACTCATCCAGTGGCGGGGCGGCCTCCACGATGTCGCGTGGGAACCCTTGCGCTGGAACCTGGGTGCGCGCGTCCTGGCCACCCCAGTGGGGGTCTGGCTGGTCCTCGCACTCGACGCGAGAGCCATCGGGCTGGTTCTGGCCGCCCTGATCCTCGTCACCGTGGCGGCATCGGTCCGCCGGGTGACCATCCGCGCCACCCGCGGCAACGCCCTCGTCACGGGCGCGCTGTCCGGTCTCACGGGCACGTCGGCAGCCGTAGGAGGTCCCTTCAGCGCTCTCCTCTTCCAGCACGAGCCACCCGATCGCCTCCGCGACACCCTCGCTGTCTCCTTCCTCCTCGGCTCGCTCATCTCGGTCATCGGTCTGGTTCCCGCGGGTGAGCTCACCTGGGCGGACCTCGTCGCCTCTCTCGTGTGGTCGCCCTTCGTCTGGATCGGGTATGCCGTGAGCGGCCCGGCCCGTCGTCGGCTGGACGCAGCCCGGCTCCGGGTGCTGGTCTTGGCCTTCTGCGTAGTGGCAGCGCTCGTGCTCATCGGCCGGGCTCTGCTCACGTGAGCCACGGCATACCGGGTAAGAAGGGCGACCAGATCGCCACGATGCCTACCCTGTCCCGTGTGCCCGATGTGATCACCAGCCTTGACGACCCCCGCCTCGAGGACTACGTCGGCCTCACCGATGTCGCCCTTCGCCGACGGATCGAGCCCGAGCGGGGCCTCTACATCGCCGAGTCGGAGAAGGTCATCCGGCGGGCCTTGGCTGCAGGGCATCGACCGCGATCCTTCCTGATGGCCGAGCGTTGGCTCACCGACCTGGCTGACGTTGTCGAGACTGCGGAGGCGGAGGGGACACCCGTCTTCGTGGGGGAGCACGACATCATCCAGGAGTTGACCGGCTTCCACCTGCATCGTGGCGCACTCGCTGCGATGCAGCGTCCGGCGTTGCCCACACTGGAGGTGGCCTTGACCGGAGCGCGGCGGGTGATGATCCTCGAGGACATCGTCGACCACACCAACGTCGGAGCCATCATCCGATCCTGCGCGGGCCTGGGGATCGACGCAGTGCTCGTAACTCCGAGGTGCGCAGACCCCTTGTATCGCAGGGCGATTCGCGTCTCGATGGGCACCGTCTTCCAAGTGCCCTGGACGCGCATCGACCCATGGCCGTCCTCTCTGCAGCGAGTCCGGGACCTGGGCTTCGTCACGGCCGCCCTCGCCCTCGCACCGGGGGCCGTCGACCTGCGCGCGTTCGCGACGGACGCTCCGGAGAAGGTTGCCTTCATCGTGGGGACGGAAGGGGACGGGCTGGGCTCGCGCACCCTCGACGGTGTCGATGCGGTGGTCACCATCCCCATGTCCGGCGGGGTCGACTCACTGAACGTCGCAGCCGCCGCCGCGGTGGCCGGATGGGCCCTCGGGCGATCCTGAAGGGTGGGCAGGCAGATCCGCCGACTAGGGTCGGACGGCATGAGCGAGCACGAACCACTCGTCCCCGGGCAACTCATCGGGGCGCGCTATCGACTCGACGAGCAGATCGGGGCCGGTGGCATGGGGCAAGTCTGGCGGGCGCATGACACCGTGCTGGACCGTGCCGTCGCCGTCAAGGCGGTCGACCTGGACGCGAGCGCAGATCTGCGGGCTGCTGTCCGGTTCAACCGGGAGGCGCGCACCACGGCCGGGCTGAACCACCCGAACATCGTCACGGTGCACGACAGCCTGATCGAGGGCGGTCACGCCCTCCTCGTCATGGAGTTGCTCCCCGGGCCGAGCCTGGCCGAGGAGATGGCGCGCGGCCCGCTGGCGGTGGATGAGGTGCAGCAGGTCGCCGAACAGGTGTTGTCCGCGCTCGGTGCTGCGCACGCGCGCGGCCTCGTGCACCGGGACATCAAGCCGGCCAATGTCGTTCGCGGCGGCGACGATCGCTGGAAGGTCGTCGACTTCGGGATCACAAGGGGCGCTGACGAGGCGGATGGACCCACTCAACTCGCGCTCACGGCGACGAACACGATCATCGGGACGGCGGACTATCTGGCCCCGGAGCAGGCGCTCGGTGGTGCACTCGACGGACGAACGGATCTCTACGCGCTCGGGTGTGTGCTGTGGGCCCTCCTGGTCGGCGAGGCACCTCTGCGTGGACCCAACGCGTTGGCGACGATGATGAGGCACGCCAACGAGGACGTCCCCGACGTCCGAGCTGAGCGGCCCTCCGTCCCGGCTTCTCTGGCCGGACTGATCACTGCACTCGCGGCTCGCGATCCCGCACGGCGGCCGGGGACAGCGCCGGAGGCCCTCGCCCTGCTCGCCCCGACGAACGGCTCAGACGGCGGAGCCACTCAGGTCCTGGCCGGTGGGACTGCGGTCACCACTGTCCTCCCGACAGCAGGGGAGACCGCCCACCTGCCGACGACCCGGGGGTCCGCAGGATTTGAGGCCGGCACCGGGAGCCCGGGGAGGACCCACCCACCGGGAATTCCCCCGTCCACACCGCCGGAGGCGCGATGGGACTCCGAGGCCGTTGATCGGGACCGTCGGTGGGGGCCTAGGCTGGTGGCGGTGATCGTGGCCCTGATCGTGGGAGCGCTCCTGTGGAACTGGGCGTCGGGACGTGATTGGGGGACTGCGTCGAATGGTGCCGCCACTCCGTCGGCCTCGACCGAAGGGACGCCCTCACCCGATCCGTCACAAACCACCGCGACTCCTCCTTCGTCCACCCCAACCCCGCCGCCGGCATCGGCGCCGGCTGAAGCCGGCGCGGACGGGGTGTCGGTCGCGATGAAGGCCCTGACTGCAGCGGTCGACGCCGCCGAAACCATCGGGGCGATCGGCAAGGACACCGGCAAGGCAATGGCCGCCCAGGCACGCGAGATGGACAAGGCGATCCGCAGCGGGAGTTCGAGCAATGCCGAGAGCGAGGTCAAGAAGCTCAGGGAGACCTATGACGCCGCCGTTGCCGACGGTTCGATCAACGGATCGGCCGCTCGCGCCCTCGACCCGCTCATGAAGGCCGTCGAGACGAGTGTCAGCCGTTGGGCTGCGGCGGGGTGAGCGTTGCCGCCACGATCTCCAGAGCGCGCAGGCGCGCGTCGAGACCGATCGCCTGATTGGTGATCATCACCTCGTCCGCGTCCGAGTGCGCCGCGAAGTCGGTGAGGAAGGCGCTGACCTCAGCGCCTGTGCCGACGCCGGTGTAGCGCATCATGTGCCGGGCCTGCGCACCCCCCGGTCCAGCCAGCAGGGCATCGATCTGGTCGTCGTTCATCGTGGCCGCGGCCGGGACGAATCGGCGCACCCGTGAGCGCAGCACTCGCTCGAACATCGACTGGGCGTCGGCAGGGTCGTCGGCCGCGATGACATTGCAGGCGGCGATGACGTAGGGCTCGTCGAGTTGGGCCGAGGGCTGGAAGGTCTCGCGATAGACAGCGACCGCCTCGACCAGGGCATCGGGCGCGAAATGCGAGGCAAACGCGTACGGCAGGCCCAACGCCGCCGCCAACTGAGCCCCGAAGAGGGAGGAGCCGAGGATGTAGAGGGGCACATGGGTGCCCTTGCCCGGGGTGGCGACGATCCCCTCGATGAGGGACTCGTCGGAGAGGTAGCCCTGCAACTCCTGGACGTCCTGCGGGAAGCGATCAGAGACGCGCGGGTCCCGTCGCAGGGCGAGCAGTGTCCGCTGGTCCGTCCCCGGCGCCCGCCCGAGTCCCAGATCGATGCGATCCGGGAAGAGCTCGGCGAGCGTCCCGAACTGCTCCGCGATGATGAGCGGTGAGTGGTTGGGGAGCATCACCCCACCCGACCCCACCCGGATGTGCTCGGTGGCAGCGGCGACGCGCCCGATGAGGACGGCCGTCGCGGCCGAGGCGATCGAGGGCATGTTGTGGTGCTCGGCGAACCACAGCCGCTCGAAGCAGCCGAGTCGGTCAGCCTGCTGGGCGAGGGTGATGCTCTCCTGGAGTGCCTCGCGGATCGGCTGCCCGTGACGCACCTGCGCCAAGTCGAGGATCGACAGCCGCAATGGCCGCGGGGTGGAGGCGTCGGTCATGGGTCAGCCCTTTGGGAGGACGAGTCGGGTGAGGAGGTGGTCCAGCGCCGCGTCAGGGTCGTCGCACTGACCTCCATGGATCGGTCCGGGCTGCAGGATCGTGCTGCGCGGGGCGGACAACCACCCGAAGCGCTTGCCCTGACTCCCCAGAGACGGGCGTCCACCGCCGTCGATGCCGGCGCAGACGTCCTCGACCACCGCGAGCGAGGCCTGCAATGCTGCGAGGTCCAGCCGCGGGTCCAACGAGAGCAGCCTGCCGTCCTCGAGGTGCCACCGG
>Ga0116187_1001624_pt1 | contig 23360 bp, 22 predicted proteins | sample AD_JPNNA6_MetaG_FD_89755 | JGI IMG/M metagenome (GOLD analysis project Ga0116187, IMG submission 89755) | Active sludge microbial communities of municipal wastewater-treating anaerobic digesters from Japan - AD_JPNNA6_MetaG | ecosystem: Engineered > Bioreactor > Anaerobic > Digestate | place... | reverse complement strand
TCTCAGCGCCAATGGTACTAGGGCTATAAGATCCCTGGAAGAGTAGGTCGCCGCCACATCCCCTTACGAGCCCTCCGAGCTAACCTCTCGGAGGGTTTCGTGCTTTGTGGGATTTTCACGACGATCGGTGTATATTGTTCTCGATGAAGAATTGGAATCGCAACGCTTTTCGAATTACCGGCTCCCACGCGGGAGGGTGATTCGGCGTTGCCAAACCACTTGGCTGCTGGCCCGTCACCCCGAGCACCGGGAGACGGGCCTTTTTGTTTTTGGTCAGGTCAACCGGCTGTCCGGAACGATGGAACCAATGGCGTATCTGACGAGGAAACCATGTCCGTGAAATTGTTCGACACCACGCTGCGCGACGGGAACCAAGCCCGTGGCCTGTCCTTTTCGTTGGAAGACAAATTGGCGATCGCCAGGTTGTTGGACGCGTTTGGGATCCATTACATCGAAGGCGGTTGGCCCAACCCCACGAACCAGCTCGATGTCGAATTTTTCAAGCGCGCACGCGAGATGGAATGGAAGAACGCCAAGATCACCTGTTTTGGTTCCACGAGACGAGCGAACAAGCCCGCTTCGGATGACGCAGGCTTGCTGCATCTGCTGGACGCCGAATGCCCGGTGGTGACCATCTTTGGGAAATCGTGGGACCTTCATGTGGATCACGTCCTGCGCGTTGCGCGCGACGAGAATTTGAACATGATCCGCGACACGTGCGAATTCCTGAAGTCCAAAGGGCGCGAGGTCGTCTACGATGCCGAGCATTTCTTCGATGGCTGGAAGGCCAATCCTGGATATGCGCGCGACACCCTGAAGGCGGCTGTGGATGGCGGAGCCGATTGGATCGTGTTGTGCGAAACCAATGGAGGCATGGCGCTGCCGTGGGAGCTGGAGGAAATCGTTCGCGAAGTCAAACGCGAATTTCCGATGGCCAACCTGGGAATCCATGCGCACAACGATACCGGAACCGCAGTGGCGAATTCCATGGCGGCGGTTCGGGCCGGGGCGACCCAGGTGCAAGGGACCATCAACGGGATCGGAGAGCGTTGCGGCAACGCCAACCTGGTCACCATCTTGGCGAATTTGCAGGCCAAAATGGGAATCCAGGTCGTTCCGGATCTGTCGACCTTGCGGCAGTTGTCGCTGTCGGTCTGGGAAATCGCGAATCTACCCCCCGATATCCGGGCGCCGTACGTGGGCGATGCCGCGTTCGCGCACAAAGGGGGGATGCATATCGATGGTGTGGTGAAGGTGGCGCGGTCCTTCGAACATATCGATCCAGCCATGGTGGGCAACGAGCGGGAATTGATCGTCTCCGACCAAGGTGGCGGTGCCCTGGTGGTGGCGCGTCTGGTGGAAATCGTCCCGGATCTGGACAAGAAAGATCCACGGGTGTCCGAAATTCTCAACGAGGTGAAGGAGCTGGAGAGCGCAGGTTGGCACTTCGAGGTGGCCGAGGCGTCGTTCCAATTGCTGGCCGCCAAGCGCTTGGGCTTGTTCGAGGCGCCGTTCCAGGTGAATCACTACCGCGTGACCGAAGAAATGGGCGCGGTGGATACCGAAGCGACCGTTCGCGTGGTGGTGGGCGAGGAAACTGCACATACAGTCGCGTTCGGAGAAGGGCCCGTGGGAGCTTTGGATGCGGCGCTGCGCAAGGCCGTGGTGAAGTTCTTCCCGGAACTTGCGGCGGTCCGATTGACCGATTACAAGGTGCGCGTCCTGGAGGGGGCGAGCGGCACCGGATCGCGAGTGCGGGTGTGGGTGGAAAGCACCGATGGCCAGCGCACTTGGGCGACCACCGGAGTGAGCGCCAACATCATCGAGGCCTCGTGGCTGGCGCTGGTCGACAGTCTTCTGTACGAGTTGTTCCGTCGACGTCGCAAGGCGCTCTGAAATCTGGTTTTAGGGAGAAAACGACTTGCGTCGGAAGCTACCCCAGATGACCTTTCAAACATCTTACGACAGGATTCGCGGTGACGCCACGGATCATTGTTTGCACTTCAAGGAGGCATGAGTTGAAGCGAGCATTGTTGGCCGTTCTTGTGGGAGCAAGCTCCCTGTTGGCCGCGACGAATTTTCCGTTCCCGCAGTTCAATGCGTATCCGTTCGGGATAAAAGCTGGAGGCAAGCTGGATGACCCGAAAGCGGTAATCCAAGAGAAGTACGAAGACTGGTTATCGAAGTACTACGGCGACTGCGGTGATGGACGGCGGGCGCGCATCAAATGGGTGGATATTGAAAAAGGGAATGCAGAAGGGACGTTGACGGTATCGGAGGGAATCGGCTACGGCATGCTGATCCTCGTCTACATGGACAATGCCACGAACAACACGAGGGCGAAATTCGACAAGTTGTGGAATTACTACAACTCGTTCTTGGACGGCAACGGCTTGATGAAATGGAAGATCAATGGCTGCAACAATGCGCTGGATGACGGTGCCGCCACGGATGCGGAGATGGACGTAGCGTTGGCTCTCATCATGGCGTCCAAGCAGTGGGGAGACGATCCGTACAAGGCAGATGCGCTTGCATTGCTGAAGAAGATTTGGGATAAGGAAGTGGATCACGGCAACAAGCTGCTCAAACCGGGGGATCTCTGGGCGGACCCGTACAACCCCAGTTATTTCGCCACAGGGGCCTTGCGGGTCTTCGCGCAGTTCGATACCGACGCCACCCACAAATGGAACGACGTGGCTGATGCCTGTCTGAACTTGATCGAAAAGAACGCGCACCCGACTACGGGCTTGAATTCCGATTGGTGCTCATCCGGAGGCAATTCCGTCGACAAGAACGGCTCCGGAACGGGCAAGTTCGGATACGACGCAGTCCGCACCCCATGGCGTTTCACCTTGGACTACCTCTGGTTCGGGACCGCGAAGGCCAAGACCCAGGCAGCCAAGATCACAAGCTGGATCAGAAACACGACATCTTCGTTCCCAAGCCGGATTCGTATGGAGTACAGTCAAGATGGGACGCCTAGCCAAGCCAACCCCAACGTGCTCTATATGGGAGCTTTGGTGATACCAGGAATGGTGGATGCCGCAAATAAGACCTGGGTCGACAATGGGGAGATGGAGATTGCATCAACGAGTGGGGCTGAAAACTATTACGGAGCTTCCTGGCAACTTTTATATCAGTTGACTCTTGCCGGGAACCTCTTGAATCCCATGAAGCCGTCTGGCGTCATCGGGCTCGACGGTCGCCGCATCCCGCTGAGTTGGAAGGCGGGTGTGCATCAGAACACGATCAGAGTCGAGCTGGATGCTCCGGGAGTAGTCGATTTGGTGGATGCGTCCGGTAGGATGCTTGGATCGGCGAGGGGTGGTGAGATTCTCGAGCTGGAGGTTCCAGCGAGAAAGGGAATCTATTTCGTCGTAGCTCAGACCGCCACCGAACGCGCCGTGATGCCCGTCGTCGGGAACTGAATTCCCGGGAAACAGCGATCGAAGCGAGGAAGGCCCGGTAGACGCGTTCGCGGCTGCCGGGCCTTCCTGTTCATGGGACCGGCGCTATCCGAGCGCCAGCATCCATTTCTCCAGCGCGGCATTGACCACATTGGGCTGTTCCCACGACACCATGTGGCCGGCCTTTTCCACGACTTCAAGGCGACCTTGGCGGAATCCGGCAGCCATGATGCCTGCCTCCTCCAGTGGGGCGACCTGGTCCTTTTCGCCGGCGACCACCAGGGCGGGGCATGCGATGTCCTTCAACAGGCCGCTGAAGTCGACGCGCGAGGCGATGGCTTCCTGCGCCCAGGCGATGCCGTCTGAGCGCAGGGGTTCCATGAGCTCGCGCACGGATTGGCGCAGCGAGATGTCGCGGCTGTCGGATGCGAGCATCCGGGGCAGCATGGCTTCGGCGACGAATTCCGGCGGTTCGGTCGCCAGGCGGGCCACGATGGAGCGTCGGTTCGCCGCGACGTCGGGCGCATCCGCGATGGCGCGGGACGCGATCATGACCAGACCGCGCACCAGAGTCGGGTGTCGCTTGGCGAAGGCCAGGCCCGCGTAGCCGCCCATGGAGTGTCCGCCGAAGACGATCGGATCCTTGCCGAGAATTCGACAGAAATCGGCAAGAAAGTCGGCCAGGGAGTCCATGGTCGGCGCCAACACGGGGGCGCCGCTGGTTCCGAACCCGGGCAGGTCGAGCGCGACCACGCGGAAGCGTTTCGAAAGCCAGGCGAGCTGGGGCTTCCACATGCTTCTCTGGAAAGGGAGGCCGTGGACGAGGAGCAGGACAGGGCCGGAACCGGCTTCTTCCCAGGAAATTTCGGTCTGATTGACGATGGTCTTCATGGTTGGTGCCTTTGAAACTGCATTTTTCCAGGGAGCATGACTCAGGACCAGGAAACAAGGCATCGCATCCATGTGATCCGCATGACCGTTCGGCGGCGCACTTGGATGGGGATCGCCGCGACCGGCGTCGCGACATTGGGCATGGTCTCGGCGGTGTACCTGCAGCAGCGCGCGGTGCTGATCGAATCGCACCTCCTGCAGCAGGACCGGCTGCTCAAGGAGCTGGAGAGTGCGATGTTCCAGCTCCAGGAGCGCCAGATGCGCACGGTGTCCCTGATGGCGCACGTGGTCCGCAACTTCCCGGTGGGAAGCGAAGCCCGGACCCGCTCCTGGTCGCTGCTTTCTTCGGACTCGTCGGTGGGCCACCTGGCCCAGGTGCAATCCAAGGGAGCCCGACTCCTGTGGTCGCGGGGCGGCCATCAGCCCTGGCTGGCTCGCGAGTTCTTCGCGATCCGGCAAGGATTGTCGGCTTCGGACCTCGAATCGCCGCCTCCGGGCCGCGATTCCAGCTGGGACGCCATCCTTTCCGTGCGGGCCAAGGGCGTCTTTTCCGGACAGGATCTGGAACTCGCCGCCACCGGGCATTCCTTGCGCACGGCGGTGGAGCCGTTCCTGCAGAACCGCGGCGTGTCGTTTTCCGTCGTGAACAGCAAAGGGGTCTGGTTCCCGCTGTTCGACCGCGATTCGGGCGGGCGCGAGCCGCGGGACGCCGCGATGCTGCCCAAGTCCGTGTTCTCCGAATTGAAGCAGGAGCCCCGTGGAATCCTGTGGACCGCGACCGATCCTGGACCGTTCGCCCATGGCAGTCTGGTCCATGCGCGGCGCTGGAAGGCTTGGGGGCGCCTGGATTGGATCCTGGTGCTGCACGTTCCGCGTCGCGAGATCACCGCGCCGCTGATCTCCCAGTTCGGGCGCACGGGATTCATCCTCGGGATCCTCGGAGTGTTGTGGGTCGCCATGGCCTGGGTGCTGGTCAAACGAGACCTGCGGCTTTCTCGCCTCGAAGAGGATCTGGAGCATCTTCGCCTGCTGCGTCGCAAGGACGAACAGCTCGTGCAGGCGGAAAAGCAGTCGACCGTCGGCGTGCTCATGTCGGGCCTTGCCCACGAGATCGGGACGCCTCTGGGGGTCGTGTCCATGCGGCTGCAGCTCATGCGGCGCAAGTTCGGCGAAGACAGCGACGAGCACAAGACCTTGGACATCGCCCTGGCGCAGCTGAACCGGGTGACGGGACTGATCCGGCAGTTGCTGGATTTCGCGCGCGCCAAGCCTGGGCCGGAGCAGCCTGTGGACGTCCTTTGGGTTTGCCAGTCGGTCCGCGATCTGGTGGCGCCGCTGGCGCAAAGACGGGCCGCCACCTTGGAGCTGGAGATCCCGCAGGATCTCCCCAGGATCGCGGGCTCGCCCGACGGCGTCCAGCAGATCGTGCTGAACCTGGTCATGAACGCTTTGCAGGCGATCGGAGACGGAGGCAAGGTCCTGGTGTCGGCTCGCCAGGAAGGCGATCTGATCTGCGTGGACGTGGACGACGACGGTCCCGGCATTCCAGAAGATCTGCGGGCGTCGGTCTTCGATCCGTTCTACACTACCAAGAAACAGGGCGAAGGAACCGGATTGGGGCTGACCGTGGTGCTGGGGCTTGCGCGTCAGATGGGAGCCGCGATGGCGGTGGCGGCGAGTCCGTTCGGCGGTGCGCGGTTCGAAGTCCGATTCAAGATCTGGAGGACGTAAGGTGGCTCGTGCGGCGATGATCGATGTCGCGGTGGTCGACGACGTGAAGGACATGGCGCTGGTCCTGCGGGACCTGCTCGAGGCCGAAGGAATCCGCGCCGAGGCGTTCGTCGACGCCCGAGAAGTGCTCCTGCGCGCCCGCGAAGGCAAGGTGCGGGTGGTGCTGTCGGACGTGAACATGCCGGGCTTGTCGGGGATGGACCTGGTCCGCGAGATGCGTCGGGTCGACAATTCGCTACCGGTGCTGCTCATCACGGCGTTCGCCACCATGGACGCGGCCATGGAGGCCGTGCGCGCGGGCGCCTACCACTATCTGACAAAACCCGTCCAGGCCGACGACCTCCTGCTCTGGGTGAAGCGCGCGCTGGAGGAAGTGCGGATGCGTTCGGAGCTCGCGGGCCTCAAGGGCACCGACGAATCCCTGCACAGCCTGAATCCGTCGATGCAGAAGATCCTGGCGCAGGTGCCGCGCCTGGCCCAGCTGTCGGGAACCGTCATGGTCACCGGGGAGTCCGGGACGGGCAAGGAACGCGTTTCGCGCGCGCTGCATTTCCTGTCGCACCGCGCAGAGAAGCCCTTCGTGCCGGTGAACTGCGGGGCGATCCCCGAGAACCTGATCGAAAGCGAGCTGTTCGGGCACGAGGAGGGTTCGTTCACCGGGGCCGTGCGCACGCAGGAAGGGTTGTTCGAAGTCGCGGGCGAAGGCACCCTGTTCCTGGACGAGATCGGCGAACTGCCGCTGTCGATGCAGGCCAAGCTCCTGCGCGTGCTGCAGGAAGGTCGGTTCCGGCGGATCGGCTCGCGCAAGGAGCTGGAGTTCAAGGCGCGCGTGGTGGTGGCCACCAACCGGGACCTGGCCGAAGAAGTGAGGACCGGGCGGTTCCGCGAGGATCTCTACTACCGATTCAACGTGATCCCGGTGCACCTGCCGCCCTTGCGCGACCGCAGCGAAGACGTGATCCCGCTGGCGCAGAGGCTCTTGGACAGGCATTGCCAGAGATCGGGGATCCCCACGCGCAGGCTTTCCAAGGAAGCGCAGGCGCTTCTGATCGAGCATCGCTGGCCTGGCAACATCCGCGAGCTGGGCAACGCCATGGAACGCGTGGTGGCCTTCGCCGACAACGAGATCCTCCAGCCCGAGGACTTCGCGTTCCTCCGCTCCGAGAACGCGCGCATCGAAGGCGAAAACCCGCTGGAAAGCGATTGGCCGAGCCTCGAGGAGCTGGAACACCGCTACGTGGAAAAGGTGATGAAGAAGACCGGTGGCCATCGCGGGAAGACCTGCGAGATCTTGGGGATCGACCCGAAGACACTCTACCGCAAGTTGCGCGAGGGCTGAACGCGTTCTTTTTTTTTGGGTGACGGAATTCGACGGAGGGGCATCGGCCTTCGTTCCGCTCCATCAGGATGGGAACGCTCCACTGCGACCGACACCCCTCCGTCGAGTACGCGGTTTCACCAGTTTTCCATTGCGTCGATTTTCCGGGTTTCGACGGAGGGGCATCGGCCTTCGTTTCGCTCCATCAGGATGGGAACGCTCCACTACGGCCGACACCCCTCCGTCGAGTATGCGGGTTCGCCAGCGTTCCCTTGCGCCAATTCGCTGAAATTCGCCGGAAGGACGTCGGCTACGTGAGCTGCCGCTCGATCCGCAGCCGCTTGCCGCCCCAGATCGCGATCTCGCCTTGTCCGCCGCTGCGCCGTCCGGTGGCGCCGGATGCGGTGTCGGAAAGCAGACGCCTCCGTTGGGCGTCGGCCCAGGGACGGCGGCCTAGTCGTGTCCAGGCGCGATCCAGCAGCAGATCCAGTTCGGGGTCGGAAGCCGGATCCGGCAGGCTCGACAGATCGCAGGAAAATCCGTGGCTGTCGTCGTGGAGCCGGATCCTGTCGGCCAGGCGGGCCAGGGCGCGATCCAGGAACGGCTCCAGCGATTGGGCCGCGTCCGCCAGCGACGCGACGCGATCGGCGAAGCCGGGAAACTCCGATTCCAGCGAGGGGATGAGGCGCAGGCGCAGCAGGTTGCGGGCGTAGATCGGGTCCTGGTTGGACGAATCCTGTCGCGGAGCCCACCCGGCTTCGCGGCAGGCCTGATCGAGATCCTGACGCGGGATCGGGAGGAAGGGGCGCCAGATTCCGTCGGAGCGCAGGGCGTGGACGCCGCGCAGGCCCACCGGGCCGGCCCCGCGCAACAGGCGCAGCAGGACGGTTTCCGTTTGGTCGTCGCGGTGGTGGGCGGTGGCCAGGAGCGTGGCCGGACCCGCCGCTTGGCGGATGGCCGCGTAGCGCGCGGTGCGGGCGCGGGCCTCCAGGCCGGGGCCGTGGGACACCGCGGCGTCGAGTTCGGTCAGGGCGATGCCCAGGCGGCCGCAGAGTTCCCTGACCGACGCCGCGTCGCCGTCGGATTCGCTGCCCCGCAAGGCGTGGCGGGCGTGGAACGCCTGGATTCCGGTCGGGAAGGCATCCGGTAGGGCGTGGAAGGCCCGGGAAGCGGCCAACGCCAGGGCGCAGGAGTCCGCGCCGCCAGAAAGGCACAGCCCCAGCGGAGCGGTCCGCCAGGGCTCGGGAAGGGTTGCGCGACCCGCCAGGAGGGTCCGGGTCAGTCGCTCGAGCGTGGAAGGCTCGTGGGGGTCCACTTGGCTCCGTCGAGGGTGCGATAGAAGCAGCTGAACCGGTTGGTGTGGCAGGCCGCGTGGCCGTGTTGCACCACGCGAAAGCGCAGGGCGTCGCCGTCGCAATCCAGTTCGACCCCGATCACGTCCTGGACGTGTCCCGAAGTGAGGCCTTTCACCCAGACTTCCTTGCGCGAACGCGACCAATAGGTCATGCGTCCGGTGACCAGGGTCTGGACCAGGGTTTCGCGGTTCATCCAGGCGGCCATGAGGATCTCGCCCGAAGGATGGTCGCAGGCCAGCGCCAGGGCCAGCCCCTTGTCGTCGAACTTGACCGAATCCGCGGCGATTTCGGCGTCGGCGGCCGACACCTTGAAGATCGATGTCATTTTCTGGCGTGTCCTTGGCCGCGCACGACCCACTTGTAGGTGCAGAGGTCGGCGGCGCCCATGGGGCCGCGCGCGTGGAGCTTGTCGGTGCTGATGCCGATTTCGGCGCCCAGCCCGTACTCGCCGCCGTCGGCGAACCGCGTGGAGGCGTTCACCATCACGCTGGAGCTGTCGCAACCGGCCACGAAGCGGTCGGCCATGGCGGTGTCGCGGCACAGGATGGATTCGGTGTGGCCCGATCCGTGTTCGGAGATCCAGTCCAGGGCCTCGTCGAGTCCGTCGACTTCGCGCACGGCCAGGACCTTGGCGAGGTATTCCTCGTCCCAGTCGGAATCCGTCGCGGCCTTCCAGGCGAAGGCGGGCCATTTGGCGCGCACCGAATCGGATCCGCGCAGTTCCACCCCGGCTTCCGAGAGCGTCTTCAAGATCTCTTCGCCGAGCCTGGCGGGCATGGCCTTGTCGAACAGGAGCTTTTCCAGCGCGTTGCACACGCCGGGGCGCTGGACCTTGGCGTTGAAGACGACGCCGGGTGCCGTCAGGGGATCGGCCGTGGGATGCACGTACAGGTGGCACACACCCTTGTAGTGCTTGAGGACGGGGATCTTGGATTGTTCGGCCACGGCGCGGATGAGGCCCTCGCCTCCGCGGGGGATGACCAGATCGATCTCGCGGTCGCGTTGCAGGAGTTCGCCCACCAGGGCGCGGTCGGTCTCCTGCACCAGCTGCACGCAGTCGGCGGGAAGCCCGGCCGAAGCCACCGCCCGGGAGATGATGCCTCCCAGGATCCGGTTGGAATGGATGGCTTCCTTGCCGCCGCGCAGCAGGATGGCGTTGCCGCTGCGCAGGCACAGCCCGGCCGCGTCGGTGGTGACGTTGGGCCGCGATTCGTAGATGAAGAACACGACGCCCAGGGGCACCGAGACCTTCTCGATGGAAAGCCCGTCCTCGCGCACCTGGGACGACAGGATCCGTCCGACAGGATCCGGTTGCGAGGCGATCTCGCGAAGTCCCTTGGCCATCCCCTCGATGCGGGAAGGATCGAGCTTGAGCCGATCCAGCATGGCGGGCGAAAGCCCCGCCGCGGCGCCTTCCGCCAGGTCCTTGGCGTTCTCGGAAACGATTTCGTGGGTGGCGGCGACCAGCGCTTGCGCGATGGCTTCGATGGCCGCGTTGCGGGTGGCTGCATCCGTTCCGGAAAGCCGCCGGGAGGCCGATCTGGCCTTGCGGGCGTAACGCGCCGCGATCTCGCCCAATGTCTCGCTCATGGTGATTCTCCTCGCGATCGACAAAATGGATTCTCTTCTCTCCGGTCGGAAGAGAAGAAAGCCTTCGTCGACGGAGGAGAAGCGGTCTCTAGAACCTGCCCGACGGCTTCGGGTCGAGTTTTTCCATCTGCACCAGGGTGGAAACCGGGGTCTTCTGGAGGTATTCCTTCAGATTCTGGCGCATTTCCTTCCAGGTCGAATGGAGCGGGCACGGCTTGTCGTCCTGGCAGGTCTTCCAGCCCAGGGCGCATTCTTCGAACTGCGTGAGTCCGTCGATGGCCTCCACCACGTCCAGGAGGGTGATTTCTTCCGCGGGGCGGGCAAGACGGAATCCGCCACCGGGACCGCGCACGGAGTGCAGGATGTTGCGGCTGGCCAGGATCTTGAGGATCTTGGACAGAAACGGCGAAGGCAGATCTTCTTCGCGCGCGATGTCTTCGCCGCGCACGGGGGATTCGACGTTGCGGGACGCGATGTAGATCACGGCCCGGAGACCGTGCATGCAAGGCTTGCTGTAGATCATTGGGAAGACTCCGCTTCTGTCTGGAACTCGGTTCGCCGATCTTCAACAATACTATCGGATCGGCTGCTCATCATAGGATGAAACTAATAATCGATCTCATGCTCGGCGAGTCACCGCGGCGAACGGCAGCAGCGGAAACCGACGCCGATGCTCGTGCCGGCGGGGTTCGGGCGCCGGCGGGTGGATTTGTCGGCCAGCGTGTCGTACAGGTTCGCGAAGGCAGGGTAGTTGCGTTCGCGGCACCGGGCGGAAGGAAGAGCCTTGTCGGGCTGGTCCAGCTTGAGCCAGGTGCCTCCCCGCAGGGTCCCGACGTACGGGGTCGATTGGAAATCCGAAACACCCGTGTAGGCCCGCGTGGAATCGCGCGGGAGGGAATCCGGCGCGGTGTGGTAGACGTCGCGGGTCCATTCGGCCAGGTTGCCGGGCATGTCGAAGACGCCCCAGGCGGAAACGCAGCGAGGATCGCCCATGCTGCCCTTGGCCAGACCCGACGAATCTCCGGTGTTCAGGCGGCAGGCGTTCTGCAGCCATTCCAGCGAATCGCCGAACTGACCTGCTTCCAGCGAGCCGTAGTTCCAGAGCTGGCCCGAGGGAGAAGTCTCGCAGGCCCGAACCCACTGGCTGTCCGAACAGAGGTAGGCGTCCGCGAGAGCGCACTGCGCCTGGGCTTGTTCCCAGGTGACGGATCTTTGCACGGCACCGTCCTTGTTCCGATGCTCGTGGGATTCGATGCAATAGGTCTTGAGGCCGCCGGCGCCCTCCACGGGGACGTAACCGGAGTCGCAGGAGGCGTTGGACGATTTGGGCGCGGTGTCGGAAACGGCTTCGGACAGGGTGTCGTTGCCGGAATTGTCGCGCACGATCAGGCGCGCCTCGTAGGCTGTTCCCGGTCGCAGGTTCGGCCAGCGCCAAGTCCATTCGGAGCCGTTCCAGGCGAAGCGGCTGGCTTGCCCGGAGATCGGCCACGAAACGCCTTGGACGAATCGGGCGGGACCTTCCTTGAGGAGATCGACGGTGTCCACCGCGACGCCGTCGAGGACCACCGTGTAGCTGCGGATGTGGTGGTTGGGAAACCCGGTCAGAGGCGTCTTGTTGGAAGAGTCCCTGTCGAAGGTGTCGGTCGCCGCGGTCCACGTCAGCTGCAGGACGTTGGCGGCGGGCGTCGTGTCAGCGAAGTCCGACGGCGTGGAGGGAAACAGCGAATCGCGCGTGGTGAAGTTCATGGACGTGGTCGTGCTGGAAAGGCCGCTGACGTCGGTCGCCACGAGCACGTAGGAGTAGTCCTGGAGGTAGGCGAGCGGGCCGAGTTCGAGCCGGAACTGGCGCTTGGAGGTATCCTGCAGGTCCGCATCCGGAAGGAACGCCGATTCGACCTCGTTCTTGACGGAATCCGTCGCACTGAGGCCGCGCCACCAGCGGACCTCGATCGAGCGGAGAGGGCCTTTGAACTCTTCGTCGAACAGGTTGACCTTGTCCTGAGGGCGATCGAACCGGAGCACCGCCTTGGTCTGCCCGATGGAATCGGCGATGGCGGGAATCGTCGGGGGGTATTCGTCGCCCAGGAACACGCGCAACGGGACCGGGCGACCGGCCTGGTCCTTGTCGTAGCGCAGCCAGACCGAGAAGTAGTAGACCGTGTCGGTCCGGACGGAATAGCCTTGCAGCCCTGGCTTGCCGGACTTGTCCCGGAAGTACGAACTGGGGATTTCCCAGCTCGTGTCCCGCGTCGACAGCTTGGCCAGAAGGGATGCGGAAATCCCGGACAGGTCCAGGTCGCCGGTGCCGCTGACGAGCTTGGCGTCGGCCAGGGCGTTGGGGATGGTGTCGGAGAAGATGAAGATGCCGTTGAGCCCGTTGGTGTCCACGGGCGCCTCCCAGAACAGCTTCCAGCCGGAAAGCGATTCGGGGTAGGTTCCGTCGGCGATGGCCTTCTTCGCGTCGGGCGCAAGATCGCGGAAGTTGAGCGCGCTCACGTTCCGATTCTGCGGGTAGAGCGGATCGGGGGAGTTGGGAGCGCAAGAAAAGAAAACCCCGAGCGCCAAAGCACCCAGGGTTTTCAAGAAAACTCGACGGAATCGCATGTCAGGGAAAATAGATCCCTGCGGCGCTTCAGGCTTCCGCGACGACGGAAACCTTCTGGCGCTTGCGATCGAGGCGTTCGAACTTCACCACGCCTTCGGACAGGGCGAAGATGGTGTAGTCCTTGCCCAGACCGACATTGCGGCCAGGATGGAACGTGGTTCCGACCTGACGGATGATGATGTTGCCGGCGATGACCTTCTCGCCGCCGTACTTCTTGACGCCGCGGTACTGAGGATTGGAATCGCGGCCGTTGGCGGTGGAGCCGCCGCCCTTTTTGTGAGCCATGGCTTATGCCTCCTGCTTCTGCTTGCGCAGCTGGTTCTTCTTGACCTTCGCCGCCTTGGGCAAGCCCTGGGCGATCTTCTCGGCGCGAGTGATCGCGGGACCGGAAGGCGTGTGGCGGGTCGCCCAAGCGGCGGCGCGCTTGCGGGCGAACTCGATGCGAGTCGCTTCGGCGGCGGCCTTCTGGGAGCCGGCGGTCAGGCCGGTGATCACCACTTCGGTGAAGTTCTGGCGATGACCGCGCAAGCGGCGGAAGCCCTTGCGACGCTTGCGACGGAAGACCATGACCTTGTTGGTCTTGCCGTGCAAAAGGACCTCGGCAGAGACCTTGGCACCAGCGACGACAGGAGTGCCGACCTGAGTGGCGGCGCCGTCGTTGGCGAGAAGGACCTGATCGAAGGTCACGGTGGTGCCGAGCTCGGCCTGCATCAGAGGCAGGCGGAGGATCTGGCCGGCGTTCACCTTGAACTGGAAGCCGGAAGCTTGGATGACGGAGTACATGGGCAAATGTCCTGGTTGTCCCGTTTTTCGTGGAGGGGGAGGAATGTAAGTCCTTGCCAACACTTGCGTCAACACCGATGGAAAAGAAACTTCAAACCGGGGGTGGCAAGCCGATCTATTTTTGCGTCCATGAGTCCGGTCACTGCTGGGCAATCCCAGTTTTCTGAATATGGCGCGATCGTCGTTTTGCTGTTGATGACGGTCGCGGTTGTCTTTGTCCTGATGTTCCTGGTCCGCATGATCACGCGAGTGTTCAGCCGGATCCAGACCACGCCAGGCAAACTGAGCACCTACGAATGTGGCGAAGCTCCCGTCGGGCCGGCGTGGTTTCGCTTCAACAACCGATTCTACCTGGTCGCGATCCTGTTCCTGATCTTCGATGTGGAAATCGCCCTGATGATGCCCGTGCTGGTCCGGTACACGTCGTTTCTGCAGGATGGAACCGGTGCCGCCGTGCTGGTCAAGGTCGTCGTGTTCGCCGGGACCCTGCTCTTGGGTCTGGTCTACGCCGCCAAGAAAGGCGACCTGGAGTGGAACAAATCCATCGGTGTCGATCAGGGAGCCAAGGAATGAACGACATCGCCTCCGCCGCGGTCAAGCCGGGCAACCACGAAGACGAGCAGATCATCTTGACCTCGGTCGACGATTTCCTCAACTGGGGCCGCGAAAACTCCCTTTGGTACCTGCTGTTCGCCACCGCCTGCTGCGGGATCGAACTGATGCAGACCGGTGGCCCCCGCTACGATTGGGATCGGCTGGGCATGATCCCTCGTCCCACGCCCCGCCAAGCCGACCTCATGGTCATCGCAGGGACCATCACCCACAAGATGGCCTCCCGCGTGAAAACGCTCTACGAACAGATGGCCGAACCTCGTTGGGTGATTTCCATGGGATCTTGCGCCAACGCCGGCGGACCGTTCAGCAAGTTCAGCTATTCCGTGCTCAACGGGGTGGACAAATACATCCCCGTCGACATCTACGTGCCGGGTTGCCCGCCGCGACCCGAGGCGCTCATCGACGGTGTCCAGGCGCTCAAGGAGCGGATCCACAAGTACAAGACCTTCGGGACTCGGGAAACCGAGCCGGTCACCATCCAGTAACAATCCAACCACAGGCGTCACGGGAGAGAAAAACCCGTTGCGCCGCCGTCGGGGGACGTCTACATTAGTCCCGACCGGCATTCCGATCGTTCGGGAGGTTTTTTCATGCGTCGCGCTATCGTCATCTTGTCACTTCTGGCTTCGGCCACCATGGCTGCAACCCAGCTGATTTCGTCGGGCGGAGAGGTTCCCCTCTATGCCAACCAAAAGCGTGCGGTGAACGAAAAGGCCGTCTACACGGCCACTTCCACCGAAACCTTCGTGGAAGTCAAGCGCGCCGGCGGCATGGTTCTGCTGCGCACCAAGGATGGCCAGGAGCTTTGGGCCGAATCCAAGATGGTCAAGGCCTTCAACGCCACCCAGGGCGCCTCCATGGACCTTGGTGCCGGCAAGATCGACGGCTATCTGGACAACCCCCAGGCCGTTTACATCTTGCAGGAAGACGCCGACGCCATGGCCGGCCTGACTCTCGAACGTTCGTTCGTCGAAGCGATCCAAGGCAACATGGATCGCGAGAAGACGGAAAAGCGCAACTCCGAAAACAACTAACGGCGGCTGCGCGGGCGCACTGGCACCCATTCGGGTGCCCCGCCTGCTTTGTGATGCCGTAGCGGTCTCACGATCTTCCCCACTCGCCGTCCCGGCGCGGACGGCTTCGGGGTCAGATCGCTTCGATTGCATCCCGCTCGCACGCTTTTAGCGACATCCACAGATTTGAACCGGACCTAGCTTCGCTGGTCCGGTTTTCTGTTTCTTGGCCGTAGGTCGTCGGCGTCGTCAGGGGGAGGGAAGGCCCCGAGGGGGCAGTCTTTCGTAGGGGCGATTCATGAATCGCCCTGGACGGAAGATGCCGAGGAGACCGTGGCCGTGGGGCAAGAAACGGAAACGCCGCTCCGGCTGCGGGGCGGCGTTCGTAGAGGCGATTCGCGAATCGCCCAGAGGTTAGAGGCCGACGCTTTCGATGACGGGGATGGCGCGATTCAGGAGGTGGACGGCGAGGCCCTTGTCGGGGCCCTGGAAGTGCGTCAGGAGCCAATCCTTGAGGAAGTACATCTCGTTCATGGACATGACGATCCGGCCGTCGCGGGCTTCGCAGCGCAAGTCGCGGATCTGGTTCAGAAGGCGTTCGTGTTCTTCGGAGTGGCCACTGACACCCGCGTATTTGGTGTCGGCCATGAACTTCTCCTCGACGGAGAAGTGGAACCGGGTGTATTCGAACAGCTCCGAGAGCGCTTCGGTGATGGCTTCCTGGCCGCGCCCGTGGCGCATCATGTCGTAGATGCCGTTGACCAGGTCGAACAAACGCCGGTGCTGTTCGTCGATTTCTTCGACTCCGGTGAGGTACTCGTCCTTCCAGCGCAAGAGCGACATCGCGACCTCCGTTGGGGTTGTCCAGTTCCACAAGGAACCCCGTTGCTTCAAATATAGGACCTTTGAGTCCGTTGGAGACAGGTTTGTCGGCGCCCGGAAGTCGTCATTGGAACACCGAGGGTGGTTCCGGAAAGGCCGAACTGTTCTTCCCGTTCTTCTTCACCAGGTAGAGCGCGTCGTCCGCGAGTTGGATCAACTGCTCGCCATCCTCCGCATCGTCCGGATACAGGGCGATCCCGATGCTCGCGCCGAGCTGGATCTGGTCGCTTTGGATCAAGAAGGGCGCGTGGAGCGCGGACAAGATCCGACCTGCCAGGACCTGTGCGCCTTCGCGTCCCTCGATGCGTTGGGCGATCACCACGAACTCGTCTCCGCCGAACCGGGCCACCAGATCGGAATCGCGGACCACCGTGAGCAGACGGGACGCCACTTCCTGCAGGATCTGGTCGCCGGCATCGTGTCCCTTGGTGTCGTTGACCGCCTTGAATCCGTCGAGGTCCATGTAGAGGATCGCGAACTGGTGCTTGTGGCGGCGAGCCAGCGGAAGGACCTTTTCCATGAACCGGATGAACAGACGGCGGTTGGCCAAACCGGTGAGGGTGTCGTGGTGGGCGAGCGCGAACTGTTCCATGTTCTGTTCGAACAGGAGCTTTTGCTTGTTCAGCAGCCGCGACAGCGTGGACGGGAAGATCAGCAACAGTCCCCCGAACAGCAGGATGTACCCGGTCCGGTACACCTGGCACTCGATGTTTCCGCACACCAGCTTGGGAGCGATCCGGGGGTCGAACAGCGGGTAGGCGACCGTGAAGAGGATGTTCATGGCCAGCACGCAGTACAGGGTGGCCAGCACGATCAGGCGTCGGTCGTTCTGCAGAGCCGCCAGGAAGAGAATGATGGGGTACAGAAGGAGCGTCGCGGTGGTGACCGGCGTCAAGGTGGAGTTGTAGTAGGTGTCCAACGCGTTGTAGAGCGTGAGGAAGGTCAGATCGACGAGCGTGTAGACGTAGCGCAGCCACGGGGTGGGTCGGCGCTCCAGGATGCGGCGGGAAACGAATCCGTTGAGGGCCAGGGCGATGGTGATCAGGCCCAATCCCCAGGTTCCCACCGGACTCTTCTGGTAGAAATGGACCACCAGCAGGAACACCACCACCAGTCCGTAGAGGGCCCAGTGGAAGATCCAGGCGAACCGCTCCCCGCGCAGATCTTCTTCCCTTTGGAGCGTCGCCAGGATGTCCGACGACAAGCCGTTGAACTCGAAGAATCCCGTGTCGGGCTCGGCGGGCTTCACCATGGACTTGTTCCGGAAGGCCGTGTCAGCCGGGAGGAGCCGGGGCGCAGGAGACACCGTCGACGGTTCGAGGCGCGCGTGGCCGTCGAGGGTTGAACGGGATCCTGTGGTCTGGGTGAGAACGTGGAGCGCATGCCGTCACATCAGGATACCATTCCCGCCCGGGGAGCATGCAAAAGCCCCGCCTCCGGTGATCCGGAGACGGGGCTGGAAGGATTCGGTCGACGCGACATGCGCTTCGCACATCTTCGCCACCATCTCGCGATGGTGGCTGCGCGCGCTGATGTCGCTCTTATTCCTCGACCGAAGGTCTGCGCGACATGCGCTTCGCACGCCTTCGCCACCATCTTGCGATGGTGGCTGCGCGCGGAGGTGTCGCTCCTACTCTTCGACCGACGGACGTCGCGACATCCGCTTGCGCTCGTTCTCGTCGAGGTACATCTTGCGGATGCGGATGGATTCCGGGGTCATCTCGACGATTTCGTCGGTGTTGATCCAGGTGATCGCGTCTTCCAGCGTCATCGGGCGCGGCGGAGTGAGCACGATGTTGTCGTCGGAACCCGAAGCGCGCATGTTCGTGAGCTTCTTGCCCTTGACGATGTTCACGACCAGATCGTCTTCGCGGCAATGTTCGCCGATGATCATGCCGGTGTAGACCGGTACGCCCGGGCCGGTGAACATGGAGCCGCGATCCTGGAGGTTGAACAGCGAGTAGCCGGTGGTCTCGCCGTCTTCCTTGGAGATGATCGCGCCCAGCACGCGCTCGGCGATTTCACCCTTGAGCGGTTCGTAGCCCTTGAAGATGTTCTGCATCACGGCGTAGCCGCGCGTGAGCGAAAGCAGCTTGGAGCGCAGGCCGATGAGGCCGCGGGAAGGAATGTGGTACACCACGTTGGTGGCGTTGCCGTGCGATTCCATGTGGACCATGTCGCCGCGGCGCGAGCCCAGCTCCTGGATGACCGGGCCCTGGTGTTCGGTGGGGACGTCCACGGTGAAGATCTCGATGGGTTCGCAGATCTTGCCGTCGACTTCCTTGAGGATCACCTGGGGGCGACCCACGGCGAACTCGTAGCCTTCGCGACGCATCTTTTCGATGAGGATGGACAGGTGCAGGACGCCGCGTCCGCTCACCAGGAACTTGGAGGGGTCGGCCTGCTGTTCCACGCGCAGGGCCACGTCGCCGAGCGATTCGCGGCGGAGCCGCTCGCCGATCTGGGTGCTGGTCACGAACCGACCTTCGCGTCCGGCGAACGGCGAGTCGTTGACCTGGAAGATCATGCTGATCGTGGGAGGATCGACCGTGATGCGCGGCTGGATGTTCGGGTTTTCGGGATCGGTGATGGTGTCGCCGAGTTCGAAATCCGGCACGCCCGCGAGCTGCACGATCTGGCCGGGGCCCGCGTCGGGCAGCTCGGTGAGCTTGAGGCCCTGGTAGGCGTAGATCTTGGTGCAGCGCGTGCGCTTCACCGATCCGTCGGGCTGGGAAAGGCCGATCGTCTGGTTGACCTTGATCGAGCCTTCCTTGATGCGTCCGATGGCCAGGCGTCCCAGGAACTCGGAATAGTCCAGCGAGCTGATGAGCATTGAAAGCGGAGCGTTCACGTCGCCCTTGGGGGACGGGATCTTTTCCACGATCATGTCCAGCAGGGGGACGAAATCGGAGTCTTCCTGGTCCATTTCGCGACGGCAGGTTCCGTTGCGGGCCGCGGCGTAGATGTGGGGGAAGTCGAGCTGCTGGTCGTTGGCGTGGAGCTCGATGAACAGCTCGAACACCTTGTCGAGCGCTCCGTGCGGATCGCATCCGGGGCGGTCGATCTTGTTGATGACCACGATCGGCTGGAGCTTGAGTTCCAGCGCCTTCTGCAACACGAAGCGAGTCTGGGCCATGGGGCCGTCGAACGCGTCGACCACGAGCAGAACGCCGTCGACGGTGGACAGAACCCGTTCGACCTGGCCGCCGAAGTCGGCGTGTCCCGGCGTGTCCACGATGTTGATGAAGTTGCCCTTGTAGGAAATCGACGTGTTCTTGGAGAGAATCGTGATTCCGCGTTCGCGTTCGAGGTCGTTGTTGTCCATCACGCGTTCGGCGACGTCCTGGTTCTCCCGGAACGCGCCTCCCTGGCGAAGAAGCTGGTCGACAAGGGTTGTCTTCCCGTGGTCGACGTGCGCGATGATGGCGACGTTTCTGATTTTGCTGGATTCGATCATTGAGGGGGCCAAAGTAGCTTCAGAATGCACGACTCGGCCAGCGATTCCGCAGTTTGAGCTGATTTTGGAACCTGCCGACGGCATCCTGGCGGGTGGCCACTCCTTGCTCGGCGTCCCCAAAGAATCGATTCTTGATTCCCTTTTAGCGGGGATTTCTGTTATCGAGTGATCCGGAAAGGAGAATCAATACCGAGGACTGGAATGTCGCGAATGCCAATCGAATCGACATGGGCGGAAATCGGGCCTCGCTCGATCAGGACCAGGAATTCGGCGAGGGAAGCCGGAGCGCCTTCGGCTTCGCCTTCCACCTTCCCGTCCCAGTTGTTGCGGACCCAGCCGGTCAGCCCCAACCCGTTGGCGCGATCGAGGGTGAAGGCGCGGAACCCCACCCCCTGGACATCGCCGGAAACGAGGAAATGCACGCGGCGGCGGTGGCGTTGTCCGCTTGTGGTTGCAACTTTGGCTTCCATGTGGAACAAATATGAAGTCTGGGCCTACCGTCTGGCGGCCCTTGGCTGGATGGGGCTCATTTTTTTGCAATCCTCCAAGCCGGGCTCGCAAATCCGGATCCAGCCGCCCGTGGACAAAGCGATCCATATGGGCGCTTTTGGCGTTCTGGCGTTCTTGCTGGCCCTGGGAGCCGGGCGGCGCCTGGAGCGCCATGTGGTGTGGGCGATTCCATTGGCGATCGCCGTGTTGGGCGGGCTGGACGAGTTCCACCAGTCGTTTTCGCCGGGGCGTTCGGTGAGCATCGGGGACGTGGTGGCCGATTTTCTGGGCGCATTGGCGGCCACGGTCGCTTGGTGGCTGGCGCGGCGGCAAGGAATGGAGCGGGCGAAAGAGGCGTAGAGCACCGGCAAGGCGAGTTGGATAGCCACGAAAAAAGAACGGCGATGATACGTGATCGATTCCAGATATGTTGGTGCGATTTGTCGTGAATTCAAGTGCCGGTTCCCGCTGGGTGGCATTACTTTAATCGGGAATGACATCGATAACCTACCGACGCCGCCTCCTTACGATCATGCCCATTCTGGGCGTGGTGGTGGCTCTGGTCGCGTTCTTTTTCCTGCGCAATCGCGAGATCGATGTCGTTTCCGTGGCGCCTGTCCCGGAACCCGCAGCCCCGATTCGTTTTGGGTTTTCGCTGGATACGGTCCAATTGATGGACACCGTGGTTCCGCATGGTGCGACCTTTGCCGGGCTCATGGCCTCCTTCGGGTGGGCCTCCAACGCCACCCACAGGTTGGTGCAGGCCAGCCAAGGCGTGTTCGACCTGCGGGGGCTGCGTGGCGGTCGGCCGCTGCACTTGGTTCACGACACCACCGGTCGTCTCCGGCATCTTGTCTACGAGCACGACCAATTCCAGTGGGTGCGGTTCGACTTGGACACCGCCAAACCGCAGGTCCTGCGTGGATCCCACGAAGTCGATACGCTCGAGCGCACGGTAGGCGGAACGATCCAGTTGAGCCTCTGGAACAATCTCACCGCGCAAGGCCATTCGCCGGAGCTGGTGGGCAAGGTGGCCGACATCCTGGCTTGGCAGGTGGACTTCTTTTCGGTGCAACCGGGCGACAAATTCCGAGTGGTCTACAAGGAGTTCCTGGTCGACGGAAAGCCTGCGGGGATCGGGGACATCGATGCCGTTTCCTTCGAACAAGGCGGAAAGGTTTCCAAGGCGTTCCTGTTCCGCCACGAAGACAAGGGTGGCTACTACGACGCCAACGGATCGCCGTGCAAACGCCAGTTCTTGAAGGCTCCGCTGCAGTTCTCGCGGATCTCGTCCCACTTTTCCCGTGGACGCATGCACCCGGTGCTGCGCATCGTCAGGCCCCACCACGGCGTGGATTACGCCGCCCCGTCGGGCACGCCGGTGATGAGCGTGGGCGACGGCACGGTGATCGCACGCGGTTGGGACGCGAAAGGCGGCGGCAACTACGTCAAGATCCGGCACAATGCCACGTTCACGACTGTCTACATGCACTTGAAGGCGATCGCGGCGGCGGCTCGGCAAGGTGGACGGATCGCCCAGGGCGAGGTCCTTGGTTGGGTTGGATCCACCGGATTGTCGACAGGGCCGCACCTGGACTTCCGGTTCTTCCGCGATGGTCGCCCGGTGAACCCTCTCACGGTGGAGCTTCCTCCGGCGCCACCGCTCCCGGATGCCTTGCGGACCGAATTCCTGGCCCATGCGGCGAAGGTTTCGGCCACCCTGGACGCCGTGGCCGCCGACTTCCGACCGGCCCCTGCGGAAAAGAGCTGAAGAGGCGAAGCGTCAGTTTCTGGTGTAGACGGTGCGGACCTCGGAAGAGCTCGAGCCGGATTCGGTGAACTCGAATTTGACCGTCACGGTGGTGAAGCTCGTGGCAGTCACGGCTTCACGCCTCAGCGGCATCGTTCCAGAAACGGTGGCGCTGCCCATGGCATTTCCGCAGGCTTCGGACGAATCCTTCGCATCGGAGGAGTATCCTCGCGAATTGACGAGGACAGGGGTGAGCATGAGATTGTCGCCAAGAGTGGAGTAGCTGCCCGAGTCTTCGGAAACGAGGCACTTCTTGAAATAGCTGCGATAGCTGAAGGTCTCGCCTTTGAAGACGTACCGTTTGCGCAACTCCGAACCTTCGTAATGGCTCCAGGAGCCGTCGAGGCTGGTTGCGGACGGGTTGGCCGTGGATGCGGGGTTGCCGGAATCCGAATCGCCGCAGGCGACAAGGAGGATCGAGGCGAGAAAAGAGGTTGCGATAGGGGCGCGGAGCATGGCGGAAAATTAGGATATCCAGGCGAGGAGCGCCTACGGAGGCATTTGATGCCATGAAACGGTCCGATCCTGGAAGGAACCGACTCGCGACCTACCTTTCCACGTCTTATGAGCCAGAAGATCCAGCCGCCCAAAGGTACCCGCGATTTCTACCCCGCCGACATGGCGATCCAAAACCACATTTTCGGTGCTTGGCGCCGCGTGTGCGCGCGTTTCGGATTCCAGGAGTACGAGGGGCCCTCGTTCGAACATTTGGAGATGTACACGGGCAAGTCCGGCGACGAGATCGTGGGCCAGCTCTACAACTTCACCGACAAGGGCGGGCGCGACATCGCGTTGCGTCCGGAAATGACGCCAACCCTGGCGCGCTTGGCCAACCAGTTGGGACGGAATCTGCGCAAACCCGCCCGTTGGTTCTCGCTCCCGCGCCTGTGGCGCTACGAAAAGCAACAGCGCGGACGGCTGCGCGAGTTCTTCCAGCTCAACATGGACATCTTGGGTTCCGACAACGTGTCGGCCGACGCCGAGCTGATCGCGGCCGCCTGCCGCATCTGCGAAGAGCTGGGCCTGAAGAGCGGCGACGTGGTCGCGCGCATTTCCAGCCGACGCCTGATCTCCACGCTGCTGGACGAACTTGGCTGCACCGACAAGCCTCCCGTGTACCTTGCGCTGGACCGCCGCGAAAAGCTGCCTCGCGAGGACTTCGTGAAGGGGCTGGGCGAAGCCGGACTGACCGAAGACGGAATCCGTCGCCTGGACGCGCTGTTCGACGCGAAGTCGCTTGCCGAAGTGACGGATCTTGTCTCGTCGGACGATGCCAAGGCGGCCTTGGCCGAACTGGAAACGTTGTTCCAGCTGCTGGCCGCGCACGGTGTGGCCGACTGGTGCAAGTTCGACCCGACCGTGGTGCGCGGGCTCGCCTATTATACCGGCGTGGTCTACGAACTGTTCGACGCGG
>Ga0116187_1001610_pt1 | contig 23548 bp, 22 predicted proteins | sample AD_JPNNA6_MetaG_FD_89755 | JGI IMG/M metagenome (GOLD analysis project Ga0116187, IMG submission 89755) | Active sludge microbial communities of municipal wastewater-treating anaerobic digesters from Japan - AD_JPNNA6_MetaG | ecosystem: Engineered > Bioreactor > Anaerobic > Digestate | place... | reverse complement strand
TGGTCGTGGTCGTGGTCGTCTCGGTGCTGTCACAGACCGCGGCCGCCGACTGATACGTCGCCTCGGAATCGGTGAGTGCCGCGTCGACCGTCCGCTGCGCGTCGAGGACGGCCTGCTGCGCATAGCGCAGCGCGGCGGCGTCGGTCGCGGCGGTACCCGAAGCGGAGGAGCCCGACGTCGTGGTCGATGCGGGCGAAGGGGTCGCGGTGGCCGCAGCGGCCGTGGTGACGGTGGTCGTGGCGGTGCGGGCACCGGTGACCGACGACGCGGTGGGAGCGGCGCCGGCGCCACCGGTGCTGGTGGGTTCGCCGTCGAGCGCCTTGGACAGGGTGAGCTCGGCCTGGGCGAGCGCTGCCTGCCTGGTGTGGAGTGTCCGTTCGAGGCTCGCCGTGTCGACCGTCGCCAGTGTCTGGCCCGTCACGACCTCATCGCCGACCGCCACCGCCACCGAGGCGACGGTGCCGCTGATCGGGAAGGCGACCGCGGCCTGGTTCACGGCCTCGACGGTCGCGACGCCGTTGAGGACGGCCTGGACATCGTGTGTGCCGGCAACGGCGGTTCGGTAGTTCAACGCCTCCGATCCGGACGCGTTGACCGCGACGAACCCCGATGCGACGAGGGCAACCGTGGTGAGACCGACGAGGCCCCACCGGGCTCGGCGGGTCCGCCAGAACGGGACGACCCCGTCGGGGTCGGGAAACAGCGACGACAACCGCGCGTCGGCGGTCGTGGGGCGGGTCGAAGCGGGGGCGTCGGTCATGTCCTATTCGTTCCTCAACGCGTCGATGGGGGTGAGTTTGGCGGCGCGGGTGGCGGGGAAGACGCCGAAGCCGACACCGATGGCCATGGCCATGGCGATGGCGGCGAGGCAGGCGGGGATGGAGACGAGCACTTGGGAGTCGGTGAAGTGGGGGAGTACTTCTGCGCCGATGATGCCGAGTGCCACGCCCAAGATGCCGCCGGCGAGGCCCAAGATGAGGGCTTCGACGAGGAATTGGCGGCGGATGAGTTGGGGGCGGCCGCCGAGGGCTTTGCGGAGGCCGATCTCGCGGGTTCGTTCGGTGACGGAGACGAGCATGATGTTCATGACGCCGATGCCGCCGACGAGGAGGCTGATGATGGCGATGCCGGCGAGCATGACGGTCATGGTGTCGTCGACGGTGGAGGCCGCCGTCAGGATCGACTCCTGGGTGGCGATCGAGAAGTCGGCGTCGCTGGAGTCGGAGATGCCGTGAGTGTTCAACAGCAGCCGATCGGTCTCCTGGTAGGCCGCTGACAGTGTGTCGGCGGAGGTGGCTTTGACGTAGATGCTGGAGACGGAGTTGCGGTTGGTGCCGCCGACGAGGCGTTGGGTGTAGGTGGAGAGCGGGACAATGGCGAGGTCGTTGTTGGAGGTGGACTCCGACGACGACAACTCGTCGAGGATGCCGATGACGGTGAGCTTCGTACCGTTGTAGGAGACGGTTTGGCCGACGGCGTTGCCGGTCGGGAACAGTTCGGTCGCGGTGTCCGGCCCGAGGACCACGACGGCGGCCGCGTCGGCCTCGTCGGTGTCGGCGAGGAATCGTCCGGTCGACACGTCACGCGAGCGCACCTCCGACCAGCTCTCGGTCGTGCCGGTGAGCGTGGTGGTCCAGTTGGTGGTGCCTTGGACGAGTGAGACCGAGGTGGTGGAGACGCCGGCGACGGCTTGTACGTCGGGGGCGACGTTGTTGGATTCGAGGGCGGCGACGTCGGTGGTGGTGAGGGTGGACGCGGTGCCGAAGCCGCCTCGGGTGCCGGTGCTGGCGTCGGTGGTGCTGCCGGGCGATACGACCAACAGGTTGGTGCCGAGTTCGTTGATCTGGTCGTTGATCTGGGCTTGGGCGCCTTGGCCGAGGCCGACGGTGAGGACGACGGCGCTGATGCCGATGAGGATGCCGAGCATGGTGAGCGCCGAGCGGAGCCGGTGGGTACGGACCGCCTCGAACGCGCTGCGGAGCGTGTCTCGCCAGCTCATGTCGGTTCCGCCGGCATCGAGTCGCCCGGCGCCCAGATTCGGCCGTCGCGCACTTGGATGACGCGTTCGGCTCGTTCGGCGACGTCGGGTTCGTGGGTGATGAGGACGATGGTGCGTCCGTCGGTGTGGAGCTCTTCGAGGAGTCCGAGTACGTCGTCGGTGGAGGTGGAGTCGAGGTTGCCAGTGGGTTCGTCGGCGAGGATGAGTGCGGGTTCGGTGACGAGGGCTCGGGCGACGGCGACGCGTTGTTGTTGGCCGCCGGACAGTTCGCCGGGTCTGTGGTTGGCGCGGTTGGCGAGGGAGACCTTGTCGAGTGCGGCCATGGCGCGTTGTCTGCGTTCGGCGGGTGGGGTGCCGGCGTAGATGAGGGGGAGTTCGACGTTGCGCCAGGCGGGGAGGTAGGCGAGCAGGTTGAATTGTTGGAAGACGAATCCAATGAGGAGGTTGCGAACGTCGGCGAGGTGGTTTTCGTCGAGGGTGCCGACGTCGTGGCCGGCGAGGCGGAACTGGCCGCCGGTGGGGACGTCGAGGCAGCCGAGGATGTGCATGAGGGTCGACTTGCCGGAACCGGATGGCCCGGTGATGGCGACGAACTCGTTCTGCTCGATCCGGAGGGTCACCCCGGCGAGGGCGGCGACTTCGACGTCTCCGGTGCGGTAGAGCTTGGTCACGTCGGTCAGCTCGATGACCGGGACGGTCCCAGGTGGGGTGACCGGGCGAGTCGGCCTGACGGTCGTCGCAGTCATCGGCTCGCTCCCGTCGCTCCGGCGCCGGTCGGAGCGCCGGTCGGGGCCCCCGCGGCAGCGTTGCCGACACCCCGACCCGGGAAGCTGATCACGACCTGCTCGCCGGCCTTCAGCCCCGAGGTGATCTCGGTCATGCCGCTGGCCGTCAGCCCGATCGTGACCGATCGGGTCTCGGTGGCGCCGTCGGCCGAGCCGTCGGTGCTGACCGTCACGCTCGAGCCGGTGTCGTCGGTGGAGACCGCTCGCGTCGGGACCTGCAGCACGTCGGTTCGCTCGGCCGTCACGATGTCGGCCGTCACCGACGACCCGACGTAGAACTGGTCGGTGGCACCGGTGAACGAGACGACCACCTGGTAGGCGGCGACACCAGAGCTGGCATCGGCGATCCGACTCACCTCCGTGACCGATCCGGTGGCGGTCGCCCCGCTGGCGCCCGACTGCGTCGTGCCGGTCCCGCTTCCGCCGCCCCCGAGCTCAGTCGGGAATCCACCGGTCGGGAAGCCGCCGGAGGGGAGTCCGCCGCTGGGGAACCCGCCGAACCCGCCGCGTCGGTTGGAGGAGCTCGTCGTCACCGCGACGTCGACGGTCTGGCCCACCTCGATGCTGTCGATGTCGGTGCTGTCGACGGAGACCTCGACCTCGAACCGACCGCTGCTGACCACTTGGATCTGGGCCGTCGAGGAGGACGAGCCGGTCGACTGGTTCACCGACGGGAGCGCAGCAGTCGAGCCGCCACCGGTCGCAGAGGAGCGACCCGAACCCGTCCCTGATCCCGTGAGGGTCGTGCCGCCCTGCCCGCCGCTCGACAACTCCTCGCCGACGGTGAGGTCGACACTCGCAACGGTGCCGTCGAAGGTCGCCACGAGCGATGCTCCGGCAAGTGCCTCCGTCGCGGTGGCGAGCGTGTCGTTGGCCGTGGCGATCTGTGCGATGTCGGCGGCGATCTGTTCGTCGGACGCATCGGCGTCCTGGTCGTCGGCGAGCTTCGCCTCGGCGTCGGCAACCGCCGACTCCGCCGACGTGACCGCAGCGGCCAGCTCCGACGAGTCGATCGTCGCCAGTACCTGCCCGGCCGTGACGGTGTCCCCGGCGGCGACGTTCACCGCGGTGACGGTGCCCGACGACGAGAAGCTCAGGTCGTCGGTCTGGGCGGCGGCGACGGTTCCCTCGGCCGACACCGTTTCGTTCATGGAGCCACTGGTGACCTCCACCAGCTGGTTCGTCGGCGCGACAGCGGTCGCCGTCGTGGTGGTGTACGTGTCCTCACGGATGCCGAACCACCAGACGGCGACGGCGACCAGCGCGATCGCCGGCATGACCACGAAGGGGTGAAGGAGGCGCCGTCTCACGATCGGCCCGCGGAGGAGGTGTGTCGTACCTGCATGGAAACGAGCATCGGGCCCGTTCCTGGGAGTTACCTGAGAGCGATCGGGGAGTTCGTCCGGTGTTCTGCCGATTCCTCAGAGAACCCTCAGAACCGACGGCCGTGCATCTTGTCGAAATCGGTGGAACAACTCAGCACTTCCCCAGGAAGGTCTGAGGAACCGGGCCGATCGTTGTCGCCATGAGCTACGAATCCATGCCGACCCAGCCGCCGACCGATCCGCCGCAACCGCCCAGCGCGACGCCGGTCCAACCGGCCGCCGACGCGAAGCCCAGTGGGCCGACCGCCAAGACCTGGATCATCGGTGGTGTGGGAGCGGTCGTCATCGCCGCGGCCGCCATCGTCGGCATCAACGCGGCCTCGTCGGACACCACGACCGTCGACACGGCAGCGGCAACCAACGGCACGGCTGCCAACGGATCCAACGGCGCTGCGGCCGACGGCCAGGGCGGCTTCGCTGGTCGCGGCGGCGGCACGTTCGGCACGATCGAGTCGATCGACGGCGCCACCATCACGGTGGCCAGCCAGGACGGGACGTCCACCAAGGTCGTCACGACCGACGCCACCACCGTCACCTCCACGGGCGAAGGGACCGCGGCCGACCTGAAGGTTGGCGACAACGTCCAGGTCACCGGGTCCGGCACGTCGTCCGACCTCGCTGCCGAGCGCGTGGTCGACAGCGGCGACGTTGCCGCCACCGGCGGGTTCGGTGGACGTGGCCAGGGCCAGGACGGTCAGAACGGCCAGGGCTTCCCAGGAGGGACGCCGCCCGAGGGCATGAGCATTCCCGAGGGAATGACCCCGCCCGAAGGGATGACGCCGCCTGCCGACGGACAGATGCCCACCGACGGACAGATGCCGACGGGAGCGGACGGCCAGCAGCTGGTGTTCGCCTCCGGCACCATCGAGTCGATCGACGGCTCGACGATGGTGGTGAAGGCGAGTGACGGCACTACCTCCACGGTGACGCTGTCGGACACGACCACGATCTCCGTCGTGACCACGATCACGGTCTCCGATCTCGCTGAGGGCGACACGATCATGGTCCGTGGCGAGACCGCTGACGGTACGGTCACCGCCACCTCGATCACCGAGGGCGCCACCGGCTTCGGCGGCGGAGGATTCCCCGGAGGCGGCGCCCCGGGTCGGCCTGATCAGTCGGGCGGAGCCACTGGCTCGGGTTCCGCGTCGAACTGATCGGCAACGTCAGGCCGGCCCCGCGTTTCGACGCGGGGCCGGCCTGATTGCGTTCTCGGGCTCAGCCGTTCGTCGCGGTCACATTGGCGGAGACGGTGGTGTGCCTTTCGAACCCGCCCGAGTGCTTGGACTGCTTGCAACAGGCGGAGTCCTAGCTGGCTCGTGAACTCCTGACGCGAAGGTCTTCGACCCTCGGCGCTTGCTCCACGTACTCCTCCAGGGCCCAGTTCATGATCAGGTTCACAGAGACCTGACGCTCTCGGGCGAGGGCCTTGAGGCGTTCGTCCAGCTGCGGCGAGAGCCTGACCGCCTTCGTCACCCTGTCATCGAACTCGCGGGGTCGTGCCATGGCGGCAGTCTAACTACATCGCTGTAGTTTGTGAAGGTATTCGCGCGAAATCGCGCGCATTAATGACCCCAGAAATTATCGGGTATCCACCACTTGTCAGCAGGTACCCGTTACGGTCCGACTTGGTCAAAGTGGCCAAGCTGAGTCGGCCTGCGGCCACCTCTCGGCGCAAGGACCCACTGACGTGGGAAGGAGACACCAATGGCGGATCGACAAGTCACTCATGCACACCGCGACGATCAGGGGATCATCCTGGCTGTTTGCTGGAAAGGTGGCACCAGCTTGATGTACACGGCGCGGCAGCAGGTCGTCGACGACATCAGTTCGGGCGCTCACCGGTACTACGTCCATGAACAGGCGCCCGCGGTCTGGGTCGAGGTCATCACGGTGAACGGTGTCCAGTACATCAAGACCGAGGCGGATTCGACCTCGCAGAACAATCTCGACAACCTTCCGACGTGCACTCAGAAAGCCGGGTGAAAAACGCACGTTTCTTGGGTACACCAGTTCGTTGATAAGGTGCGTCGGAGAAGCGTTGCTCATCCCCGAGTCTGTGCAGACCCGAGGTGGAGTTGATCGGCTGGGACTACAACCAGACCTTTGACGTACTCATGACCGCCCACGGCGAACCTGTCACCGTGGCCCGGAGAGCATCCCGTCGTCCAGGCCGGCCACGCCGCGGCGGGTAGCACCATCATGTCGAAATAGGCCTGCCAACGCAGGAGCCCCGGCTGTCAGGAGAGGGCCTACATGATCGGTGTTCGAAAGGCAGACCGGCGGAGACGGTGGGCTTCGAACCCACCGTCGGGAGCTGTGCCCCACGAGGTGGGGCACAGCCGCTCATCGGGGTCACGTCGGCGGAGACGGGTGGTGTGCTGTCCCAGGACATCGGAAACCCATCTTGTCGCGTCATCGGAAACGGTTCGGTTCTCGTGTGAGGGGGTGTCGAAGAACCGGTTGATCATCACCGCTGTCGTTGTCGAGGGATGGTCCCCAAGCGGACGTGGCCCGCGACTACGGCGTGTCGAAAGGGTGGGTATCCCAAGCTCGTCGCCCGCTATCGCGACAAAGGCGACGCCGTACCACCGGGCCCGCCACGACCGCATCGACACCACCGGCAAGATCACGCTGCGCCACAACAGCCGGCTGCATCACATCGGCGTCGGACGAAAACACGCCCGAACCCACGTCATCGTCCTCGTCGCACACCTCGATGTACGCATCGTCAACGCCGCCACCGGCGAACTCCTCCGCCACCTCACCCTCAACCCCACCCGGGGCTACCAACCCACCGGCAAACCCCGCTCCCAGAAACGACAAACCCCCGAACCTGAGGGTTCGAGGGTTTCCTATGTCGTGAGAGATCACACTGCGGAGGGGGTGTGGCTACGTTCGAACTCCGCGAGGTGGTATGGTCTGGCTGAGCTACTTTCGCGTTGGCGTCTAGACGTAGCGGAAGGCAGCTGACGGACTGATCCGGGTTGCTCCGATCGCCGGAAGGAAGCCCGAGACGAGGCCGATAGTGAGTCCGAGGACCGGTGCCGCCACGAGGTAGCGCGGGTCGAGGATTGGCTCACCCGCAGGTCGGATGCTGAGCACCAGAGCTGCGCCTGCCCAACCTCCCGTGAAGCCGCCGAGAAGCCCTGCAAGGCAGGTCTCGGAGAGCACGAGTACGAAGATATGTATCGGTCGAGCGCCCATGACACGGCGTAGGCCGATCTCGGGACGTCGAGAGGTCACAGAGCTGTATGCGGACAGTCCACCTGCCAGCACAGCTCCGGCAAGGACCACCGCGGCTACGACGACGACGAGATCCCGCACGTCGCTGTCGACCTGACCGCCGAGACTGGAGGTGTCAAAAACAGCGGACCCTTCGATTGCTTCCGGTCGATTCGGCACGAGCGCATCCCCAACTGAGCGTGCGACAGAGTTGGCATAGCCGGCATCCACTTGGACGGCGATCGTTGTCGACCCGCCTCCCAATGCAACCTCGGCCGATCTCGTGACGAGTACCGAAGTGAGCAGGGCCGGAACTTCGGGCGACGACGTGATCACACCGAGGACGGGACAAGGTATGCCGTCCACAGACACGGTCGGGCCTAAGCCAACCGGACCGAGCGACAGATCTCGCGCTACTCCCGAACCCACGAACGCGCCACCGCCCGACACGATGCTCCTGTCAGCATCTGCCGGTTGACCGGGGACGTTGAGATCCAGGGCTGCCTCGAGGCTTCCAGCAAATCGGACTACTGGTGCCTGGGAAGTGAACCCACCGGAGCTGACGTCGCGCTGACCGAGCTCGGTGAGTACCACGGCGGCCGTTGCGCCATTGATGTCCTCGACGCGTTGGGCGGCATCGTCCGGAAGTTCAACTGAGGTATCGACTAGCTGGGCGGTGACGAACGTCGATCGCTGCGCTGCGAATCTGTCTGAGACGGATACGCGTGTGGCCTCGGCGAGGCCGAGCACCGCAACGGCACTGCCGATACCGACTGCTGTGAGCGCAGCAACTGTTGCGATACGTCCTGGGCGTGAGAGGACGGTCGATCCGACATCATCGAGGTGGGCGCGGATGCGGAGACGGCTGCGAATCGTGCCAGTCATCATGTGAGGTGCGACGGCGAGGGCTCGACGCGGCCGTCGCTGACGACAAGACGACGTTGCGCCCGCCGGGCCACTTCGTCGGAGTGCGTGACGCACACGATCGTCAAGCCCGCAGCGTGAAGGTCGTCAAGGATGTCGAGTACGAGCGCCGAGGTTGCAGAATCAAGGCTGCCTGTTGGCTCATCGGCGAGGAGCAGCTTCGGCTGGTGGACGAGCGCCCGTGCAATGGCGACGCGTTGGCGTTCTCCACCCGAGAGCTCCCCGGCGTCGGCCTCGCTGCGGTGGAGCAGTCCGACGCGGTCGAGTGCCGCTCGACTCCGTTCGGTTGGGTCACCGCGTCCGCCACGGTAGAGCAAACCACGTGCGACGTTCTGGGTTGCACTCAACCTGTCATCGAGCAAGAAGGACTGAAACACGAAGCCGATCAGCTCTCCCCGCACTGAGGCGCGATCGCCCTCGGAGCAAGCGATCATGTCGATGCCCTGGAGTAGGTACTTGCCCCCAGTGGGCCGCTCAAGTCCGCCGAGGACGGAGAGCAGACTTGACTTACCAGCGCCGGAGCGCCCGGTGACGGCAACGTACTCGCCGTTAGCCACGGTCACGTGCGCGTTGACAACTGCGTTGACGATCGGGGGGCCTGGATAGGTCAGCGCCAGGTCGTGGGCATCCACGATCAAGGTCATCGAGTTCCTCTGGAGCCGAGTACGACCTTGTCGCCTCGACGCAGCTTGCCGGTGTCGATGATCTCCACCCATCCATCGACCGTCTCGCCGACGGACACTGCGACTCGTCGTTGACGTTTGCCGTCCAGCACGAGGACGCGAGCGGAGTCGGATTGCTCGTCCTCGACGATGGCTGAACTCGGAACGACGAGATCGGCCGAGCGAGGCGGAACGAGCGCTACCCGCAGGGTGACTTCGGATCCATCAATGTCGAGCGTGTCCGGCGCGAGTGGTTCTAGTTCGACGTTCAACGTGGAAGGGGCCGTGCCCTCGGGCAGTGCCGTTGCCTCTGTCGAAACGATGCGGGTGACCTTGAGCGGGATGGGCGGCTGTCCGTCGGTGACAGCGTCGAGGCCTGCCGTGAGGAGCGCCTTCTGGGACTGGGTGATATCGGCCCGCACCACCTCCGGACCAGACTCGATGGTCAGGATGGTTTGGCCGTCGGTCAAGGATTGACCGAGAGCTGCGTCAATTGACACAACGCGTCCGGGTAGTGCCCCGACGACGGCGAGTTCCCTGGCTGGCACTACCACACCTTCGATCCGACTGAACTCCGTGGTAGCGGCGCGAGCAGCGTCAAGTGCACTCTTCGCTGCTGCGGTATCTCCCGTAGTAGCTCGAAGGAGACTCTCGGCATTGCTCTCTGCGCGATCGAGTTCTACACGCTTCGCGAGAAGCTGGCCCAGCGTGCCCTGGGTCGTCAACGGGGTGCAGCCGATCGACCCGTAGGTGTCGAGAACCGCTTGAGCGGTCGAAGACCCGAATACGCCTGGAGGATCATCACTTGGGTGACCGCACGCCGCGAGAGCGGTTTGAAGCTGAGAGACGTCGGTGCCGATGTCGCCGGGGCGGAGATCGCGATATGGCTGGATCGCTCCCGGTAGGGCGATGATTGGACGATCGGCGACCGAACCCAGGAGCCCACATGGCCTCACGGTCGCGTCGACTGCTACGTCGAGGCTTGTAAGTACCGGCCGATTGCCCTCGGCGGTGGGCGGCGCAAGCACGTCGGCACGATCGCGGAAGTGCTTGGATCCTCGAAGGACGAGATCGCTCTGGAGTACTCGAGGTCCGACGACATACGTGACCGGTTTGGCTGCGACTCGTGACCTCTCCGTGATCTCCGACGGCGATGACGATGTCAGTGCGACGACAACGAGGGCGGCGAAGCCCGCTAGCGGGAGGATAACCAGCCCCCACCGGGCCACAGTTCCTCCAGCTAAGCGCTTGCGCGGGGCGGACGGCACCTACCTGTCACCACTCGCCAAGCCGAGCGATGCAGCGATTTGGTCGATCTTCTTCGTGTAGTGCGTCGTAGCTTCCCGCTGTGCTCGCAACTGGGACTCGTGTCCGACGGCTTGACGAAGCTGCTCGTCGTACTCGGTGGAATAGACCAACTTGAGATACCCGGTCGACTCCTGGCACTTTGCGTCCGCAGTCGCAACCTCGATCTCCTTCGCCGCGACCGGCTCGTCAGAAGTTGGCGAATCTGTTCCGTACAACTCTTCCAGTACCTTCACAGCGACATCACCGTAGTTGTCGGCTCCCTCGACATACTGGCCGTAGCCCTGCTCGCTCAGGCATCGCCTCCATTTCTCAGTCGCGTCGAGAACCTCGGGATCGGCCATGGTGGAGGAGTAGGCCGCCGATGCGTAGTCGAAGACGAGCGACTGAGGTGGAGCCGGAACCTCTTTGCGCATCTTGGCGACGCATTCGTTGAAGGCGGCCTGCTGCTGATCCGTGAGCTTCCGACTGTTGAGCTCCAGCTGCTCCTTCGTAGCACCGCCGTCCTGCCGGTAGCCAAGCTCGGACGCGACTTTCAGGTCAAAGATGCGACGTCCGAACCGGTTGGTGGATTTGGGCGCCGCCCCGATGACGTCTGGCGCGGCCGGAATCGTCCACTCGACACCCTTAGAATCCATGCAGTTCTTGACGAGAACATTTTCCACGTAGTTCGGCCATGTGCTCGACGAGACGCTGACCTCATCTAACGGCAGCGCATAGGTCGCAAGGTCGCGGTGCGATCCAAGTTCCTTCTCGACAGACCCGAGATCGTCCGACCCGCAGCCGGCCGACAGGACCGCCGTGGCAGAAACCACGACGATCGCTGCCGACCGAGCAAGGAAGGGTCGCCTCGGACGTAGGCCAGGGCGACCCAGCATCAGGCGACGCACCAACGATGCGAGTCGAGTGAGTCGTTGAAGCCGACGGGCCCTGACGCGTTGCCGAGATCGGAGTCACCGCTGCCGAGTACTTGGAGGAAGCTTGCGCCGCCGCCGCTGACATCCTTGTACATACGTACGTTGCAGGAGTTGCCGAAGTTGACCACCGACGAGACGCTGTCGTGGGGGCTCGTGGTCGTGTTGTAGTAGTAGTCGTTGCCGTAGGCATTGTCATCGCCCGACCAGGCGCCGCTCTTTGCCCCGTCTCCGAACGACTGGTAGCTGGCGTCCTTCCAGACGCACACGTACCCGCCGCCCGGACAGCTCACGGTTGCTCCAGCGTCCAAGCTCACGGCCCCCACGCCCAGCATCGCCACTGCGGCAGCGGCAGCCAACCGGCCCAACCGCCTGCCAATCGCCAATTTTGCCATTCTAACCCCTCCATTATTGTTAGTGGATGGCGCCGACTAGGAACACCAGATCGACGTCGGGAGACTCTTGCCCTTGAGTCGGTGGTCGTGACAAGAATATTTGGCCGATCGAGCGGGAGTGGACGAGCTCGTCGCGGGTCCTAAAGGGTCCGTGGTGGGGACTGCTGCACGTTTCGGTGACAGGTTGGGTGGGTGGTCAGGCCGCCTGAGCGGCAGGGTTGGTCATGGTGGTTTCGAACTCGATCGGGGTCAACCGGCCGAGGGCTTGTTGGCGTCGCCGTCGGTGGTAGGTGCGCTCGATCCAGGTCACGATCGCAATCCGGAGTTCCTCGCGAGTCGCCCACCGTTGACGGTCCAAGACGTTCTTCTGCAAGAGCGCGAAGAACGATTCCATCGCGGCGTTGTCGCCGGCTGAACCGACCTGGCCCATCGAGCCGACCATGCGGTGACGGGCGAGCGCCCGGTGGAGTTTCCTCGATCGAAATTGCGATCCGCGGTCGGAGTGCAGGATGCACCCGGCGACGTCGGTGCGGCGGGCTGCAGCGTTGTCGAGGGCCGCTACAGCGAGCCGTGCCTTCATCCGACTGTCGATCGAGTAGCCGACGATCCGGTTCGAGTACACGTCTTTGACGGCGCAGAGGTAGAGCTTGCCTTCGTTCGTCCAGTGCTCGGTGATGTCAGTGAGCCACAGTCGGTTCGGCCGATCCGCGGTGAACACGCGGCGGACCAGGTCGTCGTGTGACGGGGCACCGACCTTGCCGTTCTTCGAGCGCTTCTTCTTGCCGAACGCCGACCACCAGCCCATGTCGCGGCAGATCCGCCACACTGTGCGTTCGCACACGTTGTGGCCGGCGACGCGGATCTCGTCGTAGAGGAACCTGTATCCGAACTCGGGGTCGTCTCGATGCGCGTCGAAGATCGCGTTGGCCAGCCAGGCCTCGTTCAGTTCGGCGTCAGTGACGGGGCAGGCGAGCCAGCGGTAGTAGTGCTGGCGACAGAGCTTGAGGACCCGACACGTCACCGTGACGGGGATTCCGTCGTCGGCGAGCTCGCTCACGAGCGGGTAGAACCTTTTCCCGGCAGGTTCGCCTGGGACAGATACGCCGCGCCGCACTGCCGCTTACCTCGCTACCTGGCGGAGACGGTGGTGTGCTGTCCCAGGTCATAGGAAACGGGTCTGTCGCGTCATGGGAAACGTTGGCGCCCTTGTGTGCAGGGGTGTCCAAAGCCAGGTTGATCATCACTGCGGTTGTTCTCGAGGGTCGTTCCCAGGCTGTGGTGGCCCGCGAGTACGGGGTGTCGCCGGGGTGGGTGTCCAAACTCGTCGCCCGCTACCGGCTCGATGGCGAGGCGGCGTTCGAGCCCCAGTCGCGGCGTCCCCACACCTCACCGCCCCCACCGCTCACTCCCACACCGGGCCACCCCAGCAACCATCTACCAGGCCCGCCCCAAAGCCGTGCCCGCCCACGCCGACAGCGACGTCCACTACCGGGTCCGCCACGACCGAATCGATACCACCGGCAAGATCACGCTGCGCCACAACAGCCGGCTGCACCACATCGGGATCGGCCGAGAACACGCCCGAACCCACGTCATCGTCCTCGTCGCCGACCTCGACATCCGCATCGTCAACGCCGCGACCGGCGAGCTCCTCCGCTACCTCACCCTCGACCCCACCCGGAACTACCAACCCACCGGAAAGCCCCGCTCCCAGAAACGACAAACCCCCGAACCTGAGGGTTCGAGGGTTCCTATGTCGTGAGAGATCACACTGCGGAGACGGTGGGATTCGAACCCACGGTGAGTTGCCCCACACACGCGTTCCAGGCGTGCCGATTCGTCCGCTCTCGCACGTCTCCTGGGCAGGTGACCGGCATCGAGCGTAGCTGGTCCCGCTGGCATGTCCGCCACTTTGTCCAGCTACACTGCCCCGGTCCGTGTTCTGGTGAGGCGGTCGGGTCCTGTGCAACTCAGGGCCGTGAATCGGGTCAGGGTCGGAAGGCAGCAGCCCTCAGCGGATACCAGGGTGTGCCGCAGATCGCCTGACCGTCTCACCAGGCCACGGAATCCAACTCGGCCGCGATCAGGGCGGCGAGTTCGGCCGGCCGCTCCACCGGCACGTAGTGGCCGGCACCCTCCACGATGCGGCAACGACCGCGTCGGAGCCCTCCTGCGAACGCCGGGGCTGTAGCTGAGAGCGGGTCGTGCTCTCCACACACGACGAGCGTTGGAACGTCGATTGATCGGGCGAGGTCGGATCGATCCGGCCGACCATGGAACGCTCTGACCCCGACGGCGAGGTCGTCAACGGTTTGACGCAGCGCGACTGAACGCGCAGCGGCGACCACGGTTGGATCGGCGTCAGCGGCGAACAACGGAGCCCAGTAGCGATCCCAGGCAGCGGCGATCCCATCTCTGGCCAGGAGCTCGAGGGCTTCGTCGCGGACGCGTGGTTCGGGACGGTGGGCGGCCTTCGTCCCGACGAGCACGAGGAGCTGGACACGACCGGGGTCGAGCCGGACCACATCGAGGGCGCACGATCCACCCACGGAGTTGCCCACCACCACGAGCGGTCCGTCGCCGGCCTCCTCGATGACACTCACGGCCCACGCGTCGAGCGTGTCGCCGTATGCGTACAGGGTGGGAGCGATCGAGCGCGGCGTCAGCGAGCTGATCTCCCTGGCCCAGATCGACCCGTCGAGCGGCAACGGATGGAGGAGGACCAGGGTGGCTGCGGTCACGACAACGTGAGCCAGAGCAGCGCGAGTTGGATGCAGTTGAAGAGCGCGTGCGCCACGATGCTCGTGCCCAGCCGCCCGGTCAGTCTGGCGATCGCCCCGAGGCCGAATCCCATCACCGCGAGGCTGACGATGAGGTCGGCGTTGCCCCACCCCTCGCTCGGGGTGATGTGCGCCGCGCCGAACACGGCGGCCTGCATAGCGACGGCGATCCAGGGCGTCCACCGTGACGACAGGCCCCGTTGGATGAGACCGCGGAACAGCAGCTCCTCGGTGAGGGGAGCGATGAGGCCGGCGGTGACGAAGAGCGTCGCGAACGTGACGACGTCGCGGCCGCGTTCGGACACCTCGGTGAGGTTGGAACCACTCGGCGCCCCCAGCACGTGGGCGACGATGTTGATCACCATCAACGAGATCGTGAGGGCGATCGCTCCGCCGATGCCGAGCGGGACATCGATCCATCGGAACCGGAATCCCAGATCGTCGACGAACCGGCCGGTGCCCCAACGTCGGGATCCGTACCACGCCGCCAGCGGCATGCCGAAGGTGCTCACGGCGAACAGGGCGAGTTGCACCAGCGCCTCGGGCGTCTCGGGAAGCAGCGCCGCCACCCTCGTCCCGATCGTCAGCACGACGATGAGCACGATGCCCAGCACTGCGGCGGGAAGCTGGAGCGTCGGGGTGCGGGGGAACCATGTGCGATCGTCCGACACTGGAGTGGGCTCCGGCGGCGTGATCCACTGCCACCCGTCCCACCAGAGCCAGCGCTCGTTGTGGTGGTCGCGGTACCAACCGGGAGGCGCGCTCGGGGCCGTGGCCGGCGGAGGCGCGACGGGAAACGACACGCCGTGAGCATACGGAGCGGCAACATCGATCCGTCCGTCGGGACCGCGCCGACCTGACCCCGCTCTCAGGGGTCCGCACTCCGAGGCCCGCCCCGTCTGGGCGTCAGAGGGCGACAACTAGGCTGGCCCCCGATGGCCCACCAATCGCTCTACCGCCGCTACCGGCCCCGCCGCTTCGCCGACGTGCGGGGGCAGGACCACGTGGTGAAGGCGCTGCGCAACGCCGTGGCCCAGGGCACCGAGGGTCACGCCTACCTGTTCAGCGGCCCCCGTGGCACCGGCAAGACGTCCACGGCGCGGATCCTCGCGAAAGCGCTCAACTGTCCGAACCTCGTCGACGGCGAGCCGTGCGGCGAGTGCGAGAGCTGCCTCAGCATCGAGCACGGCAACAGCTACGACCTGTTCGAACTCGACGCCGCTTCGAACAACGGCGTCGACGCCATGCGGGAGCTGATCAGCCGTACCGTCGTCGGGTCGCCGGGCCGCAACAAGGTGTACATCCTCGACGAGGTGCACATGTTGTCGCCGGCGGCGTCCAACGCGCTGCTGAAGACGCTCGAGGAGCCGCCGGAGCACGTGTGCTTCGTGCTGGCCACCACCGATCCCCAGAAGGTGCTGCCCACGATTCGCTCGCGGACACAGCACTTCGAGTTCTCGCTCCTCTCGGCGACCGAGCTCGCCGACTACGTCCGGTGGATTCGCGAGGACGCCGGCCTCACGTTCGATGACGCCGCAGTCGACCACGTGGTGCGGCAGGGCCGGGGTTCGGCGCGCGACACCCTGTCGGCACTCGACATGGTGGTCGCCGCCGGCGGCGTCACCGACCGTGCCGAGTCGGTCGAGGAGATCATGACGGCACTCGTCGACCGCGACACCGCCCGCGTCATGATCGCGGTCTCCGACGCGGTGGCCCAAGGGCGCGAGCCGCGGGTCCTCGCCGAGCAGCTGCTGGTCAGCCTGCGCGACGCGTTCCTCGCGTCCGTGCACGCCCACCTCGAGCACCTGTCCGACAGTGACCAGGCCCAGATGGCCGACCTGGCGGGTCGGCTCGGTACGGCGACCATCACCCGAGCGCTCGAATCGCTCGGGCTCGCCATCGTCGACATGCGCCAGGCCGCCGACCCTCGGGTCCCGCTCGAGGTCGCGTTGATCCGCCTGACGACGCCGAGCGCCGACACGTCGGTGCAGGCCCTCGTCGAGCGCATCGACGACCTCGAACGCCGCCTCGCCCGTGGCATCCCGGCGGGTGCCGCTCCCGCCGCGCCGGCACCGGCCACGTCCCCGGGTTCGGACACACCCGCCCCCGCCACGCCGGTCGTCGAACCTCATCCGGAGCCGGCACCGACTTCCGGCGCTGCGTCGAGCCCTGCCGAGATCCGCGCCCAACTCGCAGCTCGCAAGGGCGACGCGCCATCCGCACCGACGCGTCCGTCCCCGCCCAAGCCGCCCACCCGTCCCGGCGCCCCGTCGCGGCCCGGGTCCGCCGACCCCTCGCCGTCCGCCCCGGCCGCGACGCCGGCACCTGCACCAGCGCCCTCCTCCGCGGCACCCCCCGCTCCCGTCGCGCTGGTGTCCGAACCGTCTGCACCAACAACTGCACCCGCACCCGCGCCGGCTGCTGGTGGCGGCACGGTGACGCTCGAGCAGCTGGCGGCGGCGATGACCGAGTCGGTGCTCCCGACCCTGTCAGGCATGACCAAGTCGCTGTACGGCGGTGGTCGGTTCGTCGGCGAAGCCGACGGCAAGTTCCAGTTCGCCCTCGACAACGTGCCCGACCGGGTCCTTCCCCGGGCGCAGGCCGCACTCGCCGACGTCGAGGCGGCGCTGAGCGTCCGCGTCGGGCAGCCGGTGTCGGTGCACCTCACCAACGGCGGCGAGGGTTCGTCGTCCGCGCCGTCGTCGTCCGGAACGCCGGCCCCGACCCCCGTCGTCGCAGCCGACACCGACCAGGACGAACGCGACCACATCGACGTGTCCGACCTCGAGGACGCGACCGACGTCTCGACCTCCGGGGTCGACAAGCTGGTGCAGGCATTTCCCGGTGCCGAACTGATCGAACAGGAGACCCCATGACCGACGGCGCACTTCCCGAGAACGTGAACGACCCGGTGGAGGTCGTCGGTGGCGACGTTGCGTCGGGCGGTCTCGGAGGTCTCGACCTGGGGTCGCTCCTCGGCGCGGCGCAGAACATGCAGGCGCAGATGCTCGAGAGCCAGCAGCGCATCGGAGCGACCGTCGTCGAGGGCCAGTCCGGCGGGGGTGCGGTCACGATCGCCGTCACCGGCGGCTTCGAGTTCCAGAGCGTGACGATCAGCCCCGAGGTCCTTCCCGACGGCACCGACCCCGATGACCGAGCCATGCTCGAGGATCTGGTGCTCGCCGCGCTCCGCGATGCCACCAGCAAGGTCGTCGCGCTGCAGTCCGAGGCCAACCCATTGGCCGGGCTCGGCGACCTGGGTGGGCTCTTCGGCGGAGCCTGATGGCCGACTACGCCCACTCGATCCAGGAGCTCATCGACGCCTTCGGTCGGCTGCCCGGCATCGGTCCGAAATCCGCGCAGCGCATCACGTTCCACCTGCTCAAGGTGGACAAGGCCGAATCCCAGCGCCTGGTGAGCGCCATCAGTTCCGCCGTCGAGAAGGTCAGCTTCTGCACCCGGTGCTACAACCTGGCCGAGGGTGACCTGTGCGCGATCTGCTCGGACGACCAGCGCGACGCTCATCAGCTCTGTGTGGTCGAGGAGCCCCGCGACGTCGTCGCCATCGAACGCACCCGTGAGTACCGCGGGCTCTACCACGTGCTCGGCGGCGCCATCGACCACCTCCAAGGGGTCGGCCCCGATCAGCTCAAGATCAAGGAACTCCTCGGTCGGGTCGGAGCGGAGGGGATCACCGAGGTGATCCTGTGCACCAACCCCAACATCGAGGGCGAGGCCACGGCGCTGTACCTGCAGCGTGTGCTCGACGTCCCCGGTCTCACCGTGTCGCGGATCGCGAGCGGGCTGCCCGTCGGCGGCGATCTGGAGTACGCCGACGAGTTGACGCTCGGTCGTGCGCTCGAGGGTCGCCGGGTGGTCGGTGAGCCGGTTCGCCCCGACGTCTCGGCCCCCTGACCCCACAACGGTAGGGTGCTGCTCATGTCTGCGGAACGCCAGCTCATCTCTTCCGGCTCTCCCTGGGAGCTCACGGTCGGCTACAGCCGGGCAGTCCGGTTCGGCAGCCGGGTCTTCGTGGCAGGCACCGCCCCGAAGTTCGACGACGGGGTCTGTCCCCCCGATGCAGGCCTCCAGGCCCGCCGCTGTCTCGAGATCATCGGCCAAGCGCTCGACGACGCGGGCGCGACGTTCGGTGACGTCGTCCGGACGCGCATCTACCTGATCGATGCCGCCGACTTCGAAGCCGTCGGCAGCGTGCACGGCGAGTTCTTCCACGACGTCCGTCCGGCCAACACCACCGTGGTGGTCGCAGCGTTGCTCGACGCTGCGTGGAAGGTCGAGATCGAAGTCGAGGCGATCATCAGCAAGGACCGTTCGATCCACTGACGTCGCCTGACGTTCGGGTCAGTGCACCCGAACGGTGTCGCCGGCCCGCACGACCCCGTCGCGGAGCACCTTGGCGTAGAGACGTGACGCTCCGGGATCGCGGAGCACATCGATGCGCCGGAAGTCGCGGTTCGTGAACACGTCGTTGAGCGTCTTGCACGGCGTCGCCCACGCCGTGGTCTCGAGCACGACCCCGTCGCGTCCGCCGATCTCGAGGCGTGCTCCGGGCCGCAGCGTCGCCCAGTCGATGCCCGAGAGCGTGAAGTTCTCGCCGGCGAACCCGGGTGCGACCGGGTGCCCTTCTGCCGCAAGCGTGTCGATGACCTCGGTCGACCACAGACAGATCGCCTGCCACACGCGGCCGTGGTGCTTGCGGGTCGCCTGGCGATCGCCGCCGACGCCGCGGTAGCCGACGATCGCCTGGGGCACGGTGAGCTTGGGGACACCGCCACCCGATGCGTGGATCAGGTCGACGCAACCGACCGCGTCGGGTGTGCCGAGCCCCAACGCGACGATGCCGCGCCCGATGTCGGCGAGGTGGTGGGTGGCGTCATGCGCTGCGTGGCGGACGATACCGGCGACGTCGGCCGTCGATCCGTTGATGTCGATCGTCCGTGCCCGCTCGTCGGCGGACGCCTTGGCCCAGAGCAGATGGAGCCGCTGCGCCTCCTCGTCGAGCCGGACGAACTCGCGGTACACGTCGACGATCGCCGGCGGATCATCCGCGGAGGCGTTGTCGGGCGGCGATCCAGCGACGGCGAGACCCGACTCGGCCAGTGCCATCTCGGCAAGACCTGCCATCGACCACACGACCCGCTTGGTGTGGCGGAGGTACTCCGCCGGCGACCAGGTCGTGGGTGTCGGCCGACGGTTGAGGTCGGTGGGCTCGATGCCTCCCATGGCGTGACCCGCCCACTCCGCGAGGTTCCGGAGCGTGCCCGACACGTCGTCGACGGTGTACGCGGAGCCGTCGAAGCGGCACTCGTCGCATCGCTCGACCTGGCCTGCGAGGTGGTGCCACATGGGCACCGACGCTACCGGAGCGGCTATTCGCGGTGGAGCGCCTCGGCGACCGTGGTGCGGTCGTCGGGGCGCGGCCGGGGAGCGAACGCCGGGATCTCGATGGTGACGAGGGCGACCTCGCCGTCGAGCGGGAACGGTGTCGCGTAGTCGTCGCACACGGGGAACCCGTGGTCGGCGGCGAGCCGCAGCCCCGTGCCGCCGATCTGCCAACGGAACGGCAGATCGATCGGCAGTTCGACACTCGCCACCTCGACGTCGTCGACGAGGAGCGTGACCGGACCACCGCCGGGGTGGGTCCGGCGGAAGCCGACGGTGAGTCGCACGGCGCCCCCGGGCAACGTGTCGCCGGACCGGGCCACGTGGGCCTCGCCGAACAGGTTGAACGCGACGTTGGGTCGGCCGTCGAGCAGATACACGGCCCAGCCGTTGTGCCAGTCGCCGAGCGCGCACACGATTCCCGACGCGTCCGCGGCGACGTCGATGTCGGCGTGCAGTCGGAAGCCGCCGCCCATGCCGGGGAGGGCATCCTCGGCGATCGGACCGCCGCCGGGCCGGTAGTAGGACTTCCAGCGCATGGGGTTGGGGTTGGGCTCGAGAGCGACAGCTCGTCCGATGAGGCTGTCGTCGAGCGGCAGCACGTGGTGGGCCTCGGCCTCGGCCCACCACCGGCGCTGGAGGTCCTCCACCACGTCGGGATGCTCGGCCGACACGTCGGTCGACTCCGAGAAGTCGGACCGCAGGTCGAACAGCGCCCAGTGGTCATCATCGAAGTCGTGGCTTCCCTCGACCAGTTCGCGTTCGATGCTGAGCTGGTTGCCGATGTGGTCGGTGGTCGCCTTCCATCCGTCGTGGAAGATGGCGCGACTGCCGAGCATCTCGAAGTACTGCGTGGATCGGGGGTCCGCCAGATCGGGGTCATCGAAGGTCGGCAGCAGGCTGACGCCGGCCATCGGCTGTTGGGGGACACCGTCCACCTCCGACGGCGCGGTGATACCGATGGCGTCGAGCAGCGTCGGCGTGATGTCCACCGCGTGGCAGAACTGACTCCGGATCGAGCCGGCCGAATCCGGCCCGATGCGGTCGGGCCACGAAACGATCAGCGGGGTCCGGACCCCGCCGAGCCACGTGTACCGCTTCCACAGTCGCATCGGCGTGTTGCCGGCCCACGCCCAACCCCACGCGTAGTGGTTGTAGGCGCGGAAGCCACCGAGGTCGTCGATGCGGGCCAGCGAATCGTCGAAGTCGTCGAGCCGGTCGTGGGTGAAGCGGTGCTCGTTGTGCGACCCGATGGGTCCGCCCTCCGCGCTGGTGCCGTTGTCACTGATGACCACGACGACGGTGTTGTCGAGCACGTCCAGTTCGCGGAGCGTGCCCATCAGGCGGCCGATCTGGTCGTCGGTGTGGGAGAGGAAGCCGGCGAAGCACTCCATCTGGCGGGCGTAGAGGCGGCGCTGGTCGTGGCTGAGCGAATCCCACTCGGCGACCCACGGGGGTCGTGGGGTGAGTTCGGTCGCCGCCGGCACGATCCCGGCGGCGACCTGCTTCGCGAACACGCCGTCGCGCCACCGGTCCCAGCCCTGATCGAAGTGGCCCCGGTACCGGTCGATCCACTCGGCGGGCGCCTGGTGGGGGGCGTGCATCGCGCCGGGTGCGAAATAGAGCAGGAAGGGCGCGCCGGGGCGGGCGTGCTGCTGGTCGAGGATCAATCGGCGGGATCGATCGACGAGGTCGTCGGTGAGGTGGTAGCCGTCCTCGGGTCGCGCCGGTGGGTCGATGAAGCCGTTGTCCGACACGAGCTCGGGGGTCCACTGGTTGGCGTCGCCGCCGAGGAAGCCGTAGAAGCGTTCGAACCCCAGGCCCAGGGGCCACTGTCCGAACGGGCCGGCCGCGCTCTGCTCCCAGCGGGGAGCGAGGTGCCACTTGCCGACGGCGAACGTCGCGTACCCGTTGTCACGGAGGATCCGCGGCAGCGTCGCCGCGGACTTCGGGATGCGTCCGTCGTAGCCGGGGAACCCGATCGGCACGTCGGTGAGGAACCCCATGCCGACGGAGTGGTGGTTGCGGCCGGTCAGCAGCGCCGCCCGGGTCGGCGAGCACAACGCGGTCACGTGGAACCGGTGGTAACGGAGTCCGCGGTCGGCGAGGTCGTCGATGTGAGGGGTCGACAGGTCCGAGCCGAAGCAGCCGAGCTGCCCGAAGCCGAGATCGTCGAGCACGATCACGACGACGTTGGGTGCCCCGGCGGGCGGGGTCGGTCGCGGGGCGAACTCGGGCGTCGAGTCGGCGATGGTGGTGCCGATGCGGAGGGTTCCGGTCATCCCCGGATCATGGCTGATCGGGCGGTGGCCTGCCGGCCCGACGAGGTGCCCGACCCGCCGACGAGTCCGGCGACCCGCCAGATGGTGAGCGCCGTGACGCTGACGCTGACGCTGGCCACGGCGACGAGGGAGATGGGGTTGACCGCGTCGGTTCCGGCCGTCAGGAGATGGACGGTGGCCGTCACGAACAGGGGGAGCGACAGGGCGTGGACCCGCTTCCAGATCCGGTGGGCGAGTCGCTTCTTGAGGAGCGACGTGATCTCCACGGCCGCCAGCAGGTACATGCCGACGATGCCCCAGGCGACGGCGCCGGGATGCCACGACGACGTGAAGGGCACCAGCACATCGGCCAGACCGAAGCTGGTGTAGGAGTCGAGCATGATCGTCCCGACGTGGACGGCGGTGAAGGTCGCCGCCAGTCCGCCGAGGAACCGGTGCAGGTCCAGGATCCAATTGGGGCGTACGTGGCCCGGCCGAACCTTGCCCGACAGCATCAGGCCCCAGATGACGGAGGCGCTGAGCAGCCCCCACGCGACGTACCCGCCGGACCGGGCGGCGTACCACCAGAGTTGACCGTTCATCGGGTCGCCTCCGCGAGTGCGAACCGCTCCCAGCGGGCGGTGGTGGCGACGAGATCCTCGGTGACGATGAGCGCCGCGGCGCTGAGCGATTCGATCAGTGCGAAGCCGGCGTCGTCGGACAGCGCAGCCTCGCCGAAGGCGTCGAGGAAGGCGACCTTGGTCAGCACCTCGGCCTGCCAGGCCTCCGCGGCGATGACGGTCGCGGCGAGGACCGGCGAGGTCGAGGGCGTTCCCGTGGCCGGGTCGATCAGGTGGTGGACGGGACGGCCCTGCTCGTCGGACCACCGCCGCTTCAGTTTGGAGCTGGTCGCGACGGCACCGTCCTCGAGCGTGACGGTGGCGAGCGCGGCGCCGTTGTCGGACCGTGGGTCCTCGATGTCGATCCGCCACGCGCCCCCGCCGGGAGCGATGCCGCGTACCCGGAGGTCGCCCCCGATCGAGACGAGCGCGCCGGCGGCGCCGTCGCTCATGAGTTCGGCGGTGATGATGTCGGCCGCCAGGCCCTTGCCGATGCCGCCCGGGTCGAACCCCACCTCGGGAGTCGACCCTGTTGTCGCGAGTGGCGACGGACCGTGGCGATCGAGGGACCGGACGTATCCGGCGGCGGTGACGGCGTCGAGCCGGGTGGCGTCGAACCGGCCGTGGGTCACCCGGAACCCCTCCGCAGCGCGTTCGAGCAGGAGCAGGGTGTCGTCCGACAGCACCGGCGGTTCCTCGCCGGAGGCAATGGCGGCGTTCAGCCGGCCCACCTCGCTTCCGGGAAGGAACCGGCTCCACCGGCCTTCGAGCTCGCGGAGGCGGGTGACGGCGCGGTCGACGAGCGTCGGGGCCGACGGCGCGTGCGGGGTGGACGATGTGTCGGCGGAGCCGACGACCACGATGTGCGCCATCGAGCCCATCGCCGGGAG
>Ga0116187_1001609_pt1 | contig 23553 bp, 14 predicted proteins | sample AD_JPNNA6_MetaG_FD_89755 | JGI IMG/M metagenome (GOLD analysis project Ga0116187, IMG submission 89755) | Active sludge microbial communities of municipal wastewater-treating anaerobic digesters from Japan - AD_JPNNA6_MetaG | ecosystem: Engineered > Bioreactor > Anaerobic > Digestate | place... | reverse complement strand
TACCATGCGAGCTACCGCCGCATGCACCATATCAGGCCGGGCGACAAGATCCATCATCGCCTCCTGGACGCCCCACCAGCGAATGAGGTAATCCCACGGCGTAAACCAGATGTGGGTCTGCCCCATCTTTTTCACCGGCATGATTCCGTCGTAGACGTCGCACATGGTCTGATAACGGTTCTCCGTGGCCTTCTCGTTATGCGACACGATGGGCATACGGATCTTCTGGATGTCTTCGGGCTCCTTGATGAGAATGTTAAAATGCCGTGAGCAGATGTCGCTCGTTTCATCCATCTTTATGGTATCCACGTCTTCGATGATGCCGAAATCGGTGCTGTGTATTGCCAGCGGGCAGGTCAGAAAGTCATTCACAATCATGTCCGCGGGAAGATGTCTCCACTGGTACAGGGTCCTGCGCAGGCCGCGTTCCTGATCCCGCGCCCAGGGGTGTTCGGCGCGCAGGGTCAACTCGTCCCCAACGTTCATCTCGTTCCAGCAGATCTCGTTGACCCACACCATGGTACGTTCGCTGTCAAGATCGTTCAGCTTGCGCCAGAGTCCCGTCTTCGCTTTATGCACCGGAAGAGCGGCGATTTCGGCCACTTCACCCGCCAGGGCGCGCAGAAGGTCCTTGTCCTTTGAACTCAATCGGATGTCCTCGACAACCGCAGGAGGCTCGTAATGACTGGGATCGTGCAACATACCCTCTCTCCTTCGTCCCGCTGTGCCCTGAATTGCGCCGAAAATCGCGAAATCTCTATTCGTAATCTCCGAATTCGCGGATCGCCTCGAACATGGCAACCACGTTTTGAACCGGCGTCTCCTCGAGGATGGTGTCATGGCTGGCCCCGGCAATATACCCCCCGCCGGGCTTCATGATTTCGAGCACTTCGCGCGTAGACGCCCGCACCGAATCCGGCGTGCCATCAATCAACACATGGTGCGAATCAATGGCCCCGTTGAAGACCAGCCGGCAGCCATACCGGTCCTTCAATTCGCGCAGATCCATTCCCCGGCAGCAGGGTTGCACGGCATGAATCGCGTCAATACCCGCATCGATAAATGCCGGCAAGAGCTCGGCCACTCCTCCGCAACAGTGCAGCATCACTTTCAAGCCGTAGTCGTGTCCAAGACGGGCCAGACGGGCCAAGTGCGGTTGCAGGAAGCGGCGGAACATCGGTTCGCCGAGAATCGGTCCCAGCTGCGTCCCGAAGTCGTTTCCGATGAAAAAGATGTCTATAACGTCCGCGGCCGCGTCAAATATCCGCTCGCTCACCCCCCAATAGTAGTCGACAAGGCGGCCCAAAAGCGCGTCGACGCTCTCAGGCTCTTCGTACATGCGCGTCATGAGCTCCTGCATCCCGAGAAGGTCTATGGCGTCGTGCCAAAAGGGCGACCAGTCGCCTCCAAGGATCGCATATTCGCCGTTCCACGCAGCGGCCGCCTTCCGAATCCCGCTCACGTCCATCCAATTGGGGTCGGGCCATGCATACGCTTGGATCTCGGTCAGGGCCGCCCCTGCCAGGGGGTGCCCGATCGGCTGTCCATAACCCAATCCCTCGCGCTCGACGCCGAAAACCGTCCGGTATGTCGCCCCTTCGTGCGTCAACGGAGGTTCAGGCCCGCCATAAGTGGCGAAGACGCGGCGGAAATCGTCGCCCAGAAACCGGCGAAGCGCTTCGTCATCCAACCCGAGGGCCGTCTTCGCCTTTGACCAGAACTCTTCAGACGCACCGCACCACGCCGGCACGCGGTCAGGCTCCTCGTGCGCAAAAGTCGTGAGAACGCGCTCGCGCGAATTCAATCGCAAGGGAATGCGTCCTCCGTATTGGCCGTGTTCCACGTCATTCACGACCCTGCCTGCTATCGGGCCGGGCTCGTTGCCTCCCGGACCCGGCTTCTATTGAGTGTTCAACCCTGTTCATGCGCCCGTTTCCTGTGCGCATTCGTTCAGCCCTTCCCGGCTACCACTGTGCGGGCATGAACTTGTCCACATCCTGCTGCGTGATGATGTGCTTGGGCAAGTAAGCGACCGGGTCGAGTTGCTCGCCACTGAACCAGCGTGCAGCCGTGTGCACCGCCAACGCCCCGTCTCCCTCGGCCGACTGGTACGAGATCGCCAACGTTTCGCCCGCCTTAACCGAATCCATGCCGGTCTTGCTGTTTCCGGCCACCACGATCACGATGTCGTTTCGCCCCGCCTTCTTCACCGCTTCCAGCGTTCCCGTCAAGGTGAACCCGTCATCTGCCAAGACCAGTCCCTTCAACTCGTCTCCGAACTTCGTGAGCCAGGCCGACACCAACTGCATGGAAACGTCCGTTTCGAGATTCGAAGTGTCCATGGCCAGAAGTTTCATCTCGGGGGCATATTCGCGCAGTTCCGTGATTGGTGCATAGGTGCGGGAGAAGAAACACGAACTGCCCGGCATGTGGCGCACAATGGCGTAGCCGCCTTTCTTTCCCATGGCATCCGCAAACGTCCGAGCCAACATGCGGAACTGTCCCCAGTCGTCCGGCCCCGTCCATGCAAGACAGTACTTCATGGCCTCGTCGCAGGGGATGGTATTGGACGTGACGCAGGGGATGCCGGCCTTGTGAATTCTACGAAGCAAGGGCGTGCAGGCCGTGGAGTCGACTGGCGCAAAGATGATCATGTCAGGGTGTTCGTTGATGGCCTGGTCCGTCTGCTGGGCCTGCAGGTCCACGTTCCAATTGCTGTTGAACACCTTCGTCTTGATCCCATAGGCGCCGGCTATGACGTGAAAACCGCGCACGTAGGCCGTCCAGTAAGGGTGATCGCCCGCTTTGAGCAGAATGACGCGTTTGCCCGCCGGGCCGTCTCCCGGCGACTCGGGCATAGGTTCCTTGTCCGCCTTCCATCCCGCAAACTCGATGTCCCACCAATGCCCCTTGTCCGTTTCGGGCAGGGCTTTGGGGTCTGCGGGGCGCTCAGGGATGACCTTGGCCTCGCCGGCTGGAGGAAACAGGTACGGCTGTCCGTCGGTGCCGCGAAGCGCGAAGACGTCCGGCACGGCATCGGTGTTGCCGCGGCGGGCGGCGAACGTGCCCTCCTCCGCTACAATCTGGACAGGAAGCGAAGCGTACTTGAAGTACATGGCCGTGATCGCGGCAATCGCCACTATCGCGGTAAGCGTCATGCAAACAAGGGGGAAACGATCCTTCCGGTTCATCCCCGTATCTCCTTCCTCAGTCTCCGGCGGCGGGGCGCCTTCAAATACGGTACCCTCTCGAACTTCTTTCAGCAAATCGGGGCGCTGCCCCTTGAGAAGTTCATAACGGTGAATCGCGTACGCCTCGTACAACACCACAAGGGCCAGGATAAGCCCATTAACGAAAATCTGCACTTCGAACCCAAGACCGTAGCAGCCAATGCCATTGAATAGTGTGTTCAGCATGAGCACCGCGAAATAACTCTTGAGCACGCTTCCTTTGCCGCCCGTCATCAGGGTTCCGCCAATAATTACAGCCGCCAATACGGTCATCAAGGTGCGCGTGCCCAACACGGCTGCCGACGTCATCGAACTCAGGCTCGCGGCGAAAAGCGCGCCCCCCAACGCCGCGCAAAGACTGCACAGGCAGAAACCGGCCATCAGGTACCGATCACGGTTCAGGCCGGCAAGCCAGGCCGCTTCCGGATTCGCGCCCACCAGAAAGAAATTCCTGCCGCAGCGTGTCCAGTTCAGAAACGCTGAGAACCCCGCCACCAGGACAAGAGGAATGACCGCCAAAGGCGCTAAGTACAACAACAGAGGTTCTTCGAGCCAGTCCGCGAACCCGAAATCATCGATGGACTTCGAACCGCCGTGGCTATAGAGGTGCATCAATCCCGTCACGATGGTCATCGTGCCAAGCGTGACGATAAACGAGTTGATTCGCGCTTTGACCGCCAGCCAGCCATTGACCAGGCCAACGAGCGCGCCCGCCCCGAGCGATGCCGCAAAGGCCCCCGCCCACCCAAGAGATGGTTGCAGGCCTATCACGAGCATGCCGCACAACATCACAACCGCGCCGATAGAAAGATCCAGCTGGCCAAGAATCAGAATCAGCGTAAACCCGATGGCCGCGATCGCGTTCAGACTGGCGCCCTTCAGAATCGTCGTGAGATTGTGTATCGACAGGAAGTTTGGCGCGAATGCACCCAGATACGTGCATAGCGCGACAAGCATGAGCAGCGCGCGATGCTCGTTCACGAGCCGCGGCAGGTTCCTGTGCGCCTTTTCCGTGGATCCAGCCGCGCCGCTCATGCTTGTATCTCGTCCGTTATGCGGCTCTGGCATCCGTCTGTGACCGCGTTACGCATAGTCTTTCCCGCGCGCGCGAAGCTGATACTGCTGGAGTCCTACAACCACAATAAACACAATCCCCGTCACGATATTCTGTCGAAACGAGGTTACCCCCAAGAAGGTCATGATGTTCGTGAGCAGCCCGATGACCAGCACGCCGCCGAACACGCCAGGCATGTGCCCCCGCCCGCCGCTGAGCATAACGCCTCCAATTACCACGGCCGTCACTGCTTTGAAGTCGTAACCCTGCCCGAGATAGAAAACACCGAGCTTGTTCATCGACGTGATGAAAATACCGGCTATGGACGCCGCAAACGCAGCAACCAGGAAATTAAAGAACGCCACCCGCGACACCCGGATTCCGGAGGCCTTGGCGGCCGCCCGCGAAGAGCCCACGAACTGGCTCTCGCGCCCGAAACGCGTCTTGGTCATAACCATATGCCCCAGCGTGAACAACACCAGCATCACCAGCACTATCAAAGGAACCGGTCCGGCGCGCATTCGGAAAATCTCAATAAAGGCCGCACCTGGCGTGCCGGGCTCGATGTCCGGGTAGATCTGGTTGTTGCTCCACGTGAAGCGCATAAACCCTTCCATGAAGAACGCTACGGCGAGAGTCCACAGAATCGGATTGGCGTTCAGCTTTCCCACCACCAGCCCGTTCATCGCTCCAATCGCCAACCCCGCCAGGATGCCCAAGGCAAGTGCGGGAATCAGGCCCAGCGAGAGCGAAGCCACCGCAATGATGCCCGAAAAGGCCATGATGGCAGGAATGGACAGGTCGGCCATGTTCCCCGAGTACGTCACGAACGCCATACCGGAGGCCACGATTCCAAGCAGGGCCACGCCGCTCAAAATGCTCAGGAGGTTCTCGGCCGTGAGGAATTCGGGCGACACGAATATCCCTGAGACAAGCAACGCAGCCGCCACGGCGTAGATACCCGCCGTCTCCAGAACGGTGAGCACAAGATTCCGTCTGGCTCCGATATCACTGGTCACGGCTGACTGGGCCCTCCTGAGAATCTTCGCGCCGATCGAGGCCCTGGCCATGAATCGTCTGCTGCCCCCCAGACATCCGGCAGGGGTATTGGCCATTCGCGGCCAGCAGGACCGCCTCTTCAGACAGCTCCTCCTTCGCCATTTCTCCGAGCAGGCGGCCGTTGCGCATCACAATAACCCGGTCAGACATGCCAACCAGTTCCGGAAGATCCGAGCTGATCAACAAAACAGCAGTCCCCGTCTCGGTCAGGGACATGATGGCCTCGTGTATCTGCCGCTTGGCCTTGACATCTACGCCGCGGGTCGGCTCGTCCAGGATCAATGCTTTCGGGCTCGTCGCGAGCCATTTCGCCAATAGCACCTTCTGCTGGTTGCCGCCCGACAAGGTGCCCGCGTCCACTTCGGGAGAAGCCGCAACGATGTTCAGTTCCTCGAAATAGCGAAGAATAACGCCCGCATCTCTGTCCGAACGGTAAAAGCCCATCCCCGAATGCTGGCCTGTCAACGCCGCAACGAGGTTCTTCCCCACTGGAAGCCGCAGAAACAGGCCATCCTCCTTGCGATCCTCGGGCAGATAAACCAGCCCTTTCGATACCGCCGAAGGGTAGTCGCCGGGCTCGAGCGGCTCGTCCAGGAGCGATACGCCGCCATAATGGACCGGTTCGAGCCCGCAGAGCGACCGCGCCAATTCCGTGCGGCCCGAACCCGACAATCCAACCAGCCCGAGTGTCTCTCCACGGCGCATCTGAAACGAGACATCGTGAAAATAGCCGTAACGCGTGAGGCGTTCAACCCGAAGAACCGTATCGGTAATCTTCGGTTTGCGGCGCGAATAAAACTCGTCGATCGACTGCCCTACCATCATCTGGACAAGCATCTGGGGCGTCGTATCATCGATGGACCGCGTTCCCACCTTCCGGCCGTCCCGCAGCACGGTAACCCGGTCGGCGATCTCGAAGACCTCAGGAAGATGATGGGAAATGTAGACGATGGCAAGACCCTTGCGTTTCAGCTCGCGGATAATCTTGAACAGCCGCATCGCATCTTCCCGCGACAACGACGAAGTGGGCTCGTCCAGAATCAATATGCACGGTTTGCCGCCCAAGACCTTGGCAATCTCGACCAATTGCGCCTCGTGTTGGCTGATCTCCTCGACGGTTTTGCGCGGGTCCGCGCTTAGACCCACGTAACCAAGGCATTCTTGCGCTTCTTCATACATAGCCCCGCGGTCAAGGACGCCCCATCGAGTGGTGGGAAGTCGCCCCACAAGAACATTCTCGGCAATCGAAATGGACCTGGCCAGGCTGAGTTCCTGGTGGACCATGCCCACTCCACACTCTTTGGCCGCCGACGGGGAATGCAGTGCCACTTCCCGGCCGCCAATCCGAATGACGCCGGTGTAATCATCGAACGCCCCGGTCAGAATCTTCATCAGGGTGGATTTGCCCGCGCCGTTCTCCCCCATAAGCGCGTGCACTTCACCCGCGCAAACATCCAGGTCTACGCGATCAACCGCCAGAGTGCCGGGAAAGCGTTTCGAAACGGCCTCCATCGCCAACGCCTGGCCGGTTGATTCAGCAGCTGTCATGCGCCAACTATTCCCCTCTTCCGGTTTCTGCAGCGTCCGGGATACCGCGCCCATACTCGTTCCGGCAATCTCGGAACGATGGTCTTGAATCGAAGTTCGGCCCTCTGCGCTTCGCCCCCCTTGGGCTGCCCGCGCAGTCCCCAGAGGCTCTTCTCACGCATGAAAGGCGCCCTGAGGGATAAAAGAAACCGCTGCCTGAATCAAGCAAACATACCCCGGGACAGTCCCACGCCTCACGCGTCTGCTTGAGGCGCGTCTTTCTTGCCGCCCGCCTTCGACCGTTTCTCGCGCTTCTTACTGGCGCCACTCTCTTGGTCCTTCGACGCTTGGTCCATTTCCTTGCGCAACCGGGCGAGTTTCGTCGAAGCCAGACGCCCCAATTCCGACGACGGAGCGCGGTCTACCAGCATTTGGTAAAGTTCGACGCCTTTTCCCAGACGGTCGAGATTGACCTCACAAAGCTTGGCCCACCGGAAAATGGCCTCCGACCACGGCCGTAACTGGTTCCCCGAGGCTTCCGCGCACTTCTGAAACATCTCAGCGGCTTCCCGGTACCGCCCGTTCATCTCGAGCAGGTGCGCAGCCGCAAACAGAGCGTGGCCTTTCTTCTCGGGATAACTCTTGTACATCTCGACCGCGCCGTCGATGTCGCCCTGAGCTGCCAACTCCTTGGCCTGAAGGAAATCGTCCATACCCGGCAACGACGTATCGAGCCATGTAATGCGACGGACACTCCGGGTGGTGAGAGCGAACAGAAACGAGTAGCTGAAATACCCCCCCGGAATGGCCCAGATGACCAGACCATAAAGCATCACCGTCAGTTTGCGGTACGCATCCGCCCGCATCCACATGGGGACCCCAACGGCTAAGTACAACCCCAAGGCGACAACGGCCGCCACGAGTATCACCCACAGCGGAGGTATCTTATCGCGCTCATACCAGTACCGGAAAAGCGCATATCCCAGCCCTGCAAGCGCTAACGCAACTCCTATTAAAACAACAAGTTCCAGCGGTTTTAAGATGTACAGATACGAGACTTCTTGGGGCATCCGTTCCAGCATAATCCATCCTCGCTTACGCGACCGAGGCTCTCCCCTGAAACTACAGGCCGACGCTATCCGAATCCAGTCCTTCCACCCGCGAATCCTTCCCCAGCCCGGATTCCGCGCGTCCGTATTATAACGTCTCTAGTGTACCATCTCCCAGAAGAATCTGCCTCAATACGCTGATTCCCCTTGGCTTCCACATGACATCCCCCCGGAAAGTGTGCCTTTTATCCTCCGCCTGTGCGATAATGACAGTGGTTGCCCAGGAGTTCAAGGTCGCCCGAGAAACAGCCAAATGTCCGGGCGGCGTTTTTGTCTGAGGAGCGGTCCCCATCCGCGAAGCCGTCCATGGTGCTGGCTCGCGAGGAGTTGTATGGAAAAGCCCATCACAGAAAAAGAGGCGGCCCCAAAGTCGCCTCAACAAGCGTTGCCTCTCCAGGAGATACAGCCGCGCCTGAAGGAATTGCTCGAAACCGGCGACACCCGGGCCACCCTCGCCGTCGATCTCGCCCTGTCCCAGGCAGTCTATCACGGAGCAAGCGACGTCCATCTCGAGCCATGGACCGACAGCCTCGCTCTGCGGTTCCGTATCGACGGCATTCTCCACGACATTGCCCACATCCCCGACTCGCACAAGGCGCGCATCACGGCGCGCATCAAGGTCATGGCTCAGATGGTCGTCTATCAGAAGGACCAGCCTCAGGACGGACGGATTCCGCCCGACCAGACCTCAAGCGGGTACTCGATGCGCGTTACCACCTTCCCCACGATCAACGGCGAGAAAATCGTGGTCCGTATTCTCGGCACGTCGAAACAAATGCTCGAGATAGCAGACCTTGGGTTCGACGAGTCCGTCACAGGCACGTTGCGCGAGCTTATTCGGCGGCCCCAAGGGGTGATACTGCTCACCGGCCCAAGTTCGAGCGGCAAGACGACCACCATTTTCGCCCTGTTGCGCGAGATCCTGCGCACCCAGGTCACAACGACCCACGTGGTTACCATCGAGGACCCCGTCGAATACCGCCTCGACCGCGTCACCCAGATCCAGGTGAATCCCCGAATGGGCGTAACGTTTCAGAACGCCCTGCGGTCCATCCTGCGCCAGGATCCCGAGGTGATAATGGTGGGCGAAATCCGCGACATCGAAACCGCTAAGATGGCTATTCAGGCGGGACTCACCGGACACCTTGTCATCAGTACGATCCACAGCGGAACGGCATGCGGCGTGTTCGCGCGCCTGCTTGATATGGGCATCGAACCCTACCTGCTGGCATCCTCCGTTACCGGGGTGCTCGCCCAACGGCTTGTGCGCATTAACTGCCCCCAGTGCCTCGAAACGTATAGTCCTACGCCCGATCTCATCACTCGATTTGGCAAAGCCCCCAAAAACCAGCCCTACAAACGCGGCAAAGGCTGCGCCCAATGCCAGAACATCGGTTATCGCGGCCGCACCGCCCTCGGCGAACTCCTCCTCGTCAACCAGGACATCGCCAACCTCGTCCTCCAGCATCCCACGATCAGCGCCCTGCAGGAAGCCGCCGCCACTCACCATATGCGCACGCTGTTCGATGTCGGACTCGAGGCCGCCCACAACGCCATAACCACCCCCGAAGAGCTATCCCGCATTCTCCCCCCGCCGGATATCCTGTAGCACAGGCGTCTCGCCTGCATTTCTGAATTGGAGACCTCAGGGTCGCAGGAGAGGGACGGTCAGGAGACACCGCTACAGCGGCGAGGCCTCCGCCCGCTGGATCGACATTGCCCGCCGTTTTCCGCATAATGGCCCCGGGGATAACCGGCAAGCCACTAGAGAGGAGCCCTCATGGAAGCGAATCCGGTTCTGGGCGTCTTGTTGCACGCGCTCGGCGGGTTAGCCGCCGCGAGCTTCTATATCCCCTACAAGAGCGTCAAAGGCTGGGCATGGGAGTCCTATTGGCTGGTGGGAGGCGTCTTCAGTTGGCTGGTAGCGCCACTGGCCGGCGCAACCCTGATCTGCCCAAACCTGATGGAAACCCTGTCAAGCGCTCCGCCCTCGAGCCTTTTTTGGACCTTTTTCTTCGGCGGGCTGTGGGGTATTGGCGGCCTGACTTTCGGCCTCTCGATGCGCTACCTCGGCCTTTCCCTGGGGTACGCCTTGGCGCTCGGCTTCTGCGCAGCTTTCGGAACCATTATTCCCCCTATGTTTCAGGGCGGATTCGTTGACCTGCTGGTCAAGCTGTCCGGGCAGGTGACCCTGGCGGGCGTAGCGGTATGTCTCGGCGGCATAACCATTTGCGGATGGGCAGGGGTGCGCAAGGAACACGAACTTTCCGACGCAGAAAAGCAGGCCACGATCAAGGAGTTCAACTTCATCAAAGGCGCATGGGTCGCGGTCTTCGCCGGAGTCATGAGCGCGTGCATGGCCTTTGCGTTTGCCGCAGGCAAACCCATCCTCGAATCCGCTGTCGCGCACGGCGCCCCCGAGATTTTCTCGAATCTCCCGGTGCTGGTCGTGGCGCTCCTGGGCGGCCTGACCACCAACCTTGTCTGGTGCCTGTTCTTGAACGCGAAAAACCGAACCGCCCACAACTACGTGAACGCGGGCGAGCACAGCATTGGCCTCAACTACCTCCTGTGCGCGCTCGCAGGCGTCACATGGTACCTGCAGTTCTTCTTCTATGGCATGGGCACGACACAGATGGGCAAGTACGACTTCTCAAGCTGGACCATCCACATGGCGTTTATCATCGCGTTCAGCAACCTTTGGGGACTGGTTGGGCGCGAATGGCAAGGCACAAGCCGCGGCACACGAAGCACGGTCTTCGGCGGGATTCTCGTGCTTGTTCTGTCTACCGTGGTAGTCGGCACAGGCAACTTTCTCGCATCCGTGCAGGCGAAAGCCGAGGCCGGCGACAAGGCCCCGGTCGAGGACCACGCGCCCGGCGACATGTAGTCAACGAGCATAGCCGGATAACCGTCAGGCCCGATGGCGCCGCACAGGATGCTTGCCGGAACCCGGCCGCCGCCCGCCCGCGAAAACGCTCCGGCATCAGTCCGGAAGCACTTGTGCCCCCGTTTCCGCTAATCGTGTCCGAAGATCATCTGCTGGACTTCGATGCCCTCCATCGCGGCGAGTTTCTTTCGAAGTTCCTCGCAGACCTTCGCGTCGCCGAACATTTCGAGAATGATCACGCCGCTGGGCGAACAGTAGTCCTTGCTAACGTCATGCAGGCCGATGCGGGTCTTGATATTGCAGCCATACTCCGAAAAGAGTCGCTGGATGTCCGGGGCTTTGGCCACGCGGTTGGTAACGTGCACGCCGTAGATGATGTGCTTGTCCATGGCGGTTCTCTCCGTGGTTTATCATGTTCCCCAACGCCCTGAGTGTGCATGGGGCCGTTTCGGGAATCAAGCGGGAATTGCCGTACATGCCTCTACACGCAGCAATCGCGTCTGCCCGCTCTCACCTGGTCAATGAGGGTTTGCGCGGTGTTGCGGCGCTCCGGCGTCATGCCTCCGAGAGCATCGGCGATGCATTGCCCGCCGATCGCGAGCGTCTTGTCTGAGGCATAATCGCACAGATACTCCATGAAGGTACTGACGGCGTTAACGTCGCAGTGGTCTTTGATCTTGCCCGGTTTGGCGAGGTCCATGAAGTCCTCGCCGGTGCGTCCGAGGCGGTAACAGGCGGTGCAGAACGATGGGATGTAACCCAGGGATGCGACATCGCGGATGACTTCATCGAGCGGCCGGTGATCGCCCAGCGCGAACTGGCTGCAATCGTATTCCTCGTCTTCCGCGTATCCGCCGGGATTGGTGCGGCTTCCCGCCGAGATCTGCGAAACGCCCAATGCGAAGGTCTCGCGGCGGATGTTCGGGGTCTCGCGGGTCGACATGATGATGCCGGTATAGGGAACCGCCAGCCGCAGAATAGCGACGATCCTCCGGAAATCGATATCCGACACCGGATGCGGGGGATGCGCGGCAATCTCGGCGTTCAGGGCGGGTTCAATCCGCGGTACGCTGATGGTGTGCGGCCCCACGCCGAAGCGCTGCTCGAGATGACGGATATGCTGCATGAGCGCCAGGATCTCGAATCGGTAGTCGAACAGTCCAAACAGGATACCGATCCCCACGTCGTCAATACCGGCTTCCATGGCGCGGTCCATGGCGGTCACGCGCCAGTTGTAGTCGCGTTTGAGCCCATCAACATGCATTTTAGTGTATGTTTCATGGTGGTAGGTCTCCTGGAAGAGCTGGTACGTGCCGATGTTCGCGGCCTTGAGCTGTCGGAACTCGGCGGTCGTCAGCGGGGCGACATTGACGTTCACGCGGCGGATTTCGCCGTTGGCGTGACGCGTGTTGTATATCGTGGCAACCGATTTCAGCACGTAATCGAATCCCTCGACAGGATACGACTCGCCCGCCACCAGCAGTATCCGTTTGTGTCCCTGGTCGATAAGGATGCGGGTCTCGTGGGCGATCTCCTCCTGGGTAAGGGCACGGCGCTTGATCTGTTTGTTCGTCTTGCGGAACGCGCAATAGAGGCACTCGTTGGCGCAGAGGTTCGAGATGTAGAGCGGTGCGAACAGAACCAGCCGCCGGCCGTAGATCTGCTCCTTGACGAACCGGGCGGCCTCGAACATCTCACCCAATAACTCCGGGTCGCTCACGGTGGTCAGGGAGGCTACTTCGTCCATCTCGAGGCCGTGCAGTTCGCGCGATTTGGCAAGGACCTCGCGCACACGGGCGGCGTCCTTGCGGGATTCGCGGGCCAGTGTGGCCTCGATTTGTTCTTCGTCGATAAAGGGGGCGGTATCAGCGTGGTCCACTAACATTGGCATGACTTTCTATGGCGTCTGACTCGAGGTTGACGGCCCGCCCGGACGGAGTCGGGGCAGGTTTCGAGCCTATTGGCTACCGGTTTGGTCAAGCGGCTGCGGAATCTCGAAACAAAACTCGGCCCACGCGCCTTCTTCCGCGTCGGCCCACATGCGCCCGCCATGGGCCTGGATAATCCGCCATGACGTGTAAAGTCCCACGCCCGTGCCTTTCCGGGCCATCAATTCTCTGGTCTGCAGCCGCGAGAACTTCTTGAAGAGTTTCGACCGTTCGCTCTTGGGAAACCCCGGTCCTTCGTTCCAGACGGACACCGCGAGCTTGCGTTCAGCCGAAGTCACGCGAAGGCGTATGTGACCCTCTTCATTGCCATATTTTACCGCATTTCCGAGCAAATTCACCATCACGATGTTCAGAAGTCCGGGATCGCATTCCACCGCCGGAGGATTGTCGGGGACTTCCCGCGTAAGGCTCATGCGCCGTTCCTCGATTTGCGCCTGGACAACATCGATGGCCGGCGCCACAACATCCGCCATAAAATCCACCCCGCCGCGCGGTTGGAAACCAAAGCCGCTGCCTTCGACACGGGCAAGGTCGAGGTAGTCCTTGATCAGCGTGAGGAGATATTCGGCCTTGCCCCGCATCTTCGCGATCCTCTCCCGCTGTAACGGTTCCAGACGGCCCAGGTATTCCTGGTCCAGCACGTTGGCGTCCATCACGATGCCGCCGAGAGGACTCTTCAGCTCGTGGCTTACGAATCCGAGTATTTCCGCATACGCCTGGTTGGCCGCCGTGAGTTGCTCGATGCGATAAGCCTTTTCGACGGCCTGGCTGAGGCGCTCCGCAAGGGCGCTGTGAAGCAGCACCTCGTGCATCCCGTAGGCGTTGGGCTCCCGCGAACTGCGAAACAGAAAGCCCACGTTACGGCCCTCGACCGAGAGCGGGCAGGTCATGCTGGACCGCACGCCCTCGCGCACCAACAGGCGCGTCGAGGAACTGCTGCCCTTCGCGGCCAGATACGCCTCCAGGTCATCAATGATGCGAACATGGCCGGTGTCGCGAACCCGGGCGAGCGTGCTCTGGCGAAGGTCTTCCGCATATCCAGGTTGCAGGATCACCGGCGAGTACAAGGCACGAGTCCAATGCGACACGACGCGGTCGTCTTCCTGTACGAAGGAGATGCTCAGCCGGTCGCAGGGAAACAATTCCAAAGTCGACTCGAACACGAAATCCATGACATCGCTGAGCGACTGTCCGGAAGCCACGCGGTGATTGACGTCATCCAGGGCGGAGCGCTCATCGGCCGTGAATTCATGAATGGGCACCGTGACCCGCGCAAGGTCGATGTAACGGACCGTTTCCTCAATTCTGCTCATGGTGTCTGTATGTTCTCTTCGCCGGACGGTCATATCCGGCCGCGCAACGATTTCAGGACCTTTTCATACACCGCGTGGACATTCGCCCTGTGACGGGCTGTCACGGCGGCCAGGTCCTCGTCAATATGGAGCCGCTTGGCCAGGTCGGCGCGTTCCTCAGGCGTTTCGGGAAGCCCGCTCCCCGGCCGCCCGTGCATCATGCGTATGCGGTTCTCGAGCCGCCTGAGGAAAAGGCAGGCCTCGCGCAATTGGGAGGCATCCTTGCCTTCGAGCGCCCCAATGCCCGCCAAGGCATCAAGCGCGCCGAGCGCGTCCCCGCAGCGCACGCCGGGACACTCCTGACCGTGGAAGAGTTGCAGAAGCCGCAGCGCGAATTCCAGTTCGGCGATACCGCCCTCCCCCTTCTTCAGGTCATGCGGAGAAGCCTGGGCAACTGTCTTTCGCCGCACTTCCTCGATATTGTCGAGTTCCTCCCCCGTAAGAGGCCGGTCGAACACCAAGTTTTTCGCCATTTCGCCGACTGCTCTGCCAAACGCGGGGTCGCCCGCCACACAACGCGCTTTAACCAGAGCAAGACGCTCCCATGCCTGGGCTTCATTCCGATAATAGTCACGCATACGCGAGGCCGTCACCGCAAGCACCCCCTTCTTCCCGTCAGGACGAAGCCGGGCATCGACGTCGTATAGGATGCCGTACCGCGTAGGTTCCTTGAGCGTCCGCAGAAGCTTCGAAGACAACGCCGTAAAATACTCGATGGACGAGGCGCCTGATTCCGTGGATTTCCCTTCCTCATAGACGAATACGAGGTCGAGATCGCTGCCGTATCCGAGTTCACGGCCGCCAAATCTACCCGCCCCAAGAACGGCAAACGACCCGCCAGGATCCCCATAGCGTTTCACAACGGCTGCAGTTGCCCGGTCGAGAACATGCTTCACACAGACCTCGGCAACGTTGGTGAGTTCTTCGCCTACCTCTTTCACTCCAGCGAACTCGAACAGGTCGCGCATACCGATACGGAGCAGTTCTCCCGCCACAAAACGGTACGGGGCGGCTTCCCGGTCGCAGGCGCTGCATAAATCCTCCAGACGCTCCTGCAAAAGCCCCATCGAGGCGGGCTCGTCGAGCCCGCTGCGCGCGCCGATAACGTCGAACAAGCCGGGCTCTCGCATAAGGATCTCGGTCAGGAAGACGCTGTTGGCGACGAGGCGCGTCAATTGATGGCAGAGTGTGGGGTCGGTGTTGAGGATGTCGTAGATCGCCCCGGGGGCGCGCAGGTTGGCGAGAAGCTGCCCCAAACGAAGCAACGCGGCGTCCGGGTCGGACAGTTCCCCCAATGACGTGAGCAACTTGGGCGCGATACTGGCGAAGGCCCGTCGAACACGCAAGGTATTGGTGTGTTCCTCGGGGCCCATACTCAGGCCAAGCAGTTCCTGGCGGGCTTTTACCGGGTCGCGAAAGCCCAACTCCCGCAATCGCGCGATGCCATCGTGTCCATCCGAATGAGGATTCACAAGATCGTTTACCCACAATGTTCCGTCGCCCTTCGAAGCAAGGAAGCCTTCGAGGATCCGGCGCGTCTCTTCGGTCCGGTCACGGTAATCCGCCATGAACGAATCGCCGCTGGCATATCCTGAACGGCGTGCGAAGCAGTCGAGTTCACCAGGATCCTTGGGCAACACGTGACGCTGCTGGCTGCCCTCGATCTGCAGGCGGTGCTCGACTTGGCGCAAGAACGTGTAATTGCTCTTGAGCGTAGCCGCATCAAAAGGACGGAGAATCCCGCGGTCGCCGAGTACGGCGACGGCCTCAAGCGTGTTGGCGGTGCGCAACTCGGGAAGCCGGCCGCCGTTCAAGAGCTGCAGCACCTGCACGGTAAACTCGATGTCTCGAATGCCTCCGCGTCCCAGCTTCACCTCGCGCCCGGTTTCACCGCGGTCCCCCACGCGCGCCTCCATTTGTTGCTTGGTCACGCGGATATCCTCAAGCGTTTCGTCGTCGAAGTATCGAGGAAAGGTGAACGGCCGCGTGCGTTCGATAAACGCTTCCCCGAGGGCCAGGTCACCCGCGACGGGCCGAACCTTGATGAGGGCCTGGCGTTCCCAGGCTTGTCCGAAACGTTCGTAATAGTCGATGGCGCTGTCAATGCTCACCGCCAAGGCGCCCGAACGGCCGTACGGACGCAAGCGCATGTCCACCCGGAAAACATTCCCCTCGGAGGTCTGCTCGTGCAGCATCTTGATGATGCGCTCCCCGACGCGGCGGAAGTAGTCGGCATTGCTGATGCTGCCCGAAGTTCCGCCGCTCGTTTCGCCTTCGCCGGAGTAAAGGAAAATCAGATCGATATCCGAGCTGAAGTTGAGCTCACGGCCGGCGAGTTTGCCCATGCCCAGCACCACAAACGTGGCTTCATCTCCGCTGCCCCCCGAACGGGGTTTGCCGTAACGGGCCGAGACCTCGCATTGCGCACATTCGAGAGCAACGCAAACAGTCGCATCGGCGAGGTTTGACATGTCTTCTACTAGAGAGGCGAGCGGACGGTGCGCAAAAATGTCGCGAACCGCTATGCGCAGGAATTCGCGGCGTTTGAAACGGCGCATCGAGGCCGCCTGACCAGGAAAAGCGTCGAACGCGGCAAGCTGGCGCCGAAGTTCCTTCTCCACCTGCGCACGGGGAACGGCTGCGTCAAGGCTCGCCTCTTCCCACAGCCATGACACAAACTCGGGATTCCGGCAGACGATATCGGTGAGGTAGTGGCTCTGGTCAAATATCGTGACCAGCATTTCCGTATAGCGCGGCGTGGCCGACATGAGAGCCCGTTCTGTTCGCGGATTGATGCACATCTCGAAGTAACGGTCCATGCGCACAACGGCCGCCGTCGGGTCCGCCGCATTCCGAAGCGCCTCCGCAAGCGCAGGCGCAAGACTTGACTCGTCTTCTCCCAGAATGGCGGTAAGACACTCGCTTGCTTTCCCTGGCTCGCAGAAGTCGATGTTCAGGAATTCTTCTCGCATGTATACCGTAATCCGCCGCCTAAGCGGAGCCATTGTAGCAGGCTCCGCAACGGATGTGGAGCATTCATCTCCATGAAGGAAGGGGCGCATGTAAGAAGAATAGGGACCGTGTTAAGAGGGAAACCCGCCCAAAAACAAGGGACAATACACGGGCCTCTTCCACCCCGGCGAATGGCTGCTAAACCTTTTTCTCAACGCGGAAGATGACGTTCAAGCCGTGAGCCATGGTCTCGAGTTCCTGGGCATCGCCCAGGGCGGGCTCGATAGACGTCGAGGCGATGTCGACCGCCAACCAGAACAACTCTTCTTCGCCAGGGGGGATAGCGGCGGTGATGGGCTGGCTGAGGGTCCAGCGGAGCGCTTTCGCGGCCAGGTCGCGCCGCGTGATTGGCTCGTACCAGCATTTCGGGTACTTCTCGTGTTTGGGGTCGCCATCCTTCCACTGTTGAAGAGCCATGGCCTTGAGGGCAAGACGCGCGGCCCCGTGTTTCTTGGCTCTCTGGACAACTTGGGGCCCAAAATCCCCTTCGTAGAAACAGCCAAAATTGATCGGAAACAGGACCGAATCGAATTGGTAACGGTCCAATGCCGCAAACGCAGCCTCAACGGTATGAGCCGAGAATCCCAGAAACCGGATCTGTCCCGCGCGTTTGCGTTCGAGCAACATATCCATCACGCCGTTCTTGGCAAAAACGGGCTCGACGTCATTCGTGAGATCAGACAGCCCGTGGAGCTGGTACAGATCGAAATGGTCCGTCCTCAGGCGTTCAAGGGACTGCCGGAACTCGTTCTCGGCCTCGGCGCGCTGGCGCTGGGTTGTTTTGCACGCCAGGAAAACGTCTTTGCGGTAGGGCTCGAGAGCCGGTCCGAGCTTGATTTCGGCGTCGCCATAGGTCGGGGCGACATCGAAGTAGTTGACCCCGCGCTCAAAAGCCTCTGCTACCACCCGGTTGGCGCGCTTCTGGTCGACGTTCGTGATAACGATGCCGCCTAACCCGATGACGGACAGCTCGACGGGGGTTTCGCCATAGGCCCGGCGGGGCAACGCGGCGGTTGGCTTGGGTGGTGCTTCCATGGTGTCTCCTCGTGCAGTGATTTCGCGATGCGCGACGGCTAACACTGAGCTTGCGCCCAATCTCATGAAAGTGCGTCGTCTCATGAGAATGTTCCTCTGGCGAAAATGAAACACGACGCCAGCGCTCTACTGAGAGCAGTATAGCGCATATTGAGCCGGATTTGGCCGCCTCTTATCCTTTTCATAGCGCGACCGTCGGCCGCAACCACAATAGTCTCTTCCGAGGGCCGCTTCCGGAGCCCCGCAGGAGGCAATAAACAATGGCCAAGGCAAGCCCGGCGGTATGCATGGCGCAGCCCTGGAATTGGAATCAACACCGACCCCGACCATCCAGCCCAGCCCCGGAGGGGGGACAAGAGTCACCTTTCAGCGCCGCTCACGCACCACGCTTCGCTGGTCCTGAATTGGAGACCGCTCGACCCTAAGCCGAACGAGGAAAGCCGGTTCCGGGAATGGTTCCCTTTCTATTCGAGAACCCGCCTCGCTATGCCAACGCCTGCTGGGCCTTGGCAACCATCTCGTTAAACACTTTCTGCTGCTCGATCAGCGCGGCGATTTTGTCTTGGGGGTCGGTGCGGCCCTCAAGCAGGATCCATCCCGCATAGTCCATTTTGACGAAGAGGTTTATCAGGTCCTGGTAGGGATAATCCCCCTCGTTCAGTTCACGCACGTGCGCCGTAGCGCCAAAGCGGCCCTTCACCAGGTTGAAATTGTGCTCCAGGCCTTCCCCCTCAAGATCCGGCGAATTCGAGTTCCAGCAGACCGTTACGTTGGGATGGTCCGCAACGTCCATGATCTGTTTCATTATGGGCAGTTCCTGGCATTGTCCATGCACTTCGAGCCGGATCTGCTGGCCATAGTCCACGCCGAAAGCGGCCACTTCGTTGAGGGCCTTGCCGATGCGCTTGATGGTAACCTCGGGGGCCTCTGCATCCTTGTGGAGGTTGTTGGGCTTGACCTTGACACCCGAGCCTCCGCAATCCTGACTGAGCTTAATGAAATCCTTCGTGGCCTGAATGGCCTTCTTCAAGGCCTCGGGGTCGGTATGATCGAAGGCCTCATTGCTGCCAATGCCTACAAAGTCCACGGGGCTGTCGTCGAAGCGCTTCTTCACCTCCTTGCGCTGTTCGAGAGTCAAAGTGGGTTCGACGCCGTGTTTGTGTGTCGTGCGAAGTTCGACGCCCAACACCCTGGATGCCTCGCAATTGGCGATAAGCGTCGGCAGGTCCCAGTGCTGGCCCCACAGATAGGTCACTAAACCAAATTTCATCTTCGAACCGGGTTTTTCGGCTCCAAAGGCCTTAAACGGCGACGTTATCGAAGCCGCCGCGCCAAGCCCGAGGGCCGTCGACAGAAAATTCCGGCGGGATTGGTTCTGCATGGTCATGTCTCCTTCTATCTGCTCACACGTACGCGTCATTTTGCGTGAATCTTGAGCGAGTCCGTGCTGTCGACTCGGAACTGTCCGTATATCGCCTCACTAAGCCATTATCATACCAGCTTCGACGGTCACTCCCTTTGTTATCATGCACGGCCCTTTCAGCGCAAGTTTTTATCCCAATCCAACCATGCGCGAGGCTCCCCGGGTCCTGGATGTCCTGTACCGTCCTTCGAGGCGCTCAGGAAAGGTGCGTTGAACAACGAAAGGGCATCCTCTATCGTATGCGGGCTGGGTTGGGCAATCGGAACGTGGCCGGAAGCGCATAATCCAAGAGGAAACCGTGTTACACATGATCAAACGAGGCCATTTTGCGGAAATTGCGCTGCAGCGGGTTGTGATAATGGGCATGTGGGCGATCTTTCCGGTCTTCCAGGCGGGGGCGCAACCGGCCCTCGATGAACTGGAGCGCGTGTTCACGGAAGTCCCCATGGAAGCGCGCCGGTGGACCGGCCCCCTGTTCTGGCTGCATGGCGACGAAAGCCGCGAGCGGCTGGAAATGTACCTGGGCAAGGTCGCTGAGGGCGGCAACGGATGTTTCACCGCGGAGTCGCGCCCCCACAACGACTGGCTCGGCGAAGGGTGGTTCCGCGATTTGGGCATTTGCCTCGAAGCCGCCAAACGTCACAACCTCGACATGTGGATATTTGACGAGAAATGGTGGCCCAGCGGCGAGGCAGGCGGACGCGTCCCCGCCGAACATGCCAGCAAGAGGCTCCAAGCCGCCGTCTTCGAGAATGCCGGGGCCATCCCGCCGTCGGTGGAGAATCTGGTTGCCGTCATTGCGGGCCGGACAAAGGGCGAGGGATGGGATGGGAGCTCGCTCGTCGACCTCACGGGAGATTTCAGTGACGGCATGCTCGATACGACGCTGCCAAAAGGCTTCCAGATTGCCGCCTTCACATGGGCACTGGGACCGAAGCGGGGAGAAAACTATCTGGTCGACGGAGCCAGCCAAGCCGCGGTGGACTGGTATCTCGACACCGTGTACCAGCCGCATTATGACCGTTTTCCAAACGATTTCGGACCCACAATCAAAGGATTCTTCTACGACGAGCCGGAGACGTACGGCGATTGGGGCACGGAGGTGATCCCGATGCTGAACGAGCTCGGGGTAGACTGGAAACGCGCGTTCATTGCGAAGAAGCTCACCTTGGCGGACCCCGACGAGCAGACGGCCGCGTTGTTTCAGTACAATTTCGCGTTGGCGGAGGCTTGGGGCCGAACGCTGTACGGAGGAATCACGAACTGGTGCCACGAGCACCATGTGCGGTCCATCGGCCACTTCCTCGAGCATGCGGACTGTCCGCTGAGCCAGGATTTGTGCGCGGGCGACATGTTTCAGCTGGAGAAGTACAGCGTCATGGGCGGCATCGACGCAGTGTTCGACCAGTTCATCATGGGCAAACGCGTGGCGCGCGACCACCCGACATGGCAGACGCCGAAGCTGGGGAGTTCCATCACCCACGCCTACGGCAAGCCCGGCGACGTCACCATGGTGGAAATATTCGGGGCAAGGGGGCAAGACCTCACCTATCCGGAAATGAAGTGGTGGGCCGATCACATGCACGTGTCGGGCGTGAACTTCTTCATCCCCCACTCATTCAACCCGCGCGCGCCTGACGACACCGATTGCCCGCCGTATTTCTATAACGGCGGCTTCGAACCCCGATGGCCCCTGTACCGGGTGTTCGCGGACTATACGGCGCGGCTGAGCCACGTGCTCACCGGCGGCCGGCACGTCTGTCCCGTCGCGCTGTTATACCTTGGCCAGAGCTGCCACGCAGGCAAAGCCGTGCGCCCTGACACCATGAGCGAGGCGCTGCAGGACGCCTTATATGATTGCGACTGGATTCCCTACGACGTGTTCGAAAAGGACATGCGTATCAGCGGCCCGTTGCTGAACCTTCGCGAGGAGAAATACCACATCCTGATAGTGCCGCCCGTCGAGACCATCCCGTACGAAACGCTGCTGAAGGCCCGGGATTTCTTCGAATCGGGCGGCGTGGTCGCAGGATACGGTTTCCTGCCTTCGAAGTCCGCGTCGCTCGGCCACGGTTCCGGGGAGATCGCGGACCTCGTGCAGGCGCTATGGGGCGGCGCGGAGCCGTCGATAAATCCTTGCCGCACGGCGCCTTCGGGCGGAAAATCATTTCTGCTGCCGGAGTCCGTGACGCCCGAGATGTTGCAAACAGTGTTCAGAGACGAGGCGGGCATTCACGCGACCCTCGAAGTGGTCGAAGGCGACACGGGGAACTGGCTGCACGTCCTGCACCGGGTCAAAGATGAACGCGACGTGTTTTTTGTTGCCAACCAGGTGTACGAGGGACCGGCCAGGACGTTCACCCTGCGCGCTCAAGCCAAGGGGTTTCCCGAGTGCTGGGATCCGCTGCGCAACGATATTTCCGCCCTGCCGTTCACGCGCATCAGCGAAAACGAAGCCGAGTTCAAACTCACCCTGGAACCCCTCGAAAGCGTGTTGCTCGTGTTCACGCCTGAATCCCGTTCGAAACCAGCGCGAATCCAGGAAAGCGGGGCCAAACCAAGGCGCGTGCTCGACCTGGCGCGGACAGGCGAAGCCAAGACGCCGGAACCTGCGGCGCTCTCCCTGGAAGGGTGCAAGTGGGTATGGCATCCCGGCGAGAACGCCCTCACCAACGCCCCTCCCGGCATGCGGTACTTCCGCAAAACCGTGTCGCTGCCGGACACTTCGGGGCTCGCGTCGGCCCGGGCTCTGCTCAGCGCCGACAACGCCTTTGTCCTCTTCGTGAACGGCAACGAGATTGGCCGAAGCGCGCCCGGAGACGAAGCGTGGAGGCAACCGCAGGAATTCCAGCTTACAGGCGCCCTTCGCGCAGGCGACAACGTGCTTGCAATTGCCGCCGAGAACACGAGCGGCAAGGACAATCCCGCCGGAGTGATCGGACGGTTCGAGTTCCACTTCACTTCGGACAACGTTGTCTTCCAGATTAACCTGGACGCTTCGTGGCAGGCCTCCCGGGAAGCTCCGGACGGTTGGAACGCGTCCGTCGAAACGCCGGGAACGTGGCTGGCGGCCGCCGAGGTCGTGCAGTACGGCGATGCCCCCTGGGGTCATGTCGGCAAGCCCCTGAGCCGTCCGGCCAACCCGTTCGAGGGCGTGTTTGCCCTGCCCGAGGGCGTCGATCTGGCCAAGGAGCGGGTCTGCGTCGAGATGGACGGCGTATTCGAAGGCGCGCGGCTTACCGTTAACGGCGCTTATGCCGGCGGCGTCATCGGCGCCCCCTTCCGCGTCGACATCACCCGGCATCTCGCCTCCGGCGAGAACAAGCTGCTCATTGAGCCCTATGCGCCGGAAACCGTGCGCCTGGCGGTGTATGAGTGAACAATGACGGGCATCGGTCAAGGCCTCGCGGTCCGACCGTACGCTTGGACTCGTGCTTGAGTGCTCGGCCGTCCACTCACGCAATGCCATATTGCCCCAAAAACCGGCCCTGCAGGTTTCTTACGTATACGGCAGTTTCCAGGGTTTGCGATAGTCGCATTCGACGAGACGGTTGGCTTCGCGGTTGTCTTTGACGCGCTCGTTTTCGGCGTCCCAATGGATCTCGCTGCCGGAGCGAAGGGCAAGGTTGCCCAGGTGGGCAACGGTCGAGACGTAGTGCCCCAGTTCAAGGTGTTCGACGGGGTCCTTGCGCGTCTTCATGCAATCGAGGAAGTTGCGGACGTGCGCCGGGCGCGGGTCGGGGCTCTCGGGGTGCTTGGCCGCTTCAAGGCTGTTCTTCTTGGGCTCGGGGATGATTTCCCATCCGCCACCGTCGATGATGACGGTGCCTTCGGTGCCGTTGAACAGCATTCCGTGGGGGCGTCCGCCAGGGCCGAGACCTCCAAGCACCATCTGTTCGAAGACGAGGGTGTA
>Ga0116187_1001606_pt1 | contig 23600 bp, 19 predicted proteins | sample AD_JPNNA6_MetaG_FD_89755 | JGI IMG/M metagenome (GOLD analysis project Ga0116187, IMG submission 89755) | Active sludge microbial communities of municipal wastewater-treating anaerobic digesters from Japan - AD_JPNNA6_MetaG | ecosystem: Engineered > Bioreactor > Anaerobic > Digestate | place... | reverse complement strand
CAATCGTGCAGCGCGACCTGCATGCGCTTGCGATAACACCCGGGCGGCTCGTCCATGAGGCGCTTGAACACGACACAGAGGTACTCGACGTGCTCGAAGCCGGTGTGTTCGGCGATCTCCTTGAGCGGCAGATCGGTCTCGACCAGCAACTGGCGGATCTTCGCCACCTGCACACGCCGAATCTCGGCCTGCGGCGAGCGCCCGATGTAACGGCGGAATCGCTTCTCGAGCAGACTGCGCGAGGTGAACGCATGCTTGAGCACATCGTCGACGGAGATCCCGAGGCAGGCGCGCTCGCGGATGAACGCCAGGGCGGTCGCCACCATCTTGTCCTCGATCGCCAGCACATCGGTCGATTGGCGGGCAATGACACCCAACCCCTCGATGCGCTGGTCCATCTGTTCCACCGGCCGCCCAGCCATCAATTGCGTGAGGCACTCGGCCGCATGGAAGCCGGCCTGAAACCCGTTTGTGGCGACACTCGACAACGGCGGCGTCGATAGATCGCAGCGCATATGGTCGTTGTTGATGCCCAGCACCGCGACATCCTCGGGAATCAGCAGCCCCACGTGTTGGGCCGCGTAGATCACCTGTTGGGCCCGATAGTCGTTGCAGGCCAGCACCGCCGTCGGCCGCGGCAGGCGCCCGAGCCAGACACCGAGCGAGGCGAGATTGCGCGCGTCCCAGGCCGGCAGGGGATCCTCGGAATAGATGATGTCGTAGACCTCGCAACTGTGGCCGGCCAGACGCAGCGCCTCGAGGAACCCGTCGCGGCGCTCGGTCGCCCAACCGGTGTTGGCGTAACCGCAGAAGGCGAAGGAGCGGAAGCCTCGCTCGAGAAAGTGCTCCGCTCCCATGTGGCCGAGCCCACGGTTGTCGGGCCGGATCTTCGGCACGCCGTCGATCGGCGGAGAGTCGTTGAGGTCGACAAGCGCGATCCCCAAGTCGCGGCACTGTTTGGCAAAATCCGGCGTCGTATGGCGGCTGATGATGCCGTTCCACGAACGGCTGCGCAGCCAGTGCGGGTCGAACTGGGCCCGCCCCTCGTCGTCATGAAACGTCTCCCACATCCGATGGGAGCGCTCGTAGTGGACGATGCCCTTGAGCATCGCGGTGCACTCCTCGTAGCGCATCTCAAACACCAGCATGACGTGGGGTTTCATCGGGCGGACGGATTAAGCGTCGATCTCCGCCGCACGCGCCAGCGCGAAATCCGGCGGCGCGCCATGCGCATCGGCCCCAACCGGTGGCCGGGCGAACCGCACGAAAAAGGCGCCCGGTCGAAACCGGGCGCCTTGAGAGGTTGCTGGCCACAGGGGCCGGCGTGAGAGCTTAGCCCTTGGTGGCCTCGTCGAGGATGTCGCCGAGGTTGGTGAGCTCGTTGCCGGTCTTCATCGAGTCGTAGGCCGAGGCCTCCGCCTGGATCTGCTCGATGCTGTAGTTGGCGGCCTTGATCGAGAGGCCGAGGCGGCGCTCCTCGCGGTCGATCTTGACGACGCGCGCGGTGACTTCCTGGCCGGGCTTGAGCACGTCTTTGATCTTCTCGACGCGCTCTTCCTGGATCTGGGAGATGTGCACCAGACCGTCGATCCCGTCCTTGAGCTCCACGAAGGCGCCGAAGGAGGTGATCTTGGAGATCGTGCCGGTGACGACGTCGCCGATCTTGAAGACGCGGTCGATGTCGGACCACGGATCGTCGGCGAGCTGCTTCATGCCGAGGCTGATGCGCTGCTGGTTCGGATCGACGTCGAGCACGACGGCATCCACCTCGTCGCCCTTCTTGAGGACTTCGGAGGGATGGTTGACCTTGCGGGTCCAGGACATGTCGGAGACGTGGACCATGCCGTCGATGCCTTCCTCGAGTTCGATGAAGGCGCCGTAGGTGGTCATGTTGCGCACCTTGCCGCGGACGCGGGCGCCCACGGGGTAGTTGTGCTTGACCATATCCCACGGGTTCGGCTCGAGCTGGCGCATGCCGAGGGAAATCTTCTGCTCCTCGCGGTTGAGGCCGAGGATGACGGCATCGAGCTCCTGACCGACCTTGAGGATGTCGGAGGGTTTGGCGATGCGCTTGGTCCAGGACATCTCGGTGACGTGCACGAGGCCTTCGACACCGGGCTCGATCTCGACGAACGCGCCGTACGGCACGAGGTTGACGACCTTGCCGCGGATCTTGGCGCCGACCGGATACTTGTGGTCGATGTCGTCCCACGGATTCTTCTTGGTCTGCTTGAGGCCGAGGGAGACGCGCTCCTTCTCACGGTTGACCTCGATGATCATGACCTCGATCTCCTCGCCCTGCTTGAGGAGCTCGGACGGGTGCGAGATGCGACCCCAGGACATGTCGGTGATGTGGAGCAGGCCGTCCATGCCGTCGAGGTCGATGAACGCGCCGAAGTCGGTGATGTTCTTGACCACGCCCTTGCGGAGCTGGCCGGGCTGGATCGAGTCGAGGAGCGCGCGGCGCTTGCTGGTGCGCTGCTCTTCGATGAGCTCGCGGCGGGAGAGAACGATGTTCTTCCGGTCGAGGTTGATCTTGAGGACCTTGAAATCGTAGGTCTGGCCAAGATACTGATCGAGGTTCTTCGGGGGCTGCACATCGATGTGCGAGCTGGGGAGGAACGCGTCCACGCCCATGCCAACGATGAGGCCGCCCTTGACCTTGCCCTTGACGCGACCGGAGACGATCGCGCCTTCCTGGCACTTCAAAAGGATGTTCTCCCAGTTCTTCTTCTGCTGGGCCATGTCGTAGGACAGGACGGGGCTGCCGTCCTTGTCCTCGAGCTTCATGACGAAGACTTCGATCGTGGAACCGATCTGGAGCTCGCCGAGATCGAAGAACTCATGGGCCGGGATCACGCCCTCGGACTTGCCGCCGATGTCGACCACGACTTCGTTCTGGCGAATCTCGGTGATGGTACCCGGGACGATGGCGCCTTCCTTCAGGCTGTCGAAGGAGGAGTTCGCCAACAACTCTTGCATTACGCTGCTCATGGACTGTAGAGCGGCCAACTTGTCGGTGATGCTCCGGGCACCGGTGTCGGCCACGAACGGCCCCGCAAGGCGGGACCGGATGGGTTGGATGTTTATACTATCAAACCGGCCGGAGGGAGCGTGCGGCGTACTCCGGACGGACGACTGCAGCCGCGAAAGGCGCGAAAAGTCACAGTGCCCCACCCTGTCGGCAAGAGGAAAAACGGTGCGGCCCTCTTGGGGCCGAATCCTGCCCTGGGCCGAGGTACGCGATCAGTACTCGTACGGTCCACGAAACGCCCTCTCGAAGGCGCGGCGATCGCGCTTGGTCGGCCGCCCCTCTCCGTGCGGCCGCGCCAGCAGGTTTTGAATGTGTCGCTCGCGGCCACGCTCCCGCTCCTCCGGAGGCGTAAGGTCCTCGATATACGGGCCCACCTCGGCGTGCGCGACCCGTTTCTCCAGCAGCGGCCCCACGCGCAGGGTGCGGGTCCAGCCCCCGAGATTGATGGCGACGATCTGCCCGGTGCGCACCTCGCGCGCCGGGCGGGCGTGCTGTCCGTCAAGCGTGACCTTGCCGCCGCGGCACGCCTCGGTCGCCTGCGAACGCGTCTTGTACACGCGCACACACCAAAGCCACTTGTCGAGGCGGACTTCGGTCGGAACGACGGGAGCGGCTTTGGTCGCGGGGAGGTTGGCGTGAGGCATCGGGACGGCGCGAACCATTCGGACTGGAGCGGCCTGTCGGCGCAATCCGAGTTTTCGCGCCAACCGCGGCCGTCCGCACATAACGAAACGCCCGCCGGACACGAAGTCCGGCGGGCGTGGGAAAAACCGTGTCGAGGTGAGCAGCGGGGCGGCCGCGGTCACCCGCCGCGGATCACTTCGCGAGCAGGTCGTCGATACTGTCGGTATCGGTGTTCACATCGGCGAACAGCCAGGTCGACAGGTAGCGCTCGGTGCTCGACGGCACGATGACGACGATCTGCTTGCCGGCGTTCTCGGGACGCTGGGACAGCTGAAGGGCGGCCCAGATGGCGGCGCCGGAGGAGATGCCGACCGGAATGCCGTCGAGCGTGGTGACCTGCTTGGAAACCGGACCGGAGTCGGCCTCCTTCACGCGGATGACCTCGTCGTAGATCTTCGTGTTGAGCACGCCGGGCACGAAGCCCGCACCGATGCCCTGAAGCTTGTGGGGGCCGGGGTTGCCGCCGGAGAGCACCGGGGAGGAGTCGGGCTCGACGGCGACGATCTTCACGGCGGGTTTGCGCTCCTTGAGCACCTCGCCGATGCCGGTGATTGTACCACCAGTACCGATACCGGAGACGACGATGTCGACCTTGCCATCGGTGTCGCGCCAGATCTCCTCGGCGGTGGTCCGGCGGTGGATGGCGGGGTTGGACGGGTTGGAGAACTGCTGGAGGATGGCGCTGTTGGGGATCTGCTTCTGCAGTTCCTCGGCCCGGGCGATGGCGCCCTTCATGCCTTTGGCTCCCTCGGTGAGCACGAGGCGGGCGCCGAGGATCTTGAGGAGCTTGCGACGCTCGAGGCTCATGGTCTCGGGCATGGTGAGGATGAGCTTCAGGCCCTTGGCGGCGGCGACAAAGGCCAACGCGATGCCGGTGTTGCCCGAGGTGGGCTCGATGAGCACCGTGTCCTGGTTGATTTTTCCGGCGGCGAGCGCGTCCTCGACCATCGCGGCGCCGATCCGGTCCTTCACGCTGGAAAGCGGATTGAAGAACTCGAGTTTGAGGAGGATCTCGGCTTTGGCGCCGTGTTGGGCGGCGGTGCGATTGAGACGGACCAGCGGGGTGTTGCCGATGGTCTGGGTGATGTCGCTGTAGATGCGTGCCATGGTGATAGTGTAGTTGTTCTGTTGGTGAGAGGTGGAAGGAAAGAATGGGTCGCCGGAGCGGCACTAGCAGCGTGCCGAACTCACGCTGGGGACGCGCACAACAAGCACCGTTTCACCTGCGCCCTGCTGAGCCCAGCCAGCGCGTTCGAGCCAACCGGGGAGTCGCACCGCGACGCGTTCAACCGCGGAGGAAGGGCCGAGGTCGAGCAAAGCCCGCAGTCCGTGATCCCGTTGTGTCGCGAGGTGCATAGGTGATGCGCGTACCTAAATGCACCATCGAAGCTCGCGCAAGCGTTTCTTTACTTGTTTGGTAAGTTTAATCCCGCCAGCGGTTTTTCGCTGCCTACCTGATGGTTAGCTTCAGGCCATCGTAGGCAAAACGGATTCCGCTCGGAAGCTGCGGCTCATCGCGGCGGTGCGAAATCGCGTGGGTCAGGTGGGTGAGAAAAGTCTGCGGCGCCCCGATCGCTTGGGCGACCTCGACCGCCTCCGCCACACACATGTGCGTGGGATGCGGCTCGGGACGCAGTCCATCGAGAACCACAACATCCGAGCCCCTCGCCAACTCACGCGGTTCCTCCCCGACGCGCTTGCAGTCGGTGTAGTAGGTGAACTTCGCCCCGGTGCTGCGCTCCGCGAAGACCAACCCGAGCACCTCGACCTTGCCGTGCGGCAGCAGCGTCGAACGGATCGTCCCCTGCGGCAGCTCGAGGGCCGCCGGCATCGGCCGCGGCTGGAACGCCGGGTAACCCTTGAACATCGGCTTCTCGCCGATCGCGTACGGAAACATCCCGCACACCCGCTCGCAGCCCTCCTCGGTCGACCACACCGTGAGCGCCCCACCCTCGCGCAGGTCGCAGAACCGCCGGAGATCATCCATGCCGGCGATGTGGTCGGCATGGCCGTGCGTGAGGATGAACTGGTCGATGCGCCCGATCCGGTTCTCCAGACACTGGAGACGGAACTCCTGCGCGGCGTCGACCTGCACATGCAACCCGTCCATGACGACATGCACGCTGGTGCGGGTGCGACGGTCGCGCGGATCCTCCGAGCGGCAGACCGCGCAGTCGCAGGCGATCATGGGCACCCCCTGCGAGGTCCCCGTCCCGAGAAAAATCACCTCCATGGCGGCCTCCTCATTTCGGCGGCAGCACGTAGAGCGGCACCGACGCGAGACTGATGCGGTCGACCGCCACCTTGATCGCGTATTCGCCGAACTCCGGCAGGACGAGCTGGTTGAACTGGATCGCGAACGCCTTGCACACCGTCGGCAGGTCGCGGGTGAAGTGAACCGCCAGATCCTCGGCGATCTCGGGCACGACCGGCCGGCCGTCGGCATCGATGATCGTCATCTTGAGCTGATGCGGGCCCTCCTCGATCCGCTCGAACCGCACCCGGCCCGCCAACCAGCAGCTCGGCACGATCAGCGGCATGCGCGGCGTCACGAAGATGTCGAACGCCCCGGCCATGTCGAGCACCTGCCCGTTGTAGCGGGCCTCGCGGCAGAGGGTGAGGATCTCCAGTTGCATGCGGCGCGGGCGAACGCCGGCGATCAACTCCCCCACTCCGCCGAAGTGCAAGCCCGGGATTGCGCCGGCCGCGTGCTTTCACCCCCGCGGGTTGCAGGCTCCCGCCGCCGCCCCGTCTCCCACCGCGCCGCCGCCCGCCTCCAGCGGCGGCACACGGGAGAGCCGCACCGCCACCAGCAACGCCACGCCCAGCAGCCCGGCGATGAACAACCCCACCCCGGCCCAGCCCCAGCGATGCCAGCAGACCCCGCCCGCCGTGCCCGCGATGCTCGAGCCGAGGTAGTAGCAGAGGAGGTAGAGCGACGACGCCTGCCCGCGCGCCCGCCGCGCCCGCCGGCCGATCCAACTGCTGGCGACAGAATGCGCCCCGAAGAATCCGGCGGTGAAGACCAGCATCCCCACCAGCACCAGCCAGAGCGGTTCCGCCAGCGTCACCACCACCCCGGCGAGCATCACGGCGATCGCCACCCACAGCACGCGCCGCCGGCCCAGCCGGTCGGCCAGCGCGCCCACGCTCGTCGAGCTGTAGATGCCCGCAAGATACACGGCCGAGACCGAGCCCACGATCGCCTGGCTGAGGTGGTACGGCGCCGCCAGCAGCCGGTAGGAGATGTAGTTGAACAACGTCACGAAGCTGCCGAGCAGCAGAAAACCTTCGAGAAACAGCCACGGCAGCGCCGCGTCGCGCAGGTGCAGGCGGAAGCCTTCGAGCACCGTCGCCGGCCGCAGCGGGGTCGGCCGGAAATGCCGCGAGGGCGGCACGCTGCGCCAGAAGACGAACGCCGCGACCAGCGCCAGCCCACCGAGCGTGCCCAACGCCGCACGCCAGGAGACGAAGTCGACGATCACGCCCACGACCAAACGCCCGAGCATCCCGCCGATCGCGTTGCCCGCGATGTACAGCCCCATCGCGAAGCCCAGCACCCGCGGGGCGATCTCCTCGCTCAGGTAGGTCATCGCCACGGCGACCACGCCGCTCAGGCACAAGCCGACCAGTGCGCGCAGCACCAACACCCCGCCCCAGGTCGGCATCGCCGCCGCACCGAGCGTGCACACCGCCGCGCCCCCCATCCCGACCAGCATCACCGGCTTGCGCCCGATCGCGTCGGACAGCGGCCCGGTGGCGACCAGCCCGGCCGCCAGCAAGGCCGTGGATACCGAGAGCACCAGGCTGGCGCGCGCCGCATCCATCGCGAACTCCCGCGACAGCACCGGCAGCAGCGGCTGCACGCAGTAGAGCAGCGCAAACGTCGCGAACCCGGCGGAGAACATCGCCAGCGCAGTGCGCCGGAACAGGGGGGTGCCCTTCTCGATGAAGGCGGCCTCCCCGACCACGCGCGGTGTGCTGCCTCCGCTCTCGGCGGCAGCAAGCGCCTGGGCCGGAGGCAACACCGCGGCCTCCCGCGCGCCCGGTCTCAGGTTCTCACTCGAGTCTCCAGCACTCATGGAACGCGCAGCCTGCGGGAGCGCCGCGGCCCCGGCAAGCATCGCACAGGCGCAGGGCCCGCAACTGCCCGCCCCGCGCGCGTCTGGTCCGGAACCGAGACATCGGCTCAGTGGCTGGCGTCGTAGTCGGCGATCTTCTTGCGCACGGTCGCCTCGGCCTCGTTGTACCACTCCTGGATCATCGGGTCCGAAAACTCGTACACCCGGTCATCGAACGTGGTCGTGGCGAGCCGGTCGAACAGCCGCAGCTTCGCACTCTCGAGATCCCGGCCGTAGATGTGGTACGAGTCCGCCTGCCAGTTCATCCGCCCCAGCCGGACCTCGCGCCCCGAGCGCCGCGCCACCTCGGCGGCGATGACATCGCGGTTGAACAGCACGAAGCCGAACATGTTCATGAAGCTCGCGTTCCAGGCGTCGTTGCTGCGGAAGCGCACGTTGCAGTTCAGCCAGCGCACGCCGGCCTCGTCCTCACAGATCCGGTACCACAACGACTGCAGGCACGGCGGGTCGTAGCAGTCGAGATCGAGGCTCGGCATCCAGGTGATCATCTGCGCCTGGCGCGTGAACGGCTGCGCGGTGAGCTTCGCGATGACGCTCTCGACTTGGTCGATCCTGAAGGGGCCCTTCTCCACCGAGGCCCCCTGCGCGTCCCGCTCCTTCCAGATGCCGTAGGCGGCCAGGCGCCCGTGGTAGGTGTACTCCCAGCGCGTATCCGCCTTGTCGTTGATGTTCTTCACCCAGTGGTCCTTCGCGCCCGCGACCTCCATCACGTACTCGCGCAACTCGGCGATGCCGGCCGGGAACGCCTTGTGGATCATCGGTTCCGCCAGCGGATCGAGCACGGTCGCGTTCATCGTGCAGTCGAGGCTCGGCGGATCGCCGGGCTTGTCGTACTGGGTGTTCTGCCGCGCGCCGTGCTGGTACAGCGCGATCAGGGCGCGTTCATGGGTTTCGGCCAGACTCTGGCCTTGGACGGTCAATACCGGGATGTTCATCGGTGGGGCGCGAAGCGGGAGTGCGGCTGGGGTGGGCGGCCCGATCATCCGGGCGCGGGCCCGCACCAGTCGACCGAAAAACCGGCGGGGTTCAGCCGCGCAGGCGCCCGGCCGCCTTCTCCGCGAGGAACGCGCGGTAGGTCCGTTCGACGCCCTCGCGCAACCCGATCCGCGCTTTCCAGCCGAGCGCGGCCAGACGCGAGACGTCCATCAGCTTGCGCGGTGTGCCGTCCGGCTTGCTCGTATCCCAGGTGATGCGCCCCCCGAAACCGACCGCCGCGGCGACGGTCTCGGTGAGCTCCTTGATGGTCACGTCCGTGCCCGAGCCGATGTTGATCAGGTCGGGCGGATTGTCGTGCCCGAGGAGGAAGAAACAGGCGTCGGCCAGATCGTCGACGTGGAGGAACTCGCGCTTCGGGGTGCCGGTCCCCCAGGCGACGACCTCCGCGAGGCCCTGCTCCTTCGCCTCGTGGAAACGGCGGATGAGCGCCGGCAGCACGTGGGAGTTCTGCGGGTGGTAGTTGTCGTTCGGGCCGTAGAGGTTCGTGGGCATGCCCGAATGGAAGAGCACGCCGTACTGTTTGCGATAATACTGACAGAGCTTGAGCCCGGCGATCTTCGCCACGGCGTAGGCCTCGTTCGTCGGCTCGAGCGCGCTGGTGAGCAGGCACTCCTCCGTCATCGGCTGGGGCGCGAGCTTCGGATAGATGCAGGAGCTGCCGAGGAAGAGCAGGCGCGCCGTGCCGTGGCGCCGGGCCGCCTCGATGAGGTTGGCGGCGATGATGAGGTTGTCGTAGATGAACTCGCCCGGGTACGTGTTGTTGGCGTGGATGCCGCCGACCTTCGCCGCGCCCACGAGCACGACCTCCGGTTTTTCCTGCGCGAAGAAGGCGTCGACGGCCGCCTGGTTGGCGAGGTCGAGTTCGCTCCGGCGGCGCAGCAGCAGCCGCTCGCAGCCCGCCGCCTGCAGCCGGCGCACCAACGCGGAACCGACCATGCCCTGGTGTCCGCTCACGAAAATACGCTTCCCCCTGATGTCGTTCATGCAGGCTGCAGGCAAAGGGTTTCCCCCACGCCCCGCAAGAGCACTTCGGCGGTCCTCGTGAGGGCCGCGTGAAAAAGCCGAAACTTCTTCGGCGCGCGCGCGACAAAACCGGCATCCCTGCTATGGTGAAGGCACCGACGAAGGGCGATGGAGCGACCGGGAAGAAGGCACCGAAAGGCTTCCCCAACTTTTTCGCCGTTTTTCGGTTTTTGTCCGCAACTTATCAACGTTTGTGACGATCTATACCACGCCATGACGGGAACTCTCCACATCCTCTGGGACGACCTTCCCGACGACCTTGCCGAGGAACTCCTTGCACGCGCGGCCGCCGGAGAGGCTGTCTTCTGTGAACACCTTGCGCAGCTGATGGCTGCCTGAGGCGAACCACGACACCGCATCGCGGCGCTTCCGACACGCGCAGCAAGGCGGGCAACACAACGCTGAACGGTCTTCGGACCGCCCCGGCCGCGACGCCCCCGCCGAACAGCTCGAGTCAGAACCGCCGGCAGTGTCCCTTCACTGAAGTCGCCCCGCTCCCGCAACCCCACGTCCAAGGCTTCACCGCCCCCACGCGCCGGTCGCCGGAAGGACCACGACTCCAGTTCGGTTCGCTTCTCATTCAAGCAAAGGGCCCGCACCTCGATCGGTGCGGGCCCTTTTTGCGTCCGGCAGTCTGGTCCGGCACGGCGGCGGAGGTCAGTCGCCGCTCATCTCCTCGATCGAGGCCACCTTCCCTTCCTTGAAGGTCACCCGGTAGCGCTCGACCACCTCGCGGTCGTTGTAGTCGGCGAAATAGGCATACATGCCCGGATGCCGGCGATGGTAGAAGCCGCGGTAGTAGACCATCGTGCCGCCGTGCGAAGTGTAGCTGGTGTAGACCCAAGCCTCGTTCTTCCCGGTCGCATCGGTGCGCGTGTAGACGCGATCCGGATCGCCCACGGCCAGTTTCACCATCTCGGGCGTGAAGCCCACGGCAACTTTGCCCTGTTTGATCAGCTCCTGATCCCCCGGGGCAAGATTGTTGAAGAGTTCCGGGTTCTGGCGGATCCGGGTTTGCGGAGTGCTGCAGCCGGCGAAAACCGCCAAGCCCAGCAGGCATCCAAGAAGGAGCAGGTAACGTTTCATGGTGGGTATGCAGGTCGGACGACGGAATGATTCAGCTCGCTGGGACCTTTTCAACTCGCTTCCGGTTCCCTCGTCCTTCTCATCCGGCCGCCATGAAGATCCTGCTCTGGGACATCGACGGCACCATCCTCCGCTCCGGCCATGCCGGCCACCGGGCCATGAACGCCGCCGCCCATGCCGTCTTCGGCCTGCAGGAAGCCTTTACCCATTTCGATTTCGGAGGACGCACCGACCCGTGGGTGCTCGACCTGCTCTGCCAACAGCACCGCCTCGAAGCCCCACCCGCTCGCGTGGAGCAGTTCTACGCGGTCTACGTCGAGAGCCTCCGTCGCGAACTCCACAACCCCAGAGCCTTCGTCTGCGCCGGTATCCGCGACACCCTCACCCACTTCCAGCGCACGCCCGACACCGCCATGGGCCTGCTCACCGGCAACATCCTCGCCGGAGCCCGCGCGAAGCTCGAACACTTCGGACTCTGGACGCATTTTCCCTTCGGCGCCTTTGCCGACGACTCCGGCGAGCGCAACCGCCTCGGACCAATCGCCCTCGAACGCGCTCGCCGCCATCTCGGCCGCGCCGATCTCCAACCCACCGACCTGGTGGTCATCGGCGACACCCCGCACGACATCGCGTGCGCCCGTGCGGTCGGGGCACACGCCGTGGCCACGGCCACCGGCGGTGCCACCTACGACGAACTCGCCGCGCACAAGCCCGACCTGCTCGTACGCGACTTCACCGATCCAGCACCGTTCCAAGCGTTCATCCGAGGACTCCGGTAGGAGCAGGCGTCGAAGGCTCCCCGCGCCTGCGGGTTTCGCTCAGACCGCTCCGCCGGGTCCACCACACCCTCATCCCTCGCGGCGCTCGATCGCGGTCACTTTGCCTGCCTGAAAAATCACACGCAGACGGTCTTCGCGCTCCCCGCCGGTGGAAGTCCCGACCGCCACGCCCCCGCCAGAATGGTGTCCGCCACCACCGACTCCGACCCCGAAACTGAACGTCGGAGACTTGTCCGCGTAGACCCAGACCTCGGTCTCGCCCTCCGCGGACTGCCGACGCCGGATCTGGCTCGGCTTGCCCAGCGCCATCGTCACCATCTCCGGGGTGAATCCGACATCGACCTCGCCCGCCCGGATCTTCGCCTGCACCGCCGGCGCATAGCTGGCGAAGGCGGCGGAGTTCTTCTCGATACGCGAGTCGGGGGTCGAGCAGCCGGCGAAAGCCAGCGCGCACGCGAGGACAGCGAGAGCAAGTAGTCTGGGCATGGGAATGCGGGGTTGGTTGGCCTGCGGGGCAGGCCTCGTGCTCGGACAGGCAAGCCGCGCTATTGTTCGCCTGCAAGCCGGCATTGCCATCGGCCTCCGGCCCACCCAACGTCCGCCCTTTCCCATCATGCCCAAGCTCTCCGTCGCCATCGGCTCAGACCACGCCGGCTTCCGCTACAAGGAAGAGATCAAGAAGATGCTCCTCGCCCAGGGGTACACTGTCCGCGATTTCGGCACCTATTCCGCCGAGTCCTGCGACTATCCCACCTTCATCCGCCCCACGGCCGAAGCGGTCGCGCGCGGCGAGTTCGACCGCGGCATCGTCCTCGGCGGCTCGGGCAACGGCGAGGCCATCGTGGCCAACAAGGTCAAGGGCATCCGCTGCGGCTTGTGCTGGAGCGTCGAGACCGCCGTGGCCAACCGCGACCACAACGACGGCAACGTCCTCGCCCTCGGCGAGCGCATGGTGTCCCTCGAACTCGCGCTGCAAATCGTCCAGCTCTGGCTCGAGACTCCGTTCAGCAACGACCCCCGCCACGTCCGCCGGATCCAGGCGATCGAGGGCTGACCCGCGGCACCGCCGCACGCCGGGCGCACAACCGCTGGACCCGGAAACAACCGGCGACCAGACCGGCCTCGCCACGGCGTGCCGGACGCGCGGTTCCGCCGTTTCGGCGCCGCATCACCGATTTGGCACCACCGCGCGCCGCCTTCCACGGCGCCGAGCGCGCCGGCATCGGCGGCACCCGCGGACCAGCCGCGCGTCTCGCGGCTGGTCCCGTCGCGTGCGACTCCCTCACGGCAGCCACGGGTACTTCCGGGCGTCGGGTTTGCGCTTCTCGCGCTGGGCGCGATGGAACTCCTTCGCCTCGTCGGTCATGTAGTAGAGCATCGTGGCATTGCCGGCCAGTTCTTGGATGCCCTGCTGACCGTCGACATCGCAGTTGAACGCCGCCTTCAGGCAGCGGATGGCGATCGGGCTCTTGCCGAGGATCTCCTCGGCCCACTTCACGCCCTCGGCCTCGAGCTGCGCCACCGGGACGACCGCGTTGACCAGCCCCATCTCGAGCGCCTGCTGCGCGTTGTACTGACGACACAGGTACCAAATCTCGCGCGCCTTCTTCTGGCCCACGATCCGGGCGAGGTAGCTCGAGCCGAACCCGCCGTCGAAGCTGCCCATCGCCGGGCCGACCTGGCCGAAGATGCCGTTGTCGGCCGCGATGGTGAGGTCGCACACGAGGTGCAGCACATGCCCGCCGCCGATCGCATAACCGGCGACCAGCGCGATCACGACCTTCGGCATCGAGCGGATGAGTTTCTGAAGGTCGAGCACGTTGAGGCGAGGCACGCCATCCTCGCCCACGTATCCGGCATGTCCGCGCACGCTCTGGTCGCCCCCCGCGCAGAAGGCGTATTTGCCGTCGGTGTGCGGCCCGGCACCGGTGAGCAGCACCACTCCGATCTTCAGGTCCTCGCGAGCATCGAGAAACGCATCGTAGAGTTCGAATACCGTCTTCGGGCGGAAGGCGTTCCGTTTGGCCGGACGGTTGATCGTGATTTTCGCGATTCCGCCGGCCTTCTGGTAGGTGATGTCCTCGTAGGTTCTGCAGGTCTGCCACTGGGTCGACATGGCTGCCGACGCTACGGCGCGACTCCCATTTGCCAAGTCTCGGCACAACCGGTCGGCTGACCGCACAGGTAGGAAACCGCTTGGTTTGCGGAGTCGGCGCGCTAGTGTCCGCGCCCGCTTGAGTCAGCCCACCCCCCATCCTTCCGCCTCGCCCGCGCGCCTCGGTCTCGTCGTCGGTGCGCTCGGCGTCGTCTTCGGCGACATCGGCACCAGTCCGCTCTACACGTTCCGCGAATGCCTCGCCGCCCTCCCGGCGGGCGAACGCGACGCCGGGATCCTCGGTGTACTCTCGCTGGTCTTCTGGGCGCTGTCGCTGGTGGTCACCGTGAAGTACGTCTGGTGCATCACCCGCGCCGACAACGGCGGCGAGGGCGGCATCTTCGCGCTGCTCGCCCTGAGCGGCGAGAAGCCCGGCGCCGGCAAGATCACCGCATGGATCCTCCTTCTGCTCGTGGGCGCGGCCCTGCTCTACGGCGACGGGGTGATCACCCCCGCGATCTCGGTGCTCGGTGCCGTCGAGGGTTTGGTCACTTTCAACCCGGGGCTGGAGCACTGGGTGGTGCCGCTGAGCGTGCTCGTGCTTTTCGTCCTGTTTCTCTGCCAGCGCCTCGGGACGGGGTCGATCGGCCGGGTCTTCGGGCCATTGATGTTGCTCTGGTTCGCCACGCTCGCCGCGCTCGGCCTGTGGCAGGTCTTCCAACATCCGGGGGTCCTCGCCGCCCTCAACCCGCTGCACGCGGTCCGCCTGCTCGCCTCCGGCCAGGTGCACGTGGCCACCATGCTCGGCGCCATCGTGCTGGCCTTCACCGGCGCCGAGGCGCTCTACTCGGACCTCGGTCACTTTGGGCGCAAAGCGATCGCCACCGGTTGGTACTCGGTGGCCATGCCCGCCCTCGTGCTGAGTTATTTCGGACAAGGCGCCTGGGCGCTCGCCCACCCCGGCGACCCCACCAACCCGTTCTTCGCCCTCGCCCCCGCCGGCTGGCCGCGCCTGGCGCTCACCGGGCTCTCGGTCGCCGCCGCCGTGATCGCCAGCCAGGCGCTCATCTCCGGCACCTTCTCCCTCACCCGCCAGGCCATCCACCTTGGATTCCTCCCGCGGCTCGCCGTGCGCCACACCAGCGCAGCGATCGAGGGACAGATCTACCTGCCGTTCATCAACGCCAGCCTGGCCGTCGCCACCATCTGGGTGACCGTCGCCTTCCGTTCCAGCACGGCGCTGGCCTCCGCCTACGGCATCGCCGTCACCGGCACGATGGTTGTCACCACGATCGCCTACTTCGCCGTCCTGCGCCGCGCCCGCTGGTCGCTGTGGCGGGCGGCCCCGCTCTGCGGCCTGTTCCTCGCGATCGATGCATCCCTGTTCGCCGCCAACCTTGGCAAGATCAAGGAGGGCGGCTGGCTCCCGCTGGCGATCGGCCTGGGCGTGCTCGCCATCATGCACACCTGGCGCACCGGCAAGGGCGAGATTGTCCGCCGCGTCTACTCCAACGAGATCACCGAGGAGGAACTGCGCACGATGGCCCGCAGCCGCAACGTCGCCCGCGTGCGCGGCGGCGGGGTGTTCATGGCGGGCAACCCCCGCGGCACTCCGCTCGTGCTCGTCCATCACCTCAAGGCCAACCGCAGCCTCCACGAACACGTCGCCATCCTCAGCGTCACCACCGAGCCCGTCCCCTTCGTCGCCGAGACCGACCGGCTCACCGTCTCCGAGATCGGCGAGGGTTGCTGGCGCGTCGTCGGCCGCTACGGCTACATGGAGTCGCCCGATGCCGGCGCGCTGCTCGAGGCCGCCCGCGCCCACGGCCTGCCGATCAAGCCCGCCGCGGCCACCTACTATTTCAACCACGAGATGGTCGTCACCGGCGGCACCTCGCCGATGCCCAACTGGCAGAAACACCTCTACGGCATTCTCAGCCGCAACGCCCGCCCGGCCCGCGACTACTTCCGGATCGCCCCGTCGCAGATCGTCGAACTCGGCCTGCCCATCCAGCTCTGAGCCGACGCCCTCCGCCCAGCGACGCGCCGCGAAGAACGAGCGCCGGACGGCCGACGGCGAGAGGGGGCGGGGCAACTACGCCGCACGTCGCCCGGTACTGCCGGCACAGGGCCCGCGCACGAATCCCGCTGTCGCCACCCGCTGGTCCCCAGTCTGCGGAAACGTCTTGGCCTCTTGCGCCGCAGCCCCACACTCGCCGCCCTTCGGATGAGCAAACCCGCCGATCCAGGCACCTCGGACACCCGCACGGCCATCACCCTCGGCGCACTCGGCGTCGTCTTCGGCGACATCGGCACCAGCCCGCTCTACACTTTGCGCGAGTGCCTCCAGCATCTGCCGGCCGGCGACCGTGCCGCCGGTGTGCTCGGCGTGCTCTCCCTGGTGTTCTGGGCCCTCACCCTCGTCGTCAGCATCAAATATCTCTCCTTCATCACCCGCGCCGACAATCACGGCGAGGGCGGCATCTTCGCCCTGCTCGCCCTGGTGCGCCGCGACAACTCCCCCTCGCGCAAGATGACGCTCGGCATCTTCGTCATCCTCGCCGGTGCCGCCCTGCTCTACGGCGAAGGCATGATCACGCCCGCCATCTCCGTGCTCTCGGCCGTGGAGGGATTCCGCACCGTCGCGCCCGGGATCTCCGATCTCATCCCGCTGGTCGCCTGCGCGATCCTCGCCGGGCTGTTCTGGATGCAGCACAAGGGCACCCGGGCGATCGGCAACTTCTTCGGTCCGGTGATCCTGGTGTGGTTCGTCGTCATCGGCCTGCTCGGCGCCTGGCGGGTCTTCGAGAACCTCGAAGTCGTCCACGCCCTCAACCCGGTCCATGCCTGGCGACTGCTCGCCCGGCAACCCCTGCACGGCATCGCCCTTCTGCTCGGCTCGGTCGTGCTCGCCATCACCGGCGTCGAGGCGCTCTACGCCGACATGGGCCATTTCGGCCGGCGCGCGATCGCCCGCGCCTGGTACTGGGTCGTGCTGCCCGGCCTCGTGCTGAACTACTTCGGACAAGGCGCCCATGCCCTCGCCCACCCCGAGGACCTCGGCAATCCGTTCTTCGCCCTCGCCCCGGCCGGACTGGCCCGGCTCGGCCTCGTCCTGCTCTCCATCGCCGCGACGATCATCGCCAGCCAGGCGCTCATCTCCGGCACCTTCTCCCTCACCCGCCAGGCGATCCAGCTCGGATTCTTCCCCCGGTTGGCCGTGCTGCACACCAGCGCCGAGATCGAGGGCCAGATCTTCCTGCCGCTGGTCAACCGCATGCTCGCCGTCGGGGCGATCGCGATCGTGCTCGGCTTCGGTTCCTCGGAGCGACTCGCCGGCGCCTACGGACTCGCGGTCACCGGCGCGATGGCGATGACGACCATCGCCTTCTACTTCGTCGCCCGTCGCCGCTGGCACTGGTCGCCCTGGCTCGCCGGCGCGCTCTGCGCGGTGTTCCTCGTCGTCGATGTGTCGCTGTTCATGGCCAACATCCCGAAGATCCCCCACGGCGGCTGGCTGCCGCTGGCCACCGGGCTCGGCATTCTGGCGCTGATGTTCGTCTGGAAACGAGGGAGGGAGATCATCGTCGAGCGCGTCTACGACCGCGGGCTCGAGTCCATCGACGTATCCACCGTGCTGGCGGACGATACGATCCACCGCGTGGGCGGCACCGCCGTCTTCATGGCGTCGACCCCGCGGGGCACGCCGCTCGCCCTGCTGCACCACCTGAAATCCAACCGCTGCGTGCAGAAGACGGTCGTGCTGTTGAGCATCGCGGCCGAGCCCGAGCCGCACGTTCCCGATCTGGAGCGGCTCACCATCACCGAGCTCGGCCACGGCGCGTGGCGGGCCATCGGCCGTTACGGCTACATGGAGTCGCCCGATGTCACCGCCTTGGTCGAACGCCTGCGCGCCGCCGGGGTACGGATCGACCCCATGAGCACCACCTACTACTTCAACCGCGAGATGGTGATCACCGGCGGCGACACCCCGCTGTGGGAATGGCAGAAGTCCCTCTACGCCTTTCTCAGCCGCAACGCCCGGCCCGCCAAGGACTACTTCCGCATCCCGCCCAACCAGATCATCGAGATCGGCCTGCCGCTCCAGCTCTGAGGCCCCGCCCGGCCTCCGCAACCGGCACCTAAATACGCCGGGCCACCGCCGCCCGGCCGGCCCGCTCAATCCGCCCCGGCGCGCTCCAGTGCCCGCAACCCCTCGCGGGCCGGCTCGTGATCGGGGTTGATGCCCAGTGCGGCCGCGAACGCCGCCTTCGCCTCGAGCGTTTGTCCGGCCTTCGCCAGCGCTCCGCCGAGCTGCGTGTGCAGCCACGGATTCTGCGGCTGGGCAACCAGCGCCGCACGATAGCACAGCGCCGCATCCGCCCACTTCTCCTGCCGCTCCCGGATCTGGGCGCGCACCAGCCCCCCGTTGAACACGTCGAGTTTCTCGACCCGCAGCGCATACTCCTCCGCCCGCTCGTAGCTGCCGCCGGCGATCGCAGGCGAGTAGAGGTAGTAGTTCGCCAAGCCCACCAGCCCGGGCACGTGGTTCGGATCGAGCTCCACCGAACGTTTGAAGGCACGCAGCATGCGTGGCGCCACAAAGCCCTGCTGGAGAAACGCCAGCTCGCCGATCCGGGCCCCAAGTGAGCGGCCGAGCAACGACTGCAACCCGGCGTTGTCCGGCGCCGCCTCCGCGGCTCGCTCGGCCAGCAGCACCGCCTCCTTGTTCCGTTTCTGGTCCAGCCGTCGCAACACCAGCTGCGCGCAGACTTCAACATCGGTCGGGGTCGCCGCCGCTGCCGTCTCGAGCACCGCCTCGGCGTGCTCCCAATTGCCCGCACGGGCTTCGGCCAGCGCCGTCGCCCGGTCGAGCGCCGAGGTCTCCTGGGCCGACAAACCAGCTGTGGAGCAGAGAACGAGGGCGCCGAGCGCCCGGATCAGGATCTGTGTTTTCATAGGTCTAGTGATTACCGAAATTCGTCGCGCCCGGGCGCCCTCAGCTGTGCCGCAACGCCGTCGCGGGAGGGGTGAGCGCCGCCCGCCAGCTCGGCCAGGCCGCCGCCAGCAGCGCGGCCGCGGCGAGCGCCGCGCCCACCGCGAGCAGCAGCAGCGGATCGTGCGTCCCCACACCCGGGATGCGGTTGCGCAACACGCCGCCCAGCGCCCACGCCCCCGCCCCGCCCAGCACCAGGCCCGCCGCCACCAGCCGCCCGACCTCCCCGACCATCTGCGCGACCACGCGCACCGGGCTCGCGCCGAGCGCCAGCCGCAACCCGAACTCCCGCGTCCGCTGCGCCACCGCGAACGCCAGGTTCGCATACACGCCGAAGATCGTGAGCACGAACGCCAGCGCGCCGAGCACCGCGAACAGCCGCGTCGCCATCCGCGCCGAGAGCGCCGTGCCCGCGATCGCCTCCTCCAGCGGACGAAACTCCGCCGGCAGCCCCGCGTCGGCCTTCGCCAGCGCGGTGCGCAGCGCCGCCAACGGGGCCGGCTGGCCCTCGCGCACCCGCACCAGCAGCGTGGTGAAGAACCACGGGGCCTGCCGCTGCGGCACGTAGTACTGCGGCGGAGGCGCATCGCCGAGGTTCTCCTGCCGCACATCGCGCACGATGCCGACGACCTCGTGCTCGCTCTGGGAAAGCCACGGCACGAGCCGCAACCGCACCCCGAGCGCGTGGCCGCCGGGCGCAAGCCGCCGCGCGAGCGCCTCGTTCACCACCACCACCGGCTGGCCGCGCTCGTCATCGCTGGCAGTGAGCAACCGCCCCACCACCAGCCGCAGTCCGATGGTATCGAAGAACCCCTCCGTCACCGGATTGTGGACAGCCTCGTTGCCGGAGTTGCTCTCGGCCGGAGCGCCGACCACGGAGTACGGAAAACGCAGGGTGACGCCGGCGAGCGGTGCGCTGGCATCGACCGCCGCCGCCTCGACGCCCGGCACCGAGCGCACAGCCTCGACGAGCCGTTCGAAGTAGCGGGCCTGGTCGAGGCCCGTCTCGAATTGCGCCGGCGGCGGCGCCGCGCGAAGCATGAGCACGTTCTGCGGCCGAAAACCCGGGTCGACCGCCTGCAACCGGCTCAAGCTGCGGCCGAGCAGCGCCGCACCGGCGAGCACGACAAACGTCAGCGCCACCTGCGCCGCCACCAACCCGCGCTGCAGCCGGCGCAAACCCGCACTCGCCCCCGTGCGTGCACCGTTTTCCTTCATCACGGCGCCGATCTCCGCCCGCGCCGCCTGCCACGCCGGCAACGCCCCCGCGAGCAGCCCGGCGACCAGCGAGACCGCCACCGCCACGAGCAGCACCCCTGCGTCGACGCTCACCTCATGCGCCCGCGGCACGAGAAACGGCGGCAACCGGTTCACGACCAGCTTCACCACCGCCACCGCACCGGCGACGCCGAGCGAGCCACCGGCCAGACCAAGCGCGGCGTTCTCGAGCAGCACCTGCACGAGCAGGCGCCCGGCGCTCGCCCCGAGCGCCTGTCGCACCGCCATCTCTCCGATCCGGCGCAGGCCGCGGGCGAGCAGCAGATTCGCCAGGTTGCTGCACGCCACCAACAGCAGCAGCACCGTGGCCGCCAGCAGCAGGAGCAGGCCGTTGCGCAACCCGGCCACACGCAACTCGTGCAGCGGGCTCACGCGCAGCGTCCAGTTGCGGTTCGTATCCGGGAACTGGCGCGCGAGGTCGGCCGCGATCGCTTCCGCCTCGGCCCGCGCCTGCACCGCCGCCACGCCGGCCTTGAGCCGCCCGATCGCCACCCAGTAGCGCGAGTCGCGTGCGAAATATTCCGGCGACTCGGCCGGGAACGGCAGCCACACGTCGACAAACGCCGGCTCGCGCACCGCCTCCGGCATCACCCCGACGATCGTGCAGAGCTCGTCGTTGAGCGTGATCGTGCGCCCCACCACCGCCGGGTCGCCGGCGAACCGGCGCATCCATGCCACATGGCTGAGCACCGCGCTGCGCGCCGCGCTCATCGAGAAATCCGCGGGCGCGAGAGTGCGGCCAACCCGGGGTGCAACGCCGAGGGTCGTGAAGAAGTACTCCGTCACGAGCGCCGCGGTGAGCTGGACCGGCTGCTCGCCAGGCCGCTTCCAGGTGGCGAAGTCGGGACGGTACGCCCCGAGCGCCGCGAGCGCCTGCACGCGCCCGTGCAAATCGCGGAAGTCGGCCACCGACATCCCCGGCTGCACGATCGATTTCGCCAGGTTCACCGCCTGGAAGCCGACGAGTTCCGTCGGACGCGCAAACGGCAGCGGGCGCAGAAGGATGCCGCTCACGACCGAATAGACTAGGGTCACCGCCCCGACACCCGCGGCGAGCAGCCCGATTGCGAGCAACGCGAAGCCCGGGGTGCGCCGCAGGTGGCGCAGCGCGGTACGAAGTTCGGAGAGCAGATCGGCGGTGTTCATGCCGCCATCATCGCAGGTTCCCAGCCGCCGCGCCTGTGGCGGAGGTCATGGCCGGAAGTCATGCCAGGGATGACGTGGCGGGGTGCTTTAGCCCCCGCCCTACGATGCCGCGCCCCCCGGAACCACCGTGCCTAATCTGGCGCTACATCGCCGTGGTGACCGCTCCACCCCGCCGCCCCGGACCGAAGCACCGGGCCACGTGGGCGGGCCGCCACCGCAATCCAGCGGTCTCGGCCTGCGGCGCCACCGCGCCTCAGATCAACCCCAACTCCCGCGCCCGCAGCGCCGCCTGGGTGCGGTCGAGTGCGCCGAGTTTGCCGAGCACGTTCGTCATGTGGTTCTTCACCGTGCCCTCGGCGATGCCGAGCCGCGAGGCGATCTCCTTGTTCGAAAGCCCGTCGCACAGGCACTGGAGCACGCCGAGTTCGCGCCCGGAGAGCGGCTCGGGCAGCGGCTGCACCGCGCGCCGCTCCGTGCGCACGGCCATCCGGTTGAACTCCGCCAGCAGCTTCGCCGTCACCGAAGGTTGGAGCACGCTCTCGCCCGCCGCCACGGCGCGGATCGCCTCGACGAGCTTCTCCGAGGGCGACGCCTTCAGGAGATAACCCGCGGCGCCGGCGCGCACCGCCGCGAAAACCTCCGCGTCCTCCTCGAACGTCGTCAGGACAAGGATGCGCGCCGCCGGCTGCATCGCGAGGATCCGCCGCGTGGCCTCCACTCCGTCCATCACCGGCATCCGCAGATCCATGAGCACCACCTCGGGCCGCAGCCGCGCCCACATCTCGACCGCCGCCGCACCGTTCCCGGCCTCGCCGACGAGCTCCAGCTCCGGATTGAGGCCGAGCAAGGTCGCCAGCCCCTCGCGAAAAAGCGCCTGGTCGTCGACCAGCAGCACACGGATGCGTTTCATGCGGCCACCTCCGCGCGCAGCCGGAAACCGCCCGCGGGAGCCCGCCCGGCGCTGAGCGACCCGCCCACTGCCGCCAGCCGCTCGCGCAGCCCGGCCAGTCCGAATCCGCTCCCCGGCGACACCGCACCACCCGCCCCGTTGTCGGTCACCTCCACGGCGACGCCCCCGGGGCCCCGATAGTCGAGCACGACCGCCGCACGTGCAGGCCCCGCGTGTTTGCGCACGTTGGTCAGCCCCTCCTGCACCGCCCGGAACAGCGCCTGCTCCGCGGCCTCGCCGAGCCGGCGGACCTCGCCCGCACAAACGAAGGAAGCCGCCAGCCCGCTCTCGCGGACCAACCCCTCCAGCGCCACCGGCAACGGCGGGCGATTGGTTGGTTCGCGCAAGGCGCCGACCGAGCGGCGCACGTCGTCCAGCGCATGGCGCGCCGCCTGTTCGGCCTTCGCCACCACCGCGGCGGCGCGTTCGGGCTGCGCCGGCAGCAGCGCGCGCGCCGCCTGCAACTGCACCGCGACAACCGTGAGGTAGTGGCCGAGCCCGTCGTGGATGTCGCGGGCGATGCGGTTGCGCTCGGTGGCCGCGGCCAGTGCGGCGGTCCGCTCGGCTGCGCTGCGCAGCTCCGCGTTCGCCGCCTCGAGTTCGCGCGTCAGTTGCTCGGCGCGCTCGCGCGAGGCGTTGGCCCAGACGGCCAGTTCCGTGCAGGCGAGCGTGAATACCATTCCCACGGACCACGAGATCGTCGACGTCGAGATGGCGCGCCACTCGACGTCCTTGGACACCAAGAAACCCGCCTGGACGGCCAGGCAGGCAACCGCCACCAAGATCGCCCACCGCAGTCGCACGGTGGCGGCCGCCAGACTCACGACCGGCATCGCCAGGATCCAGACCGTGTACGACGGATCCGCGACGAGATAGAACAGGGCGAACAGCCCGAGCATGCCGCCGAAGAACGGCCAAGCCCAAGCGCGCGGCAGCACGGCCTTCGCCCAGCCCACCCCGTGCATCATCACCACGCAATAGACGACGAAGAGGCCGTACAACATCAGGCTGGCGGGGGCCAGCGGCCGGAACGACGCGTCGAGCAGCACCGGGATGATCACGGAGGCGATCACCGCCAACAAGGCGCCACGGAAGAGATGCCGGATCTTACCCTGCGGTGGATTGCTGAACACGTCCGGCAGCGTGCAGAACTCCCGGGCCGCAGGCAACCAGCCGAAAGTCACGGTCGCGGACCAAACCGGCCCGGCGACAAAAAGGCCGAGGGCTGAAGCCCTCGGCCGGAGATTACCGGGGATGTTCGCGTGCGAACTAGTACCATGTCCCATATTAGTTTTCGCATTGCTGGCGACCATGAACGAGGGTGTGCTGGAGCATGGCACCACGCTACAAGGTTACCTTGACCAAGCAGGAGCGCGGGCAGTTGGAAGCGAT
>Ga0116187_1001605_pt1 | contig 23623 bp, 23 predicted proteins | sample AD_JPNNA6_MetaG_FD_89755 | JGI IMG/M metagenome (GOLD analysis project Ga0116187, IMG submission 89755) | Active sludge microbial communities of municipal wastewater-treating anaerobic digesters from Japan - AD_JPNNA6_MetaG | ecosystem: Engineered > Bioreactor > Anaerobic > Digestate | place... | reverse complement strand
TCGAAGTTCGTCTCGAAACCGAGCTGCTCCTCCTCCTCAACGATCCGCCACGCCTGCGGAAACTCACATGCTTCCCGTGGATTCCCACGGGTTTATTATACCTTTGAATGCTACTTGGTATCAGGCGGTTCGTCCCATCCCGGACAACGCCGGAACCTCCCGAATGCATTGCCACGCCATCGGCGAATCTTCCCGGCTGCAGCCGCCCGCGCCACCGGCGCCGCTCACGCCCGCGGGTGGGCGTGCCGGTACACATCCTTCAGCCGCGCAATCGTGACATGGGTGTAGATCTGCGTGGTCGTGAGCTTGGAGTGTCCGAGAAGTTCCTGGACGAGCCGCAGGTCGGCGCCGCGGTCGAGCAGGTGCGTGGCGAACGAGTGGCGGAGCTTGTGCGGCGTGAGGTCCATCGGCAGGCCGCAGAGCGCGAGGTAACGCTTCATCATGAGCTGCACGGCCGTCGGCGTAAGCCGCCGCCCCTGCGCGCCCACGATCACCGGGTCGGCAGGGCCCTTGGCGGGCGCGAACTCGGCGCGGAACCGTTCCAGCACCGTCTTCGCCACCGCCCCGATCGGGCAGATCCGCTCCTTGCGGCCCTTGCCGAGCACGCGCGCCACGCCCTCTCCGAGATCGATCATCCCGTAGTTGAGCCCGCACAACTCGCTGATGCGCAGCCCGGCGCCGTAGAGCAGCTCGAGCGCGAGCCGGTCGCGCCAGCACTCGAACGCATCGCCCTCGCCGGCCTCCAGCCGCCGCATCGGCGCGGTGAGCAGCGCATCGGCCTGCTTCTCGGTGAGAAACTTCGGCAACCGCTTCTCGAGCTTGGGCAGCGCCACCCCGGTGAACGGATTGCGGTCCAGCTTCCCTCGCCGCATCCAGAACCGGTAGAACGCCCGCAGGCCCGAGACGTGGTTGTGCAGCGTCCGCCGGTCGAACCGCCGCTGCGCCTCGATGACGAAGTCGCGCATCGCGCGCTGGTCGAACGAGTCGAAGGCCCGCTCCGCCAGGCCCGCCCCGCGCAGCCAGCGGTGGAAGTCCTCGAACGCCTGCCGGTAGTTGCGTACCGTGTACGGCGAGCAGCGCCGCTCCAGCGCGAGGTGGTCGAGCCACGGTTGCAGCCACTCCGCGGCGACTGCCGGCGGCAGCGCCGTTGGGTCGGATTCGTCCGCGTGGTCGCCCATGGGGCCGGAGGGGTTCGCCGCGCCGGGTGCTCAGGCCTGGGCCTTCGCCTGCGCCTCGACGTCCGTGGTCACGCGCAACGTCTCGCGCCGCAGCGCGGACTCCGGGTCGATCCCCGCCTGGCGGCAGGCCGCGGCGAGTTCGAAAAGTTTCCGCCCCGCCTCGGCCTCGGTCAGGCCGGCGGCGAGCTGGGCGACACGCGCCTCGTCGATCACGCCGGAGGCGGGGAGCTTCTTCTTGTGGATCTGCTTGTAGACCTCCAGCGCGTTGAGCAGCGCGGGCAGCGCGGGCGGCTGGCGCTTGAACACGCCGGTCGCCACGGGCTGGTTGCCGTTCTTCTTCTCGGTCGCCTTGATCTGCTCCCACTGCGTGATCACCTGGGCCGAGGTGTCCAGTTTTCCGGTGCCGAAGACGTGGGGATGCCGGCGGATGAGCTTCTCGTTGATCTCGCGCGCCACGGCCTCGAGGTCGAACAGCCCCTTCTCCTCGGCGAGCTGCGCATGGAAGACGACCTGGATGAGCACGTCGCCGAGCTCCTCGCGCATGTGCTCCATGTCGAGCCGGTCGATCGTGTCGAGCAACTCGGCACACTCCTCGATCAGGCAGACGGCCAGCGACTGGTGCGTCTGCTCGATGTCCCAGGGGCAACCGCCGGGCGCGCGCAGGCGGGCCACGGTGCGGCGAAGGTCTTCAACGGCGCTCATCGTGCCGCCAGCAGAACGCGGCCGCGCCCCCGGCGCACGAAAATTCCCGCCGCGCCCGCGCCCGATCCCTGCTCGTCTCGCACGCCCCCGCCGGGTCGTCCGTTCGCTCGGCGGGCCCGGCGGTCCCGCCCTACCCTCAGGTGCCGATGGAAGACGCGCAGCTCGCCGAGCGGCCGCCCTACTTCTGCTCCACCACGACGATGTCGTCGGTGTGGATCGCGCAGTAGACGGTGTCGCCCTTGTGCCAGGCGTGCTCGTGCGCGCTCTCGTTGGCGACCATGGCCATGAGCTGGAGATTGTGCGCCACGCGGATGCGCAGCTCGTCCATCGCGCCGCGGAAGATCTCGTTCTCGATCACGCCCTTGAAGCAGTTGTCCTTCGCCGGCTTGGTGCGGGTGATGTAGATCTTCTCCGGCCGGATCGAGAGCAGCGCACGGGTCGACCCGGGCCGCAGCGCCGCGGCGCGCACCGTCACCTCCACCCCCTCGTCCAGCCGGACGAGAGCCGTCACGCCGTTGCTGGAGACGATGTCGCCGTCGAGCAGGTTGGCCTCGCCGATGAAGTCGGCGGTGAACGCGCTCGCCGGCGAGTGGTAGATCTCGGTCGCCGTGCCCAGTTGGTCGATGCGCCCGCGATGGATCACGGCGATGCGGTCGCTCATGATCAGCGCCTCCTCCTGGTCGTGGGTGACAAAGACGAAGGTGATTCCCAGCTGCCGCTGGAGCTGCTTGAGCTCGAGCTGCATGGCGTGGCGCAGTTTGGCGTCGAGCGCCGAGAGGGGTTCGTCGAGCAGCAGCACCTTCGGCCGGCACACCAGCGCGCGCGCCAGGGCGACGCGCTGCCGCTGCCCGCCGGAAAGTTCCTGCGGCCGGCGCCTGCCCAGCCCGCCGAGCGAGACCAGCTCCAGCGCCTCCTCGACCCGCGCACGGCGCTCCGCGGCCGGCACGTGGCGCATCTTCAGCCCGAACGCGATGTTGTCGGCGACGCTCAAGTGCGGGAAGATCGCATAGCTCTGGAACACCTGGTTCACGTCGCGCCGGTAGGGCGGGATGTTCGACACATCCCGGCCCTCGAGGAGGATCTCGCCGGCGGTCGGCACCTCGAAGCCGGCGAGCAGGCGCAGCAGCGTGGTCTTGCCGCAGCCGGAGGGCCCGAGAAGCGTGAGAAATTCGCCCTTGCGGATCGTGAGGTCGACGTGGTCGACGGCGGTCACCGGTCCGAAGCTCTTGGTGACACCGCGCAGCTCGACCATGACCGCGGCCGAGACGTCGGCCGGGGCCGCGGCGAGCGGCGCGGGCGGCAGACGGAATTCCCATTCGAGTTGGGTGTCGGGATGTTCGTGCACGGGCGGAATCAGGATCGGGGAAGCGGGATACGGCGCAAGCGCGCTCTGGGGGCGGAGCCCACGGCGCTCGGGTTCACCGCCGGGCCTCCCCTCGGTCGTGCAGGAACCAGAAGGTGATCGCGAACAACGCGAGGAAGCTGATGCCGAGCGCGGCGCCGAACGGCCAGTCGCGCGCCTGGCCAAACTGATTTTGGATGACGTTGCCGATCATCGGCACCTTCGCCCCGCCCATCAGGTCGGTGACGGCGAACATGCCGATCGACGGCACGAAGACCAGCAGCACCCCGGCGAAGATGCCCGGCCTGGTCAGCGGGATGATCACCTGCGTGAACGCGCGCACCGGCCCCGCCCCCAGATCGAGCGCCGCCTCGACCATGGAGTTGTCCAGCTTCTCCGCGCTGGTGAAGATCGGCAGGATCATGAACGGCAGGTAGGTGTAGACCAGGCCGAGGATCACGGCGGTCGGCGAGTAGAGGACGTCGAGCGGGCCGGCGAGCAGATGCATCCCGTGCAGCAGTGCGCTGACCAGCCCATCCCCCTTGAGCAACGACAGCCACGCGTAGGTGCGCAGCAGGAAGCTGATCCAGAAGGGGATCATCACCAGCAGCAGCAACGTCGAGCGCCGCGCCGGCGGCGACCGCCCGATGAAATAGGCGACGGGGTAACCGATCACCAGGCACAACGTGGTCGTGAGCGCCGCGTACCAGAGGGAGCGCCCGAGGATCCCGAGGTACACCGGATCGAGGATGCGCGCGTAGTTGGTCGGCGTGAACGCGAAGACCACCTGCCCGAGCTCGTCGCGCTGGCAGAAGCTGTAGACGAACAGGATCGCCGTCGGCACGACGACGAAGAGCGCCAGCCAGAGCAGCAGCGGGGTGAGCAGCAGCCAGCCGATCGTGCGCGGCGCGCGTTGGGCGCCGGCGGAGTTGTCGGTGGAGGCGCGGGGGGCGGACATTTCGCGGGAGGAGAAAACGGCGGCCGGCCCGTAACGAGGCCGGCCGCCCAGTGGATCAGGAGCCGCTCTTCAGGTCGGTGATGAGCTTGTCGACCTGGGCCGCGGCCTTGCCGATGGCCTTGAACGTCGGCAGCGTCTCGACGCCCTTCGGGAAGCTGGCCGGGTTGGCGAGCTCCTCCGGGGTGAGGAGCTTGCAGGCCTCGCTGTTGGGATTGGTGTAGGGGAACGCGCGCGAGATGAGCACGCTGATCTCGGGCCGCAGGATGAAGTTGATGAACGCCTCGGCCTCGGCCTTGTGCGGCGCCTCCTGCGGGATCACGAGGCTGTCGATCGTCACGTGCGAGCCTTCCACGGGCAGGATACAGGCGAACTTCTTGTCCTCGCGGTGGAGGATCGCCGCCTCGCCGGGCCACACGATGCCGATGTCGACATCGCCGTTGAGCAGCTTGGTCTTCGGGCTGTCGGAGTCGAAGATCTTCACCTGCGGCAGCCACTTCTCGAGCAACGGGCGGGCCGCGGCGATGTTCTCGGGCGTGACGGCGTTGAAATCGCGCCCGAGGGTCTGCAGCGCCCAGGTGAGCAGCTCGCGGTTGTCGTTGAGCGAGACGATGCGCCCGGCGTATCTGCCGCTGAAGACATCCGTGAAGCCGGTCACCGGCTCCTTCACCCGCTCGGTGTTCACCACGATGCTGATCGCGCCGACCATGTACGGCACGCTGTACTTCTGCTCCGGGTCATGCGGGCGGTGCAGGTACGCAGGATTGATGTTCCGGATGTTCGGGACGTTCGCGAAATCGATCTCCGCCAGCTTGCCGGCCTTCACCAGCGACTCGACCACGTACTCGGAGGGCTGGACCAGGTCGTAGTCGCCCGCGCCGCCGAGCAGCTTGGAGAGCATCTCCTCGTTGGAGGCGTAGGTCTCGTAGTTCACCGTGATGCCGGTCTCCTCCTTGAACAGGTCGAGCACCTCCTGGGGCACGTACTCGGACCAGCCGAACAGGTTGACTTCCTTGCGGGCGGCGGAGAGGTCGAGGGCGGCGCCGAGGGCCAGCCCGAGTGCAAGCAGCGAACCGAGACGTGTCTTCATTTCGTTGGGTTGAGGAATAGCGGCGGGTTGCGGGCTCAGCGGCGCAGGCGCTTCACCCATTCGGAGGCGAGCAGCAGCACGATCGTTGCCACAATGAAGATGGTGGAGAGGGCGTTGATCTTCGGATTCAGGCCGACCTTGGCCATGCCGTAGATCCGCAGCGGCAGCGTGGCCGACGACGAGCTCGACGTGAAATAGGTGACGATGAGCTCGTCCATCGAGAGCGCGAAGGCCATGAGCCCGCCGGAGACGATCGCCGGCATCAGGTACGGCACGATCACATGCCAGAACGCCTTCAGCGGCGTGGCCCCGAGATCGAGCGCCGCCTCCTCCAGCGCGGGATCGAGCCCCGCCAGCCGCGCCTGCACCGCCGCCATCACGAACGGGAAGCAGAAGGTCGTGTGCGCCACGATCACCGTGCCGTAGCCCAGCCCCACCCCGGCGGTCTTGAAGAAGACCAGCAGGCTGATGCCCATGATGATCTCCGGCACCACCATCGGGATGAACGCGAGCGTGCCGATCGTGCGCACGCCGCGGTAGCGGTAGCGATGCAGCAACCACGCCCCGGTTGTGCCGATCACGATCGAGAGCGCCGTCGCCGCCACGGCCACGAGCAGGCTGTTCTCCAGCGCCGCGAGCAACCGGTTGTCGTTCCAGAGCTCGACGTACCACTTCAGCGTGAAGCCCTCCCACACGATGTTCAGCCGCGAGCTGTTGAACGAATACGCCACCAGAAACAGGATCGGCGTGTAGAAGAAGAGCAGCACCAGCACCGTCCAGCCGCCGAAAAGCGCCCGCACGCGGGCCATGCCGCGCGCCGGGAGGAGTGCTCGTGTGGGAAAGGAGAGGCTCATCTCACGGCGAGCAGGTCTAGGGCGGTGGGCCCACCGTGCAAGCGGGTTTCCCGGCCCCGCGGCAAGCCGAGGTGCCGCGGGGCGGCGCAGGCGTCCGGTGCCTGCGGAGTCCGACCTCGCCCGCCGGGAGCGGAGCGACACAGGGCACAGCCTCAATGCGCGCGGATCAGCTCCAGCAACTCGCGGTCGAGCTTGTGGCCGCGGAACGAGTCGTACTTCACGTCGTCGCGGCCGCTGTCGACCACGCCGAACGCCCCGCGCAGGTTCCACATCGCCCAGCCCCACCCCGCCTCCCGCCAGAGCGCGAGCAGGTCGCTCATCCAGCCGATCATCGCCGCGTGCTGGGTGCGGTTGAAACAGCCCCATTCGCCCACATGCACCGGCACCCCGAGGCGCGTGAGCGGCTCCCATTTCGCGATGAGTTCGGCGCGCAGTTTCTCGCGGTCCCAACGCGCGCCGTGTTTGTCGGTCATCGGCCACACCGGCGGCTCGGTCGACTCGAACTCGTTCTCCGGTACCCACGTCGCCGTGTAGTGGCTGACCATCTTCGGCAAATAGCCGCGCGTGCTCTGCACAAGGCCGAGATCGACCAGCCCGAGCACCGGCGTCTGCCCGATGTCGGCGCCGTCCGCCACGATCAGCCGCTGCGGATCCATCGCGCGGATCGTGGCGACGAGAGCACGCGCCAGTTCGATGTAGCGGGCATGGTCGGCCATGAACGGCGGCTCGTTGAACAGGTCGAAACTGAGCCGCTCGCTCGGGATGCCCTTGTAGCGCTCGGCGAACGTCCGCCAGTGGTGCACGGCCACCGGCAACGCCCGGTCGAAGGACTCCCGCGGGCTGTCGAACAACTGCGCCGGCTCCTTCTCGCGCCCGTTCACGCAGTAGCCGGGGATGCGATGAAAGTTCAGGTTGATGTGGATACCGAACTCGCGTCCCCACTCGATCGCCTCGTCGATCGGTGCCAACGCACGCTCGTCGATTTCCATCCACCGGTCCGCGCTCGACCACGCCCAGTACGACATCGGCAGCCGCGCGAAATCGAAGCCCCACTCCGCCATCCATTCGAAGTCGCTCTTGCGGAAACGCAGGCCGCGCTGGCCGCCGGTGAGCTCCGTGAGGTTGAAGCCGCGGCGCCGCGGGATCTTCGGTTGGGCGACGGACGGAGCAACGCCGGGAGTCGTCTGCCCGCGCAAGGTGGAGGAGAGGGCGAGCCCGGCCGCCGCAGCGGCCGACACGCCAAGAAAGGTGCGGCGATTCATGTTTTTCGGGGGGAGTTTCGGGGACCGCCAAGGAACGCTGCACCTCCCGCAAACGCAAGTCACCCGCCCGGCGACGGCTCCCACACCGCATTATCCGGGAGTAACAGTGCAGCGTGCGTCAGGCGAACAGCAGTCCAGTCGCAAGCAACACCCCGAACAGCGCGAGGTGCGCCGCCGTGCGCGCGAGCAGCCGAATCAGCTCCGGCGCCGGAGTCGCCGGCCGCAACCGTAACCAGCAGGCCACGCCGAGCGGCAACGCGCCGAGCGCCAACAACGCCAAAGGGCCGAAGCCGCGCGCCCACAACACCACCGGCACCGCACCACTGAGCAGCACCGCCGCGCCGTACTGGATGCGGCCGAAACGCTCGCCGAAGCGCACGACCAACGTGCGCTTGCCGGCCACGGCGTCGGTCGCGCGGTCGCGATAGTTGTTCGCCACGAGCAGATTCGCCGCTAGGGCCCCGATCGCCGCCGCCGCGAGCAACACCTCCCCGGTGAGCGCGTGCGCCTGCACCCAGAACGTCGCGCCCACCGCCACCAGCCCGAAGAAGAGAAACACGAACACGTCGCCCAGCCCGTGGTAACCGAGCGGGTACGGCCCGCCCGTGTAGGCGACGCCGCACACAATGCACAGCCCGCCGAGCGGGAGCAGCCACCAGCCGCCGAAATGGATCAGCCCGAGTCCGACCGCGAACGCCGCGGCGAACACCAGCAGCATCGCCGCGCGCATCGTCGCGGGCGTCACCCACCCCGACGCCACTGCGCGCGCCGGTCCCACGCGCTGCGCGGTGTCCGCGCCCTGGACATAATCGAAGTAGTCGTTGGCGAAGTTGGTCCCGATCTGCACCAGCAGCGCGAAGCCCAGGCAGAGCGCCGCGGCGCCGGCGTGGAACGTCCCGGCCTGCGCCGCGAAGGCCGAGCCGACGAGCACCGGCACGAGCGCGGCCGGCAGCGTCTTCGGCCGCGAAGCCAACAACCAGATACGGAAGGCGGTGGGACGTTCGCTCATTTTCGCCCCGGCTGGTAACGCTCCGCCGGCGCGAGGGCGAGTTTCTCTTCCAGCTCCCGGATGCGCGCGAGCACCGTGTCGGCCATCGCATAGGGGTTCTCACGCTCGGGCGGCAGCGTGGGATGCACCGCCAGCAGCCAGTCGTACGCCGCACGGTCCCGCCCCTGCCTCCGCAGCAACTCGGCGTGGACGCGCGCCGCGTAGAACGGCGCCGTCGGTTGTTGCGCCGCGCGGCGATAATGTTCCGTCGCGCCGGCTAGATCGCCGAGCTTCTGGAGCAGGAAATTGGCGATCTCGATGTGCAGCAGCGGGTCGTCGGGATGGTGCACAAACGCCTTCCGGAGGTGCGCGATCGCCACGCGGGCTTGCTCCTCGTGCACGCGGCCAACCACTGTCGCGGGCAACGCCGCCTCGCCGCCCAGCGCCTCGATCCGCCAGTACGGCATGTCGTATCCGATCATCCGCGCCCCGTTGAGCCAGAACGCCACCGGCCGCGGATCCACCGCACCGACCAGTTGCAGCGCCGCAGCGGTGCCGGCGAGATCGTTACGCTCCCAACTGACGTTGGCGCGCAACCAGAGCAGATCCGCCGCGAGCGCCCGGAAGCCGCCGAGCAGCCCGAGCGATAGCCCCTGCCCCATCGCGCCCTCCACGCTGCGCCATTCCAGCGCCGGCTGTTGCCGAATCTGCGCCGCCCAGGCGGGTGCCTCGATCGGCCGCAACGCCAGCCCTGCCGTCGCGAGCACGCCAGCCATCACCCCGGCGCGAGCAAGCGCCGTCCACGACTGAGGGTCTGCCACGAGCCACCGCATCGTGCGCCTCAGATCTCGCGGCGGCGGAAGCTCCACACCGCCAACGAAAGGAACACCGCCGTGTAGACCAGGCCGTAGAGCGCCACGCGACCGACCAGCACCAGCGCCGCACCGTCGGCTCCAGCAGTCAGATACTCGCCGCCGAAGAGCTGGAAGTTGGGGAAGACCAGTCCGATCAGCCCGCCGCCGAGCCGCTCCAGCCAGCCGTGGCCGGCCTGCCAAGCATCACGCGCCAGGTACTGGAGGTGGCAGACGGCCAGGACGAGGAAGCTCGACGCCTGCGCGAAGAGATTCGACTGCGCGTAGCTGCCGATGAGCAGCACCATCGCCGTGAGCAGACCGAACTTCACCGCCTGCAACACTCCGCCCGCGAGCACCCCGGCGTAGGGCAGCGCCGCCACCCGCACGTTCGGCGCCTCCGGCAACGGCGCGGGCAGGGTCGACGCGCGCAGCCACAGCGCGGCCAGCAGCAGCGCCGTGACGACCGCGCAGAACACCAGCACGACCGCCCACGCGCCGAGGAACTTGCCGCAGATGAACTCGCTGCGCCGCACCGGGCGCGCCAGCACGGGCAGCACGGTGCGGTTCTCCAGCTCGCCACCGAGAAGTTGAACCGTGGTGACGATCGTCAGCACCGAGCCGAACAGCACCAACGCCCCCTGCCCGAAATCGGCGACGAACTTCAGCTCCGCGCCGCCGAAGTCCAGTTCGCGCAGCCCGAGGCTGCCGGCGACAAGCACCGCGGCGAGCAGCGTCGTGAACTGAAACACCCGTTGCCGCACCGCCTCGAGAAACGCGTGCTCGGCGAGCACGCCCACGCGCCGCAGCGAGAACCGCAGCGCGCCGGTCGGCTCCCCGCTCATCGCGCACCGCCCCCGGTTCCAACCGCGCTCGCCTCGGTGGCGCGCTCGGCTCGTTCGAGTGTTTGCAGGAAGAAGCGATCCAGCCGCGCCGCCGGCCGCTCCACCGCGTGCAGTCGCCCGCCCCGTTCGGCCAGCCAGTCTTCGAAGGCGGCGAGTTCCTCCGGCGGCAGGTTCTCCACGACAAGCGACTGCCGACCACAGCGCCCGAGCAACTCGTCCAGCGCGCCCTCGGCCAACAACCGCCCACGGTGCAGGATCGCCACCCGGTCGCAGATCTCCTCGATCTGCGTGAGCAGGTGCGAGCAAAGCAGCACCGTCCGGCCGCGCGCCTTCTGCTCGAGGATCAGCGCCGCGATGTCGGCCGCCCCGCCCGGGTCGACGCCCGCGGTCGGCTCGTCGAGGATCAGTATCGGAGGATCGGCCACAAGCGCCTGTGCGAGGCCGACGCGCTGCAGCATGCCCTTCGAGTAGGCGCCGACCCGCCGGTCGGCCGCATGGGCCAGCCCGACGCGCCGGAGCAGCGCCGCGATCCGCTCCTCCCGCCCCGCACGGGGCACGCCCGCCAGTTTCGCGTGGAAACGCAGCAGCTCGCGCCCGCTCAGGAACCGCGGGAAATACGGCGCCTCCGGCAGGTAACCGATCGCCCGATGCGCGGCCGGGTCGGAGCCGGGCACGCCCGCGAGGAGACAGTCGCCCAGCGTCGGCCGCAGCAGCCCGAGCAGGGCCTTGAGCGTGGTGCTCTTGCCCGAGCCGTTGGGCCCGAGCAGCCCATAGACTTGCCCGGGGTGGACGCGCAGGGAGAGGTCGTCGACGGCGCGCACCCGCTGGCGCCCGCCGGGGAGCGGATAGTCCTTGGTCAGGCGCCGGATCTCGATGGCGGGAGGGCGCTGCGCCGGATCGGTCTTGTTTGCCGCCATCGCCATGCCTCCGGTTGCCTCAGGCCGTCACCGGATTGTGAATCCCGAGAACTGCGGCGACCTCCGCTCGCCGCTGCGTTCGGTCTTGCGGATGTAGCCCGGCATGGCCTCGGCGAGCCCGCGCAGAAAGGCCTCGATCTCGGGCTTCTCGCCCTCGACCTCGAGGTGCACCCGCCCGTCGGGCAGGTTGCGCACGAAGCCGGTGACCTCGTACTCCTTCGCGACCTGGCTCGTGGTGTAACGGAACCCCACGCCCTGGACATGCCCGGTGAAATAGACGGTCTCGTGCTGGACTTCGCTCATGCGGCCGAGAAGGGAGTGACTTGAAGCGGCATCATCACGCCCAAAATCATGCGCAAACTCAACCCGGAACGCACGTTCCGTGCGTCGCGCGTCCAAACGCGGTTATTTCCCTTTCCTTGCCCCCCGCCGGATTCACACTGCGCGGCCGAGGCCCTCGGCCCCGCACGCCATGAACAACTCCAGCAACAACAGCAGTCCCGACGATGGTGAGGAGCATGGCGAACTCGTTTGGAACGAGTTCGACTGGGAGCGTTACCTGCGGCAACGCGACGAGGCCGTGACCGAGTACCGCCGTTGCTACGATCAGGCCGCCGAATCGGCCGACCGCCTCGACGAGGTGGCCCGCCAACTCGGGTGGGAGCCCACGCTCGACGGCGATCTCGACGGCGAGGAGGACGACGACTTCGACTCCGACGATCTCGACCCCTACACGCTGCACCGCAACCCGGTCTACGTCGCCACCCGCGCGCTCTTCGCCAGCCTGATCGAAAGGCTGGAGACGGCGGTGGTCGCCGGAGAAGGGATCGCCCCCGCGCAGGCGTTCACGCTGTTGCGCCGCCTGCACCGGGCCGAGATGGCCGTCGTGCTCGGCGTGCAGTCGCTCGACCTCGGCGACAACACGCTCGGCATCTCCGAGCTCAAACGGGCGCTCGGTCTGCTCAACTCCGCCATGGGGGTGCTTCCCGACGCCGCGGCCGATGCCGCGCCCGGCGACGCCGGTCCGCCGCTGAGCCGGTACGCGCTGGCCCGCCTCTTCGATCTGCGCGAGATCTGCCTGCGCGTGGTCCGCGAGTGCCGACAGGAACAGGAGCACCCGCGCGACGACGACGAACAGTCGTAGTCGAAACGCCACTGCGTGGTCCGCGGGAAGCGCCAGCCGCCGCAGCGGAAACTGGCGGAGAGAAGGGGATTGGCTGGCCTCCGGCCACTGCGTTGCAGCGCGCTCCGCGCGGTCCTTCTTCCCTTCGCTCCGTCGAACCCAAGGGCGCGTTCCGCGCCGCCTGCGCTTTGCTTCGGCGGTTCTCATCGCCGGCTAAGGGAGCTGAGGACCAGCTCCATCTCCCGTGCATTCCAGTGTGCCGGGGATGAAACTGGCGGAGAGAGGGGGATTCGAACCCCCGATAGGCTGTTACACCTATAACGGTTTAGCAAACCGCCCCCTTCGGCCACTCGGGCATCTCTCCGAAAGTTGCGCCGGATGAAAGCCGCACCGAAGTCGAGTGCAAGGCCTTTTCCCGGAGGAACACCGTCCGGCCTCCACATTTTCCCGCGCCGCAGCGCGATGCCGACGCAGCAACTTCGCCCGACCGCACGCGAAAAGGAAAAAGGGGTTGACTTGCCCGGCCGAGAGCGGAGCCTCGGCGCCTTTCGTATGACCACCACGACCGAGACCAAGCCCGAGACCAAGTCCCGCAGTCTCTCCCCGGACGAGATTCCTTTCCACAACACCCAGTCGTTCGGCCGTTACACGACCGACACCGGCAAGCTCCTTCCCCGCAAGTACACCCGGATGTCGGCGAAGCAGCAGCGCAAGGTCACCAAGACCATCAAGCGCGCGCGCAACATCCACCTGGCGGCCTAAACCGTCGGCTCCGCCCGTTTTCCGAAGCCGGAGTTCACGCTCCGGCTTTTTTTGGGTCCACCCCCCGGCACATGGCGGCGATCCATCAGCCAACCACAGCCAACCTCCGGCGCCTCGCCCGCGTCCTCGCCGAAGGTGGACTCGTCGCGGTGCCCACCGAGACCGTCTACGGGCTCGCCGCCAACGCGCTCGAGCCCCGCGCCTGCCGCGCCATCTTCCGCGCCAAGCAGCGTCCCCTCTCCGACCCGCTCATCGTGCATGTGCCCTCGGTGGCGGCCGCCGCGCGACTGGCCTTCCTCAATGCCGAGGCGCGGCGACTCATGCGCGCCTTCTGGCCCGGGCCGCTCACCATCGTCCTGCGCAAGCGCCCGCTCGTGCCCGCGGTCGCCACCGCCGGCGGCCCGACCGTCGCGATCCGCTGTCCCGCCCATCCGGTGATGCGCCGCCTGCTGCGGCTGTGCCGGCTGCCGCTCGCCGCACCGAGCGCCAATCCCTTCGGCTTCATCAGCCCGACCACCGCCGAGCATGTCGAGGCCGGTCTCGGGCGCCGCATCCCGCATATCATCGACGGGGGCGCCTGCCACGTCGGGGTCGAGTCGACGATCGTCGACCTCTCCGATCCGGGCGCGCCCCAGGTCCTGCGCGTGGGCGGAATCACCGCCGCGCAGATCGCCAGGGTGCTCGGCCGGCCGGTGCCGGTGCGCAACCAGGCGGTCGTCGCCGCCGGGCCGCTGCGCGCCCCCGGCCTGCTCACGCGTCACTACAGTCCGCGTACACCGCTGCGGTTGCACAACCGGATCTCCGCGGCGCTGCTGCGCCGCGCCGCGGCCGACGAGGGACTCATCCTGTTCGCGGCGCCGGATCCGGGCCTGCCGAAGACCGCCGCCCGGGTGACGATCCTCTCCCGCCGCGGCAGCGCCAAGGAGGCCGCGCGGCGGCTGTTCGCCGCGCTCCACAAACTCGACCGCGCGGGCCTGCGCCAACTCCACGCCGAACTCGCCCCGGAGACCGGTGCGGGCATCGCCGTCAACGACCGGCTGCGCCGCGCGGCCGCGAAGCGGCGCGGGCACGAGTAGCGGTGCCGCCGAAGCGGCGCCGCGTTTCTCCGGAGTCCCGCCACGGAAGCAAGAAGGGACGGAGGCTTGCTCCGTCCCCAGCGACTGCGGTGCGAAGGCCGCGCGGACCGGGCCGCGGGCGCCGGCTAGCTGTGTTTGCCGGAACCCGAACCGTCGTCCGCGGCGACGAAGTAGTCCTTGTAGGACTTATCGTAATACTGCGCGTAGTAGTAGCCGCTGGCCGAGACGTTCAGCGCGTTGAGCACCGCGCCGAAGCAGGGCACGTTGGTCTGCGTGAGCCGTCGCGCGCAGAACTGCGCCGCCTTCCGGCGGACGTGGTTGAACATGATCGTGAAGACCGAGCCGTCGACGAGCGGCAGCAGGACCATCGCGTCGCTCACCGCGGCCAGGGGCGGCGTGTCGACGACCACGCGGTCGTAGCGCTTGCGCAACTCCGCGAAGAGCCGGCCGAACTCGGGGCTGTTCAGCACCTGCGTGGGATTCTTCGCCCGCCCCCCCGTCGGCAGGATGTCGAAGTTGGGCTGATGGTTCTTGAGGATCAGCGAATCCAGGTCCGCACCACCGACACAGAAGTCGATCACGCCCTTGAGATTCGGGACGCCGAAGGAGCGGTGGACGTTGGGTTTCCGCAGGTCGCAGTCGATGATGATCGTGCGCTCGCCGTGGGCGGCGAAGGTGAGCGCCAGGTTGGAGCTCACGAAGGACTTGCCCTCGCTCGGGGTCGTGCTGGTGACGAGGATGACCTTGGCGTTCTTGCTCTCGTCCTTGAGGCGCAGGTTGGAGTGGAGCGAGAGGAACGCCTCGGCCGCCTGCGGGTCGGCGTTGGAGAGGGCGACCTGGGATTTCTCGATCGCCTCCAGCCGGCGGATCTGCGGGACGATGGCGATGAGCGGGAGCCCGACGACCGCCTCGATGTCGAAGGCGCTCTTCACGCGGTCGTCGATGAACGCCACGAAGAACGCGAAGGCCAGGCCGAACCCGAGCCCGCCGAAGACCCCCGCGGCGATGTTGGTGAGGTAGCGCGGATAGGAATGGTTGCCCGGCGGCAGCGCCCGATCGAGCCGGCGGGCGTTCTGCGTCTCGATGTTGGCGCTCATCGCCGTCTCGCGCATGCGGGCCACGATGCTCGCGAGCAGCTGCTCGTTCACCTCCAGCTCGTTCTGGGAGGATTTGTACTCGAGCAGCATCCGGTCGAGCTTGAGCGCCTCCGTCTCCTGGGCGGCCAGATCGTCGCGAGTCTGCTCATACGAACGGCGGTTCGTCTCGTACTCGCTGAGCACGTTGCTGGCGGCCGTGACCAGCGCGCGGGCCAGCTCGGCCTCGGTCTGGCTGAGCGAGTGCACAGCCTCGAGCATCTTCGGATGCTTGGCGCGGTAACGCTGCTGGAGCTGCGCGAGCGCGATCTTCTGCGCCGCGACCTGCTGGGACAGATTCGAGATCAGCGGGCTGGCCGCGATGAAGGTGAGGTCGGACAACGGGATGCCGTCGCGCCGGGCCTCCTGCACCTGCCGCCAGCGGACCTCGGCGTCCTTCATGCGCGCCGCCGACTGGGTGAGCAGCGAATTGAGCGCCTTGAGCTTCTCCGTGACGATGTCCTTGCGCTGGTCGAGGGACACCATGTTGTTGCGCTCCTTGTACGCCTGGATGTTGATGCCGATCTCCTGGACCTTCTTGCTCTGCGTGTCGGCGCGGTTCTTGAGGTCCTCGACGGCCTTCATCGATTCGCTCATGCGCTGGCGCGCGTTGTAGGTCATGAACTCGTCGACGAAGAGATTGGCCACCTTCGCCGCGACGACCGGGTTCGGGTGGGTGTAGCTGACGACGAGGACGCGCGTCTGCCGGATCGGGGTGATGAGGCGGTTGGCCCCGATGATCTCCCGGGGCATGATCGGATCGCCGCTGCCGCCCTTGTCGTACGGGGCCATGAAGGCCTTGGCGTCCTCGCCGACAAGGCGCTCGGCCACCTTCTCGACGATGGCGTAGCTCTCGAGCAGCTTCACCTGCGTGTTCAGATCCTCGGGACCACGCAGCTCGGAGTCGCGGACCTCCGCGACCTTCATGACCACGGCGTCGCGGCGCAGGATCTCGATGGTGGCGCTGGCGGTGTACTGCTTGGTGCGGCTGAAGGTGTAGACGAGGGACGCGCTGCACACGACCAGGAACACCACGATCACATACCACATGCGTTCGCGCAGGATCAGCAGGTAGTCGCGGAGGCTGCGGTGGGGCGAGCCGTCCTGCTCGCCGTAGCCGTAGGCGTCGGGGCCGTAGCCGTAGTGGCCCTCGCCGCCGGCGCGGTGCTCGGGCTGGGCGGGGGCGGGGCGGCGCACCTCGCCGGCGGCCGCCGGGCCGGAATCGGACGGATCAGCGTTGGTCATAACACGCGCTCCGGAACATAGATGACATCGTCCCGACGCAGCACCAGCGGGTCCTTGGCGGCTCCGGACATGAGTTCATCGGCGTTGATGACAAGATTCTCCACCCGCCCATCGGGCAGGGTGCGCGACAGGCGAACCCGCCGGCGGTCGGCCAGGCGGCTGAACCCGCCGGCCCGGGACACCGCGTCGATGAGCGTGAGCTGCTGCTCGGGCGGGTACTCGACAGCCTGGGGCGAGTTCACCGCCCCGAGGACGTTGACCGTGGAAACCTGATACTTGACGACGAGGATGTTGATCTGCGGGTTGACGAGATAGTCGCGATCGTACGCCTCGCGCACAACCCGCTCGACCTCGGCCACGGAGCGACCGCGCGCCTCCACCCGCCCGATGAGCGGCAGATAGAGGTCCCCCTCCTGGGAGACGCGCAACTCACGATCCAGGTCCGGCTCCTGAAAGACCTTCACACTGACCACATCGCCCGGCTCGAGCGTGTAGTCCTTGGAGGTGACCGGGGCCGCCGCCACCCAGAAGGGCAGCAGCAGGACCAGCAAACCGAACAGGCCCGGGAGGCGCCGCAGGGCGCCGCTCCCGGAATGGAGACGAACCGACGAGAATCCAGTCACTTCAGTAGCGGAGAGAAGCTCCGAAGCTCAGGATGTTGCTGTTGAAACCCAACCCGCTGCGATTCGAGGAATTCTCCCGGTGGGCATACATGGCGTAGAACGAGATCACCTCGTCCAGGGCATAGACGACGCTGGCGTTGCCGACGAAGAACTCGTCCTCGCGCCGCACGCTCGGCGTGACGCCCGGCACCGCGGCGTAGTCGGACATCTCGTAGCTGAGCCCCATGCCGGCGCTCCATTGCGGGGTGAACGCGAACCGGCCCGAAGCGCCGAAGGAGAGGACCTTCTGGGACGTGCCCAAACCGGAGTTGTTGAAGTCGTTGGAAACGGTGAGATCGAAGGAGGCCTTCGGGGAATAGACGTAGGTCAGCGCGCCGGAGAAGCCGAGCTGGCCGGTGGTCTCGCCAACCTCGGGATTGCGCATGCCGTAGCCGACGCGGAACTGGCCATTGAGCTTCGGGGTGAACTCGCCCTTCGCGCCCACATTGAAGAAGTGATCCTTCGAGTCGGCCGACTGCGCGGTGCCGCGTTCCCAGATATAGGTGGCACGATACCGGTAGCCGACGCTCACATCGACCTTCGGCGTGGCGGCGTAGTAGAAATCGAGCGGGACGGTGACGTTCACGCTGTCGGCCAACGCCGATTCCGGGTAGTCGATCGCGTTGTACCCGAAGCCGGCCCCGATGCGGGTCTTCGCGGTTGCCGACCAGAGGCCATCCACACTTGCGTTGCTCACGGTGTGGCGGACCGCCTGCTCGCGATTGCGCATGGTCATGCTACCCTGGTTGAGTTCGCGATAACCGGCCTGCGCGGTCACCTTGGTGAGCGCCCCCTCGTAGGAGTAGCGCCCGACAGCCGAGAACAACTCGTCCTCGTAGATCCGGTGGGCAAGGTCGTCGTAGCTGGTGATCTCTTCGGTGACCGTGAGCGTGCCCTTCGAGAGGCCGCCCAAGTAGCTCAGCTCAAGACCGGGAGTGAAGACCCAAGCCAGGTCGGAGGAATCACCCTCGGCGGCAAGGCGCACATTGTCATCCCACCGCACCTGGGCATCGCCAGTCAGATGGAGCGAGAGGTCCGGTCCGAGGGCGATTCCGGTCTGGGCGCTGGCCAGAGCGGGCACAAATACACACGCGGCGATCCCGACGATCGTTTTGCAGTTCATGGCTGGATCTTTTGGTGACGATAGACGCTCAGTTGGAGGGGCTGACGATGTCGGGATCGAGCGGCTGCAACGGGGGAAGGGGCGCGGCAGCGGCGGGAGCGGCCAACGCCGCCGGCGATGCCGCCAGCGCCTCGCGCACCTCGGCGGGCACACAATCGGCCACGCCCGCGACGATCTCGGCCGAACGGTCGGGATAGACATCGACCACCGTGCGCACGATTTCCGGGGCGAGATTCGGGAGGCTCTTGCACACCTCGCAGGCGATCTCCGTGACCTTGGCCGGCATCGCGGTCGCCGCGGCACCGACCAGCTTCACCGCCACGTCGGGGTTGTCCGCGGCCGTCTTCGCGATGAGCGCCGGCGCCTTATCGGCGTCCGCCACAGCCTGAGCGACCAGAGCATCGATGTTGACTTCGGCGCGAACCATCAAAGCCGCCAGCGGGAGGGCGACGAGCAGGGAGAGAAAACGTCTGTTCATAGGAGGCAGGCTGCAGGTTTGGGTTTGAATCCATGGAACAAGACAGCGCCAAGAGCAGCAAGGCCTAATTTGGTAGCGTTCGCCGGGCGGATCCTTACGGTCCCCGCCGCCAAACCCAATGGATCCCCGCCAACCGAAGGTGCTCTCCGCCGCCCCCGCCCGCCAGCCTTGGTGGGCGTTCCCCATCTCCGCCCACCGCGAAGCCGCCGGAGTGAAGATCCGCATCGCTTGGGGGCGACTGGCCCTGCAACTGCTCACCTTAGCCGTCGCCGCATGGCTCGCGATGGGCAGCGGCATGTTTCTCTGGATCAAATACTACCGTGGTTTCGCCGAAGCCAGGCTCGTCGACATTCTCCTGCCGAACCGCTGGGCCGGCTACCGCACCGCGCGGGGCAATTTCTACATCAAGCAGGCCATGCAGGAACTGGCCGACCAGAAACCGTTCAAGGCCATCCACCACCTGCGCGTCGGCGTGGCCGCCGCCCCGAGCAATCTCGAGGGCCGCATCACCCTCGCCAAGTTCTTTTCCTACCACGGGAGGTTCGAGCTCGCCCGGCGCACCCTGCTCGACGGCATCCCCCACTCCCAGCACGACCCCGAATTCGTCCGCGCCCTTTTCGCCTTCCTCCTGCGCTACCAGGAGGACGAGCAGATCTGCCGCCTCGCCGCCGACCTGCTCCCCGCCACCCCGCTCGTCGACAACCGCAACCAGCTCATCGCCCTCGCCGCCGCCACCGCCCACTTCCATCGCGGCAACTACGACGAGGCGGAAACCCTGCTGCGCGCCTACGCCCTCGCCGACACCAAGGACGGCCGGCTGCTCGCCGTGCGCATCGAATGGGACCGCGGACACCACGATCTGGCCCTCCTCCGGCTCGAGTCCTACCTGCGGCTCTTCCCGGCCGAGGAGGACTTCTACAACCAGCTCGCCCTCTTCAACCGCGAACTCGGCCGCTTCGCCGCCGTCGAGAAGTACGCCATCCTGCGCCAGATCGCCAATCCGCGCAGCACCGCCGCCCGCATCGACCTCCTCCTCGCGTACAAGCTGAACCACGACACCGCCCAGTACCAGCGCGAGGTCGACGCGTTCTTCCGCGACTTCCCCGGCGATCCCGCCGTGCTCGAGGCCCTCGCCAACTTCGGCGCCGGGCAGGGCGACACCGCCCTCGTCCTGCGGGTGCGCCAGCACCTGCTGGCGCGCAATCTCCCCACCGCCGCCGTCGGCCTCATGATCGCCGAGGCGCACCTCGTCGCCGGCGAGCACCGCGCCGCCCTCGATTACCTCTACGAACTGGGCCGCGCGCGGCCCGAGTGGTTCCAGAAGTCCCTCGGCTTCATCAACGGCCTGCAGGCCGTGGCCTGCTACGGCCTCGACCAGCGCGAGGACGCCGACCTCTACCTGCAGCATTTCCTCGCCCAGCCCGAGATCCGCGCCGAACAGCTCGCCGCCATCGCCAACCATCTGGTCGTCGCCGGCGCCAAGCGCCCGGCGCGGCAGGTCCTCGCCCAGGCCGTCGCCGCCGATCCGCGCAACCAGAACGCGCTCACGCGCCTCATCGCGCTCGATCTCGAGGGCGCCCCCACGCCCGAGCTCACCGCCAACCTCCGCCGGTTGCTCGCCATGCGGCGCCCCGCGCCTGCGGTCCTGCAGCTCGCCCGCACCCGCCTCTCCAGCGACCGGTACCTGTTCGTCGCCGGTCGCGAGGAGCTGCTCGCCGCGATCCAGGCCGCCCTCGCCCGCGGCCCCGTCCTCCCCGTCACCGCCTTGTAGGCACAGCGGGGCGGCCCGGGGCCGCCCTCCCTGCCGCGTGCGGCTCAGCCCGCCAGCAGCGCCAGCAGCCGCTCGTTCTGGACCTTCGTGCCCACGGTCACGCGCACCCACTCGGGCAGCCCGTAGCCACCAACCGGACGCACGATCACGCCGCCCCGTTGCAGTTTCTGGAAGACCGCGTTGCCGTCGCCCACCTTGACGAGGAGGAAGTTCGCTGCGCTCGGCACGACCTCCAGCCCGAGCTGCCGGAAACCCTTCGTGAGCTGCTTGAGCCCGGCGTTGTTCACCCGCCGCGCCCGCTGCACGAACGCTTCGTCGTCAAGCGCCGCGATCGCGGCCTCCTGCGCGAGCGAGTTCACGTTGAAGGGCTGGCGCACGCGGTTGAGCAGCGCCACGAGCTCCGCCGCCGCGTAGCCGTAGCCCACGCGGATGCCGGCCAGCCCGTAGATCTTCGAGAACGTCCGCAGGCAGATCACCTTGCGCCCCTCGGCGATGAGCGGGCGCAGGTCCGGCGGATTCTCGACGTATTCGGCATACGCCTCGTCGAGCACGAAGACCACGTGCTCCGGCAGCGCGCGCACGAACTCGAGTATCTCCGCCTCGCTGTTGACCGTGCCCGTCGGATTGTTCGGGCAGGCGAAATAGACCAACTTGGTGCGCGGCGTGATCGCGGCGGCCATCGCCTTGAGATCGTGCACGTGGTTGACCAGCGGCACCTCGACCGGCTTCGCGCCGAAGAGCAGCGTCACCAGCTTGTAGACGATGAAGGCCGGCTTGCCCATGACGACCTCGTCGCCCGCGCCGAGGAACGCGTGGCCGAGCAGCTCGAGCAGCTCGTTCGAGCCGTTGCCCACCGCGATCTGCTCCGGCTTCAGCCCGAGCTTGGCGGCGAGCCTGCCGCGCAGCCTCACGCAGCCGCCGTCGGGATACAGCTGCGAGTCCTTCATCGCCGCACGCATCGCCTTCAGCCCCTTCGGCGAGGAGCCGATCGGGTTCTCGTTCGACGCCAGTTTCAGGATCGTCGCCGGATCGAGCCCGAGCTCCCGGGCGACGTATTCGATCGGCTTGCCGGGCTCGTAGACCGGCTGCGACATGACATGGCGTTGGGCGAGATCGTTGATGGTCATGAACGGAAACGCTGCGGCCTGCTCCGCGGCGTTTCAATCAACTTTCCCGGCCGCCGGCTCAGGCCGCCAGCGCCGCGCGCAACGCCGCCAACTTCGCGGGATCCTTGCGCCCGGGCGCCGACTCCACCCCGCTGTTCACATCGATCGTCCCGGCGCCCGTGGCCGCCACGGCGGCGGCGACATTGTCGGGCGCCAGCCCGCCCGCGAGCACCCACGTTTTCGCCGGATGCGCCTCGCGCAGACGGCGGAATTTCGCCCAGTCGCCCGTGTGCCCGGTCCCGCCGAAACTCTCGGCGCGGTAGGTGTCGAGCAGCCACGTGTCGGCCAACGCGAGCAGCTCCGGCGCAAGCTCCGCCTCGGGCGGCAGCTTCGGCGCGAGCCACAGCCGCGCGGCGCCCACCGCGGCATGGGCCCGCCGAGCCGCAGCCAGGTCCGTCACCGGGAAATGGACTTGGAAGAAATCGAACCCCGCCGCCTGCGCCGCGGCGAGCTCCGCCTCGCTCGGCGCGACCATCACCGCGACCGTCGGCCGGGCGGGCAGCCGCGGCCGCAACTCGCCGAAGCGCGCCAGCGGCAGATGCCGCGGCGATTTCGGATACAGGATGAACCCGAGATAATCCGCGCCGATGCCGGCGGCGGCCGCGGCGTCTTCCGCCGTGGTGAGACCGCAGACCTTCAGCCGAAGTTCGCCGATCATCCCTGGAACGCGTTGATCGTCGCGATCACGTGGTCGACCTGCGCGTCGGTGAGTTCGGGGAAGATCGGCAGGCTCAGGCAGTCCGCGCACACCCGCTCGGCCTGCGGCATCGAGCCCGGCATGTAGCCGAGCGCGGCGTAGCAGGGCTGCAGATGCAGCGGCATCGGATAGATGAGGTCGGTGCCGATCTCGGCCTTCGTCAGATGCTCGCGCAGGGCGTCGCGCCGCGGATGGGTGACCGTGAACTGGTGGAACACCGCCTCGCCCCACTCCGGCACCTGCGGCAGCGCCAACCCGGCGAGCTGCAGCCCGGCACGATAGCGCGCGGCGATCTGCCGGCGGCGGGCCGTCCAGCGGGCGAGATGCTTGAGCTTCACGCCAAGCGCGCCGGCCTGCAGGCCCTCCATGCGGAAATTGCCGCCGACGTAATCGTGGTAGTAGCGCCGGTCGGAACCGTGCACGCGCAACGTGCGCACACGCTTCAGCACCTCGGCGTGCTTGGAGATCACCGCCCCGCCCTCGCCGCAGCCGCCGAGGTTCTTTGTCGGGTAGAAGCTGAACGTGCCGGCGTCGCCCAGCAGGCCGACGGGCCGGCCGCGGTACTGCGCCAGGTGCGCCTGCGCGCAGTCCTCGATCACCTTCAGGCCACGCTCGGCCGCAAGGGCGAGGATCGCATCCATCGGCGCCGGCTGACCGAAGAGATGCACGACCACGATCGCCTTGGTCTGCGGCGTGAGCACCGCCCGGATCGTGTCGGCCGTCACGCAGTAGTGCGCCGGATCGATGTCGGCGAAGACCGGCCGCGCGCCCACGTAGGTCGCCGTCCACGCCGAGGCGATGAAGGTGAACGCCGGCACGATGACGTCGTCGCCGGGCCCGAGCCCGAGCGCCTGCGCGACGAGGTGGAGCGCGCTCGTGCCGTTGTCCACGCCCACCGAGTCGTTCGCGCCGCAGGCGACCGCGAACGCCTTCTCGAACTCCTCCACGTCGCGGCCGAGGCAGAAACGATTGCCGTCGAGCGTGGCGGCCCACGCGGCGAGGATCTCGTCGCGCAAGGGCTGGTGCTGGAGCGTGAGGTCGAGGAACGGGACTTTCATGGGTCCCCGACTAATTCAGACCGCGCGCCCGGAATCCATGCGAAATTCAGCTGCCCGCCTCACCGGCCCGTGCGACGCCGCAACACGACCTCCGGGTTGAGCAGACACACCGACAGCCGCCGCGACCGTTCGTCGGGCGCCTCGCGCCGACCGGGCGAGTCCGAGTGGATTCGCATCCGAAACTCGCCCGCGCGCACCGGAATGCGCGGCACCGCCACGACCGTCCACCGCTCGTTCACCGTCCCGCGCCACAACTCGCCGCCGTCCGCGGAGATCACGATCTCGCGCGTGTCGAGCGCGCGCACCTCCATCGTCAGCGCGAGCTCGGCCTCCGGCTCCTGCAGC
>Ga0116187_1001592_pt1 | contig 23750 bp, 22 predicted proteins | sample AD_JPNNA6_MetaG_FD_89755 | JGI IMG/M metagenome (GOLD analysis project Ga0116187, IMG submission 89755) | Active sludge microbial communities of municipal wastewater-treating anaerobic digesters from Japan - AD_JPNNA6_MetaG | ecosystem: Engineered > Bioreactor > Anaerobic > Digestate | place... | reverse complement strand
TTTCCCCGGGCGAGCTGACTGACGTCGGGATGGGCCTGCCCGGCCTGGGAGGATGGGTTACGGTGCCAGAATCGGAAGTGGGCACTGTCATCGACGCGCGCGGCAGACCGCTGGACCTGCCTGACGATATGAACAAACGCAGCGAAGCTTTTTACAACTGGCTGTGGGAACTGGGCGGTTAGGATGGCGACGGAAATCCTTGCAATTGCCTGCGATCAACAAATTCTGCGAACGTACGCCCTGCCTTTTGCCGGCAGCGTGTTGGTACGCACCGGTCAGGAGGTTTCCGCCGGTGAACCTATCGCGGAAATTAAGATGCCTGAGCGCTACCAGGTTTTTGATGTAGTCAACGGATTGAAGATTAACCCGAAGCACATCGACCGCCACATTGAACGATTGGTAGGTGAACCCGTGAAAGCCGGCGATGTGGTAGCGCAAAAGACGGGCCTGATTTCCCGCATTTTCCGCGCCTCGCAAAATGGCATGGTAGTCGCTGTGCGGGACGGCAGGATTACGTTGGCTTTGGGCGAAAAGAAACTGCAGGTGCTGGCCACTTATCCCGGCACCGTTGTGGAAATTATCCCGGAACGCGGGGCTGTTGTGGCTGTCCAGGGGATGCTTTTGCAGGGTGTATGGGGCAACGGTTTAAACAGCTCCGGGGAGTTGGTAATCCTTGACGCTGAAGCCCACTCGCCAGACAAGAAAAGGCCGTCCGGCGACCTGCAGGGGAAGATTGTCGCGGCGCAGCACGCGGCCGATTTGGAATCCTTTGCCAGCCTGCTGAATCGCAAACCCGCCGGCTTGGTGCTTGGCTCGGTGATGCCGGAGGTGCAGCCCGCTCTGCAAAATGCGCCCGTGCCCGTGATGCTTTTGGTCGGTTATGGCGAATTTGAAATTGACGCGCTCAGCGCGGCGATGCTCCGGCAGATGGAAGGCCAGTTCGTCTATCTAAACGCGAATGAACCCGACCCTTCGGAACACAGCCGTCCGGACCTGATTCTGCCAGGAAAGGCGCAGGTCTCTCCGGGGTTGTTTCACGAGGAGCTGCGTCTTGAGGTCGGCAAGCACGTGCGTCTGCTTGGCAAACCTTACACCGGCAACACTGGTGTCATCGTGGAACTGCCGGAGGAACCGGAAAAGTTTGCCAGCGGGTTGGTTATGCGGGCTGTGGTCGTACAGCGCGAGGATGAGCAGATTATCCGCATCCCGCGTGAAAACGTTGAATTGATTTTGGAATAAGCCTGCTATTTGGCGGGGGTGGCGGTAATCAGAAAGCGGGCGGATACCCATCCGATTTTTCCATCCTGCAGGCGCACCTTTTCCCAGTACATACCGTCCTTTTCCACCCTCTCTCCCAGAAGCACAACTTCGGTCAGGTCGTTCAGGTATGTGACCACGCTGGCTGTGCTGCCTGGTTCGGAGCGCACAATCACGCCGGTATCCGAGCGAATCAGAGCGCTGACCAGGGTGGGGGTGGGAGTGATGCTGGGCAAAGCGGTGATAAGCGGATTTTGAATATTGGCGGTCGGCGTGGCGGGCTTCGCGGTGGGGGGCAGCGGCGTTCGCGTGGGCGGCGCGACTGCTGCCGGCTGGGTGGGAGTGCCGACTGGAGGCGGAGTGGTGTTGACGGCTATTGCCTGGCTCAGATGATGCTGGGTCGAGAGAAAACCAAACAGCGCCAGCGCGCTCAGGCCAATGGCCAGAATGAAAAGCGCCCAGCCAGCCGTTCGGCGCGGCAGGAGCCCGGCTGCCCAGAATGTGACCAGAGCGCACAGGAGCGCAACAGCCGCATAGGCGGCGCACAGCAGAAGCAGCCCGGCGCTGGTGTATGGAGAACCCGACTGCAGCGCCCAGCCTGCCAGGCCCAGCGGAAAGAATATCAGGGCTGTTACCAGGGCGGATGCCAAGCGGGGCGTTTCCCGCTGGCGGATGAGCATGGCTGCCAGGAGAGCGCTGCCAAGCAGCAGCACCGCCCATTCCAACCAGCCGTGCTCAAGCAGATGCAGGAAGGGCAGCTTGGCGGCGGAACTTACCCGGGAGGGCGCGAGCGCGGAGAGCCAGCCAGCCCCAAAATACACAGCGGCTGTGAGCAGCAGCGCGGCAAACGAGCGCAGCATCAGCCCCCAGGATGGGATGACCGCGCTGAGCGTCAGGCCCATCAGCGGAGCGTTGAATGGCGCGCACAGCAGGGCTGCCAGCAAAAGCAAGGGGGAGTTGGTCAGGAGGGCTGCGCCCAGGAGAAGCGCGCTGAGTGCCAGCGTGACAAAATAAACGGGATTCAACGCGGTTTTTGGCTGCAGGTCGTCGTGCAAAAAGCCTGCAATCTCCGCTTCAGAGGCGCTGCGGATAATCAGACGCATACGCCGCTTCTGGTTGGGAGGCAGACTGTTAAACCCATCCGGATTGGTCTGACTGGTAGGTATATTCATTGGAATCCGGTCTCCTTGTTCTGATATGGAGGCTGCGCCGCGTAATGGTTATTTAAAGGATTATACCGCCTTTGAATGCGCCCATTTCGGGATTGCAGAAATCTATGTATAGATACCCGCGCGCGCCAAAGTTCCGTCATGCGGTAAAATTGGCGGCATGAACACCCGAAAACTGCTGACATCAATCCTGCTGGTTCTGAGCGCGCTTTTGCTGATAGCTGGCTGCGCGCGGCCCAGCGCGACCGAACCCACGGCTGTCCGGACGGAGACCGCAACCTCCGCCCCAACGCTGATTATCGTGGATACCGCCACGCCGGAACCGACCCCCGAACCTATCGCGCTAATCACAGCGGATATTGTAATTTGGGCGCCGCCGAACGCGGATTTCTCTCAAGCGCAGACCCTTGTGCCGGATTTGACCGCTAACGCCGCCGCGAACGGACTGCTGCTGGAACAGCGCGAGCAGCTCAGCGCGGCAGAGCTTGGCGAGTCGGTGCGGCTGGTTGTCGCGCTGGCTTCCGCCGCTGAAATCAGTGCCGCGGCGGCTGGCGCGCCCAACACGCAGTTTCTGGCTGTGGGCGTGCCGGATGTGCAGGTCGGCGCGAATGTGCATTCTCTGAACACTTCTCCTTCCACTCTGGAAGAGCGCGCGTTTTTGGCCGGGTACTTGTTGGGCATGGTGATTCCTGATTACCGCGTGGGCGTCATCAGCCAGGCAGGCACCGCGGAAGGGCAGAAAACCTTTGATTCCTTTACCGTAGGCGCGCGCTATTTTTGCGGGCTGTGCAATTCGCGCTTTGGCCCCATTCTTTTCTATCCAAAGGGCGCCCAGATTACTGACCCGGCAAATCCGGGCGATTGGCAGGCAGCGGCCGATTTGCTTCTGGCGAACACGGTAAAGGGAGCCTTTATTCAACCCGAGGTCAGCTCCCCCGAGCTGGTGAACTACCTGCAGGCTGCCGGTGTTCAGTTGGTGGGTATTGAAGGCCAGGCGGGGTATAACGACAGCCCGCTCTGGCTGGGCTTGTTTGGTTCCGACCTGAGCAGCGACGCGGTTATTCTGGCGGCCCGCCTGCTGCAGGGCGGGCAGGTTGGGGCGGTGAAAACCGGCATCACGCTGACGCACATCAACGCGGATGTCATTACAGAAGGCAAACAGCGGCTTTTTGATGTGACCGTGCAGGATGTGCAGTCAGGCCTCGTGCGGGTCACGCCAGTTCAATAAGGGCTGTATCTGGCGCGCAAAAAAGAGGCTGAAAGTCGCATTGGCATGCCGGAGCAAGGGGCGGCGCGGCAAAAAAATCTGGAAGTTTTGGGGCTGAATCGGCTTGACGAAAGGGCTTTAACCTGATAGACTCACGCCTTGCTGGAATGGCAGGCCCCTGAATCGGTCTTGCAGTTTGACAAGGCATTTGATATACTTGTTCAGCTAAAAGCCGATATTTAATAATTTAATAAGAAGGGCGCCGGCGTAGCTCAATGGTAGAGCAACCGCCTTGTAAGCGGTAGGTTATGGGTTCGATTCCCATCGTCGGCTCAGATTAACCGTTAGCGATTGAGATTGATGCTGATCAACCTCGATCTCCAGCGGGTAAAGAGCTAAGCGCCCGGCAGCAATAAGGACGGTTACCCAAGTGGACAACGGGGACTGACTGTAAATCAGTTGGCAGAGGCCTTCGGAGGTTCGAATCCTTCACCGTCCATCTCAGATCACAGGAATGTGACCTGAATTTACGGCTGCCCTCATAGCTCAGTTGGTAGAGCGCGTTCTTGGTAAGAACGAGGTCATGGGTTCGAATCCCATTGAGGGCTTTACGCCGAGATTTGAAAACGGAATGTATTTATTAAGGAGATAAGCATGGCAAAACAAAAATTCGACCGGTCTAAACCCCACATGAACGTGGGCACCATGGGCCACATTGACCATGGTAAGACCACACTGACAGCCGCGATTACCAAAGTTTCCGCCCTGCGCGGTTTTGGTGATTTCCGCGCGTTCGATTCCATCGACAACGCCCCGGAAGAAAAGTCCCGCGGTATTACCATCAACATCTCGCATGTTGAATACTCGACCCCCAAGCGTCACTACGCCCACGTCGATATGCCCGGCCACCGCGACTATATCAAGAACATGATTACCGGCGCTGCCCAGGTTGACGGCGCGATTTTGGTTGTTTCCGCTCCGGACGGCCCGATGCCCCAAACTTACGAACACGTTTTGCTGGCGCACCAGGTGGAAGTCCCCGCTATCATCGTCTTCCTGAACAAGGTTGACATGATGGACGACCCTGAACTGCTGGAACTGGTTGAGATGGAAGTCCGTGAACTGCTGACCAAGAACCACTTCCCTGGCGACGAAGTCCCGATTATTCACGGCTCCGCCAAACTGGCTCTGGAAAGCACTTCCACCGACCCGAATGCCCCGGAATACAAACCGATCATCGAGCTGCTCGATGCTGTCGACAACTACTTCCAGGATCCTGTCCGCGAGTTGGACAAGCCCTTCATGATGCCCGTGGAAGACGTCTTCTCGATTAAAGGCCGCGGCACTGTGGTTACCGGACGTATCGAACGCGGTCAGGTCAAGCTGAACGACCCCGTTGAAATCGTTGGTTTGCGCGAGAAGAGCATGAACTCCGTGGTCACCGGCGTGGAAATGTTCCACAAGCAGCTGGATACGGGCATGGCTGGCGACAACGCTGGTTTGCTCCTGCGCGGTATCGACCGTGATGATGTGGAACGCGGCATGGTCATTGCCAAACCCGGCAGCATCACCCCCCACACCACCTTCGAGTGCTCCGCATACATTCTGAAGCGCGAAGAAGGCGGACGCCACAGTGCGTTCTTCACCGGCTACCGCCCGCAGTTCTACATCCGCACCATGGATGTGACTAGCGACGTGACCCTGCCTGAAGGCGTTGAGATGGTTCTGCCCGGTGATAACGTGAACGGCATGAAAGTCAAACTGATCACCAAGGTTGCTCTGGAACAGGGTTCCGAATTCGCCATCCGCGAAGGCGGTCTGACTGTTGGCGCCGGCAAAATCACGAAGATTATTGAGTAAAAAATTCTGATGGAGGAAACATGGCTGCCTCCAAAAAGGCAGCCATGTTAAAATGAGATGGCGTCAAAAAAGAAAGATATCAGACCAGTCATAAACCTGGCATGTACGGAATGCAAGGAGCGCAACTACACTTCTGTCAAGAACCGCCGCAATGACCCCGGGCGTCTTGAACTGAAGAAGTACTGCCCCCGCTGTCGCACGCACCGCGTGCACCGCGAGGTGAAATAACCCGAGTCTGCCGTGAGACAGGCGAAGGTTGCCTAGGTCAGTAGCTCAATTGGCAGAGCACCGCTCTCCAAAAGCGGGGGTTGTGGGTTCAATTCCTACCTGACCTGTTGAGAAGGTTTCAACGCCGTACAAGTTGCGGCGTTGAGTTTTCAACCAGGAGAACTATAATGGCACAGATTGAAACGAAACCGAACTTTTTTCAAAAAATCAAACGCTTCTGGCGCGAGACGGTTGGTGAATTGCGCAAGGTCACCTGGCCAACCCCCCAGGAAGCCTGGGCGCTGACCAAGCTCGTTTTAATCGTGACCGTCATCATGGCCGCCCTCTTGGGCTTTATGGACTTTGTGTTCAGTCAGCTGATTAAACTGTTGGTGGCCGCGTAAGACGTTGAAGGAAAAGCCCCTGAGGGCTAAGGTTATGGATAACGAAGAAATGGAAGACAAGAAGCCGGTTGAAGGCTTGCCCGCTGAAGAGCAGAATACGACCCCTGAAGAAGGGTCTGCTGCGCTTTCCTCTGCCGGCGCTGCCGGCGCGGGAAAAGCCGCGGCAGGCGCCCAGGATGACGCGCGCCAATGGTTCGTTATCCATTGTTATTCCGGATACGAGAACAAGGTGCGCAAAAACCTGGAACAGCGCATCGAGACCATGAACATGAAAGACAAAATCTTCGACGTGGTCATCCCCACGCAGGAAGAGATTGAAGTCCGCGATGGTAAGCGCCGCACAGTCGAGCGCCATGTATTCCCGGGCTATGTCCTGGTCAATATGATTCTGGAAGAGGAATCCTGGTTTGTTGTGCGCAACACGCCCGGCGTGACCGGCTTTGTTGGCATGGGTGATGAGCCTACGCCGCTTCGTCCGGAAGAGGTCGCACAAATTTTACGGCGCATGGAAGACGAATCGCCCACGTATAAGGTCACTTATCATGCCGGCGACCGGGTGCGCATTGTGGATGGACCATTTAACGATTTCCGCGGAACAGTCGCGGAAGTGAATATGGAGCGCTCGAAGATTCGCGTGATGGTGAACTTCTTTGGGCGCGAAACCCCTGTGGAACTGGATTTTCTGCAGGTAGAAAAAGCATAAACCGGACAAGTCCGGAAATTCGTGGGAGGGACCGCAGGACGGCCCGTCAGCACCACAAAGGAGAATTGTTGTGGCAAAAAAGGTAAAAGCAGTAATCAGGCTCCAGATCACGGCAGGAAAGGCTAACCCCGCTCCGCCTATTGGTCCCGCGTTGGCTCCGCACGGCGTCAATATCATGGCGTTCTGCAAGGAATACAACGCGCGTACAAGTAACCGCACCGGCGAAATTGTGCCGGCCGAAATTACCGTATTTATGGACGGCTCATTCAAGTTTGAGCTGAAGTCCTCACCAGCCCCCGTGCTGCTCAAGAAAGCAGCCGGCATCACCAAAGGTTCTGCCACCCCGCATTCCGCCAAGGTCGGCAGCGTCACCCGCGCGCAGCTGCGTGAGATTGCTGAAGCCAAGTTCAAAGATATGAACGCCAACGATATCGAAGGCGCTATCAAGCAGCTTGAAGGCACCGCCCGTAATATGGGCATCACGATTGTCGAAAAATAACCAGAGTGAGCGTGGGAGGGTTCTTTGAGCCCGTTGGCACCACGGAGGAGTAATCATGCCTAAACACGGCAAAAAATACGAAAACGCAATAAAGAATATCGACCTGGACAAAACCTACAGCCCGCGGGAAGCCCTGCAGCTGGTCAAGGAAAACAGCTTTGCCAGGTTTGATGAGACGGTGGAAATCCACCTGCGCACGGGTCTGGACCCCCGCCAGGCCGATCAGCAGATCCGCGACGTAGTCGTTCTGCCGAACGGTCTCGGGAAAACCATCCGGGTTTTGGTCTTCGCCCAGGGTGAAGCTGCCAACGCAGCCCGCGCAGCCGGAGCGGATTTCGTCGCCGAAACCGATGAGGAAATCAACCGCGTCGCCCAGGGTTACACCGACTTCGATGTGGCTGTGGGTACGATGGATATGATGGGCAAAGTTGGCCGTCTTGGCCGCGTGCTCGGTCCTCGCAACCTGATGCCGAACCCGAAAGCTGGCACGGTTGTGCAGCCCGCTGATATCGCCGGCGCTATCAAGAACGCCAAGGCCGGCCGCGTGGAATTCCGCCTGGATAAGACCGCGAATATCCACGTCCCGCTCGGCAAGGTTTCTTTCAGCGTGGAAGCTCTGGAAGAAAACATGACCGCCCTGATGAGCGCAGTGCGCAAAGCGCGCCCATCCGGCGCGAAAGGTTTGTTCGTTCGTAAGGTTACCCTGTCTTCGACCATGGGCCCCGGCGTGAAGGTGGACCCGAACACCGCCATGGCGATGGAGAGCGCAAAGCTTTAGCAGCTTTCCCCGGGTTGTGGTATACTGACCGGGTAAAACAACTGAATAGTTTGCTTCACTGAAGAAAGCTGGTGCCGTTACGGCTTAATTTCCCGCCGAGGTGGAGATTGGATACTGAACGTTCGTACATCACGAGAGTATTTGAATCTCTTTCCGCGGGAAAAACGGAAAGAGATTTTTATTTTCACCGAAAGGAGGTGAAACAACATTGGCGTTTTCTAAACAGCAAAAAGAAAAGATTGTAGAGGATTACCGTACCTGGTTGGATAAAAGCAAGGCCGTTTTCGTGCTTTCCTATTCCAAAATGCGTATGCCCGAGGTGAACACTGCCCGCGCTAAGCTGCGCGAGGCGGATGGTCAACTGCATGTGGTCAAGAACCGTTTGTTCAAACGCGTACTGGATGAACGCGGTTATCAGTATGATGCGAAGTTTTGGGAAGGCAACAACGTGGTCGTCTTCGCATTCGAAGATGCTCCCTCCGTCGCCAAGGCACTTGCCGAAGTTACCAAAGGCAATGAGGTGCTGGCTGTGCGCGGCGGCTACCTGGATAAGGCTGCCCTCTCTGTCAAACAGGTTACTTCGTTGGCAGACCTGCCGACCCTGCCTGTGATGCGCGCGATGCTGCTGGGTACTCTGCTTGCGCCTGCAGGCAAACTCGTCCGCACTATCGCCGAGCCCGCCCGCGGTCTCGCTGCGGTAATCAAAGCCAATTCGGAAAAGCAGCCCACGGCTGCCTGACGTTTGAACATTCGACCCTGACGGGATATCGATTAGAAGAATTAACTTAATGATAGGAGTATATTGAAATGGCTGAATTAGCTAAACTCGTAGAGGAACTGAGCCAACTTTCCGTGTTGGAAGCCTCTGAACTGGTCAAGTTGTTGGAAGAAAAATGGGGCGTTTCCGCCGCCGCGCCAGTGGCCGCTGCCGCCGCCGGCCCTGCCGCCGCTGCTGTTGAAGAAGAAGTCGAAGAGAAGACTGAATTCACTGTTGTGATCAAGAGCGCCGGCGCAAAGAAGATCGAAGTTATCAAGGTCATCCGCCAGCTCACCAGCCTGGGCCTGGTCGAAGCCAAAACCCTGGCCGAGACCCCCGATGCCAAAGTGCTCGAAGCCGTCAGCAAGGAAGTTGCGAACGACGCCAAGGCCAAGCTCGAAGCGGCTGGCGCCGAAGTCGTCCTGCTCTAATTCCCGCGCAGACAACAAAGGAGCTGTCCCCAAAGTCGGGCAGCCCCTTTGGTTTTCCCACTCCGCGCCTGTTTATTTGCGCTCTCGAAACGGCGCCGAAATCAGGCGGGACCTCTCACTTGGGCTGTCCAAAAAGAAAAACCCTTTCTCTTTGGACAGCCTTTTTTGTTAAGCGCTTTCAGGTTCAGGCGTTTGCAAGCTGGCGGATGACCAGCACCACTTTGCCCTGCACTTCCACGATGCTGGGGTCGTCGATGATGATGGGCTGCATGGAAGGGTTGGCCGGCTGCAGCCGGACGCGCCCGTTTTCCTGGTAGAAATACTTGAGGGTGGTCTCGTCGCGGTCCGCCAGCCAGATGGCAACCATCTCGCCGTTGCGGGCCTGATCGACCTTTTTCATCACGACAATGTCGCCGTCGTTGACCATGGCGTCGATCATCGAGTCTCCGTGCACGCGCAGCGCGTAGAGCTGGTCCAGCGGGTCGGCAGCAGGCAGCAGGCTGCGCGCGATGTCGATGGCGGAGTCCGGGTCGTAATAGGAGAAATCGGAAGGGGGCACGGGCATCGGCTCGCCGGCGACGATATTGCCGACCAGCGGGATGGTGACCAGCTGGTCCATCGCCTGTGCGGCGGCGTTTTTCATGGTTTGAAGGATGCTGCCGCCGGCATTTTTGATGAGATTTATCCCGCGCGAGACGTTGCTGCGGCGTTCGATGTAACCCATTTCTTCCAGCTGGTTCAGGTAATAGTTGACCACCGAGGTAGAACTGATTTGGGTATGGTCGCCAATTTCGCGGATGGATGGGGGGTACCCTTTATCCTGTTGGTATTCCTCCAAAAAAGCGAGGATTTTTTTATGCCTTGGGCTCAAACCGCTTCTTCGTCTCGCCATTGCGTCTCGCTTTCTTTAATAGATTGGATGCGCGTTCTAAATTTATAATAACAGAACAAATGTTCACTGTCAAGGGCGCGCTGGCAAGGGATGCGGAACTGCGGCGGGCTGCCTTGTATGTAAACAGGGAGATCGCTTCGCGGGCTCGCGATGACAAAGCCCTTCGCGAATTCGCCTTGACGAAGCTCTCTCGCGGGCTCGCGATGACGCAAAAAGCACAAATCTATCGCGGCCTCCGGGTGACAATACCGCGCCGCTTACTAAAGCAGAGACCCGCCTGGCTTTAGCGTATAATTGGCATCGGTTTTCAGTTTTCCGGAAAGGTGGAAACGCATGTGATTAAACAGTTTTTTCAGAAAATCGAATACACTCCACGCGCTCTGCGCGATTATTTGCTCATCCTGCTCGGCGCATTTGTCCAGGCGCTCAGCCTGCGCCTGTTTTTGGTGCCCGCCAGCCTGGTCAGCGGCGGCATCAGCGGCGCCGGCCAGCTGCTCTATTACACGCTCGGTTGGCCGATTGGCCTGGTGGTGCTGCTTGGGAACCTGCCTCTGTTCATCTTAGGCTGGCGCTACCTGGGCGGCCCGCGCTTTGCCTCCCGCACCATCCTGGCCATCGTCAGCTTTTCCATTTTCACTGACCTGCTGATTTACCTGACCGGTTCTGCCGGTCTGACCGATGACCCGGTGCTCAACACGGTCTTTGGCGGCCTTCTGCTTGGCATCGGGCTGGGCATTGTTTATCTCGGGCGCGGCACCAGTGGCGGCACCGACATCCTGGGCCGAATCCTGAACAAGCGGCTGGGCATCTCCATCTCCATGGCGTACATGATTACGGATTCGCTGGTGGTGCTGCTGGCGGGCTTTGTGTTCGGTTGGGAGAAGGCGCTGTACGGCCTGATGATGATTTATCTCTCCGGCGTGGCGGCGGACCTGGCCTCGGAAGGCGCGAATATCACCAAGTCCGGTTTCATCATCACCCTCAAGCCGGACGCGGTCATTGCGGCTATCCAGGAGGAACTGGAACGCGGCGTGACGATTATCCCGGCGGTGGGCGGCTATACCCGCCAGGAACGCGCCATGCTGTGGTGCGTGGTGACAGCCGCGGAGGTGATGCGCCCGAAAACCATCGTGCACGAGGCTGACCCGGATGCCTTTATGGTGATTGGGCAGGTGAGCGAAGCGCTGGGCGAAGGTTTTAAGGCTTTCAAGGAAAGCTGATTTCCGGCCTGAAGAAAATAAAGAAGAGGCTGCCTGTTCAGGCAGCCTCTTTTGCGTCTTATTCCGGTTTGGGCGGGTTTGGCTCCCCGTCTTGCGGGAGGAGAATTGGCTCGGGGCGCCACTTCTCTTTGCCAGGCGCCAGCGCGCCGGGTTTCAACAGCAGCACGAGCGCGAGCAGTGTAAAAAACAGCCCGCCAATGAGCCCGGTGGGAGCGGGCCCCAGCAGCGTGTTGGGTGCGCCTTTCTGCGCCACCAGCCCCAGCGCGGCGATGCCGTTAATCGCGCCGTGACCGATAACCGCCGGCCAGACGCTGCCTTCCTTAAGCGTCAGCCAGCTGAAAATGGTGCCCAGCGCGGCGCAAAACCAAATCATCGCCACGATGCCCAGCCAGGGCGCGCCCGGGTAGTCCAGGCCGTAGTTGTGCCCCATGGCAATCACCGGCGCGTGCCACACGCCCCAGATGAGCCCGGTCAGCAGCACGGCCCTGCGGGTGCCCAGCGGGAGCAGCCTGGGCAGTAGGTAAGCCCGCCAGCCGAACTCCTCGCCAAAGCAAAAGAGCGCGTTCAGGATGGGTGCGAGCAGCAGCGCCTGGAGGGTGTTCATCAGCAGGTAGGCCCAGGGCGAGATATTCTGGTCCGGCGCGGCGGAGGAAAGCAGAGCCCGCAGCGTTTCAAGATTTTGGTCAAAAGCCGAAGGGAAGAGTGCGAAGTAGAGCACCGCCCCAAGGATTGTGCCAACAGCCGGAAGCAGCCAGGCCAGCAGCCAAAAACGCCAGGGGCGCTCGAAGCGGGCCGGCCTCAGCCATAGGTCGGTTTTGCCTTCGCGGGTGAGGGCGCGCGCGAGCAGATTGGCCAGGGCGGGCGCCATCATCACGCCGCCGGCCAGCAGCACGGCTGCCAGGCTCAGGTTCAGTTCCGGGATGAGGATGGGGCTTTGGGCCAGCCCGCCCTTGAGCGCGATGACCAGGGAAAAAAGCCAGGCGATGCCAAAGGCGAAAGCGAGGAAGAGGACCAGGCGTTTCTTGTTAATCGGCTCAATCAAGATTAAATACCCGCCTTCCTGCGGTTGCAGTCCTTGCACAGCATCTGGCAGTTCTCGGGTTGGGTCTTGCCCCCCAGGTGCCAGGGGGTGATGTGGTCGCCTTCCATTTCGGAGAACTCAAAGTGCCTGCCGCAGATTCGGCAGATGCCGTTCTGCCTCTCGTAAGCGGCCCTTTTCTGGCTCTCGGAGAAAGCCCGGATGTTCAGCGTTTTCTCATTGCGGGTTAACACATACTCGTAGATGCCGCGCTTGTTGCTGACGTCATCATCCATCATCAGCGCTCTGATTTCCTGTTCCAGTTTATCTGTGTCCAAAAGGGTATCTTTGAACTGGTTGTACAGCCCGCCCCAGTCCAGCCCCTTCATTTCCCGGCGGTAGACCGGGAAGGTAATCTCCACCCAGTCAATCACACTGCGGAAGTACATCCACAGCTCGTTGGCGTTGGGGTCGTGCTGGTGTTTGCTCATATAGGCGCATATGCGGTTTTCTTTGTTCGGGCCGCCTCCGGTAATCCAATCCAGCGCCGTCTCGAGGATTTCCTGCCGGATAGGCGAGCCGTTCACGTATTTATTTGCCAGCCCGTAAGCCGCGCAGTTGCTTTTGCTGAACCTGAGCTTGGCGTCCGAAAGCCAGGGACCGGTGTAGATGGCGTTGCGCATTTCCTGGTCCGTCAGCTTTAATCCGGCGATGTTGATGGTTTTGAACCAATCCAGCCTTTCGTCTTCATCGCCCTCGCAAAAGTAAATCATCAGCTTGTAATCCAGAATGCGGTCCTGCTCGGGCCTGGTGAGGTTGTGGAAGAAGCGATTGTCGATGGAGAAATCGTTATTGACATACTGACAGAAGCTGACCGTGCGCTGCTGGCCGTCCAGCATTTCAAAACTGCCGTCCGCGTTTTTCATCCAATACATCACGTTCAGCGGGAAGCCCTTGCGGATGGTCTCGAGCACTTTGTTGCGCTTTTCGGTGTCGTAGACGAACTCGCGCTGGTACTTGGGGCGGATATTGAGCCGGCCGCCGTAGCCGAGCACGCCTTCCTCGTCATTATCCACGTAGCCCTGGGTGACATCGCGGATGCTGATTTCGTGCAGTTCGATTTTCATTGGGCGGTTCCTTTCCTGCGGATGATGATACGAGCGTAAAGTATTTCAAGCGGACCACTAGCATTGTCTGCTGTGTAGTAAATACCTTCTGGTATTGATGGTAATAACAAAGTTGCTCTTGTATTTGCCTTACTGCCATTAGATAATGAACGGTCAGCATTAACTTGAATTGGATTGATATATCTCTTAATTGGTCGTGCTTCGAATTCGTCCCGCCCTGATGTTAATCCCAATATCTCAAACTGGTCAGGATTGTACTTATCCAGGAATGTGATGGGAACACCCATCGCGCCGTCGTAGTCGTAAGGGATTTCCGCCACCTTATCCACGTTGATGGCGTCGTAGTTGTCGTAGGTCGGGTATTCCTCGGGCGTGTAGCGCTTGTACAGGGTCAAAACTTCATGGCGCTTTGCGATATCCAGGTTGGTAAACCATAAAATGCTGCCAAAACTAAAATATTTTTTCCCGTTTGAATCAATTCTCTTGCGAGATTCAGTTTTAATATCGTAATCAAGCGGAACCTGAAACCACTTTGTGCCGTTGTTGTCTACACCAAGCCATAAAAGATTTGCCTTTATGAGCTTAAAGATTTCTTTATATGTAATAGCATTCTGATTACCAAGAATGATAAACTTCTTGTCGTATTCCACCAGCTGCGCCACATATTCCCGGAAGAGCGAGAAGGGCGGGTTGGTCACGACGATATCGGCCTGTTTCAGCAGTTCCACGCACTCCGCCGAGCGGAAATCGCCGTCGCCTTCCAGCAGCGTGAGCGCGTTTTTGCGGCTTTTCAGCAGGGTTTCCACGTCCGCCAGGTCCACCGCGCCGTCCGCATTCACATCCGGCACTTCCGTGATTTCAATCTTGCAGGCCGGCTTCTCCCCGTTCGGCTTTCTTTTGAGCGATTGAATTTCGAAGAGCGGCAGCTGCCCGTACGCCACCGGAGAATCGGAATAGCTGGTGGCAATCAGCTTCTTCAAGCCCAGGTGGTTGAAGTTCATGGCGAAATACTTGAAAAAGTTGCTCTCGTAAGGGTCGTCGCAATTGCACAGCACCACTTTACCGCGGAAATGCTCCTTGTAGTGGCGCAGTTCCGCCTCAATATCCGGCATTTGGGTGTAAAACTCGTCCGCCTTGTTCTTTTTGGCTTTATCCAGCGTCTCGTTTGCCATTTATCCCCGGTCTCCTTTCCTGCGCATCCCTCATCAAAAGGTTCGCGCCGCATTCTATTTTAATCATTTTTGCTGGGCAGGCGCGCGAAGTTGAACCAAATCAGCCCCCGGCGCGTAGGAGTATTCTACCCGAAACGCCATTCGTTGGTAAAATTAGCCCCCTGAGGACGCAAATGCACATGACAACCGAAAGACCCGATTGGTTGGACCAGGTGCTGCACTTTGGCACAGCCGATTACCTTTCCAACCCGCGCCCGCGCCTGGGCGAGCTGGTGCGCGTGCGCCTGCTCGCGCCCGAAAGCGCGCCCATCCTGCAGGTGGTACTGCGCACCATCCCCAACGGCGAGCAGCAGTTTACCGATATGCGCCCCGCTGAAGCGCAAAACGGCTGGCGCGCCTGGGAAGCTGACCTGCGCGTGAACGAGCCGGGCGTGCCCTACCGCTTTGCCATACGCACGGAAAGGGTGGTCTGGTGGCTGAACGCGGCCGGCATCGGGCAGGGCGTGCCCTTCTCGCTCTTTGATTTCAAGCTTTTGGCGGATGCGCCTGCCATTCCCTGGCTGGGAAGCAGCGTGTTTTACCAAATTTTCCCGGATCGCTTTGAAAACGGCGACCCGGGCAACGACCCGCAGGCCGAAGTGCTGCCCTACCGCAACTGGCACCGAAAAACCTTCCCATGGGGGCAGCCCGCCCCCCGCGAGCCCGGTTTGCTGCCTTTCTACGGCGGCGACTTGGAAGGTATCCGGCAAAAGCTGGATTATCTGGGACGCCTGGGCGTGAACGCGCTCTACCTGAACCCAATTTTCACTGGTTACACCAACCACCGCTATGATGTGGCCGATTACACCCAGGTGGACCCGGTTCTGGGCGGAGACGCGGCTCTGGAGGCCTTGAGCGCGGCGCTGCGCGCCCACGGCATGCGCTACATTCTGGATATTGTCCCCAACCACTGCGGCATCGGGCACCCCTGGTTCCAGGCAGCCCAGGCCGACCCCAACAGCCCGGAGAGGGAGTACTTTTTCTTTGGCGAAAAACCCGGCGAGTATGCCTCCTGGCTGGGTTTTGGCTCGCTGCCCAAGCTGAATTACGCCAGCCAACGCCTGCGCGACCTGATGTACCGCGGCGAGGACGGCATCATGCGCCGCTGGCTGCGCCCGCCCTGGAACGCCAGCGGCTGGCGGGTGGACGTGGGCAACATGCTCGGCCGCCTGGATGCCCAGCAGCTGGATAAGGAAATCATTCCCGAAATCCGGCGGGCGGTGAAAGAAACCAAACCGGAAGCCTACCTGGTGGCAGAAAACTTCTTTGAGGCGGCCTCCCAGCTGCAGGGTGACGGCTGGGACGGCGTGATGAACTACTCCGGCTTTACCGACCCGCTGCTGCACTGGCTGCGCCCCTACCAGCAGGACGCGGTGGGGTGGAAAGGCAAGCTGGGCGGCAGCGAGAGCTGGCCGACCGACCTGGTGCTGCGCAGCTGGCAGGACCACCTGGCGGCGGTGCCCTGGACGATTGCCTTGCAGCAGCTCAATTCGGTGGATAGCCACGATACCGCGCGCATCCTGAGCGAGATGGGCGGGAATAAGCGCCTGAGCAAGCTGGCTGCGGCTGTGCAGTTCTGCTTCCCGGGGGTGCCGTGCGTGTATTATGGCGATGAAATCGGGCTGACCGACCAGGAAGGCTTTGGCAGCCGGGCGTGCATGAATTGGGATGAAAGCGCCTGGGATATGGAGCTGTTCGGGTTTTATCAGAAGCTCATCGCACTGCGCAAGAGCAGCCGCGCGCTGGCAGAGGGCGCTTTCCAGATACTCTTTGGGGATGATGACACGCTGATTTTCCAGCGCGTGCTGGGGAAGGAACGCGTGCTGGTCTGTGCCAACCGCTCGGCGGAAGCGGCGCCCGCGCGGGAGTTGGCGCTGCCGCAGGCGGGCTTCGCGGCTGAGGAGCGTTTCCGCGGGGTTTTGAGCGGCGGGCAGGCGCGCGCGCAGAACGGGGTGCTGCGTTTGCCGGTGATGGAGCAGGGCGCGGAAATTTGGGTGCGGGAGGGGTAAGGATTTTTACCTTCCTGATTGGGGAAATGTGCTCGCAGGGCGGAGAATCACGGCCTTCCCTTGGGGAAGGTGCCCGCAGGGCGGAGAATCACGGCCTTCCCTTGGGGGAAGGTGCCCGCAGGGCGGAGAATCACGGCCTTCACTTTGGTGAAGGTGCCCGCAGGGCGGAAGAGGGGCTTTGTCGTGCTGTTCCCTCTTCAGTCTCCCTGCGCTCGCCAGCTTAGCCTCCGGCACGCAAGCAGCCCCCAGGGGAAGCCTATGTTCCCCTCTTCAGTCTCGCTTGTGCTCGCCAGCTTCCCCCGTGGGGAAGCCTAATAAGCCTTCCTTACGGGGAAAATATGAACACGCTCAACCGGCAATCACGAAACAGGCGCGACCTTGTTTTTCCCTCCCGCGCAATTGATTGTATAATCAGAAACAGAAACCACTCCCAAATTCACAGATTACGGGGCGCTTTTTAATGACAACACCTCCCGACGACGCAGCACAGAATACCGCAAACCAGGAAGGAACCCTCCCGACCCTTTCCATTTGTATTCTGACGCTGAACGCCCGAGATTACCTGCAAGCCTGCCTGCGTTCCATCCTGAGGTTCCTTCCCCCTCAGGAATCATCCCAAAGCCCAGACGAAAGCGCTGCCCCAGTCAGCTACGAAATCATCGTGGCCGATAACGGCTCGAAGGACGGCACGTCGGAAATGCTGGAAGCGGAATTCCCGCAGGTCCGCCTCATCCGCAACGCGCGCAACGAAGGTTTTACCAGGCCGGTCAACCAGATGCTGGCAGAGGCGCGCGGGGAATTTTTTCTGCTGCTGAACCCCGACACGCTGCTGCTGGAGGACGCGTTTTCGCCGCTGGTGCGCTGGCTGCGCGCAAACGAAGCGGCAGGGATTGCCATCCCAAAGGTCCTGAACGCGGACGGGAGCTTTCAGAAGCAGAGCCGGCGCGGAGAGGCCAGGCCCGCCGAAGTATTTGGCTACTTCTTCCGGCTGGGCAGGCTCTTCCCCAAAAGCCGCGCGCTGAACGGCTACCTGCAAAGCTGGCTGCCTGAGGACGAAATCGCGGAGGTGAAGGCGGTTTCCGGCTCGTGCATGTTTATCCGGCGGCAAACCTGGCAGCAGGTGGGGCCGTTCGATGAGCAGTTCTTTGCCTACCAGGAGGACAGCGACTACTGCCTGCGGGCGCGCAAAGCCGGCTGGAAGGTGATGTACGTGCCCATCACGCGCATCGTGCACTACGGCGGCGAAGGCGGCAGCAAAGCCCAGCCGGCCAACTCCATCCTGGAGTGGCACCGCTCGTACTACCGCTACTACCGCAAGCATTTCGCGCGGGAATACTGCTTTCTGTTCAACGGATTTTTCTACCTGATGATGGGTGCGAAACTGGCCTGGGCGCTGTTCAAGAATCTTTTTCGCAGGCGGAAGTGAAAGTTTAACAATCAAAAGAGCGCGGTTAGCGCTCTTTTGATTTTTGAGGTACAGAGTCCCTACCTGCTCAGCCTCAAAATCTCCGCGGCAGTTTTGCCGTCAATATCATTGTGCTCGCCAAAGGTCCAGCCGTGCCTTTCCATGCGCGCCTGCACCTTTTGGGCGGCCTCGTCGGGGTCAATCCCGTAGGCGGTGAGGGTGGTGGGCATGCCCAGGCTGTGGAAGAAAGCCGACGTGGCTTCGATGGCCTGGTCAATCCGCTCGGAATATTTTTGGGTCTTGATATCCAGCACGCGGTAGCCGTACTGCAGCAGCTTGCCCTGCTTTTGCTTGCGTTTGACCCACAGCAGCCAGGGCAGCACAGCCGCCAGGGTTTCGGCGTGGTCCAGGCCGTAAAGCGCGGTGAGCTCGTGGCCGATGCTGTGCGTGGCCCAATCCTCGGGCACGCCGCGGTTGAGGGTGTGGTTGAGGGCGCAGCTGGCCGCCCACATGAAGTTCGCGCGGGCGTTGTAATCAGGCGGCACGCGCAGCGCAGCCTGGGCGACGTCCCGCAGCGCCATTAAGACAGCTTCCGCTTGCCGGTCCTGTACATGCGCGCCAACCGGATAGGTAAGGTACTGCTCCAGCACGTGCACATAGGCATCCACCAGGCCGTTGCGCACCTGTTTTTGCGGCAGGGAATAAGTCGTCTCGGGGTCCAGGATGGAAAAGCGCGGGAAGACCAGGTCGCTGCTGAAGGAGAGCTTTTCTTGAATGCTGCGGCGGGAGATGACGGCGTTGCTGTTCATCTCGCTGCCGGTGGCAGGCAGGGTGAGCACCGTGCCGAAGGGGAGGGCTTCCTTTGCCTTGGAGAGACCGTCGCCGGCAAGAATTTCCCAGGGGTCTTCGCCGGGGTAGAGGGCTGCCAGCGCGATGAATTTGACGCCGTCGATGACCGAACCGCCGCCGGCTGCCAGCAGAAAATCGACGCCCTTTTTGCGGATTTTTTTGACAGCTTGCATCAGCGTGTCGTAATCCGGGTTGGCTTCAATGCCGCCAAATTCCAGCACTTCGCGCTTCTTGAGGGCGGCCATCACCTGGTCGTACACGCCGTTCTTTTTTATGGAACCGCCGCCGTAGAGGACCATCACTTTGGCTTTGCGCGGGACGAGTTTATTCAGTTTGGGAATAGTGCCGGTTCCAAAGATGATTTTGGTGGGGTTGTAGTAGGTAAAGTTGCTTATCATCACTTCCTCCTCTGCCTTGTGCCGGCAAAAAAGCTTAGCCGGAGGTTCGCATCTGAAAAAATTATATCCTATCAGACAGCAAAAACGCCGGATGGGATTCCGGCGTTGTGAGAAAGGAGTGCCTGTTTACAGCTCGGCGCGGTACCGCTCGGTCGGGTGGTAATGCACATGCACATTTCGCAAATCCGGGATGTTTTCCAGCAGGGTTTTTTCGGCCTGGCTGGCAATGATGTCGCCGTCGTGCACGCTGATTTGGTCGCTCACGCTGATGGTCAGATTGATGGTGTAGTACTGCCCGAAGCGGTGCGCGAGGATGCTGTCAATTTCCTGCACGCCGGGGACGGAGCGGACAAGGGCTGTCACCTTATCGTTCAGGGGCGCGCCAGGGACGGTATCCATCAATGCGGCTGTAGACTCACGAACGATAGACAAACCGGTGCGCAGGATGAAGAAAGCCACCAGGGCGCCGGCAACGGGGTCCATCCAGAGGTAGCCCAACCTGCCCATAAAGATGCCCAGGGCGGCTGCGGAAGCCGCCAGACTATCGTTGCGGTGGTCGGAGGCAAGGGCGAGGACCGTGTCGTTGTTGGTTCTCTTGCCAAGGTAGGCGGTAACCACAAAAAGCCCGATTTTAATCAGCACGGTTCCGATGGCAACCCATAGGGCAAGCTGGCTGGCGCCGCTGAAGTCGCTTTTACCCTGCAGCAGCTGCACCAGTGTGTCGATGGCATTCCAGAAGATGGTGAGGGCGGTGGTAATCACGAAAGCGCCAACCACCAGGGCGCCAACGCTCTCATACTGGGTATGGCCGTAGGGATGTTCATCATCAGCGGGTTTGTTCGCAGCGCGCACAAAAACCGACACAACCAGGTAGTAAACCACGTCGGAAGTGGAGTTGATACCGTCCGCCAGCAGCGCTGGCGAACTGCCGATGATACCCACAATGGACTTTACCAGCGCGAGGACGATGTTCGCGCCCAGCCCGAGGCCTACTGAAAGGTTCGTTTCTTTAATTCTTTGTTCTTTTTGCATTCAAATTCCCTGTAGAAGCTGGTTAATCGATGACCGCTTCGTAATATTCGGCTTTAATGAAAGGCGCCCCTGACCCGCCGGGCGGTCTTTCGGAAGTATTTTCAGCTGTTCTGACCTGTGCGGCGCGTCAGGCGTCAATCCCGACGGCTTTGCGCATGCGTTTAAGCACAGGCGCGGCGATGGCGCGCGCTTTCTGCGCGCCCTGCGCCAGAACCTGGTCCAGGTAGGCGCGGTCCGCGATGAGCGCGTTGTACTTGCGGCGGGCTTCGCCGAAGTATGAGAGGACCAACTCCGCCAGCTCGGATTTAAGGGCGCCGTAGGCCAGGCCGCCTTCAAGGTACAGCGCCCGCACCTGAGCGAGTCTTTCGGGGGGTGCGAATAAGCGGTAAATCTGGTACAGGTTGCAGGTATCCGGATTCTTGGGAGCCTCGGGCGGGGTGCTGTCGGTCACAATGCGCATAATCTGCTTGCGCAGGTCTTTCTCCGGGGCAAAAATGGGCAGGGTGTTGTTGTAGCTCTTGCTCATCTTGCGGCCGTCGATGCCTGGCACGGACTGCACATCCTCTGGGATGATTCCCTCGGGCAATTTCAGCGTTTTGCCGTAGATTCGGTTGAAGTTTTCGGCAATGTCGCGCGTGATTTCAATGTGTTGCTTCTGGTCCAGCCCGACCGGCACGACATCGGAATCGTAGAGCAGGATATCGGCCGCCATGAGCACCGGGTAGTTGTAGAGCCCGGCGTTCACGCCGTCATCGGGGTCGCGCCCTGCTTCCAGGTTCTTATCCAGCGCGGCTTTGTAGGCATGGGCGCGGTTCAGCAGTCCTTTGGGGGTGACGCAGGCCAGCAGCCAGGTGCATTCGGGGATTTCGGGGATATCGGACTGGCGGAAGAAGATGGACTTCTCCACGTCCAGGCCCAGGGCAATCCAGCTGGCAGCCACTTCGTAAATCAGCGCCTGCAGTTCCTTGCGGTCAGGCGTGGTGGTGAGGGCGTGCAGGTCCGCGACAAAATACATGCCCAGGTATTTTTGGGTGAGGGCAAGGGCGGAGCGGTACATGCCGAAGTAGTTGCCGATGTGCGGGTTGCCGGTCGGCTTGATGCCGGTCAGTGAAATGGGTGGCATAAGGTAGTCCTCAAAAGTGGTTGTGGTCGCTAATTATAATCCAGGAACTGGCTGGCAGCGAAACAGCTGAGCGGAGGCGCCATAGTTCAATAGGTTCCCGTTTTTTCTTTGGAAAACGATGTTTTTTTTAGTGATTCTTTGTACATGCGTTTGAGTCTTTTCCCCGGATGTATTAATATGACGCATCTGGTATGAAAAAAATTCGTGATGGTATCACGAATTCATAGAGAAAGGACAGCCATGAAGAAGCACGGGTTACGAATAATCATCGCCCTCAGCGCTGTATTATCAGTAGTTTCGATGATTTTTTCCCAGACCAGCGCGCAGGGCAACAGCGGCGCAATCTGGACCACCCGCAATGACTGCGGCACCGCCCAACAAAATGTAAACCTTTTCAATGTAGGAGAAACTGTTTATATCAACGGAGACAACTTTGATCCCAATACGGCATATCCCTGGAATATCATCGGGCAGCCCGGCGGGGCTTCCGGCGACCCAGGTCAGATTGTCGCTTCCGGGATTCTGACCACAAACAGCCTGGGAGCCTTTTGTATTAACGCGTATACGATTGCCGCGGACGATTGGGGCACCTACAACGTGAATGTCGGGAACAAGCAGGATAACTACCTCGTCAACAGACAACCTACCCCGACAAACACGCCCACCAATACCCCGACGAATACGCCCACCAATACCCCGACGAACACGCCCACCAATACCCCGACGAACACGCCGACGAACACTCCTACCAATACGCCCACGCTGGAGCCCACCGCGACGAATACGCCCACGCTGGAGCCTACCGAGACGAACACCCCAACGCTGGAGCCCACCGCGACGAATACCCCGACCGAGGTGCCAACGGATGTGCCCACCAGCACGCCGACCACGCCCCCCGCGGAGACCCAGACGCCGACCCCTGAGGTCACCATTACGCCAGACCCGGAGGACCCAGCCGGTACACCTACCCCCACGCCGGCACCGAGCCGCTCACCTCAAACCGGCGGCGGATTGAGCCCGGCGCTGCTGCAAACTGCCGCGGCGGTATTTGGATTGATTTCGATCGGCTCTTACGCCGCTTTGAGAAAGCAGGATGACTAAATTCTGGAAGAAACTGCTGCAGGCTGTCAGCATCAGCTCCGGCATCCTTGCGATTGCTCTGGGGGTTGTGCTCTTCCGACAGTACAACCCTCAGATGCCGCCTGCCGTGGAGAGCGCGCCGGCAATAAGGGACCCGTTTCTTGCCGGGCAGCCAGCCCAACCAGTTATGGTAACTGAAGCCGCGCCGAGCCTGGGCTTGCGCTCCGGATTGGGGCGCGCTGTAATTACCCAAGAGCCAGAGCCGACGCCACCGCCAGCAGATACCTGGATGCGTTTTGGCGGTGTCAGTTGGCTGGAAGGACAGATAAAGGCCGTCTTCACACCGACTTGCGAGGAGAGACGCATCGCGTTGCCTGCCTTCTCGGTGTATGCCTGGACACCGGAAATATTTGATAGCGGCCTCTTTGAGGTCGGGAAGAGTAATGTGGTCGCCTGGGAGCACCTGGGATACACCGGTTTGTGGATGCATTCGGGCCTGGATGTGTTGGGCCGGGTGCAAAGCGCCTTTCCGCTGCAGGAATACATGGAGCGCCACATAAGCGGGCGCCTGAACACCCCCGAGGAATTTGACCTGAAAGCCGCGCAGTGCCTGATTGGCAGCCAAGTCGTTTTTGAAGTGAATGGTGAGAAGGTAACTGGCACGGTCTCAGCTTTGGCGCGCGTACCAGCCGCGGAGGTGGCGGTGGTTTCGGAGCATGTGATGGACCTCGTGCCGTACCTGGCGGAAACCTATCCGGAGAGCGGCTTCGCGGAGTTGGAGGCGGGCGGGCTGGTGCTGTATTTCTGCGGGCGGCAGCTGAGCACCGAGCCGGCCGATATGAAAGCCGGCTATTTCTCCCAGACGCGGATTATCGTGGGGATAGCGCCGTGAGAGCGGGACCGGCCGGCAATAAAGATTGAAAACGCGCCGAACCTTTATGACACCCCCTGCGGGTGCACGGATGGGAAAATAAAACTGCTGGTCAGGAGCCCAGCAGGAGCAGGTGACATGGGCGCGACAAGCCGAAGGCAGTACATAGCTGGGCTCGTCTCCCGAACCTTTATGACACCCCCTGCGGGTGCACGGATGGGAAAAAAACTGCTGGTCAGGAGA